>Ga0302263_10000395_pt1 | contig 16834 bp, 15 predicted proteins | sample II_Fen_N1_4_FD_194564 | JGI IMG/M metagenome (GOLD analysis project Ga0302263, IMG submission 194564) | Peat permafrost microbial communities from Stordalen Mire near Abisko, Sweden - II_Fen_N1_4 | ecosystem: Environmental > Terrestrial > Soil > Wetlands > Permafrost | place: Sweden: Abisko... | reverse complement strand
GCGCCTCGCGGTACGGGTCGCCGATGGCGCCCCAGCGCGTGGCGAGATCCGCCCAGCGCGCTGGATCGTCCCTCCCGACGAGGCGCGCGTGGAAGGCACGGGCCGTCGCGAGGCTCGCCTCCGGCTCGCCCGTCCCGCCTGTGTCCTCCGAGCGGGCGCGCGCGACGGCCGCCTCGGCCTCGGCGAGGATCCGCGAGGCGCGCTCGCGGGATGCGGCGACGTCCCCGATCCGGCGCCGCTCCAGCGACTCGGCCACGATCGCGGATTCCACCTCCAGCGCGGCGGCCGCCATCCGCGCGACCAGCACCCAGTCCTCCGTGCCCCGCAGGCGCGCCCAGCCGCGCTCGGCCGCCCGGCGCGCGTCGGCGAGGTCGCCGGACCACATCGCGTAGGACGCCGTCGCCTGGTAGGCCGGGATCGCGAACTGGAGGTCGCCGCCGGTCTCGAGCTCCACGAGGATGCGGCCCAGCAGCCGGCCCGCCTCCTCGCCGGCCTCCGACTCGATCTCCACGAGGACGAGGTTGAGGATCGCGTTGACGAACGGGACGCCGGCAGGGCTCCAGTCCAGCGCGCGCAGGCTGAGCTCGCGGGCCTCGGCCCAGCGGCCCACGTCCACGAGGATCCCGGCCACGTTCCCGCCCAGCAGGTTGCCGTACACCGCGTCGAGGTCCAGCTCGCGGGCCTCGGCCATGCTGGCGAAGGTGACCTCCACCGCCTCCGACGGACGCCCGAGCAGCTCCAGCACCACGGCCTCGTTGGCGACTGCTCGCCACCATTCCTCCACGAGCCCGGCGGTCCGGGCGCGGGCGGCGGCATCGCGGAGCAGCGGCAGGGCCGTCTCCGGCTCGTCGGCCCAGCCGCGCACCACGGCGAGGGTGGTGGTGGCGTGGATGGCCTCGGGCTCGGCCTCGGGGCCTACGGCCCGTGTCACCTCCAGCGCCTCGAGCGCCGCCCTCTCGGCATCCCTGAACGCCCCGGCGATCATCCGCTCCTGGGCCAGCAACGCGAGGATCCGGGCCCGCTCCACGGACGGCTCCGGGGGCGCGACCTCGGCGGCGCGACGGAGGGCCGCCGTGGCCCCGGCCGCGTCCCCGGCCGCGAGCCGGTAGCGGCCCAGGCGGGCCTCCAGGACCGCGTGCCCGAGGCGGTCCCTGCGTTCGCCCAGGGCGGCCAGCGCGCTCTCCGCGTAGGCAACGGCCCGGGTCGGGCGCATGGCGGCGTACGCCGCCTCCGCGGCCAGCTGGGCGAGGTCCGAGGCGCTCGCTGCGTCGGGCTCGGCCGTCGCCGGGACCGGCAGGTCCAGCCCGCGCTCCAGGACCGCCAGCGCGTCCTGCGGCGCCTCGACGCGCATCGCCAGCCGCCCGGCCTCGATGGCGGCCTCACGCGCCTCGTCGAGGCGGTGCGCGCCACGCCACAGGTGGGCCGCCACCGTGGGGCTGCCGGCGAATGCCCGGGCCAGCGCGGCTCGGTACCGGGGCCGCTGCGAGGGCAGCAGGTCCGCCACCACGGCCCGCGCGACCAGCTCGTGCCGGATCGCCAGGCGGTCGTCGGCCGTCCGCTTCACGAACCCGTGCTCGATCGCCTCGGTCAGCCCCGCGGCGAGGTCGGCGTCGAGCAGCTCCGTGCCACGGCGGGGCAGCGTGGAGGACCGCGGCGGCAGCCGCGTGGTGCCGTCGGCCTCGAACGCGGCCGCCGCGATCGCCAGCTCCTCGACGCTGACCGGCCGCTCCGCCGGCGCGATGAGGCGAAGCAGCCGGCGGCACTCCGGCGAGCGGCGGAACAGGCGGGCCGCGATGAGGTCGGCGAGGGTCCCGGTCAGGGTCGCGTTGCGCAGCTCGCGGCGCGCGGCGACCAGCTCCTCCACCACGAGGGGCGAGCCCGCGGACCGCTCCGCCACGAGCACCACGATGGACGCGGACGGCCGCTCCCCTTCAATGCCCTCGATCAGCCCGGCGATCTCCCGGCGCGCGAACGGGGCGAGGTCGATGTGGACCGGGGGTCGCAGCCCCGCCTCGATGACGGCCAGGCTCTCGCGCAGGGGGTGCTCGCGGGTGAGGCGGTCGGGCTGGTAGGAGAGGACGAGCGCGATCCGCTCGTCCCGGGCGATGCGGGCGACGAAGGTGGCGAAGGCCCGGGTCGCGGCGTCGGCGACGTGGAGGTCCTCGAGCGCCAGGATCACTGGCCGTTCGGCCGCGAGCCGGCCCAGCCAGCGCAGCAGCGCCTCGAGGGCGCGCGGCTGGCGCCGCTCCGGGTCCGCCAGCGCGCTGCCGTGCGGCCCGGGGGCGCCCACCGCGAAGGGCGCGAGGCCTGGCAGCTCGCGGAGGATCGGTCCCGCGTCGCGGCGGAGGAGGTTGAGGACCTCGGCGGGTGGGCGGTGGACCAGGGCGGGCCCGAGTGCCTCCATGGCGGCGGCCCAGGGCGGGTCCGCCGGGCCGTACGCGCGGCCGCGCAGCACGAGCGGCGGGCCGGGCACGGCCGAGGCGCGCTCGAGTGCCTCGTCGAGGAACCGGGTGACGCCCATCCCGGCGCTGCCGCCCACGATCACGGTCGTCGCGATACCCGCCGACGCCATCGAGAGGGCTTCGGCGATCCGCGCGAGCTCCGGCTCGCGTCCGATGAAGCGGCGGCTGACCACTCTCCCGGGCATCGCCGCATTGTAGGAGCCGGGCATCCCTCCGGGACGAGCCCCCTCGCTGGGCGGTCGACCGCTACCCTGCCGGGGTGCAGCCTCGCCGTCCGCCCCACCCCGCCAACGACCTCAACGAGCTCTCGGGCGAGGAGTGGCTCTACTTCACGAAGTCGGTCTGGACGACGGCGTACCCGAGCGAGCTGGGCCACCAGCTCCGCAAGGCCCACGGGGCGAACAAGCCGCCGCGGCTCATGGCGCGGCTCATCGAATTCTTCACCCGGAGCGGGGAGCTGGTCCTGGACCCGTTCGCGGGCGTCGGCGGGACCCTCCTCGGCGCCGCGATCGCGCGGGGCCCGCGGCGGGCGATCGGCCTGGAGCTGGACCCACGGTGGGCCGCGGTCTACGCGGAGACGGTCACGGCCTTGCTCGCCGAGCACGGCGGCACGGGGCCGCGGCTCGCGGACCTCGGGCCAAACGACCCGGGCGGCGTGCGCGGCTTCGACCCGGCGGGCTCCGTTCTCCGCCTCGGCGACGCGAGGCTGCTGCTCCCGGAGATCCCGGAGGGCTCGGTGGACTTCGTCGCCACGGACCCGCCGTACAACGTCCAGCTGCCGATGACGATGGCGGGCGGCCGGCTCGCGGAGGCTCACGCCAACCGGCGGACCGGCTACGCCATGGTGAGCGACCTCGCGGGCGACCTCGCGAACCTCCCGGACTACCCGGCCTTCCTGGACGCGATGGGCGGGATCTTCGCGGAGGTCCACCGCGTGCTCCGGCCGGGCAGGTACGCCGCGCTCATCGTCCGCGACGCGTACCAGGGCGGGCGCTACCTGTTCACCGCCTCGGACCTCGCGGGGCGCGCGGCGGAGGCGGGGCTCGTGCCCAAGGGGGACATCGCGTGGTACCAGGCCGGGACGCGGCTCCGGCCGTACGGCTACCCGCGGGCGTTCGTGCCGAACATCGCGCACCAGCACATCGTGGTGCTCCGCAAGCCGCCCGGGGGCAAGCGCACCTAGGTGGGTGCCGCCCGGGACCGGCGGGTCAGGCCTCGCCGAACTGGCTGCGGGACGCGTTGTAGGTCCGCAGGACATCCTCGAAGGTGCCCGGTGCCGGGCCGTCGTCCGCGGCCGTCCAGCTCTCCGGGGTGCCGCCCGTGGCGATCACCACGTCGCCCAGCGTCATCTTGTGGAGCCATCCCTCGCTGCCGTTGGGGCACAGGACCCGCCAGTACGTGCCGCGCTTCTCGAGGAGCACGACCTCGTCGCCCTCGTCGAGGCTGCCGATCTCCACACCGCGGACCTCGTCCGGCATGTCGAGCAGGCTGACCATGCGGTAGCGGATCCGGCGCCGCTCGAGGCCCGTGACCGCCTCGCCCGCACGGCCGTCGAAGGTGAGCCGGGCGGTTGCGGCCATGGCGCCGCGGAGCGGGTCGGCCTTGCGGGCCTCCATGAGGGACGGGCGCCGCCAGCGCGGCAGGTGGGCGTCGATCTCGGGCGCCGGACCCGCGCCCGCGGTGCTGGCGACGGCGGAGATGGCCGCGGCCGCGGCGGCCGCCTGGGCGGCCGGGACCGGCACCGGGGCCAGGGCGGGCTGGAGGCCCGGGTCCGGGATGTAGCCGAGACCCGCGGCGGCGCTCGCGGCGAGCGCCTCGTCGGAGGCGGGCTGCCCGCCGTCGCGGCGGCGCTTCCCGAAGACCAGGAACGCCATCAGCATCGCGACGCCGCCGGCCGTGACCACGATCACCGGCATGACGCCCATGAGCGTGGCGACCAGGGACGCGCCGCCGAGGCCCGTCACGGACGGGCCGGAGTCGTTGACCGGACCCGGGCCTCGGGCACCGCCGGGGGTCCCGTCTCCCGGGCCAGAGCCGCCCGGGTCGCCCGGGCCGCTGCCGCCCGTGCCGGGGACCACGACGGCGACGCCGGGTTCGACGGTGGCGGTGGGCTCGGGGCTGGCCACGGGCTCGGAGGGGGCGGCGGTATGGACGACCGGGGCGTCGGTGGCTTCCGGGGCGGGGGCGGGGCCGCCGCGCGGCGCCTTCGTCGGCGAGGGATTGCCCGTCCCCCCGGACCTGGGCGTGGCGCCGGGCTTCGGCGTGACGGCGGGCCTCGGGGTCGTCGCGGGCCTGGGCGTGGCCGTCGGAGCCGCGGTGGGCCGGGCTGTCGGGGCCGCGGTGGGCCTGGGCGTCGCCGTGGGGGCCGCGGTGGGCCGGGGCGTGGGGGCGACCGTGGGCTTTGGCGTGGGCGTGGGGGCGACGGTGGGCCGGGGCGTGGGCGTCGGCGCGACGGTTGGCTTCGGCGTCGGCGTGGGCGTCGGCGCGACCGTTGGCTTCGGCGTTGGCGTGGGCGCGACCGTGGGCTTCGGCGTCGGGGTCGGGGCGACGGTGGGCTTGGGCGTCGGGGTGGGCGTGGGTGTTGGGGCCGAGATCATGATCCCGGGGCCGTCCAGGCTCGCGCCGTTGCCGTTGTGATCGGCGGCCTCGAAGGTGGGTGTCCAGCCCCCCACCGGGAGCTTGGCCGTGGCCGCGAAGCGCACCCCGCGGGACCAGCTGTCGGAGGTCGTGGTGGGGGCCATCTCCTTCGTCAGGCCCGCAACGTGGAGCCGGACGTAGTCGGGCGCGAGCCCATCAGTGTTCCGGTAGGTGACCGAGAACGTGATCACCGTCGTCGTCGTCCCCGATCTCGGGGACGCGGCGGGTGCCAGCAGGGTCGTGATGGAACCCGTCGCCGCGAGCGCCGGGAGGACGGAGGCCACCGCCAGCAGGACGGCGACCAGCACCGCGCCCACGGAGGGCCGGGCCAGGGTTCGCCAGGTCCGCTTCGCGTTCGGTGCCAGGTCAGCCACGAGGGCTCGTCGCCTCCAGCGTCCCCAATCCTGCGGGCGGGGTACTGGCGGAGCATCGCGGCCGTTCGGGCGGCCCGCTATGGTACGGGGGTCCTCGCCGGGGAAGGCCCGCCGGGGGTCCGCCGGGTGCGAGGCACGGGGCGACCCGGGTCCCCGTGCAATTGCGTTGCCGCGCAGCACCGCGCCGGTGCGGTCAAGTGCGGATCACGACGGTCACGGTGACCGTCGCCCCCTCCTACGTAGCCGGAATCGGCCATGCTTCGCGGGCACGCGGTGCCGCCAGGATGGCGGCATGCAGGTCATCGCCGTCAGCTCCTCCGGCAGCCTGGCCGATCGGGTCGCGACCGTCCGCGGCGTGGCCGTGGCCGTCCTGCTGGTCGCGGCCGGTCTCGCGCTCGGGTGGCTCTGCCTCGCCACCCCGCTCGTGCTGAGCTTCATCCCCTATGGCCGGCCCAGCGCGATCCAGGTCGCGAGCGGGATCCTGGTCTGGGGCTTCGCGACCGTGCTCCCGGGCGCCTTCCTGATCCTGGGCATCTCGCGCCTGGCCGCGATCGTGGACTCCGTGGTGGCCGCGCGGCCGCGCCGCGTCACCCCGCACCTCGCCCGGGCGCTGGGCGCCGACCACCTCGCGGCCATGGACCTCGTCCTGCCGGGCGGGCGCCGCATCCACGAGATGGTCCTCGGGCCGTTCGGCATCGTCGTGCTGGGTGACGTGCCTCCGCGCTCGGCCGCGCGCCACGTGGGCGCGCACTGGGAGGTCCGCGATGACCGCGGTCGCTGGATCTCCATCGAGGACCCGGTCCAGCGCGCAAGCCGCGACGCCGAGCGGGTCCGTGGCTGGATCGCCGCCGACGACCGTGACTTCCTGCTCCGCGTGTACGCGGCCATCGTCACGAGCGACACGACGATCGAGCGGTCGCCCACGTGCGCGGTCCTGACGCCATCCGCGTTGCCGGGCTGGCTCGAGGCGCTGCCCGCACAGCGCGGCCTCACGCTCCAGCGCCGCGAGCACCTGGTGGAGATGGTCCGCGGCCAGGCCCAGGCCTCGGCGCGCTGAGCCGCCGCCGGGAGGGTGGTAGGGGAGCCAGGACTCGAACCTGGAACCGGCGGGATATAAGCCCGCAGCTCTAACCGATTGAGCTACTCCCCCACGGAGGCGTGGTGGCCACTCAGCGGCCGGCGTTGCCCCGGCCGGGGAGGCGGATGCTGAAGGCTCGACCGTGGAGCCTCGACGACGAGTCGTGGCCGGTCGGGCCGCCCTCGGCCGCCGCCACGGATTCCTCGGGGCGGGCCAGGACCTGCGAGGCGAGCGCCTCGTCCTCGTCCGTCCGCGCGGCCTCGAGCGGCAGGTCGTCGGGGTCGAACGGCTTCTCGACGGGGTTCACCGGCAACGCCGGGGGACGCGCGTAGGCGGGAGCCCCGTAGAGCTTGGGCATCGCGCCAAGTCCGCGTTCTTCGTTCACCCGGGTCAACCTCGGCTGTGCTGCGGTCGAGCGACCGCGTCGATGATAGCCGTGTCCCGCCGCCGCGTCCCAGCCCCTAGACGAGGAAAGGCTTGATGATCTCGTGGAGCACGACCAGCACAAGGTACGCCAGCGGGACGGCCGCGAACAGGCCGAGGGCCAGGCTCCACGGCGTTCGCGTCCGGCGGGTGGTCCCGGCGCCGGTCGGCAGCGGAACGACGAGGTAGGTCACGACCGACCCCACCACCAGGACCAGCGCCACGTACAGGGCGAGGAACCCCAGGCGCAGGTCCCCGCCCGGCAGCGTCGCGCCACGGTCCAGCGCGATGTCGTAGGCGAGGAAGGCGACGCCCAGCACGACGGCGATGGTCAGGCTGCTGACGACGGCCCGGAACACCGGGCGCGGCGCACGCCGGAGCTGGCGCCAGCGGACCTCGAAGAAGCCGCGCCGGCGCGGTCGGGGAAGGGGCGTGGGAGGCGGGGCGCCGTCAGGCGAGGGGCTCGCCATCGCTCCCCAGGATCGTGAGCGTGCGGCGCGGCGGGATGGTCTCGGGTGTGTGCCCCGCCAGCAGCTCCACGCACCTCGCGAAGCGCTCCAGCTCCTCCTCCGTGTTCCAGAACCCCACGGAGATGCGGACCGCGTCGATGGGCGGCAGGTCGCGGATGATCGCGAAGACCCGCGGACCCAGCTCGGCGACCGACCGGGCGGCCGTCCAGCCGGCGATCCGGAACGCGACCAGCGTGCCGCCGTGCTCCCGCGGCGTCACCATCTCCACGCCGGGGATGGCGGCCAGGCGCGCGTATGAGGCCGCCGCAAGGCGCGCGGCTCGCTCCATCGCCCACGGCAGGCCGACGTACATCGTCAGCCAGCCCACGCTCCGCGCGAGCCCGATGACGGAGGGCCGGTGGAACCCCGTGGCCTCGAAGCGGCGCGCGCCGGGGCGCAGGACGCCGCCCGCCTGCATGTCGAAGGACGAATAGGCCAGGTAGCCAGAGGTCGCCGGGATCGTGGCGTCGGCGAACGCCCGGCGGACCCAGAGCGCGCCCATGCCCTCGGGCCCGAGGAGCCACTTCTGGCCGGGGACGGCGTACGCGTCGACGTCCATCTCGTCGAGCATGACGGGGATCGCGCCGGCTGACTGCGCACCGTCGATGATCGAGACGGCACCGGCCTCGCGGGCCAGCGTCCCGATGCGGCCCACCGGCAGGACCGCGCCGGTCGTCCACAGGACGTGGCTCAGGACGACGGCCCGCGCCGGCCGCTCCAGCGCGCGGCGGACGCCGGCCAGGACCAGCTCCGGGTCTCCGCCGTCGCCGATGTCGACCTTCTCGATCACGACGCCCAGCCGGTCCCGCAGCGACTGGAGCGGCCCGAGCAGGCCCGGATGCTCGTGGCTGGTGGTGATGACCCGGTCCCCGGCGGCCCACGGCAGGCTCGAGAGGACGAGGTTGATCCCGTCCGTCGTGGAGTGCGTGAGGGCGATGTCGTCCGGGCCCGCGACGAGGGCCGCGGCGATGGCGGAGCGCGCCTCGGCCATCCGGTCCAGGAACGCCACGAACTGGTCGATTCGGGCACGGCCGACGGCGAGCTCGCTCGCGGCCTGCTCGTCCATGGCCCGGAGCGTCTCGGACGGGAGGGGGCCGCAGGTGCCGGCGTTGAGGAAGATGCCGGCGCCGGTGGCCGGCAGGAGCTGCCGGATCGCGGCAACCTTCTCGGAGTCGGGCATGAAGGGGGTAACCACGCTCGTATGATAGGGGCCGGGGACCCCGCATCCTGCGCATCCGGAGGCCGCGTGGCCGACTTCGCCCGTCCCGAGCTGATCGCCACACCCGAGTGGCTGGCCGAGAACCTCGGCCGGCCGGATGTCCGGGTGGTCGACCTGCGGTGGCGCCCGGACGGCACGGCGCCGGCGCTGTACGCGGCGGGCCACGTCCCCGGCGCGGTCCACGCGGACTGGCAGACATCCGTGGTGGAGGCCACCCCGGACGCCGACATGCTGCTGCTGGCCTCACCCCACCAGCTGGCCGAGACGATGGGGACGGCCGGCGTGGGTGACGGCACGACGGTGGTGCTGTACGACGACACGCTCTCGTACCACGCGGCCCGGGCGTGGTGGACCCTGCGGGCATACGGGTTCGAGTCCGCCCGCGTCCTCGACGGGGGTTTCCCGGCCTGGGTCGACGGCTCGTTCGCGATCGCGGAGGGCGAGGCCGTGGCGGTCCCGGCGCGGCTCACGCCCCACCTCCAGGCCCGGCGCCACGTCACCACGGCAGACGTGCGCGGGCTCCTTGGCGCCCCCGACGTGCTGCTCGTCGACGCTCGTGGGCCCGCCGAGTTCCACGGCTACGAGGGCAACGTCCGGCGGCTGGGGCATATCCCGGGCGCCGTCAACGTGCCGGTCGCGGCGATGCACCGGCCCGGCACGCAGCACCTCCGCGAGCCGTCGGAGCTGCGGTCGCTCCTGCTCAGGGCCAACATCACCCGCGGGCGGCGCCTCGTCTGCTACGACCAGTCCGGCGTGGCCGCCGCAAAGCTCGCCTGGGTGCTGACCCTGCTGGGCCACGAGGACGTCGCGGTGTACGACGGCGGATGGGCCGAGTGGGGGGCGCGGATGGACCTGCCCGTCAACCAGTAGGCCGGCGGCCGCACGGCGGGCGCCCGTGGCGGCGGGCACGCATGGCGGGTCATCGATTCGGTGGGCGAGCGGTTCCGCCGTGCTCGAGCGTGCCCTCCCGGCCGGGCCGGGCCTCAGCGCCCCCGCAGGACGGACGCCAGACCCACCACGAGGAACCGCCGCACGCCCGGACGGGACGGCTTCCGCCGCTCGGCGAGCCGCATCGCCGCCATGCCGGCCCAGATCACCGCCATGCCGCCGACCCAGGCGCCGATCGGGACGCCCTCGCCGAACGCCCACGGCCGCGGGACGGGCACACGCTCACCGAACCGCACGAACGAATCCGTGAACGCGACGTCGTAGACGCCATGCGCTCCGACCCACGCGAGGCCCACGCCGAGAGCGGCGCCGCGCCACCGCCCGTCCACGACGATCCGGACGCCGACCACGAGGCCCGCAACGGCGAGCAGCTGGTAGGCGACCCACGCTCGCCCGGCGGCCGAGTCGGGGTCGCCGAGGTACAGGAGGTTGGCGGACAGGATCTGCCCGGCCGTCGGCAGCAGCAGGAGGAGGCCCAGCGCACGCCACGCCGGGTCCATCGGGGACTGCATGCGCCGCGGCCGCCAGGACATCGGAGCCTCCGGAGCGCGGGCCCGCCCCTCGCGGGTCCGTCGTGGCGGGAATCCTCGCGCGGGCGCCGGGCCGCGCCAAGGTGACGTTCGGACCTCCCCGAACGTGGGAGCCCGGGACCCGCCTCGCGCCAGAGGCATCGCCGTCGCGAGCCGCGACGGCGGCCCCGTCGATGGTCAGGGCGCCGATCGCGGGTCGCGGGTCGGCTACCGGCGGGCGCTCGCCGTCACCAGGTGCTCGGGGCCGTGCTGGTTGCCCTCGTACAGGCGCGCGACGGTGGCGAGGGTGTCGATCTCCGAGGCGGGCTTGTCAGGGCGCAGGTTCTTGATGCGTGGAAACCGCAGCGCGTACCCGGACGCGTGGCGCGTGGACCGCATGATCACGTCGAAGGCGACCTCGACCACGATCGATGGCTCCACGACCCGGTAGCGGCCGTGGGTGCTGATCGTGTGCCCTTCGAACCAGCGCGTCATGTCCGCGATCTCGGCGTCGGTGAGGCCGCTGTAGGCCTTGCCGATGGTGACCAGCGCGCCGGCCACGTCGTCGCGGACGGCGAAGGTGTAGTCCGAGAGCACCCCGTGGCGCTTGCCGTGGCCGACCTCCACGCCCACCACGACGCAGTCGAGCGTCGCCAGCGCCTTCTTCATCTTCAGCCAGCCGAGGCCCCGGCGCCCGGGCGAGTACCGGCTGTCGGGGTCCTTCACCATGAGCCCCTCGTTCCGCCGGGCCCGCGCGTCGGCGAAGGCGGCCTCCAGCCCCCCGGCCGAGTCCACGGTGACGAGGTGGCTCAGCCCGAACCGCCCGCCGTCGGCCGCGAGCGGCAGGCCCAGGGCCTCGAGCGAGCGCCGCCGGACGGTCAGCGGCTCCTCCAGGCACGGCGCCACGACCCGGTCCGCGTCGTGGTCGAGGCCAAGCACATCCCACGCCACGTAGATGACCGGGACCTGCGCGCGGATCGCCGCCGACGGGTTCTTGCGCCCGAGGCGCGCCTGCAGCTGGAGGAACGGGAGCACCGAGCCGTCCTTCCAGGCGAGGAGCTCGCCATCGAGGATCCCGGCCCACGGGAGGTCGCGCGCGCCCTCGACCACCTCGGGGAACTGCACGCTGATGTTGTTGAGGTCCCGCGAGTAGAGGCGGACCTCGTCCCCCGAGCGATGGAGCTGGGCACGGATCCCGTCGTACTTGTCCTCCACCCAGACCGTGGGGCCGAGCCGGCCGATGATCTCGGCGGCGTCCTCGGCCGGGGACGCGAGCATGAACTTGAGCGGGTGGAACAGGGTCAGCGCGGCCTCGGCCAGCCGGTCCTCGCGCGCGAGCGACGCCGCCTGGCCCAGGTCGCCGGTCAGCATGCCGGCGCGCTTGACGGCGTCGAGCGGGCGGTCGAACGCCTTCGCGATGGCGGCCTCCAGGAACCCCGCCCGCAGCCCGATCCGCAGCTCCCCGCTGAGCACCTTGACGATGCCGCCGACGGTCCGGGGAGACGAGCGCGCGAACAGCGCCTCCAGCACGGCGGCCTTGGTGGCGGCGCCCGGCGCGGCGACCGCGGCCTCGAACGTCGCGCGGACCTCGGTCACGGTCGGCTCGCCGGCCGGGTCAGGCGCATGGCCGGCCGCCTCGAGGACCTCGACGACCGCCGTCGCCACGTCGGACGAGCGGTCGTAGGCGCGGCGCAGGGCGTCTGGATCGGCGCCTGCCACGCGCAGGACCGCCCCAGCGAGCCCGGACCAGCCCACGCCCACGGTCCGTCCGTCGGCCTCGGGGAAGGGCCGGCCGGTCAGGAAGACGGCCGCGATCGGCAGCTCGTCGGGCGCGAGGGCGGCCAGGTAGTCCGCGAGGATGGCCGTCTTCTCGGACGTCTTCGTCGTCGCGCCGACCCGCTCGGCCACCTCGCTCCAGCGGCGCATGATGCCGATGGTATAGGGTGGACCGATGCTCCACCGGCGCTGGTTCCCGGACCGCATCGACGGGTCGCTCATCGTGCTCAAGCGGCACGCGCGCGACAACCTGCCGGCCTTCATGCGGTGGTACCAGGATCCCGAGGTGGCCCGGCTGACGCGCTACCAGGACGGCCCGATGCGCCCGGACGAGATCGAGCGGTTCTTCATGATGCGGGCCCTGGGGCCGGACGCCCTCGCGATGGGCATCCACGTCGCGGCGACCGGGCACCTCGTGGGCTCGTGCGCGTTCTCCCAGCTGGACGCGGACAACGGGTCGGTGCTGTTCCACATCACGATCGGCGAGCATGACGCCTGGGGCCACGGCTACGGCGGCGAGGCCACCTCGCTGATGGTCGACCACGCGTTCGCCTCGCTCGGGCTCCACCGCGTCGCGCTGTCCGTGTTCGCGTTCAACGAGCGGGCCATCCGGGCCTACACGCGCGTCGGCTTCGTGGCCGAAGGCCGGTCCCGCGAGGCGATCTGGCGTGACGGCCGGTGGTGGGACGAGATCCACATGAGCGTCCTCGAGCCCGAGTGGCGCGCGGCGCGCTGGCAGGCCCGCGCGGCGGCCGACGGCCGCACGCCGGCCCCGACGGCGGCGCCGGCGGCCCACGGCGGCCTGGAGCGGGACGCGTGAGCCCGAGCGCCGGTCCCGCGGCCGAGATGGCGCGCTCCGCGTTCCGCGAGCGCATGGAGGCCAAGGGTCACGCCGTGGACAACGCCCGGCAGGCGGCGGCGGGGCTGGAGACGGCCTTCGATGCCGGGGCCCTCGTCCGGACACCGTCCCTGGCCGCGATGCTGGCCGACCTCGCCGTCGCCCTCGAGCAGGACGAGGACCAGAAGCTGGGCGGGAAGAGCGCCGAGGCGGCGCGCTTCATCCTCCGGGCCATCGGCCGCGAGCTGGACAACGCCTGATCCAGGACTGGGCGGCGCGGCGCGGAAGGTCCCGGGCGGGCGGCTTGCGGCCGGTCCCGCCCGGGCCAGGGTCAGTCGAGCCCGTAGTCGCGCCGGCGGCGGGCGCGCGCCAGGGTGAGCCGGGTGTGCAGCGGCAGCGCCTCGAGCCGCGGGGTGAGCTCGCGGTCCAGCGCATCGAGGATCACGGGGAGGGCGGCCATGACGGCGGCGTCGATGGCCACGGCGATGCGCTCCTCGTCGTCTCGGCTCAGCTCGTCGCGGTCAGGACGGCCGGTCAGGTCGTCGGCCATGTCCCTCAGCTCGAGCTCGAGGCGCGATCGGGAGCCGCGCACGGCGTGGGTGGCCGCATCCGCGATGGAGATGCGGGTTCGCAGCTCGAGCATGGGGCATTCCTCCACGACCGACGCCGGCACGCGCCTCACGGGACGCCCTGCCCGCGTCGTGTCGTCCCCAAGGATCGTCCGTCGGGCGCCTGAGGGTCAGGGCCATGGGACCCTCGGACACCCCCCGGACGGGGGGCCACCGTGCCCAGTTTTACGCAGGTTCTGCCCGTTGGCCGGGCCCGTTACGGGTACCATCTGTCCCGCACCAGCGCCTCGGGCCGGGCGCGGGCTGGGCGCGCGCCTCCCAATCGCGTAGCCTTCCCGGGAACCGGAGGAGTGCCCCGCAGATGACCGCTCCCGCCACGTCCCAGCGAGCCGCGACGGTCGAGTTCGACCACGTGACCAAGTCGTACGACGCCCGTGCGACCAAGGCCGGCGCGCCCGGCGCCGTGAACGACCTCTCGCTCACGATCCCGGCCGGGAAGATCTGCGTCCTGGTCGGCCCGTCCGGCTGCGGCAAGACGACGTCGCTCAAGATGGTCAACCGGCTCATCGAGCCCACCTCGGGACGGATCCTCCTGGACGGCGTGGACGCGGCGACGAGGGACACGACGGAGCTGCGGCGGAGCATCGGCTACGTCATCCAGCAGACGGGCCTGTTCCCGCACCAGACGATCGAGGACAACGTGACCACGGTCCCCCGCCTCCTGGGCTGGCCGGCGGCGCGCCAGCACGCCCGCGCCGAGGAGCTGCTGGACATCGTGGGCCTGGACCCCGCGAAGTACGCGAGGCGCTACCCGGCCCAGCTCTCCGGCGGCGAGCGCCAGCGCGTGGGCGTGGCCCGGGCGCTGGCCGCGGACCCGCCGATCATGCTCATGGACGAACCCTTCGGCGCCGTGGACCCCATCGTCCGCGAGCGGCTCCAGAACGAGTTCCTGCGCCTCCAGGAGCGGCTGGCCAAGACGATCCTGTTCGTGACCCACGACATCGACGAGGCCATCAAGATGGGCGACGTGGTCGCCGTGTTCCGGGCCGGCGGCGTCGTGGCCCAGTACGGGCCGCCGGCCGAGATCCTGGCCAGCCCGGCGTCCGACTTCGTGGCCCGCTTCGTGGGGACGGACCGGGGGCTCAAGCGCCTCAGCCTGTTCCGGGTCGGCGAGCTGCCGCTGTCATCGGTGGTCACCGCCCGGGTCGGCGACGACGGCGCGATCATCCGGCGGGTCGCGGCGGGGCAGCCGTTCGACCACGTCCTGGTCGTGGACGAGCACGAGCGGCCCATCGGCTGGGCGCCCCGCGAGCGCCTCACGGCCGGGGTCATCTCGGCCGAGCAGGTGGAGTCCACCTCGCCCCTCCTGGACCGCCGCACGACGCTCAAGGACGCGCTCTCGATGCTGCTGGACGCCGATGTCCAGGCGGGCCTGGTCGTGGACCGGGCCGGAATCCTGCGCGGGATGATCACGGTCGGCGACATCACGGCGCTGATGCGGGAGAGCGCCGCGGTGCCGCTCAACGCCACGGAGCGCGCAGCCGCCGATGCGGCCGCCGACGCGGAGGCGGGGGGCGCCGACGCGGAGGCGGATACGGCCGCTGACGCAGCCGCGGGGACCGCCGCCGCGGGTCCTGCCGTCATCGGGGCCTGACGTGGAGATCCGGTGGGACTGGATCGCGAGCCACCTCGACGACATCGCCGTCGCCGTGTGGCAGCACCTGGTCTACACCGCCATCCCCCTCGCCGTCGGGTTCGTCATCAGCATGGCGCTCGCCATCTGGGCCGTCCGCAAGCCCTGGGTCTACGGCCCGGTCACGGCGATCACGGGCATCCTGTACACGATCCCGAGCCTCGCGGCGTTCGCGCTCCTGATCCCGTTCACCGGGCTGACCCCGCTGACCGCCTTCATCCCGCTGACCACGTACACCCTTTTGATCCTGTTCCGGAACATCGTGGCCGGGTTCGAGGCGGTGCCCCGCGAGGTCCTCGAGGCCGCCGACGGCATGGGCTACCGGTCGGGGGAGCGCCTGCTCCGCGTGGAGCTCCCGCTCGCCGTCCCGCTGATGTTCGCGGGCATCCGGCTCGCCACCGTGACGCTCATCGGGCTCGCGACGGTGGTCTCGATCCTGGGCTCCAGCTTCGGCGGCCTCGGGCAGCTCATCACCGACGGCCTCCAGACGTTCTTTCCCACGAAGTACGTGACCGGCGGCCTGCTGGCGGTGGTCCTCGCGTTCGTCGTGGACTTCCTGCTGGTGCGGCTGGAGCGTCTCATCACACCCTGGGCGCGAACCCGCGCGGAGCTGGCGGACCCGGCATGAGCGAGGCGCTGGCCTGGTTCACGAACGCGGCCACCTGGACCGGCCAGACCGGCATCCCGTGGCGCCTCCTCGAACACCTGGCGATCGCGGCCGTGTCCGTCGTCGCCGCGACGCTCATCGCGCTGCCGATCGGGCTGTGGATCGGCCACACGGGGCGCGGGGCGAACCTCGCGATCAACCTCGCCAACATCGGCCGCGCCGTCCCCTCGTACGCGGTCATCGTGATCATCCTGCCGATCTCGCTCGCCCTCAGCCCATCGCTCGGCCTGAACGTGATCCCCACGTTCCTCGCGATGGTGCTCCTCGCGATCCCGCCGATCCTCGTCAACGCCTACGCCGGCCTTCGGGAGGTCGACCGGGACCTCGTCGAGGCCGCGCGCGGCATGGGCCTGCGGGAGCGCGAGATCCTGTCCGAGGTGGAGGTGCCGCTCGCGGCGCCTGTGATCGTGGGCGGCTTCCGGACCGCGGTCCTCAACGTCATCGCGACCGCGACGATCGGGGCCGTCCTGGGATTCGGAGGCCTCGGGCGGTTCATCCTCGACGGCCGGCTCCAGGGCGTCGCTGGGACCGGCGAGCTCATCGGTGGTGCGGTCCTGGTCGCCGTCCTCGCCGTCGGCGTGGACCTGCTCCTCGCCGTCGCGCAGCGCAAGCTCGCCCGGCGCGCCAACCCGCAGCTGGCGGGGGCGCGAGGCCTGCGCGAGCTGTCCGAGGTGCCGCTGCCGCCTGGCCTGCCGTAGGGCGTCTGCGGCCGGAGGGCCCGAATCCGGGGTCCATGACGCCCTTTGGCGCTTCGTGGGTTACGCTGCGCCAGCGTCCTCATGTTTGGGGCGCTCTAACCGATCAGGGGAGGAGACCCAATGCGGTTTGCCCGCGTGCTTGCCCTCGGGGCGACGATGCTGGTGGCGTTCGCCGCCTGCTCGTCGGGTGGGGGCGGCAGCACTGCCACGGCCAGCCCGGCTGCGACGGCGCCCGCCGCGTCCGCCAGCACGGCCACCCCGTCCGATGCGCCCGCATCGGCGGACACGGGCGCCAAGCCCGAGATCAAGATGGGCTCGGACGGCTTCTACGAGAGCAAGCTCGTCGCCGAGATGTTCGCGCAGGTGCTCGAGGCGAACGGGTACACGGTGACCCGCAACCTCGGCATCGGCGCCCGCCAGGTCCGCCAGCCGCT
>Ga0302263_10000394_pt1 | contig 16853 bp, 15 predicted proteins | sample II_Fen_N1_4_FD_194564 | JGI IMG/M metagenome (GOLD analysis project Ga0302263, IMG submission 194564) | Peat permafrost microbial communities from Stordalen Mire near Abisko, Sweden - II_Fen_N1_4 | ecosystem: Environmental > Terrestrial > Soil > Wetlands > Permafrost | place: Sweden: Abisko... | reverse complement strand
GCCTGCCATCCCGCAATGCGAGCCTGCCGGAGCAGGCGGTGCAGCTCCCGCTCGAGCCCCGACCACGGGCGCTGGCGCACCTCGGCCAGCACGGGGCGCCTCCTGCTGTTGCCCACCCTCCGTTCGAACCAGTCGCTCGCCGCCGGCAGGTCGGCGGCGGCGGACGGGTCGGTGAGGAGAAGTCGGTCGACCGCCACCCCACCATCGGTCGACGCCAGCGCAGCAGCTGCAAGCAGCGGACGCGCGAAGCGCAGCCCTCCCACGCATGCCACGAACCGGCCCGGCACTTCCGCCGCATACCAGTCGATGCCGGGCTGGGGATGCCGCGGCGCACCGGCCAGCTGGATGTGCTCGCCCCGTCCGAATGGGTCGAGGCAGCCCGACGCCGCGTCGAGGGCCGACCGACCCCAGAGGCAGGCGTGCGGAGCCCACGCGCACGCCGCGGCGAGCCGGGTGCGGCGGTCGGTGACCGCCGAGGCCGGGACATAGGTACCCGGCAGCACCCGCACCAGCTCTCCCGACCGGGCGAGGCGGTGGATGCGGCTGCGCCGCGAAGGGTGGTCGACCACCCGCACCACCCCAGCGGTCGCTGCGACGAGTTCCGGCTGGATGGTCACGCTGGGGAGTATCGAGTTCCGGCGCGGACTGGCGTCACCTCCGTCTCCGGGTTGTGCATTCGGAACCTTCCGCGTCCGCTCTCTGTGGATAACCCCCTTCCGCGGAGTGTCGCGCCCGCAGCATCGCGTTTCGCACCACAGACCGACCGGATTGCCGGGGACAGGCCCCTTCGCGCCACAATGGGTGCCGAACCGAAGGAGACAACAGTGGCTGCAGAGAACTCGTTCGACATCGTCAGCAAGGTGGACGCCCAGGAGGTGGAGAACGCCCTGAACATGGCCGTCAAGGAGGTGCGCACCCGCTTCGACTTCAAGGGCACGGACGCCTCGATCAAGGCCTCGGGCGAGAACTTCGAGATGGAGGCCAACGGCGAGGAGCGCGTGAAGGCCATCCTCGACGTGTTCCAGACCATGCTCGTGCGGCGCAAGATCGACCTGAAGTCCCTCGACGCCGGCGAGCCCCGGCTGTCGGGCAAGCTCTGGAAGATCACGGCGTCGATCAAGCAGGGCATCAGCAGCGAGAACGCCAAGAAGGTCTCCAAGCTCATCCGCGACGAGGGTCCCAAGGGCATCCGCACGCAGGTGCAGGGCGAGGAACTCCGCGTCTTCGGCAAGAAGCGCGACGACCTGCAGGCCGTCCAGCAGTTGGTGAAGGGCGCAGACCTCGACTTCGCGGTGCAGTTCGACAACTACCGCTGAGTCCCACCCGGTCGATCGGGCTCAGGCCGCCGGGCCGAGCAGGAACGGCAGCAGATAGGGTCGCCAGGCCAAGGCCTGCGCGACGGTGAGCGCGACCAGCACGATGGCAGGGAGTGTTGCCCGCACCCAGGTCCGGACGCGGCGTCCGGTGATCCCGAAGACCAGCATGGTCGCAAGGGCCACGAGCACCGGCGCCCCCATACACTCGCGGGACAACGGCAAGGACGTACGGCATCCCGTTGCTTGCGATCCCGACCCAAAAGGCCGAGCAGAAGGTTGCAATCAGGCCGACACCGAGCCGCAGTGCGTGCAGAACAGCCGACCACCTGCGCCGAGCGACTCCTGCGTCCACCCCCGCAACGGTAGCCTCGTCGCGTGCCGAACCGTCCACGCCGCCCTTGCGGTACTCCATCACCCGGCCCGCAACGGCTTCCATGATGGGTACCACCCCGCATCTCCGGCTGGACGTCGCCGTCCTCGACCGCAACATCGCAGCCATGGCCGGGCTGGCCGCCGCGGCGCACCTGAACCTGCGTCCGCACGCCAAGACCCACAAGTCGCTGGAGATCGCCCAACGCCAGCTCGCAGCTGGTGCGGTCGGGCTGACCGTCGCGACGATCGGCGAGGCGGAGGTCTTCGCAACGGTGTGCGACGACCTGTTCATCGCCTATCCGTTGTGGGTGGACGCGGAGGACGCCGGGCGCGTGCGGGCTCTCGCCGAGCGGGCGCGCATCCTCGTGGGCTGCGACTCGGTCGAGGCGGCGAGGAAACTCAGCCGGCTTCCGGTCGAGGTGGCAGTAGAGATTGACAGCGGTCACCACCGGTCGGGCGTGCAGCCGGCGCAGGCCGGAGAGCTCGCGGCACGCGTCAGCGAACTCGGGCTGCGGGTGCGCGGTGTGTTCACCTTCCCCGGCCACAGCTACTCGCCCGGGACGCGGGCGACCGCCGCCGACGACGAGGCAGCAGCCCTCGCCGTCGCGACCAGCTCCCTTGCCGCCGCCATGGTCCCTGCCCGACTGGTCAGTGGCGGCTCCACGCCTTCTGCGGGCTTCAGCCGCGCCGGGGTGCTCAACGAGCTCCGGCCAGGGGTCTATGTCTTCGGCGACGCGCAGCAGGTGGAGCTCGGCACCATCGGCTTCGAGGACGTGGCGCTGACCGTCGCTGCCACCGTCGTCTCCCACGCCGGCGGACGGGCGATCACCAACGCCGGCAGCAAGGCCCTCGGAGCGGACCGCTCACCCTGGGCGACCGGCTACGGCCGCGTACTCGACGCACCGGAGGCCCGCATCGTCGCCCTGTCCGAGCACCACTCCACCATCGAGTGGCCAGGACCGCTCCCTGCCCTGGGTAGCCAGGTACTGCTGGTGCCCAACCACGTCTGCAACGCCGTCAACCTGGCCGACTCCTACGTCCTCACCGACGGCGGCACCTGGCCGGTTGCAGCTCGCGGGCGCAACCACTGATGCGGGTCGCCACCGTCAACGTCAACGGCATCCGCGCTGCCACCCGGCGCGGCTTCGCCGACTGGCTGGCCGGGCGCGACTGCGACCTGGTGGCGCTGCAGGAGGTGCGCTCCCCCGCAGAACTCGTACCGCCGGAGGCCCTGGACGGCTACCACTACTGCTACCACCCCGGCGACCGGGCCGGACGCAACGGCGTCGCGCTGCTCAGCCGCACGCCGCCGGTGGCGATCCGCGAGGGCTTCGGCAACGCAGCGTTCGACGCGGAGGGACGCTACGTCGAGGCCGACCTCGACCTCTGCGGCTGGAAGCTGACCGTCGGCTCGCTGTACCTGCCGAAGGGCGGAAGGGCGGACGACACCCCTGCAGAGCTCGCCCGGTACCGGCGCAAGCTCCGGTTCCTGCGCTCGTTCCGTCCCTACCTCACGCGCGCGCGCCTGGACGCGAGGCAGAGGGGTCGCGAGTTCCTTGTGATGGGCGACTTCAACATCGCCCACACCCGCCTCGACCTGCGGAACTGGCGGACGAACTCCTCAGCGGTCGGCTTCCTGCCCGAGGAGCGGGACTGGTTCGCTTCGATCCTCGGCCCACGGACGCTGGTGGACGTGGTCCGCGACCTCCACCCTGACACCGAGGGCCCGTACTCGTGGTGGAGCTGGATGGGCAACGCCTTCAACAACGACGTCGGCTGGCGGATCGACTACCACCTCGCGACGCCCGCCCTTGCGAAGGCTGCGATCGCCGGCGGCACGGACCGGGCCGACAGCTACGAGGCCCGGATGAGCGACCACGCCCCTGTCGTCGTCGACTACACCGACGGACCGTAATGGGGACGGTTCCAACTCGGTCCAGGCTGGTGGTGGACCGAGTAGGAACCGTCCCCAATTCAGTCCAGGGGCTCGAAGTAGCTCAGCACCTCTGCGCGGGAGACGTCCTCGATACCGGCGTGCGACCAGCGCGGGTTGCGGTCGCGGTCGATCAGCTGGGCGCGGACGCCTTCCGCGAAGTCGGGGCCGGTGGCAAGGCGGATCGCCAGGCCCAGCTCGGTCGGCAGCAGGTCAGGCAGGTGCTCGATGGACGCGGCGCGGCGCAGTGCCTCGAGGGTCACGGCGACAGACAGCGGCGAGCGCCGGCGCAGCTCAGCTGCCGTCTCCCGTGCGGCCGGATCGGCATGCCCGGCCAGCCGCCCGAGGATCTCCACCGGGTCATCGCCGGCGTAGCACTCCGCGAGCCAGCCGGCCGCCAGCGCCGGGTCCGGCGAGGGGGCTCCGCCGGCGATCTCGTCCGCCAGCCCCAGCCGCACGGCGTCCGCGGCATTGATCGGGGCGCCGGTGAGCGCAAGGTGCGTGCCGATCTCCCCGGGCATCCGAGCGAGCAGCGGGGTCATCAGCACGTCGGGGAACAAGCCGATCTGCGTCTCCGGCATTGCGAGCCGGCTGGTACCGTCCACAACGCGCTGCGAGCCATGTGCGCTCAGCCCGAGCCCGCCGCCCATGGTGATGCCGGTCATCACGGCCCGGTACGGCTTGCCGAAGCCGGCGATCGCAAGGTTCACCCCGTACTCGGTCTCGAAGAAGTCGCGCACGTCGCCGCCGGTGAGCGCCAGTTCGCGCAGGGCGCGGACGTCCGCCCCCGCGCACAGGCCCCGTTCGCCGGCCCCGGTCAGTTCGACGGAGGTCACGGCATCGTCGGCCGCGAACACCTCGAGGGCCTCGGCGATGGCGTGCATCATCGGCACGGTCAGGGCGTTGATCTGACGCGGACGGTTCAGCTGGATCCGGCCAATCCCCGCATCTGCCCGGGCAAGGATGTCCGGTTGACTCACGCCTGCTTCCCCTGGCTGGCCTGCAGGTGGGCCTTGCGTTCCTGCGCATGCCGGTAGAGCAGCACCAGCATGAGGGCGAGGGCTGCGAAGGCGAGCGCGACGGCGTCGTTGCGCCAGGCGAGGTTGCCGGCCCCGTAGGCCAGCAGGACGGTGGTCACCGTGACGGCTGTGCCGATGATGCGCTCCGTCGGCTTGGTCAGCGGCAGCAGGAGGCCACCCCAGGTGAGGTACCAGCTGTTCAGCGCGATACCGCCGAAGGCGAAGACGAGGTAGGACCAGGAAAGGAACGTCACCGGCTTCCGTCGGCCGATGCCCAACGCGAGCCAGCCGATCGTGACGACGGTGAGCGCGAGCCCGAGGTAGCGCACCCCGTCCATCGCGAACTGGCTTGCTCCCGGCAGGCCGACGGAGTCCAGCACCCACTTCAGCCCTGCTCCGAGCAGCGTGAACGGAGCGAGCGTGATGACCTTGCCCGGCACGTCGGCGGCGCTGATCCAGCCGAACCCGAGACCGGAGGCGAGCGAGATCGCGACGAAGGTCGCGACCGAGACGGCGAGGGACAGTGCCAGCCGCGTCAGTGCCCGGGACGTGTCGCGCCAGCGCAGGGTGAGCCACGGATGGTTGATCAGGGCAACGGCATAGAAGACGAGGATGGCCGGTTGCTTGATGCAGGCAGCAGCTCCCACCGTGATGGCCGCCCACCAGAACTTGTCGTTGAACGCCAGCCAGAGCGCCAGCACCACGAGCCCCATCATCAGGCCGTCGTTGTGGGCCCCACCGACGAGGTCGATGATCACCAGGGGGTTGATCGTGGAGAACCAGGCCGTCATCTGCGGGTCGGCGCCCATCCGGGTGGCAAGTCGTGGCAGGAAGTACGCGATGAGACCCACCCCGAGCAGCGCGGGCAACCGCATCGCCATCGCCGAGTAGTAGGGGTTGTTGCCGGCAAGGATCACAAGGCCGTGGAACATCTCAAGGCTCAGCGGCGGATACATCGCCGTGGTGTAGCGCCACAACCACGCAGCCTGGTCGGCGAAGGGGCCGGGCAGCACCGAGATCGCGTTCGTGTAGGGGTTCAGGCCGTTGCGCAGCAGCCAGCCCTCCGCAGCGTAGGCGTAGGCATCGTGGCTGAAGATGGGCGGCGCAGGCAGCAGCGGCAGGCTCCACAGCAGCGTGATCGGCCAGTGCTTGACCTCGTGGTAGAGCGCGGGACGCAGCTTGAACCACGCCTCCACCAGTAGGGCGACGCCGGCGATGACGAGCGCCGTCCCGAAGGCCTTGGCCGGCCAGTTGTCCAGTCCGAGGGCACGCATCGAGTCCCACCACGGACTGTTCTGCGGCAGGTACGCCGGGGTCAACGAGCCGACGAACAAGAGGGCAGAACCCAGGAAGCCGCGACGGACGGGGGCGTACTCCCAGGCGCGGGCGATGTCGGTGCGGTAGCCCCGCATCCGGGCGCGCAGAAGCTCGGAACGGTTCCCCGCAGATCTGGTCTGCTGCGTCACCGCCACGGATACGCCTTCGCTGGTGGCACGGGCTCAGGATACCGAGTCGCAGGTGCGCGCAGGGTCCACCGACTGGACGCCGGATGCTTGAAATCCCAACCACCCATGTTAGGGTCGCGCCCATGCTCGAATGGATCCTGGACGTGCCTCGCCCCTGCGGCGTGGACCTTCGCCGTTCGATGTGTTGCGCGTACTGACGCGCCCGCACCCCACACCAGTAGCCGGGCGCCAAAGCCCCGGTCCGGCGTTTGCCCGGTCTTGCGGCCCAGGAGCCCAGAACCCGAAGAGGTCGCATGACCAGCACCGCGCGTGAGCCCCGCTCCAACGGCCAGTGGGCCGTCGATGGCCAGACCCCGCTGAACCACAATGAGGAATTCAAGGCTGTCGACGATCCGCTGACGGTCCGCGATCGGGTCGAGCAGGTCTACGCAACGCAGGGGTTCGACTCCATCCCGGCCGACGACCTGCACGGACGCCTCCGCTGGTGGGGGCTGTACACCCAGCGCCGCCAGGACATCGACGGCAGCCGGACGGCGTCGCTGGGCCCGGACGAGCTGAGCGACCGCTACTTCATGATGCGCGTCCGGCTCGACGGTGGCGCTGTCACCACCGACCAGCTGCGGACGCTCGCCGGCATCTCCACCGACTTCGCAAGGAACACCGCGGACATCTCCGACCGCCAGAACATCCAGTACCACTGGATCGAGATCGAGAAGGTGCCGGAGATCTGGGCACGGCTCGAGGCAGCGGGCATGAAGACGACGGAGGCCTGCGGCGACACCCCCCGGGTGATCCTCGGCTCCCCCGTCGCCGGCATCGCAGCGGACGAGATCATCGACCCGACGCCGACCATCGCGGAGATCGTCGACCGCTTCATCGGCGACCCGGAGCTGGCCAACCTCCCCCGCAAGTTCAAGTCGGCCATCACCGGCCACCCCAGCCTCGATGTGGTCCACGAGATCAACGACATCTCCCTCGTCGGGGTCGTGCACCCGGAACTCGGCGCCGGCTACGACCTGTGGGTGGGTGGCGGCCTCAGCGTCGCCCCGCGCCTTGCGGAGCGCCTCGGCGCGTTCGTCCGCGCCGACCAGGCCGCTGAGGTCTGGTACGGGGTCATCCGGATCTTCCGCGACTACGGCTACCGCAGGCTGCGGAACAAGGCCCGCCTGAAGTTCCTGCTTGCCGACTGGGGTCCTGAGAAGTTCCGCGAGGTCCTCGAGACCGAGTACCTCGGCTACCGCCTCGCCGATGGGCCCGCCCCGGTCGTGCCCGGTGAGCCCGGCGACCACGTCGGCGTCCACACCCAGAAGGACGGCCTGGCCTACATCGGCCTCGCCCCGACCGTCGGACGGGTGTCCGGCGAGATCCTCGGAGCCCTCGCCGACGCCGCGGAAGCCGCCGGCTCGCACCGCGTCCGCTTCACGCCGCACCAGAAGCTGCTCGTCCTCGACGTCGCGCCGGACGAGGTGGACGCGCTGCTGGCAGCCGTCGAGCCGCTCGGCCTGACGGCCAGCCCCAGCCCGTTCCGCCGTTCGACGATGGCCTGCACCGGCATCGAGTACTGCAAGCTCGCGTTCGTCGAGACCAAGGCTGCAGCGGCCGACACGATCGCCGAGATGGAGTCCCGTCTCGGCGACCTTCACCTCGACCGTCCGATCAGCCTGCACGTCAACGGCTGCCCCAACTCCTGCTGCCGCATCCAGATCGCCGACATCGGCCTGAAAGGCCAGCTCATGAAGGGCGCGGACGGCACAGAGGAGTTCGCCTACCAGGTGCACCTCGGCGGCGGCCTCGCGTCCGTCGACCGCGACGACGCCGGCCTCGGCCGCACCGTCCGCGGCCTGAAGGTGACCGCGACCGACCTTCCGGACTACGTGGAACGCGTCACGCGGGCCTTCGTCGCCGGTCGCGAGACCGACGAGTCCTTCGCCGACTGGTCGCACCGCGTCGACGAGGAGGCGCTGCGATGACACTGGTCACCCACGGCCCGGGACGTGCCCGCACGACCGACGAGCTGAGGGAGCTTGCCGAGCGTGCCGGCGACGAGCTCGCAGGCGCCACGGCGGAAGAGGTCGTCGCCTGGGCTGCGGAGACCTTCGGTTCCCACCTCGCCGTCGCCTGCTCGATGGCCGGCGACACCGTCCTGCCCCACCTGGTGGCCGCTGCGGCCCCTGGGGTCGACGTGCTGTTCCTGGAGACCGGCTACCACTTCGCCGAGACGATCGGCACCCGCGACGCCCTCGCCAGCGTCATCGATGCCCACATCATCGACGTGCTGCCCGTCCAGACCGTTGCCGAGCAGGACGCCGAGTACGGCGAGAAGCTGCACGACCGCAACCCGACGCTGTGCTGCCAGCTGCGCAAGGTTGACCCGATCAACGCTGAGCTCGCCGGCTACGAGGCCTGGGTGACCGGCATCCGCAGGGAGGACAACGCCTTGCGCGCCAATGCCAAGGTGGTCGAGTGGGACTCCGCGCACCAGATGGTGAAGGTCAACCCGATCGCTGCCTGGACCTTCGACGACGTCCTCGATTACGCCGGCACCCACCAGGTGCCGGTGAACCTCCTGCTGACCGACGGCTACCCCTCGATCGGCTGCGCACCCTGTACCCGCCGGGTGGAGCCCGGCGAAGATCCTCGCGCCGGTCGTTGGGCCGGCCTGGCAAAGACGGAATGCGGTCTGCACCTGTGAACCACCTGGAAGTACTCGAAGCCGAAGGCATCCACATCATCCGTGAAGCTGTCGCAGAGCTGGAGCGGCCCGTGCTGCTCTTCAGCGGCGGCAAGGACTCGGTGGTGCTGCTGCACCTCGCAGCCAAGGCCTTCTGGCCCGGCCCCGTGCCGTTCCCGCTGCTGCACGTCGACACCGGCCACAACTTCCCCGAGGTGCTCGCCTACCGCGACGCCGTCGTCGAGAAGTTCGGCCTGCGGCTGATCGTCGCCTCGGTGCAGGACTACATCGACGACGGAAGGCTGCTGGAGCGCCCGGACGGCACCCGCAACCCGCTGCAGACCCAGCCCCTGCTCGACGCGATCGCGGAGCACCGGTTCGACGCCGTCTTCGGCGGCGGCCGCCGCGACGAGGAGAAGGCCCGCGCCAAGGAGCGCGTGGTGAGCCTGCGTGACGAGTTCGGCCAGTGGGACCCCCGCAACCAGCGCCCGGAGCTGTGGGACCTCTACAACCCGCGGCACCGTCCCGGCGAGCACGTGCGCGTGTTCCCGATCAGCAACTGGACCGAGCTGGACGTGTGGCACTACATCAGTGCCGAGGGCATCGAGCTGCCGGAGCTGTACTACGCGCACAACCGTGACGTCTTCGACCGCGACGGCATGTGGCTGGCTGTCGGCCCCTACTCCGAGCCGCGGGGCAACGAGCTCGTCCGCACGATGCAGGTGCGCTACCGCACGGTCGGCGACATGTCCTGCACCGGCGCCGTCGAGTCCGACGCCGCCGACGTGGCAGCCGTGCTCGTCGAGGTGGCTGCCACCCGCATCACCGAGCGTGGCGCCACCCGCGCCGACGACCGGCTCACGGAGGCTGCCATGGAAGACCGCAAGAAGGAGGGGTACTTCTGATGGCCGCCCGCGACAACACCTCACTGCTCCGGCTGGCGACGGCCGGGAGCGTGGACGACGGCAAGTCGACCCTCGTCGGACGCCTGCTGCACGACTCGAAGTCGGTGCTCGCCGACCAGCTGGCCGCCGTCACGCGAGTGAGCAAGGCCAAGGGCCTGGGCCACGTCGACCTCGCGCTGCTGACCGACGGCCTCCGCTCGGAGCGCGAGCAGGGCATCACCATCGACGTCGCCTACCGCTACTTCGCCACGCCCCGGCGGACGTTCATCCTCGCCGACTGCCCCGGGCACGTGCAGTACACCCGCAACACCGTCACCGGCTCCTCGACGGCTGACGCCCTCGTGCTGCTCGTCGACGTGCGCAAGGGCGTGCTGGAACAGACCCGGCGACACCTGGCCGTCGCAGCACTTCTCCGGGTGCCGTCGGTGGTCATCGCCATCAACAAGGTGGACCTGATCGAGTACGACGGCGCAGCGTACGCCGTGATCGCACACGAACTCGCCGCGATCGCGACCGGTCTCGGCATCACCGACGTGCACACCCTGCCGGTGTCAGCGCTCATCGGTGACAACATCGTCGACCGCTCGGAGCGGATGCCCTGGTACGACGGTCCCAGCCTTCTCGAGCTGCTGGAGGAGCTGCCGGTGGCCAGCGATCCCGGGGTCGGCTTCCGGTTCCCGGTGCAGCTCACCCTGCGTCCGCAGGAGGCTGCCCGCGACCGGAAGCACGTCGAGTACCGCGGCTACGCCGGACGGGTGAGCAGCGGGACCGCGCACGTCGGCCAGGAGGTGGTGGTGCTGCCGGAGGGCGTGCACACCCACATCGCCGGCATCGACTTCGCCGGGGCGGAGCTCAGCGAAGCCGTCACCGGCGCATCGCTCTCGTTGCGCCTCGCCGACGACGTGGACGTTGCGCGCGGCGAACTGATCTCCTCCGTGGCGGACGCTCCCGTACCGGTGACCGAGCTGGACGCGATGGTCTGCTGGCTGGCCGACCGACCGCTCCTTCCCGGCGCCCGCGTGCTGGTCAAGCACGGCACGCGGACGGTGCAGGCAAGGGTCGGCGAGATCGTCGCCAAGCTGGACCTCGACAAGATGGCTCCGGAGGAGGCCGACCAGCTCGCCCTGAACGACATCGGACGGGTGCGGGTGCGGCTGGCGTCGCCGGTGCTCGCCGAGGACTACACAGTGACCAGGCACGGCGGCTCCTTCCTGATGATCGACCCGCAGACGCAGGGGACGCTGGCCGCCGGGATGATCCGCGGCCACGCGGTGTTCGGCAACGACTTCACCGCCGACAGCTGGTCCATCTGATGCGCAGGCGCGCCCACCTCGTCCTCGCCATGCACGGCACGAACAGCACCGCCGGCCAGCAGGTGGCCGGCGACCTCATGCTCGCCGTCGCCGCGCGGCTGCCGGGCGTCGAGGTGCACCTCGGCTGGGCCGACGTGCTCACTCCGACGCTCACCGAGACCCTCACGGCCGTCGGCGACGCCGTCGTGGTGCCCGGGTTCCTGACCGCCGGTTACCACGTCACCAGCGACCTGCCGGCGGCGATCCAGGCTGCCGGCGGGCGTGCCCGGCTGGCCGGCCTGATCGGTCCCGCGCTCGTCGAGGCCGTCGCCGACCGGCTCCGCGCTGCCGGGGGCCCCGGTGACGCCGTCGTCCTGGCAGCGGCCGGCTCGAAGCGTCCCCGCTCGGTCGCAGAGGTGAACGAGGCGGCCGCTCAGCTGTCCGGGCTCGTCGGACGACCGGTCGTTCCGGCATTCCTCACCGCGGCACAACCGTCCGTGACGGAGGCCGTGGCACAGTTGAGGGCATCGGGCCATGACCGGATCTCGATCGCCAGCTACCTGCTGGCGCCCGGGGTCTTCTCCGAACGGCTGCACGCGTGCGGGGCCGACATGGTGTCGGATCCGATAGGGGTACACCCACTGGTGGTGGAAGCTGTGGCAAGCGCCTACGCTGCCGTGGTTGACGAACGACGAGATGTGCCCGGCCAGGCTCCGGGTGTGGGAAGAGAACGCATCGCATGACCGAAGTGACAACGCTCGACCATGTTGTCATCCGCTTCGCCGGTGACTCCGGCGACGGGATGCAGCTGACCGGCAACCGGTTCACCCATGAGACGGCGATCGCGGGAAACGACTTCTCCACCCTGCCGAACTTCCCCGCGGAGATCCGCGCACCAGCGGGGACAGTGGCCGGGGTCTCCAGCTTCCAGCTGCACTTCGCGGACTTCGACATCAGGACTCCCGGTGACCGACCGGACGTGCTGGTCGCGATGAACCCGGCAGCCCTGAAGGCGAACCTCGCCGACCTGCCCCGGGGCGGGCTGATCATCGCCGACTCCGCAGACTTCACGGCGCGCAACCTCGCGAAGGTCGGCTACAGCTCCGACCCGCTGACAGACGGCAGCCTCTCCGACTACCAGGTGCACGCTTTCGACCTCTCCGGGCAGTCCGTCGCTGCGGTGGCAGCGATCGGCCTCGGCAGGAAGGAGGCAGGGCGGACGAAGAACATGTACGCCCTCGGCCTGCTGGACTGGCTGTACAGCCGTCCGGTGGAGAACACGATCACCTTCCTGGAGAAGAAGTTCGCCAAGGTCCCGCAGGTGCGCGACGCCAACATCGCAGCGCTGAAGGCCGGGTACGCGTTCGGCGAGACCACAGAGGTGTTCACGAACCGCTTCAAGGTTGCCGCAGCACCCGTTACCGCCGGCACCTACCGGCAGATCTCCGGCAACAGGGCGCTGGCCTACGGCCTCATGGCCGGCGCAGCGAAGGCGGGGCTCCAGCTGTTCCTCGGCGCCTACCCGATCACGCCTGCCTCCGACATCCTGCACCACCTCGCCGGAGCGAAGGCCGCCGGCATCCTGACCTTCCAGGCCGAGGACGAGATCGCTGCCGTCGGCGCAGCTCTCGGTGCTTCCTTCGCCGGCCAGCTCGGCGTGACTGCAACCTCCGGGCCTGGCCTCGCGCTGAAGATGGAGACCATCGGCCTTGCCGTGATGCTCGAGCTGCCGCTGGTCATCTGCGACATCCAGCGCGCAGGGCCGGCCACCGGCATGCCGACGAAGACCGAGCAGGCCGACCTCACCCAGGCCCTCTACGGACGCCACGGCGAGGCACCGCTTCCCGTGATCGCCCCGCAGTCCCCCGGTGACTGCTTCGCTGCTGCGTACGAGGCCGTGCGGATCGCCATCGATTACCGCACACCGGTGATCCTGCTGTCCGACGGCTACCTCGCCAACGGCGCGGAGCCGTGGGAGGTGCCGGACCTCTCTAAGCTGCCGGCGATCGACCCGAACTTCGTCACAGAACCCAACCGCCCCGACGGTGAGTTCTGGCCCTACCTGCGCGACGAGAAGCTGGCCCGCGCCTGGGCCGTGCCCGGCACGCCGGGGCTCGAGCACCGGATCGGCGGCATCGAGAAGGCCGACGGCACCGGCGCGATCTCCTACGACCCGGCCAACCACGAGTTCATGGTCAACCTCCGGGCGAGGAAGGTCGCCGGCATCGGAGCGATCGTGCCGCCGCTCGAGGTCGAGGACCCGAGCGGGGCTGCCAAGCTGCTCGTGCTGGGCTGGGGTTCCACCTACGGCCCGATCTCCGCCGCCGCCCGTCGCGTGCGAGCCAGCGGCCGGAACGTCGCCACCGCCCACCTGCGCTACCTGAACCCGCTGCCGGCCAACGTCGAGGAGGTGCTGAAGTCCTACGACCGGGTGATCGTCCCGGAGATGAACCTCGGCCAGCTCGCGATGGTGCTCCGTTCGAAGTACCTGGTGGACGTGCAGAGCTACTCCCGGGTGCGTGGCCTGCCGATCTCGCTGTCGGAACTGGCAGCCGACCTGATCGAGCTGATCGATCTCGACGAGGAGAATGCGAAGTGACCACCACCACACCCGCCGCCAACGGCGGCCTCGCAGGGGTGCCGCTCAGCCTGACGCCGCTGACCCGCAAGGACTTCACCTCCGACCAGGAGGTGCGCTGGTGCCCCGGCTGCGGTGACTACGCCGTGCTGGCCACCTTCCAGGGCCTGATGCCGCAGCTGGGCATCCGCCGCGAGAACACCGTGATCGTCTCCGGCATCGGCTGCTCGTCGCGCTTCCCGTACTACGTGGACAGCTACGGCATGCACTCGATCCACGGCCGCGCGCCTGCGATCGCGACCGGCGTCGCAATGACCCGTCCGGACCTCGCGGTGTGGGTGGTGACCGGTGACGGCGACGCGCTCAGCATCGGCGGCAACCACCTGATCCACGCCCTGCGCCGCAACGTGAACATCACCATCATGCTGTTCAACAACCGCATCTACGGGCTCACCAAAGGTCAGTACTCCCCCACGTCCGAGCAGGGCAAGGTCACCAAGTCGAGCCCCGCCGGCTCCGTCGACCGGCCGTTCAACCCGATCTCGCTCGCCCTCGGCGCCGAGGCGACCTTCGTCGCCCGCACGGTCGACTCGCACCGGGCGCACCTCACCGAGGTCCTGACAGCTGCCATCAACCATCCAGGTGCTGCGCTGGTGGAGATCTACCAGAACTGCCCGATCTTCAACGACGGTGCGTTCGACAGTCTCAAGGGCGCAGAGGGTGGCTTCATCCCGCTGACCCACGGCCAGCCGATCACCTTCGGCGCCGACGGTTCACGGGGCGTGGTGCGGAACGCTGCCGGCCACCTCGAGATCGCCGACGTCACCCAGGTGGGCCTGGAGAACGTCCTCGTCCACGATGCCCATGCCGGCGACCCGGGCCTTGCCTTCGCGCTTTCCCGGCTCACGGACACCGAGACCCTCAACACCTCACCGATCGGCATCTTCCGCGACGTCCAGCGACCGACCTACGACGACCTTGCCCGCGCACAGCTGACCACCCAGGACGACCCGGCCGAGCGCCTGGACAAGCTCCAGCAGCTGATCGCCGGCAGCGACACCTGGACCGTCTGAGAATTGCAGAACGCCACCGTCCCCGAGGGGACGGTGGCGTTCGATCGTTGTCGTGCCGGGCTGCTCAGGCTGCCCGGGCGTAGGTGTACTCGGGATCGAGGCGATCGGCCAGCTTGAGGCCGATACCTGCGGTGGAGCGCAGCAGCCGGGCGCCGAGTTCGCGGACGCCACTCGGGGCGTCGGCGACGAACCGGGGGTCGGTCGTGGCATCGATGGTGGTGAGCTCACGCTCGGCGAGCTGGATCTGGTGCATCAACGAAAAGGTCATGTCTGGTTCCTTACTGACTGGTTCACATTCGGGGGGCCGGACCGGTACTCGACCTGACGACGAGTTCGACCGGAAGGGTGATCTGGCGCTGCGGGTAGTCGGGGTCCATCGCGAGGCGGCCGGCGAAGCGGCCCTTGTCCGTGATGGGCTGGCGGACGGTGGTGAGGCCTACGAAGGCCGCATCCTGGATGTCGTCGAAGCCGGTGATCGAGATGTCCCTGCCCGGCTTGAGGCCGCGATCGCGCACCGCGTCCCAGATGCCGAGCGCAAGTGCGTCACTCATGGCGACGATCGCTGTCGGGCGGTCCTGCACGTCGAGGGCCAGCGCCGCGGCGAGGCGGCCGGCCTGCTTCGGCTTGTAGCCGCCGCAGACGATCCGGATCGTCGCATCGGGGAGCTTCTCGACAAGTCCCTGGAAGCGCTCGTTCGCAAAGCGTCCGGCCACGGAGGAGAGTTCCTTGGGCGTGACCTCGAAGGGCTCGCCGTCGACTGACTCGCCGCCCACCACCACGACGATCTGGCGGTGCCCGAGCTTGGCGAGGTGCTTGCCGATGAGTCGTCCGGCTTTCACGTCGTTGACCGCAACCCAGTCGCCGTCTGCACTGATCCCCGCACCCACGACGCGGACACCGCGCTGGAGGAGGAGGTCCGTAGCCGGGTGCTCGCTGGTCGCTGAGCAGGTGACGATCGCGTCGATCGGCGCGCGCTGCAGCAGCTGGCTCTCTGCCTCGTCCCCCTCGCCGGGCGAGCGGAGCAGCAGGATCGAGGAGCCGAACTTCTCAGCCGTCTCGCTCAGGCCGGAGAGGAAGGCGATCGTGTACGGGTCGGCGAAGGCATCGGCCAGCTCGCCGCCGAAGAGGAAGCCACAGACGTCGGTCTTGCCCGAGCGGAGGGCCCGTCCGGCAGCGCTCGGCCCGCAGTAGCCGAGTTCCTTTGCCGTGGCCAGGATCTGGTCGCGCAGGTCGTCGGAGAGGCGGTCGGGCTTGCTGTAGGCGTTGGACACGGTGGTGACGGAGACGCCGAGCCGGTCGGCCAGCGTCCGCATGGTCACCGGCGCTGCAGTGTGTCCCATGACAGCCTCCCGTGTTGATCGTTTAAGTTAACGATACACTTTATCGATAAACAAGACAAGCCCGCGGGTCCTCGCAGGTGGGGTTCGTGCCTCGTCTAGTCTGTTGCCGTGACTGCTTTCGACATCGATCCCGACATCCGCCCGCAGGACGACCTCTTCCGCCACGTCAACGGCCACTGGCTGGCCCAGGTGGAGATTCCTGCCGACGAACACGCGTCCGGGGCCTTCATCGACCTGCGCAACGCTTCGGAGCGCGCCATCCGCGAAATCGTGACCGGGCTGTCCGGTTCGACGCCCGGCACGGAGGCGGCGCTCGTCGAGAACATGTACGCCAGTTTCGCCGACACCGAGCGGGTCGACTCGCTCGGGGTGGAGCCGCTGGCTCCCCTGCTGGCGGAGATCGACGCGATCGGCACGATCGAGGACCTGCTCGACTACTTCGGGGTCAGCCTGCGTCGCGGAACGGGTGCCCCGATCGGTCTCGGCGTCGACGCCGACCCGGGCGAACCGTCCCGCTATGCGCTGTTCCTCGGCCAGTCCGGCATCCGGCTGCCGAACGAGGAGTACTACCGGCTGGAGCAGCACGCTTCGATCCTCGCCTCCTACCACGACCTGGTCGACCGGCTCCTGACGATGGCCGGCATCACCACCAGCGCCGGGACGCTCGTCGTCGGCCTCGAGACCGAGGTCGCAGCCCACCATTGGGACAAGGTGCGCACCCGCGACATGCGGGCCATGTACAACCCCACCTCGCCCGCAGACCTCGACGCCACCGGCATCGCCTGGACGCGGGTGCTCGCAGCAGCAGGGGTGCCCGCCGTCGACTCGGTGATCGTCGAGCAGCCCTCGTTCCTCACCGAACTGGCGGCGCTTCTGGTCCCGTCCCGC
>Ga0302263_10000393_pt1 | contig 16914 bp, 15 predicted proteins | sample II_Fen_N1_4_FD_194564 | JGI IMG/M metagenome (GOLD analysis project Ga0302263, IMG submission 194564) | Peat permafrost microbial communities from Stordalen Mire near Abisko, Sweden - II_Fen_N1_4 | ecosystem: Environmental > Terrestrial > Soil > Wetlands > Permafrost | place: Sweden: Abisko... | reverse complement strand
GCGCCTGGATGCCGTCCGTCGGGTACTGACGGTCTGGGCCTCCCTGGCCCCCGGCGGATGTCTATACAATTCCGCCCGGGTGATGATCGATCATCGGGACCCGTTCGCTGCTCGAGACCAGGACGCCGCACGCGAAGGAGCCGTTTCCCATGCAGTCCCACGCGATCACGATGCTCGGCACGGGGCTCATCTCGGACTTCTACACGATGACGCTTCATGGACAGCGCGGCCGCGACCGGGTCCGTGTCGTGTACTCCCGCAGTGAGTCGCGTGGGCAGGCCTTCAGCGAGCGCTGGGGGATCCCCGAGTTCACGACCGACATGGAGGCGGCGATCCGCCACCCCGAGACCGACGTCGTCGTCGTGGCGCTCCCGAACCACCTCCACGAAGAGGCGGTCAAGGCCGTCGCGGCAGCCGGCAAGGCGGTGCTCTGCACGAAACCGCTGGGCCGGAACGCCGCCGAGGCCAAGCGGATGCTGGATGCTGTCGAGGCGGCCGGCGTCTTCGGGGGCTATCTCGAGGACCTCTGCTACACACCGAAGACGCTCAAGGCGATCCGCTCCGTCCAGGCGGGCCAGATCGGGGACGTCACCTGGGTCCGCTCCCGCGAGACGCACCCCGGCCCGCACAGCGCCTGGTTCTGGGACGGGCGTCTCACCGGTGGGGGCGCGATCATCGATCTCGGCTGCCACTGCGTCGAGATCTCGCGCAACTTCGTCGGCAAGGGCAACCGGCCGGTCGCGGTGATGTGCCACACGGACACCCTGGTCCATCCGATCGACGACGAGGACAACGCGATCGCGCTCATCCGGTTCGAGTCGGGTGCCGTCGGCCAGTTCGAGGTGAGCTGGACGTTCCGGGGCGGCATGGACCTGCGCGACGAGGTCGCCGGGACCGACGGGACGATCTGGATCAACCACTTCCTGCGCACCGGCTTCGAGATGTTCTCGGCGAGCGAGACCGCCGGGTACGTCGCCGAGAAGGCGGAGACGACGGGCGGCTGGCTGTTCCCGGTTGGCGACGAGGTGTCCGAGCTCGGCTACGTGGACATGTTCACCGACATGTTCACGGCGATGGAGGAGGGCCGCGCGCCCCAGGAGACCCTGTACGACGGCTACGTGGTCAACGCGGTCATGGACGCGGCGTACCGCTCGGCGAGGAGTGGGGCCTGGGAGACGGTCGACCTCGACTGGCGCGGCGGGTCGACCCCCCGGATCGCCCGCCAGCCGCAGCTGTACGAGGGCGACGTGGTGATCAAACGCGAGATCCTCCCCGATGGCCGCGTGAAGATGATCCTCAAGGAGTCCGCGACCGGCAACTACATAGACCGGGTCGTCGCCGGCGGGTGACGATCGAGCCCGAGGTCTACGAGGCGGCCACCTGGGCCGGCGCGGTCGCGGGGCTCCTGGCCGAGCGGCTGCGCACGAACCCGTCGCTGCGCGTCTGCCTGCCGACGGGCGACACCCCCGTCCCGGTCTACGATGCGGTCGTGGCGCTCGCGTTGGCGGGCGCGTGCTCATTCGAGCGTGCCACGGTTGTGCTCCTCGACGAATGGGTGGGCCTCGCGCCCGGTGATCCGGCCCGCTGCGACACGCGCATCCGCACCGGGTTGATCGACCGGCTGCCCGCTCCACCCGCGGCGCTCCACGTCATCGACGCCGATGACCCGTCGCCGGAGGCCGCCGCCGAGCGCCACGATGAGGCCGCCCGGGACCTGGACCTCGTCGTCCTGGGGCTCGGGATGAACGGGCACGTCGGCTTCAACGAGCCGGGCTCGATGGCGGACAGCCCGACCCGCGTGCTGCCGCTGACCGATGCGTCGCGGGATGCCGCCCGCGCGCGATACGGGTCACGGGCCGTGCCGGTGGCGGGGATCACGATCGGCATGGACCGGATCCTCGCCGCGCGCGAGATCTGGCTCCTGGTCACGGGCCAGCGGAAGGCCGGGATCCTGCGGCGCGCGCTCCGCGATCCAGAGAGCCCGGACTGCCCGGCGTCGTACCTGCGCCGCCACCCGAGCCTCCGGGTGTTCGCGGACGATGCCGCGGCGGGTCCAATGGGGCGCTGACTGCCGTCGGCTCCTCACCAGCCAGACTTGCGCGTGACGGCCCCGGAGGACCGATCTAGTCGTATAGACTGGTTGTGGCAGGGATGCGGCATCATTGCGCCACGGCGCACCGCAACCCCAGACGGAGGACGTCCGCGCCCATGACCCGACGCAGCGACATCGGCACCGCCGTCATCGGCAGTGGGTTCATCGGCACCGTGCACATCGAGGCTCTGCGCCGCATCGGCGTGCGCGTTACGGGCCTGCTCGAGTCCTCCCCGGAGCTCGGAGCGCGGCGCGCGGAGGAGCTCGGCATGCCGAGGGCCTACGCCAGCCTGGAGGACCTCCTTGCGGACGACGCGGTCCAGGTTGTGCACGTCACCTCGCCCAATGAGCTCCATCACCCGCAGGTCAGGCGGATCCTCGCCGCGGGTCGCCACGTCGTCTGCGAGAAGCCGCTGGCGATGACCTCGGCGGAGTCCGCGGAGCTGGTCGCGCTCGCCGCCGCGAGCGGGCTCGTCAACGCCGTCAACTTCAACATCCGCTTCTACCCCCTCAACCAGCACGTCGCGTCGCTCGTCCGCGAGGGCGGGATCGGCGAGGTCCGTCTGGTCACCGGCCGCTACTTCCAGGACTGGCTGCTGTACGACACGGACTGGAACTGGCGCCTGGAGAAGGACCAGGGTGGCGCACTGCGGGCGGTGGGGGACATCGGCTCTCACTGGCTGGACCTGACCGGCTTCCTCACGGGGCTCCGGGTCGAGGCCCTCATGGCGGACCTGACCACCTTCATCCCGGTGCGGCAGAAGCCGGCCGGCCCGGTGCTCACCTTCTCCACGGAGCGGGCCGCGGAGACGATCCCGGTCGAGATCCACACGGAGGACGTGGCGACGATCCTCCTGCGCTTCGAGGGCGGGGCCCGCGGCAGCGTCGCGATCTCGCAGCTGAGCCCGGGTCGCAAGAACAGCCTCGCCTACCAGATCGACGGCTCCTCCTCCGCCGTTGCCTGGGATTCGGAGCAGCCGGAGCAGTTGTGGATCGGTCACCGCGACCGTCCCAACGAGCTCCTGCTCCGGAACCCGGCGCTGATGAACCGGGCCGGTATCGCCGCGGCGCGGCTGCCGGGGGGCCACGTGGAGGGCTTCGCCGACACGTTCGGTGCCGTGTTCTCCGCGATCTACGACGACGTCCTCGCCGGGGCGCCGTCCGGGAACCGCGCCTATGCCTCGTTCGCCGACGGCCATGAGGAGATGCTCGTCGGCGACGCCGTGCTCGAAAGCTCGCGCACCGGCCGCTGGGTGGAGGTCGCGCGCTAGGCATGACCATCGTCTTCCGCACCCGTCACGCCCAGGAGGGCCCCTCGCGATGAAGCTCGGCTTCCTCACCGCTCCGTTCCCGGAGATGCCGCTGATGGAGGTGGCCGACTGGGCCGCCGCCACCGGCTTCGAGGTCCTCGAGATCGCCTGCTGGCCGCGCGCCGCCGGCCCCACCCGCCGGTACGCGGGCACCAGCCACATCGACGTGGCCAATCTCTCCGCGTCGCAGGCGACGGAGATCCGCGGCGAGCTCGACGCCAAGGGCCTCGCCATCTCCGGCCTGGGCTTCTACCCGAACCCCCTGCACCCTGACCCGGCGCATCGCGAGCAGGTCATCGGCCACCTGAAGCACGTCATCACCGCGGCCGAGAAGATGGACGTCCCCCTCGTGAACACGTTCATGGGCGGTGACGGGGCGAAGAACCAGGACCAGAACTGGGAAGCCGCCCTGGAGATCTGGCCGGACATCGTCGCCTTCGCGCAGGACCACGGCCGGCGGATCACGCTCGAGAACTGCCCGATGCTGTTCTCGTACGACGAGTGGCCGGGCGGCCACAACATCGCCACGACGCCCCGGATGTGGCGCCGGATCCTGGAGCAGTGGGGCGGCACGATCGGGCTCAACTTCGACCCGAGCCACCTGATCCTGCAGATGATCGACATGCGCCGGTTCCTCAAGGAGTTCGGGCCGCACGTCCTCCACTACCAGGCCAAGGACCTGATGATCGACGTCGACGGGCTCTACGAGCGCGGCGTGTTCTCGATGGGCATGGGCTGGCAGATCCCGCGCATCCCGGGCCTGGGCCAGGTGGACTGGTCCGTCGTCTTCTCCGAGCTCTACCGGCAGGGCTTCGAGGGCGACTGCATCATCGAGCACGAGGACCGTCGCTTCGAGGGCACGGACGAGAAGGTCAAGCAGGGCTTCCTCATCGCCCGCGACATCCTCCGCCCGTACTGCCGCTAGCGCCGTCCCCACAGGAGCCCCATGACCCTCTCCATCGACAGCCTCACCGAGCGCGACATCGCGAAGACCATCGACCACAGCCTGCTCCGGCCTGAGTTGGACGATGCCTTCGTCGAGGAAGGCTGCCGGCTGGCGGCGAAGTACGACGTCGCGTCCGTCTGCGTGCGTCCCGTGGACGTGGCGCGGGCGAAGGCGATCCTCGACGGCACGGACGTGGCCGTCGGGACCACCATCGGCTTCCCGCACGGCAACCACGTGACGGCGATCAAGGTGGCCGAGGCGCGGCAGGCCCTGGCCGACGGCGCCACGGAGCTGGACATGGTGATCCAGATCGGGGCGCTCAAGTCCGGCCGCGACGCCGACGTGGAAGCGGACATCAGGGCCGTGGTGGAGGTCGCGCACGCGGCCGGCGCCATCGTCAAGGTGATCTTCGAGAACGCCTACCTGACCGACGACGAGAAGGTGCGGGCCTGCCATCTCACCGAGGCCGCCGGGGGCGACTTCGTCAAGACCAGCACGGGGTTCGCGCCCTCCGGCGCCACCCACGACGACCTCCGCCTGATGCGGGCCAACACCTCGCCGCGCGTCCGGGTCAAGGCCGCGGGCGGCGTGCGGACGCTGGACGCGCTGCTCGCGGTGATGGAGCTGGGCGTGACGCGGATCGGCGCCACGGCCACCGAGGCGATCATCCTCGACTTCCGCTCCCGCAAGGCCGGGACCACGCCCGTTGGCGCAGCGACCGGCGAGGCGGGCGGCTACTGATGCGACCCGTCGGCGTTGGGATGCTCGGCTCCGGCTTCATCGGCGAGTTCCACACGCTCGGGCTCCGCTACGTCCCCGATGCCCGGGTCGTCGCCAACTGCGACGCGGATCCGGCGCGACGAGAGGCGTTCGCCACGCGCTTCGGGAGCCGGCCGTGCGCGTCGATCGAGGAGCTGTGCGCGGATCCGGAGGTGGACCTGGTCGTCGTCTCGCTGCCGAACCACCTCCACCGAGAGGCCGTCCTGGCCGCGGCGGCTGCGGGCAAGGCGGTCGCCTGCACGAAGCCGCTGGGCCGGAACGCCGTCGAGTCAGCCGACATGCTGCGCGCGGTCGCCTCGGCCGGCGTGTTCAGCGCCTACCTCGAGAACGTCGTGTTCAACATCGACATCATGCGCATGCACGACATGATCGAGGCGGGCGCCATCGGCCGCGTCACGACGTTCCGCGCCCGCGAGGGCCACAGCGGACCCCACGCGGCCCACTTCTGGGACGCGGAGCTCGCCGGCGGCGGCGCGCTGCTGGACATGGCGTCCCACGGCGTGGAGGTCGCGCGCTACCTGTTCGGCAAGGACCTGGCGGTCACCGAGGTGTTCGCGTGGGGCGACACGCTGGTCCACGGAGCGAAGACCACGGGCGAGGACAACGCCGTGATGGTCATGCGCTTCGAGGACGGCCGCGCCGCCACGTGCGACGTGTCATGGTCGTCCCACGGCGGCCTGGAGGGCCGGTTCGAGGTCAACGGCGACGCGGGCCGCATGGTCGAGGACATCAGCGTGGGCTCGATGAAGGCGTTCATCGAGCGGCCGGCAGGCTACCTCGTCGAGAAGGCGGACGCCGACACGGGATGGGTCTTCCCGATCCCGGACGAGGTCCGCGTCCACGGCCACGACATGATGATGGCGGACGTCGTCGACGCCTTCCGCACGGGCCGTGCCCCCGGCGAGACGTTCCGCGACGGCTACATCGTGAACGGGATCCTGGACGCCGCCTACCGCTCCATGCGCAGCCGTCGCTGGGAGCCAGTTTCCCTTGACGATGCCCTGCTGGCAGCGGCCGCGGGGCCGGTCACCGGAGCAACTGGGACCGCGCACGTGGGACCGGCCGCGTGACCGCCGCCGCGACCTGGCTGCACGCGGCGGCCAGGGTCCTGGAGCGCGTGACCGAGACGCAGGCCGACGGCATCGAGACCGCCAGCCTGTGGTGTGCCGAGGCCATCGCCGCGGACGGCCTCGTCCACCTGTTCGGCACCGGCCACTCGCGGATCCCGGTCGAGGAGATGTTCCCGCGCTACGGGTCGTACCCGGGGTTCAACCCCATCGTGGAGCTGTCGATGACGTTCCACACGCAGGTGGTCGGCGCTAACGGGCAGCGGCAGGCGATGTTCATCGAGCGCGTCCCGGGCCTCGCCGAGGTCATCCTGTCCAACTTCCACTTCGGCGCCCACGACGTGATGATGGTCTTCTCCGCCGGGGGGCTCACCGCGGTGCCCGTGGAGATGGCTCGCGGCGCGCGGGCGCGCGGCATGCGCGTGATCGCCGTCACCTCCGTCGCGCAGTCGATGTCCGCCGAGCCTGATCCGGCCGCCGGCGAGCGCCTCCTCGACGTCGCGGACCTCGTCCTCGACGTCTGCACGCCACATGCGGACGCAATGGTGACCATCGGCGGCCTGGACAGTCCGGTTGGACCGGGTTCGACCATCGGTGCAGTCGCCATCGTCAACGCCATCAAGGTCCGGACCGCCGAGCTCCTCGTGGAGCGCGGGGCCATGCCCCCGGTCATCACGCGCGCGAGCGCCGTGGGCGCCGAGCGGTCGAGGATCCTGTTCGACGAAGCCTATCGAGAGCATGCGCGGCGGCTCGCCCGTGCGATCGACCAGTCAGGAGGTGGGTGACGGACCAACGAGGTCGATGCAGCGCTCGACGTTCTTGGCGGACCTTGCTCCACGATGGAGCGCCCGGCCGCCGCAAGGAGGAGAGTCAGTTCATGAAGCATTTGGGTTTGACCCGCGGCCTGGTCGCCATCGGCGCGATCGCGGTCATCGTGGGTGCGTGCGGCAGCAGTGCCGCGACGACGGCCCCCGTCACCGCGGCTCCGGCCACGGCGGCCCCGGCCACCGCGGCTCCGGCCACCGCCGCTCCGGCGACCGCAGCACCGGCGTCGGCGGCGGCGAAGATGTACAAGATCGGCTATTCGAACGCCGGCGGTGTCGGCAACGGCTTCCGCGAGGAGCAGATGTGCACGGCGAAGGCCGAGGCCCTCGCTTCCGGCAAGGTCGCCGAGCTGACCCTGATCAGCCACAACGTGGATGCCGCCGGCCAGCTCCAGGACCTCCGTGACCTCATCTCGAAGGGCGTCGACGCCATCGTCGTCAACCCGAACGACGCGGACGCGCTGAGCCCCGCGATCGAGGAGGCCAAGGCCAAGGGCATCCCGGTCATCTCCGTGGACGCGTACGTCAACAACCCCTACGCGTACAACCTGTACAACAACCAGATCCAGTACGCCTACCTTGGCGCCAAGTGGCTGTTCGAGCAGATGGGCGGCACGGGCAACGTCTACTACATGCGCGGCCTCGCCGGCCATCCGGCCGACAACGACCGCGACATCGGCTTCAAGAAGGCCCTCGCCGAGTACCCGAACATCAAGGTCCTCCCGAACGCCGACGGCGTCGCGACCGGCTGGGATCCCGCGAAGGGCACGCAGCTGATCAACGACTTCATCGCCTCGGGCGACTACGACACCATCCAGGGCATCTGGACCTCGGGCATCGACTCCCAGGTCGTTGATGCGATCAAGGCCGCCAACAAGAAGGAAGTGCCGATCGTCGGCGCCGACCTCGGCGCGTTCGTGAAGCAGCTGCTCGACACGGCGGGCTACCCGGACCTCAAGGGCGCCGCCGTCACCAACACCGCCGCCGTCGGCGGCGCGGGCGTCGCGCTGGCGCTCAAGCTCCTCGACAAGGAGTCTGTCACCACCGACCCGTCGGCCACCAAGCCGAACACCGTCCTGCTGACCCCGGTCGTCGCCGAGAACGTGACCGACGCGGGCAAGGCGCTCCTCAAGAGCTGGCAGGTCGACGGTCTCGATCCCAACTGGCCGCTGGGCCTCAAGATCGACGGCTGGACGACGTACACCGCCGAGCAGGCGATCGCCTGCAAGGGCCCGGGCGAGTAGACCTCCCCTAGGCGCTGACAACGCGGGGTGGGTGCCGGTCCCCGGCACCCACCCCGCGCAACACCCCTCCACCAACGGGACCGATGACCCTCACGACCACCGACCTGCTCCTCGACGCGACGGGGATCTCGAAGACCTACGGGGCCGTCGTCGCGCTGAAGGCCGCGTCGCTGGCCGTTCGCCCCGGCGAGGTCCACGCGCTCATGGGCGCGAACGGCGCCGGCAAGAGCACCTTTGTCAAGATCCTCACGGGCGCCGTCCGGCCGGACAGCGGCACGATCGCCGTGCGGGGCCGCCAGCGCATGGCCCACTCCCCGGCCGAGGCGCGGCGGGGCGGCCTGGTGTCCGTGTACCAGGAGCCGGCCCTCATCCCCGACCTCGACATCCGTTCCAACCTGCGGCTCACGGAGACCCCCGTGGAGCCGTTCCGCTACTGGCTCCACGAGCTGGGCCTGGAGGGTCTCGATCTCGGCAGCCTGGCGCGCCGCGTGCCGCTGGCCTCGCTCCGGATCATCGACCTGGCCCGGGCGCTCGCGATCGAGCCGGACGTCCTGATGCTCGACGAGATGACGGCGGCCCTGCCCGCGAACCTCACCGAGCGCGTGCTCGAGGTGGTCGGCCGGGTCCGCGGCGGCGAGCGTTCGGTCATCTTCATCTCGCACCGCATGATCGAGATCGCGGCCGTGTGCGACAGGGCCACCGTCCTCCGCGAGGGCGAGACGGTCGGCGTCGTTGACGTCACCGCCGGGTCCGAGGAGCGGATCGTCGAGCTGATGCTCGGCCAGATCGTCGAGGACATGGCGGGCATCGAGGGGCGAGGAACGGCGCACCGGGCGCCCGGTGCGAAACCCCGTATCACCGCCCGCAATCTCGCGGCGGGGACGAAGCTCAGCGACGTGTCGTTCGACCTGTACCCGGGCGAGGTGCTCGGCGTGGTCGCGCTCGAGGGCCAGGGCCAGGACGAGCTGTTCGGGATCCTGTCCGGCTCGCGCCGCGCATCAGACGGTGAGCTGCAGATCGACGGCGCCCCCGTCTCGTTCGGCCACCCCGCAGACGCCATCCGCGCCGGGCTCGTCTACGTCCCGGCGGACCGCGCCGAGGCGCTCCTGATGCAGCGGTCCGTGCGCGAGAACATCGCGCTCCCGTTCACGACCCGTATCGGGCGGTGGGGCCCGATCCGCCTCGGTGAGGAGCGGCGCCGGGTCGACAAGGGGATCGAGACGCTCCAGATCGACACGCGCGCCCAGGGCGAGGTCCGCCGGCTGTCCGGCGGCAACCAGCAGAAGGTCACGATCGCCCGTTGGGTCGCCGGCGGTGTCAGGACGATGCTCTGCTTCGATCCGACCCGCGGCATCGACATCCGGACCAAGCACCAGATCTACCTGCTGTTGCGCGACCTCGCGCAGGCAGGGGCGGCGGTGCTCCTCTACACGTCGGAGCTCAAGGAGATCCAGCTCGCCTGCGACCGGGCCATCGTCATCTTCAACGGGCGCCTGGTGGCCGAGGTCGCCGTCGAGGACGCGGACGAGGCGACCCTGCTCCGTGCCGCCTACAACCTCCGCTCCGACGCGGTGATCCCGGAGCTGGTCGCCGCCCAGGCCTCCACGACCCCCGACGCCGCGGAGGCTGCAGTGAATCGAGCCGTCGAGCCCCCGCCGGCCCCCGACGCCGCGCGGCCGGAGGACGACCGATGACCGCCGCGCCCGCCGTAGCCGTGGCCCGCGAGTCCGCGATCGTCACGACCCTCCGCCGCAACACCTGGCTCGTGGGGCTGCTCGGCCTTCTCTCGGCGCTCCTGGTCTTCACGAAGCTCATCAACCCTGGCTACGACCTCACCGGGGTCCAGAACCTCGGGATCTCGATCCTGCCGCTCGCGCTGGCGACGGTCGCGCAGGCAATCGTCGTGATCTCCGGGGGCATCGACCTCTCGCTGGGCTCGATCATGGCGCTCACGAGCGTGGTCGCGGCGGCCCAGATGAAGGGCCAGTCCGAGGAGTTCGCGATCGTCGTCGTCCTCGGCGTCATGCTGCTCGGCATTGTGATCGGGGCCGTCAACGGCGGCCTGGCGGTCTTCACGCGTGTCCCCGACATCGTGGTCACGCTCGCCATGTCGTTCGTGTGGGCCGGCTTCGCCCTCCTCGTGCTCCAGCGGCCGGGCGGTGCGTCGGCGCAATGGCTCAAGGACCTGCTCAGCGGGTCGCTGTTCAGCGACTGGATCCCGCGGGCCGCCGTCGTGCTGATCGTGGTCGTCGCCGTCGTCTGGATCCCGGTCAGCCGCTCACGCCTGGGACTGTCCATCTATGCCATCGGCAGCAACCGGCTCGCGGCGTTCCGGAGCGGTGTCGCGGTCGGCCGGACGCGGATCTCTGCCTACATCCTGGCCGGGCTGTTCGCGGCGCTGGGCGGCATCTCGCTCACGGCCACGACGGGCATCGGCACGCCGGTCCCGGGGCCGTACACGCTGAACAGCGTCGCGGCGGTCGTCCTCGGCGGGGTGAGCCTGGCCGGCGGCCGGGGCGGGATCTTCGGCCCTCTCGTCGCGGTCATCATCCTCCAGCTCATCCGCACGGACATGACCTTCATGAACATGAACACGAACCTTGCCACGGTCGTGCAGGGAGTCATCCTGATCGGAGTCGTGATGATTGGCAGCGTCCTCGAGATCCGGAGGACACGCCCGTGAGCGGCCTCGCCGGCACGCCGGACGTCCACGCGCCGATCCGGTCCGAGGGGCTCCGCGGGCTGCTCCGCGACCGCCCGATCATCCCGCTGGTGGGGCTGCTGATCCTGCTGGTCGGTGCCATCTGGCTCGTGAAGCCCGCGTCCGTGACGCCGAGCTGGGCGGGCGTGATCATCCGGCAGGCCATCCCGCTCTCGATCCTCGCCGCGTGCCAGACCATCACGTTCCTGACCGGGGGCATCGACCTCTCGGTCGGTGCCGTCGCCTCGATGACCGGATTCTTCGTCGCGACCCTCGTGGGCCACCTGGGACTGGGGCCGTCGCTGGCGATCGCCCTCTCGGCGGCCGCGCTGGCGGGGCTCATCACCGGCATCGGCGTGGGCGTCTTCCGAGTCCACCCCCTGATCATGACCCTGGGCATGAGCCTGATCGTCCTGGGCCTCTCCAACGTCTGGCAGCTGATCATGGTCCAGACCGGCGCCGGCGTTCCCAAGGAGCTCCGCTGGGTCGGCTCCGGGTCCATTGCCGACATCATCCCGGCCAGCCTGCTGGTCTGGACGCCGATCATGGTGCTGCTGCTGTTGATGCTGCGGCGGACCGGCTACGGCCGGCTCCTGTACGCCATCGGCGACAACCCCGTCGCCTCGCGGCTCGCGGGCGCCCGCTCGTGGCAGGTCCTGGTGGTCCTGTACGTGATCTCAGCGCTGCTGGCCGGGATCGCCGGCTTCCTGTGGGCCGGCCTCACCAACGTCGCGAACGTCAACCTCGTCGACTCGTCCGTGCTGCCGTCCGTGGCGGCGGCGGTGATCGGCGGCACGTCCATCATGGGCGGTCGCGGCGGCATCGGCGGGACGATCGTCGGCGCGCTGATCCTGACGGTGCTCAGCTCGCTGCTCACCGTGCTCGGGTTCCCGGAGGCCGTCCGCCAGATCTTCTTCGGGGCAATCATCGTCGCCGTCGCGGCGGCCTACACCCGGGTCACGGCGGAGTCCTGAGCGAGCGACGGGGGAAGGAGAACCGATGACCGCGGGGCCCGCGACGCGCCACCTGGGGCTGGACCTGGGGGCAACGAACCTCAAGTGGGCCGTGGTCGATCACGCGGACGGCACGTGGACCACCATCGCCCGCGACCAGGTTCCGACGCGCCTCGTGACCGACCCGGAGGCCGTTCCAGCCAGCGTGGTCGCCCAGCTGGCGGAGGTCGCCGTCGCCGCGATCGCCGGGTGGGGGCCCGTGCTCAGCATCGGCATCGGGATCCCGGGCCTGTACGACCCGGCGACGGGCTGCGCGAGGTTCCTGCCCAACATCCCGGGACCGTGGGCGGGCCATCCCGTGGCCGGACCGGTGGCCGACGCGACGGGGGTGGCCGCCCACCTCATCAACGATGCGCGGGCGTTCGGGCTCGCCGAGCTTCGGCTGGGTGCCGGGCGGGGCGCGTCGTCCATGGTCGGGCTGACGCTGGGGACCGGTGTGGGCGGGGTGTTCGCCGTCGACGGTCGGGTCCACCTGGGGCACGACGGCACGGGCGGCGAGCTCGGCCACCAGACGATCGATCCCGACGGGCCCTGGTGCGGCTGCGGCAACCGTGGCTGCATGGAAGCCTTCGCCCGGGCAGACCAGATTGCGGCGGCCTGCGGCACGGAGACGGCAGAGGAGGCGGTCCGTGCCGCGAGGGCGGGCGATGCCCGTGCGCTGGCGGGCCTTGCCGACGTGGGGCGGTACCTCGGGATCGGGATCGCCAACATGATCGCGGTGATCACGCCCGACAGGATCGTGATCGGTGGTGGGATCTCCGCGGCGGGAGACCTGCTGTTCGAGCCTATCTGGGCGGAGGTCCGGCGCCGCGTCCACATCACCTCGCTCGAACCGGTGACGCTGGTCGCCGCGGAGCTCGGCACGTGGGCGGGCTCGATCGGCGCGGCCGTCCACGGGGCGGAACAGGCGGCGACCTCGTGATGCCCCCGAACGCTTGGCTCCCGCACTACCGCCAGATCGAGCTGGCCCTCCGCGCCCGGGTCCCGACGCTCCGGCCCGGCGAGCGCCTGCCCTCCGACAGCGACCTGTGCCGGGAGTTCGGGGTGAGCCGGATGACCGCCCGCAACGCGATGCAGCGCCTTGCCGAGGACGGCCTGGTGGAGAGGATCCCGGGGCGGGGCACGTTCGTGGCCGAGCCCCCGGCGCACCGGTATGCCGACCGCCTGATGGCGTTCTCGCACGAGATGGAGAGACAGGGCCGCGCGCCCGGCTCCCGGCTGCTCGCCCGGGAGATCCGCCCGGCCACGGACGCCGAGGCACGGTCGCTGGAGGTCCGGACCGGGGACCCGGTCGTGCTGGTCCGCCGCCTGCGCCTGGCCGACGGCCGGCCGATCGCGGTCGAGGCGGCGGTGCTCGTGCGTCGCACGGCGGATGCGCTGATGACGGCAGACCTCGAGACGGGATCGATGCACGAGGCGCTCGCCCGGGCGGGACTCCAGCTCCGTCGGGGCAAGGCCACGATCACTGCCGAGGCGGCCACGCCCGAGGACGCACGCCTGCTGGCGGTGAGCGAGGGGGAGCCCCTGCTGGTCGAGCGGCGCGTCATCGCGGACGTCCAGGGCCGCAACGTCGAGGCGACCGAGTCGCGGTACCCGGGCAACCGGTATGCGCTGGACGTGCGCTTCGACGTGGACGACGGCGCGCCGGACGCCGTCCCGGACGGCGCAGGGTGAGCAGGGACCTGCCGGCGCGCGGGCTCCGCCTGCCGCCGCCGCTCGACGCCCGGTTCCGGCCCCTGGCCCTGGCACGAGCCGCCCTGGACGCCGACATCGGGGCCGGTGGCGCCGGGATCCGCGTGGCGCTGGCCGTCGAGCAGCCGGCCGGCTCCGCGTGGCGCCGCGAGACGCACGTCTACCCGACGGGCCATCCCCGCGAGGCCGCCTCCCACCGCGCCGTGGAGCGGCTGTGCAAGTTCCTCCTGTGGTCGCGTGGCGGGTCGCGCCTGTACGTCGACGGGCCCCCGTCGCTCGTCACCTTCCTCACCCGGCACTACGCGGCCGACCCTGCCGGCATGTTCGACGCCGCTTTCATGGGCCCGCAGCTGTTCGGCACGCCGTTCGAGGTCGTGCCTGTCCCGGAGGCCGACTTCCCGCCCGAGCGCGAGGCCGCCGTCGCCCTGGGCCGACACCTCGACGGGTGCCGGATCGGCTTCGACCTCGGCGCAAGCGATCGCAAGGCGGCCGCCGTGATCGACGGCGAGGTCGTGTTCAGCGAGGAGATCCTCTGGGACCCTTCCCGGCACGCGGATCCACAGTGGCACTTCGACGAGGTGATGGACTCGCTGCGCCGCGCCGCGGCCCACATGCCGCGCGTGGATGCCATCGGCGGCAGCTCGGCGGGCGCCTACGTGGACAACGAGGTCCGGGCCGCATCGCTGTTCCGGGCCGTCCCGCCGGAGGCGTTCGAGGCGCGCGTGCGGGGGCTCTTCCGCGAGCTCCGGCAGGCCTGGGGAGACATCCCGTTCGTGGTCGTGAACGACGGTGAGGTGACCGCGCTGGCAGGCTCGATGATGGCGGGCTCGGGAGGGCTGCTCGGGATCGCGATGGGATCAAGCCAGGCCGCGGGGTACGTGGACCGCCAGGGGCGCCTGACGTCGCGCATCGACGAGCTTGCGTTCGCGCCGATCGACGATTCGCCGGACGCGCCGGTCGACGAGTGGTCGGGCGATCGCGGCTGCGGCGTCCAGTACTTCTCGCAGCAGGCCACGGCGCGCCTGATGGGGTCGGCCGGCATCGACGTCGACGGCTCGACACCCCTCCCGGAGCGGCTCGTCCACCTGCAGGACCTGATGGCCGCGGCCGATCCGCGCGCAGCGCTCGTCTATCGCACGGTCGGCAGCTACCTCGGGTACGCGCTGATGACCTACCGGGAGGAGTACGACCTGGACCACCTGTTGCTGCTGGGACGCGTCATGACCGGCGCCGGCGGGGACGCGGTCATCGAGACCGCACGGGCCGTGCTCGCGGCCGAGGACCCGGAGGCGGCGGAGGGGATCAGGTTCCACCTCGCCGACGAGCGCCAGAAGCGTCACGGCCAGGCGGTGGCGGCGGCGAGCCTGCCGGAGCTCCGATGACGCAGGCCGCCATGTCGTCGCGCGAACGCGTCCGCGCGACGCTCGACCATCGCGAGCCCGACCGGATCCCGTTCGACCTTGGCGGCTCCCGGATGACCGGGATCCACATCCGGGCCTACGCGGGCCTCCGGGACGCCCTCGGCCTGCCGCCCGCGGAGATCCGTGTCGGGGACCTGACCCAGCAGCTGGCCGAGGTCGACACGGACGTGATGGACCTCCTCGGCTGCGACGTGCGCGTCATCGGGCCGCGGCCGGCGTCCGCCTACAGCCGTGAGATGGTCGAGGCGGACGGGTACGTCTCGTTCCGGGACGAGTGGGGCGCCGGGCGGCGCATGCCGCTGGACGGCGGGATGTACTTCGACACGTTCGGGTCGCCGCTCGGCGGCGACGTGGACGCGGCGGCGATCGATGCGTTCCCGTGGCCGGATCCGACCGACCCGGCGCGGTACGCCGGTCTCGCGGCGGCCGCGAGGCGGATCGTCGACGAGGAGGGGCGCGCGGTCCTCGTCGGCTCGATCTGCGGGGGTCTCTCCGAGGGCCTGTTCAAGATGCGGGGGTTCGAGGACGGCTACATGGACCTGGCCGCGGAGCCCGACCGCGCCCGGCAGGTCATGGAGAAGATCCTCGAGATAAAGCTCGCCTACTGGGACCGGGCGCTGGCGGAGCTCGGCGACGGCGTGGACGTCATCGGCGAGGCGGACGACCTGGGCGGCCAGGACCGGACCCTGTTCGCGCCCGCGACGTACCGGGCGCTCGTGAAGCCGCTCCAGCGCGAGCTGTTCTCGTTCATCCACTCGCGGACGTCCGCCAAGGTGTTCTTCCACAGCTGCGGCGCGGTCCGGGAGCTGGTCCCGGACCTGATCGAGATCGGCGTTGACATCCTCAACCCGGTCCAGGTCTCGGCGACCGGGATGGACAGCGCGGAGCTCAAGCGCGAGTTCGGCCGCGACATCGTCTTCTGGGGCGGCGGCGTGGACACGCAGCGGGTCCTCGGGGGCGGCACGCCGGACGAGGTTCGGACGGAGGTGCTGCGGCGAGTGGACGACCTGCGCGCGGGCGGCGGGTTCGTGTTCGCGGCCGTCCACAACATCCAGCCCAACGTGCCTGCCGAGAACATCCTCGCCATGTGGGCCGCGCTGAAGGAGGCAGACCATGCGTGAGGTCGTCGAGGGACGGCTCGTGCTGGCGGACGACGTGGTTCCCGGCCGCCTGGTCGTCGAAGACGGCTGGATCGCGGACGTGGTGATCGATCCCGGGAACGCGGCGTGGGCCGCAGGACCGCTCCTGGCCCCCGGTCTCATCGACGTCCACGTCCACGGCTGGGGCGGCCACGACTGCACCGGTGACGCCGAGGCCCTGTCGGGGATGGCCCGGGCCCTGCTCCGCCAGGGGATCACCTCCTTCCTGCCGACCGCGCCGTCGCTGCCCGAGCAGGAGATCCCGCGCTTCGCGGCCCGGGTGCGCGAGTGGATGCCCGTGGCGCCGGCCGACGGGGCGGAGCCGCTCGGTTTCAATCTCGAGGGTCCGTTCATCGCCCCGGCCCGCAAGGGCGCCCACGACCCCGCCCTGCTGCGCACGCCGGCGAACATCGACCCGGGCGTCGTGGACGCCTCGCTGGACGGGCTGCGGATCATGACGATCGCCCCCGAGCTGCCCGGGGCCCTGGCGCTCATCGAGCGGCTGGCCGGCCTGGGGATCGTCCCGTCCATGGGCCACTCCGCTGCCACCCTGGACGAGGCCCGGGCCGGCTTTCGCGCCGCCGGGACCACGACCGCCAAGACCACGACGCACCTGTTCAACGCCATGACCGGCGTCGACCACCGCCTCCCCGGCCTCGCCGTCGCGGCCCTCACGGACGACGAC
>Ga0302263_10000390_pt1 | contig 17079 bp, 21 predicted proteins | sample II_Fen_N1_4_FD_194564 | JGI IMG/M metagenome (GOLD analysis project Ga0302263, IMG submission 194564) | Peat permafrost microbial communities from Stordalen Mire near Abisko, Sweden - II_Fen_N1_4 | ecosystem: Environmental > Terrestrial > Soil > Wetlands > Permafrost | place: Sweden: Abisko... | reverse complement strand
GTCCTGCAATGGCTCTACGACGCGCAGGTGACCATCGCCGGTCACCCGATCACGTGGCGCGAGATCCTCGGCAACGGCTTCGGCTTCGCGTCGGCGGTCGGCGGCCTGCGCCGCCGGGTGTGGGCCTGGCCGGTCGGGATCGTCGGCAACGTCCTGCTCTTCAGCGTCTTCATCGCCGCCACCTTCTCGGCCGACGCGCAGCAGCCGCTCTTCGGGCAGGCGGGCCGCCAGGTCTTCTTCATCATCATGAGCATCTACGGCTGGTGGCGCTGGCACGCCATCAAGTCGCAGCGCGCCGAGTCGGCGCCCGCCATCACGCCGCGGTGGGCGACGGCTCGCGAGCGTGTGGGCTACCTGCTGGTATGGGTCGCCGGCGTGCTGGTCTTCCAGTGGCTGTTCTCGGTGATCGGCGCCGGCTGGCCCGCACCCCGCTGGTACTACTGGTGCGACGCCTGGATCTTCGTCGGCTCGATGGTGGCGACGTTCGCGATGGCACGCGGCTGGAACGACTTCTGGCTGGCCTGGATCGCGGTCGACCTGGTCGGCGTGCCCCTGCTGTGGCACAGCCAGTACTACCCGACGGCGATCCTGTACGTCGTGTACGGCGGCTTGGTCATCTGGGGCTTCGTGGTCTGGCTGCGGGCCAGCCGGACCGAGACCCCGTCGTCGGTCGAGCTGCGCCGAGACCACGAGATCGCGGGAGACATCGCATGAGCATCCGACTGGACCCGGTCGAGCGCGCGATCGCCGACATCGCGGCCGGCAAGGCGGTCGTGGTCGTCGACGACCTGGAGCGGGAGAACGAGGGCGACCTCATCTTCGCGGCCGCCAAGGCCACGCCGGAGCTGATGGCGTTCACCATCCGGCACAGCAGCGGGGTGATCTGCGTGCCGATGCCGGCTGCGATGCTGGACCGGCTCGAGATCCCGCTGATGACGCCGCACAACCGCGACCGGATGCGGACGGCGTACACGATCTCCGTGGACGCCCGCGACGGGGTCTCGACCGGGATCAGCGCCGCCGACCGCGCCCACACGGCACGCGTGCTGGCCGACTCGGCCACCGAGCCGTGGGAGCTCACGCGGCCGGGGCATGTGTTCCCGCTGCGCTACCGCCAGGGCGGGGTCCTGGTCCGCCGGGGCCACACCGAGGCGGCCGTCGACCTGGCCCGGCTGGCAGGCCTGACGCCCGCGGGCGTCCTGGTCGAGGTGGTCAACGACGACGGCACGATGAAGCGCTCGCCGGAGCTGAGGGCGTTCGCCGACGAGCACGGCCTGGCGATGATCTCGATCGACGACCTGGTCCGCTACCGGCATCGCACGGAGGTGCTGGTCGAGCGGGTCGCCGAGACGCGGCTGCCGACTCGACACGGTGACTTCACGGCGTACGGCTACCGCTCGACCATCGATGGCTCGGAGCACCTCGCGCTGGTCTACGGCGACCTGGCCGAGCCCAGCGGCGAGCCGGTGCTGACCCGGGTGCACTCGGAGTGCCTGACCGGCGACGTGTTCGGCTCGCAGCGCTGCGACTGCGGGCCGCAGCTGGACGAGGCGCTCGCGCAGGTCGTCGCTGCCGGACGCGGCGTGGTGGTCTACCTCCGCGGCCATGAGGGCCGCGGGATCGGGCTGGTCGCCAAGCTGCAGGCCTACGCGCTGCAGGACGCCGGTCGCGACACGGTCGATGCCAACCTCGACCTCGGGCTTCCGGCCGACGCCCGTCACTACGGCGCCGCATCACAGGTGCTCCGCGACCTCGGGGTCTCCCGCGTTCGGCTGCTCACCAACAACCCGGAGAAGTCCGAGAGCCTCGAGGACTTCGGCATCCACGTCGACGCGCAGGTCCCGCTCACCCCGAGCCCGAACAAGCACAACCTGGCCTACCTGCGGACCAAGCGCGACCGGATGGGCCACAGCCTGCCGGGTCTGCCCGCGGAGCAGCCCCGATGAGCGGGCACGGCGCCCCGTCCGACGAGCCTTTCGACGGCAGCGACCTCCGGGTCGGTGTGGTCGCGGCGTTATGGCACACCGAGGTGATGGACGGCCTGGTCGACGGCGCCCGCCGGGCCCTGGCGGCGTACTCCGTCGGCCAGGTCACCGAGGTGCGCGTGCCCGGCACGTTCGAGCTGCCGGTCGTGGCCGCCGAGCTGGCCCGTACCCACGACGCGGTGGTGGCGCTCGGCGTGGTGGTCCGCGGCGGCACTCCCCACTTCGACTACGTCTGCTCGGCCGCCACCGACGGGCTGACCCGGGTGGCCCTCGACACCGCCACCCCGGTCGGGTTCGGCGTGCTCACGTGCGACGACGACGCTCAGGCCCTCGACCGTGCCGGCCTCCCCGGCTCCGCGGAGGACAAGGGCTACGAGGCCACCGCTGCCGCCCTGCTGACCGCTCGCACCCTGGGGTCACTGCGTCGCTGAGGCCACGGGCCCTCATCCGGGCGGCTCCCGCCACTCGTCGGCCAGGAGCGCGTAGCCCACGCCGTCGATCCAGCCCAGGTCACGGTGGAGCGAGTCGCGCACGTTGTAGCTCTCCTGGCGCATGCCGAGCCGCTCCATGATCCGGAGCGAGGGGCCGTTGTCGGCGAACGCCGCGGCCGTGATCCGGCGTACGGCGAGGTCCGCGAAGCAGATCCGGACGAGCTCGCGGGCCGCCTCGGTGACGTAACCCTGGCCCTGGTGGGCGGGGGAGAGGCACCAGCCGATCTCGGCCTCCTCCCCGGCCCGGTCCGCGGTGTCCACCTGGGACCAGGCCTCCGACACCCGGAGGTAGAGGTCGCCGATGACGACACCGTCGAGCTCCATCACGAGGGTGCGCGGGAGCAGGCCGAGCTCACCCGTGCGCACCACGAACGCGGCGTAGGAGGTGGGTCGCTCCGGCATCCACCGCCCCACCTCGGGCAGCGTGCGGATCTCGAAGACGGCCTGCAGGTCCTCGCCCGTCGCGGGCCGGATGCCGAGGCGGGCGGTCCGCCGGGGCCAGGAGACGCGGTCGAACGGCGCGGCGGTCACGGTCGTGCTCCGTCGCCTGTCAGGGGGACGCCACGCCACTCGTCGGCGAGCAGCGCGTACACGGTGCTGTCGACCCAACCCCGCTCGCGGTGCAAGGTGGTCCGGACCCCGCGGGTCTCGCAGCGCATCCCCAGCCGCTCCATGATCCGCAGCGACGGGCCGTTGTCGGCGAAGGCCGTGGCGGTGACGCGGCGCACACCGAGGTCCTCGAAGCAGATCCGGACCAGCTCGCCGGCCGCCTCGGTGGCGTAGCCATGACCCTGGTACGCAGGGTCCAGGGCCCAACCGACCTCGGCCTCGGTGTCCACGGCCCGGTCGGAGACCTCGGTCTGGGCCCAGCCCGCCGCCACGTGCAGGTACAGCTCCCCGATGACGACGCCGTCCAGCTCCACCACGAGCGTGCGCGGCAGCAGCCCCTCACGGCCCATCCGCAGGAGGTAGTCGGCCTGGGTACCGGCGGTCGAGGGCAGCCAGTAGGACACCTCGGCCAGGTTCTGGATCCGGCCCAGCGCCTCGAGGTCGTCAGGGGTCGCGGGGCGGAGGGCGAGCCGTGCGGTCCGGCGGGGCCAGGAGATCCGGTCGAGCGTCACAGCGGCCACCCTCGCGGTGCGGCGCTGCGCGGTCAACGCGGTTTCGGTCAGCCCCGTCGGCCTCGCCACTCATCGGCGAGGACGGCCGCGGTGATTCCGTCGACCCAACCCAGGTCACGGTGCAGCGAGTCCTGACGGCCGCGGCCCTCGAGGGTCATCCCGACCTTCTCCATGACCCGGATCGAGGCGACGTTGGCGGCGAACGCGCCGGCCGTCGCCCGCCGCAGCCCCAGCCCGTCGAAGCACAGCCGGAGCAGCTCGGCCGCCCCCTCGCTGGCGAAGCCCTGTCCGGCGTACGACGGGTCGACGCACCAGCCGATCTCGGCCTGCGTGCGCCTGGCCCCGGCGACGACCTCACGCTGCCCCCACGCGTCGGACACGGCGACGTAGAGGTCGCCGATCAAGGCGTCGTCATGGAGCATCACGAGCGTGGTGTCGGTCCGCGCCGGCTCTGAGAAGGCCTGCGCGAACTCGTCGTAGTCATCGGGTGACGCCGTCATCCACTGCGCCACTTCCGGCTGCCTCCGGATCTCGAACAGCGCCGGGACGTCGCCGGGCTCGAGCGGCCGGATCAGCAGGCGCTCGGTCCGGACCGGCCAGGTCAGCCGGTCGAACGGTCTGGGCTCCTCCATGGCGTCACCTTGGACGGGGTGCCGAGTGCGGGTCAACCGAGAACTACCCTTCTCGCGTGAAGACGTTCGAGCAGCTGTGGGCCGAGCTCGCCGACAAGGCCGAGCACCGCCCCGAGGGCTCTGGCACCGTGCAGGAGCTGGACGCCGGCGTGCACGCGATCGGCAAGAAGCTCGTGGAGGAGGCGGCCGAGTCGTGGATGGCCGCCGAGCACGAGTCGCCGGCGCGGGCCGCGGAGGAGATCAGCCAGCTGCTCTACCACGCCCAGGTCCTGATGCTCGCCTGCGACCTGTCCCTCGACGACGTCTACGCTCACCTGTGAGGTCCTGATGGTCCCGACAAGCTCGACCAGCGACTGGAGTGGCCCGACCAACGGCCCGCTGCTGCGTATCGCCGTCCCCAACAAGGGCGCGCTCTCCCTGTCCTCGGTCGAGATGCTCCGCGAGTCCGGGTACCGACAGCGCCAGGACACCAAGGAGCTGACCCTCGTCGACGTCGACAACGGCGTGGAGTTCTACTACCTGCGCCCGCGCGACATCGCGCTCTACGTCGGGGAGGGCACCCTCGACGTCGGCATCACCGGCCGTGACCTCCTGCTCGACTCCGGAGCCAAGGCCGAGGAGGTGCTCGGGCTCGGTTTCGGGCGCAGCACCTTCCGGTTCGCCGGCCCGGTGGGTCGCTACACCGACCCGGCCGAGCTCCAGGGCACGCGGATCGCCACGTCGTACGTCGGGATCGTGCGGCAGTTCCTTGCCGAGCGCGGTATCGACGCCACCGTGAACCGGCTCGACGGCGCCGTCGAGACCAGCGTGCAGCTCGGCGTCGCCGACGTGATCGCCGACGTCGTCGAGACCGGCAGCACGCTGGCCAAGGCGGGGCTCGAGACGTTCGGGGCCGCGATCCTGGAGTCCGAGGCGGTGCTGATCACGCGGGGCAGCGAGACGCCGGCCGGGCTCGACGTGTTCCGCCGCCGGCTCGAGGGCGTGATGGTGGCTCGCAGCTACGTGATGATGGACTACGACATCCCCGAGGAGCAGGTCGGCCGGGCCGTCGCGCTCACGCCGGGCATCGAGAGCCCCACGGTCTCGCCGCTGCATCGCGAGGGCTGGGTCGCGGTCCGGGCCATGGTGCCCCGTGCCGGCGCCCACAAGGTGATGGACGAGCTCTGGACCATCGGCGCGCGCGGGATCCTGGTGACCGACATCCATGCCTGCCGTCTCTGAGCCGTCACTGCCCCACACCTGGCATCCTCTCGGGGTGCGGCTGGCGTTCGGCTTCTTCGGCGGGCTGCTCCTCGTGGTCTGCGTCGCCGCGTGGGTCGCCGTCGGCCCCGAGGTCCGCTCGCGGGTCACGGTCTACCAGCAGGTCACGGTGCTCCTGATCGCCGCTCTCGCGGGGGCGGTCGCGTGGGGACTCATGCGCTGCAGGGTCACCGCCACGTCCGTCGGTCTCGAGATCGTCAACGGCTACCGCCGCCACGCCTACGACTGGGCAGAGGTGCTGGCCGTCCACCTGCCGACGGGCGCCCCGTTCGCGATCCTCGACCTCGCCGACGGCACGAGCCGCCAGGCCCTGGCGATCCAGTCGGCCGACGGCGACCGCGCCAAGATCGCGGTGCGCCAGCTGCGGATGCTCCTGGTGCGCACCGCGGCGGAGTCACTCGAGCGTCCGGATCCCCCAGGAGACTGACACCTCGTCGCCCGGCTCCCCGGCCGGCGCCAGCGTGATCAGGTCGCGCCCGCTGCGGAACGCGTCGGGCGGTGCGGTCATCGGCTCCACGGCGAGGGCCTGCCGGGCCCGGGCGGTGCCGTCGTCGGCGCTGAAGACCATCAGCCAGGGGTGTTGCTCGTCGACCCACAGGGCGACCCCGCGGCCGGTGGCGGGGTCGCGGACCAGCGTCGTCGCCACCCCGTCGGGGTCGCGGGTGAGCCAGCTGAACGCATGGTCGAGCACGGTGTCGCGGACCGGCCGCGCCATCCGGAAGTCGTACGGCGTAGCGCTGACGTCCTCGTCACCGGTCGGCAGCTGCCGCTCGTCGGACAGCAGTCGGAGCGAGGCGGGCAGGGTCAGCTCCCAGCCGTCCACCATTCCCGGGCCGGCGCTCAGGTAGGGATGCGCCCCCGACGCGTAGGGCGCCGGCCGATCGCCGAGGTTGGTCGCGGTCTGGGTGACGGTCAGACCGTCCGCCGACAGGTCGTAGACGACGTGGAGGTCGAGGGTCCAGGGGTAGCCGGACTGCGCCATCAGCCGGTAGCCGAGCGTGATCGACGTGGCGGTGTGCTCCTGCGCGGTCCAGGACACCCAGCGGGCCAGCCCGTGCGACGCGTTGTGGCGCGCCGGCTCGGTCAGCCCGAGCTGGAGGTCGCGGCCGTCGAAGGTGTAGGCGCCGTCCCGGATGCGGTTGGGCCACGGCACGAGGAGCTGCCCCCGGGCGCCGGGGGACATCTCGTCCTCGGGGAAGCCGTCGAGCAGCGGGCGACCGCCGTACTCCAGAACGCGGAGCGCCGCCCCGCTCTCGGTGACGACGGCGCGGTAGCCGCCGGCCTCGACCTCGAACTGGTCTCCCGACGGCGCCACCATGGTCGGAGACTAACCATCCGGGCTGCTGGTTGAGGAGGGAGCGGAGTGAGCGTCTCGAAACCAGGCCGTTACGGCAGCACCGACAGCCCGATCGGGCCAGGGTTCCAGGCGATCTCCCAGCGCACGTCGTCGGGATCGGCGAAGTAGCCGGTGTAGCCACCCCAGTCGCGCTCCTCGGGACCGGTCACGGCGGCGCCTGCGGCCCGCGCCTCGGCGAGCACCTGGTCGACCTCTCCCCGCGTCGCCACGTTGTGGGCCAGGGTGCACGGAGGGACGCCAGGCCCGCGGCGCACCGGCCCGACCTCCTGCTCGAAGCCGGTCTCCGCCCACAGCGACAGCACCAGCCGCTCGCCTGCGCGGATCATCACCACCTCGCCGGGCACGTCGAGCTCGGGGGTCCACCCCAGCCCGTCGACGTAGAACGCACGGGTGGCCGCCAGGTCGTGCGCGGCGAGGGTCACGAACGAGATCCGTGGGTCCATCGCCCCACGGTGGCACAGCGCGCCGACACCCAGCCGTGGAGCGACCCGACCCAGCGCGGGCGGTCTGGGTGGCCGTGTCGGGATCCCCGGCTCACCGGGGATCCCTGCACTTCTCGGCCGTTGCAACGGCCGAGAAGTGACAAGAGTGCGTACGCCGTGTGGCTGGTGTGGCTGGTGTGGTCCGGCGAAGGAGTCACGCATGCCGACCCTCAGACGCCGAGCGAGCCGACCCGGCCGTCGAGCACGAGGTCGGCGCGCTCGCGGGTGCGCTCGCGGGCGAAGACCTCCTGCTCGTCGACCGTCCACTGGCGCCAGTTCTCGGCCACGCCGACGCCCCCGCGCTCCAGACCGCGGGCCATCCGCAGGTCGTAGGGCACCTCCACCCAGGCCAGCACCGTGATCAGCCGGGCCTGCGCGAGCGGGGCGGAGCCGACGCCCTCGAGCACCAGGAGGGGTGCGGGGGGTACGACGACCGTCTCGGCCCAGCGATGGCCGGGCCAGTCCCACCGCCGGTAGCTGCCCGGCCGGCCCTCGGCCAGGGGAGGCAGCAGGGTGTCGAGCTGGTCACTGACCCTCGCCAACCCGGCCCACCCCTCGAAGAGGTCGTCCATGTGGACCACCGGTGCGGTCGACAGCGACGAGATCTCCTCCGCGAGCGTCGTCTTGCCCGACCCGGCCGGCCCGTCGACGCAGATCAGCCGGCCCGGGCCCACGGTCGGTGGCCGCGACAGGGCCAGATCGAGCACCTCGGCGGCATTGCTCACCAGGCGTTGCCGCAGCCGCGGTAGGTCGGTAGCTCGTCGACGAAGGCGTCACCGGCGAGGAGCCGCAGGGTGTTCGTGTGCTCGAACAGCTCGCCCGACTTGGCATGCCGGAACCACACCAGGTCGCCGATCCGTAGCATCGCGGCGGGGTAGCCGGTGAGCGGCGTCTGTACCTCCCCGGCGCCCTCCAGCCCGGTCAGGTGGAGCCCGGGCGGGGCCCACGGCACGGGCGCGCGGTCGCCACCGGTCGGACCCGACGCGATCAGCCCGCCCCCGTGCACCGTCGCCATGGTGGGGGACGGATGACGGGTCACCGGCAGGCCGTAGAAGGCCGCGGGGCGGGGGGCGAAGGACTGGTAGTGGTCGAAGAGACCCGGCACCAGCAGCCCGGAACCCGCCGCGATCTCGGTGACGGCGCCGTCGGCGGCCGTCGCCTCGACCGACCCCGAGCCGCCGCCGTTCCAGAACTCCAGCTCCACGAGGTCGGCCAGCCGGTCGGCGATCACCCGGCGTCGTTCGGCGAGCTGTGCCATCGAGGCGGACTTGAGCCGGCGTACGACGAGCGACTTGGCGCGCTGCGACGGGACGTCGTCGGGGACACCGGCCACCTGCCCCTCGTAGGTCATCACCCCGACCAGCGTGAACCCGGCCCGTTCGGTGATGTGCCGGGCCAGGCGCAGCACGTCTTCCGTGTCGTGCAGCGGTGACCGCTTGGGGCCGACGTGCTGGTTGCCCATCCGGAGCCCGGCATCGACGTCGAGGGCGACGCGGACCCGTACGGCGTGCGAGGACCGGACCGAGTCGACCACGTCGAGCTGGGCGACGTCGTCGACCATCAGCGTGATCCGGCTCGCGGCCGAGGGTGAGCCGACGAGCTGCGTCAGGGCCGCCCGGTCGACGGTCGGGTAGGCGATCACGATGTCGTCACTGATCCGCTGCTGCTCCAGCCAGAGCGCCTCGCGCAACGTGTAGCCGAGGACGCCGTGGAAGCCAGGAGTCGCCAGGGCGCGCTCGATCAGCGCGGGCACCCGCAGCGACTTCGAGGCGACCCGGATCGGCTTGCCGCCCGCCCGCCGGGCCAGGTCGGCCGCGTTGGCGTCGAAGGCGTCGCGGTCGACGACCATCAGCGGCGTCGGGGGAGGAGCGTCCAGGGCGGCGACCGCGGCGGTCAGCCGCGACCACAGCCGGTTACGGGCGACGTGGGAGTCGCCGGGTGCCGTGCCGCGCATCAGGAGATGCCGCGCTTCTTGAGGATCGCCTGGATCTCGGCCATCTCGTCGTCGATCAGCTGATCGTTGCTCTGCGTGGCGCGGACGGACTTGGGTGCGGAGGTGGGACCGGTGGCCGCGGCCTCGGGCTTCCCGCGGCGGCCGAGCGCGCGTGCTCCGCCGATCAGGACGATCGCGACGAAGCCGATGATGATCCCCAGCCACGTCGACGGGCTGAAGACCAGCCGGGCCAGCCAGTTGCTCAGCGAGTCGCCGATCTCGCCGAAGACCTGGAGCAGGCCGGTGAGCCAGGCGGCGATCGGCAGCAGCGTGAGACCGGCGCCGCGGACGGCCGCCACCATCCCGCGGTGGCGGAGGGCCCACCACGTGTAGATGCCTCCCACCACCGACAGCGACAGGGCCAGCGCTCCCCAGGACACGTCGTTCACCCCTCCAGGGTAGGCCGTGCTGTGGAAGCCCTCACCTGGGCCTCGTGGCAGGATCCGCACCATGCCGCACGAGCCCGATCCTGCCGTCGTCGGCCGGACGATCCCCGACCCGGGTTTCGCGGGCGACGACGGCTCGGCGCCCCTCGACCTGACGGTCGCGCTCGCGGCGTACGCGTCCGATCCGGGGCACCACCTCGAGGTGTTCCTCGCGCTGCAGCGCTCGCGCCTGCTCGTCCCGGTGGTCGCCGTGCTCGGTGAGGTGGAGGTGGACGAGGCGGGGCTGGCGCACGACAAGACCAGCGACATGGCCACCGCGCTGCTCACCGGTCGCGACGGGAGGCAGGCGTTGCTGGCGTTCACCGGTCTCGAGACGCTCTCTGCGTGGCGGCCGGATGCGCGCCCGGTGCCGGTAGCGGCCGCGCTGGCTGCCCGGTCGGCGGTGCAGGAGGGAGCGGCCGCGCTCGTGGTCGACGTGGCCGGTCCGACGACGTACGCCGTGGAGGGCCCCCTGCTCGCCGGCCTCGCCCGCGGATGGATGCTCGTCCCGGGACCCGACGGCCCGGTCTGGGTCGAGTGAAGACGTTCCGCGCCGGCGAAGCCGGGACGGAACGGCCGGAGGTAGGCCGCAGCGAGCTTGCTCGCAAGGCGGCCTGTCGCGGAATAGCCACCTGACCTGGGTCGTTGATACCCTTGTCACCGACCGACCGAGCGCGCCCTGTTCCGACAGAGCGCACCCGGTCCGACAAGTGGAGGCTCACTCCCACCCGCACCGACCGAAGCACCATCAGGTCGTCGGGTCCGGTCCGCACCGTGGGTGTGACGCATGTCGTCCTACCCCGGGTGCACCTCGAGCCTCCGCGCGTCGCGCGGGGGCTCTCGTCGTGTTCGAGGGTCCATCCGCGGCGGTCACCGAGCCGTTCGACCCATGGAGGACACATCAGCACCGAGCTACGCATCAACGACCGGATCCGGGTACCCGAGGTCCGGCTCGTCGGACCCAACGGCGAGACCGTCGGCATCGTCCCCACGGGCGAGGCCCTCAAGCTCGCCCAGGAAGCCGACCTCGACCTCGTCGAGATCGCCCCGATGGGCAAGCCCCCGGTCTGCAAGCTCATGGACTACGGGAAGTTCAAGTACGAGAACGCCCAGAAGGCCCGTGAGGCGCGCCGGAACCAGACGAACGTGATCATCAAGGAGATGAAGCTTCGTCCGAAGATCGACGCCCACGACTACGAGACCAAGAAGGGTCACGTCGTGCGGTTCCTGAAGGCCGGCGACAAGGTCAAGATCACCATCATGTTCCGCGGCCGTGAGCAGCACCGCCCCGAGCTGGGGTTCCGGCTGTTGCAGCGGCTGGCCGAGGACGTCACGGAGCTGGGCTTCGTGGAGTCCGCGCCGAAGCAGGACGGTCGCAACATGATCATGGTGCTCGGGCCGCACAAGAAGAAGGCCGAGGCCAAGGTGGAGATGGAGGCGGCGAAGGCCGACCGCATGGCCGCCCGGGCCGCGGAGGAGGCCGAGGAGCGCGCCGAGCGCACCGCGCACAACGCGGGGCAGGCAGTGGCGCAGAAGAAGGCCCACGGCAGGAGCGAGAACCTCGATCCCGAGATCGAGGCCTGACCGGAGCGAAGGACGCGATCTCGCAGCAACGGGATCGCACCGAGCTCCGGTGGCACAGGCAACGCAGCACGAAGCGCCCTGAACCACCACCCGAGTTTCGGTGGCCAGTGCCCGCACTGAGTCACCACCAGCACGTGTGAGGTCACGCAGACCGTGACCACACGACGTACCAGAAGAGGAAGAGAGAACGATGCCGAAGAACAAGACGCACTCCGGCGCGAGCAAGCGGTTCAAGGTGACCGGCTCGGGCAAGCTGCAGCGCGAGAAGTCCGGCAAGCGTCACAACCTGGAGAAGAAGCCCTCCAAGGTGACCCGCCGCATGTCCGGCACCACGGACGTCGCCAAGGCCGACGTTCCCCGCGTCAAGAAGCTGCTCGGCCGCTGACTCACCCCGTCATCGTTGGTCGAGCGGAGTCGAGACCACCGGACTTGAACCACTAAGGAGTACCACCATGGCACGCGTCAAGCGGGCAGTGAACGCCCACAAGAAGCGTCGTACCACTCTCGAGCGCGCCAGCGGCTACCGCGGCCAGCGCTCGCGCCTCTACCGCAAGGCCAAGGAGCAGGTCACCCACTCACTGGTCTACAGCTACCGTGACCGCAAGGCGCGCAAGGGCGACTTCCGTCGGCTCTGGATCCAGCGCATCAACGCCGCTGCGCGCGCCAACGGCATGACCTACAACCGGTTCATCCAGGGGCTCAACCTGGCCGGGGTCGAGGTCGACCGCAAGATCCTGGCCGACCTCGCCGTCCACGACGCGCCCGCGTTCGCCGCGCTCGTCGAGACCGCCAAGGCCGCCCTGCCCGAGGACGTCAACGCACCGAAGGCCTCCTGAGGCCGGGTGCCTGACCAGCCGCCTCTGACCGCGGGCAACGCCCGGGTCAAGGACGCACGCAGGCTCAGCCGCCGTTCGGTTCGTACCGAACGGCGGCTGTTCCTCGCCGATGGTCCGAAGGCGGTCGAGGGCGCGCTCGAGGCCGGGTGCGTCGTCGAGGTGTTCACGACCTCCGACGCCTCCCAGCGGTACGCCGCGCTGGTCGCGGCCGCGCCGCGGGTCTCGCTGGTCGACGACCGCGCGCTGACCTCGCTCAGCGACTCCGTGACGCCTGCGGGCGTTGTCGCGGTGTGCTCGTTCCTCGACGTCACTCTCGAGTCCGCACTCGCTACCGCCCGAGAAGGCTCGTCGCTGCTGGTCGTCTGCGCCGATGTTCGCGACCCCGGCAACGCAGGGACGATCGTCCGCACCGCCGACGCCCTGGGGGCGGACGCGGTCGTCCTGGCCGGCCACTCGGTCGATCCCTACAACCCCAAGAGCGTCCGCGCGAGCGTCGGCAGCCTGTTCCACCTCCCGGTCGCGCTCGAGCCAGATCCCGCCGCAGCCGTCGTGGCCGCGCAGGGCGCCGGTCTGGTCGTGCTGGCAGCGGACGGTGCGGGCGAGCTGGCCCTCTCCGATGCCCACGAGATTCTGGCTGGCCCGACGGCCTGGCTCTTCGGCAACGAGGCGTGGGGACTCCCGGTCGAGCTCGCGGCCCTGGCCGACCACCGCGTCCGGATCCCGATCCACGGCCGCGCCGAGAGTCTCAACCTCGCCGTGGCCGCCGCGATCTGTCTCCACGAGAGCGCGCGCGTGCGCTGACTGCTCAGACGGCGCCCTCGCGCGCCCTCTGCTCGTCGTAGTGCTCGTGCCCCAGCCGGCGGAAGAGAGCCAGGATCTCCCCGAAGACCGCCTCTCCGACGACCATGTCCTCCAGCGTGCCCTGGCGGTCCTTGGTCAGGTCGACGAGGGAGAGCTCGGTGCGGCACAGCTCGTCGGCGAGGCGGGCGTAGTAGCCGAGGATCTCCGGGTTGACCGTCAGCAGCTCGGCCCCGCCCAGCTGGACCACGGCGGCCAGGCGGCTCCGGGCGGCGGCGTCGGGGCGGATGCCGCTCCAGCCCACGGCGTCGATCGCGGCGTCGACGCCCCGGCCGAGCGCCGCGTCCCGATGCTCGTCCTCGTCGAGGAGCGGTGGGCTGAGCGCGTCGGAGATCTCGCAGAGCACCACGTGGGAGGGCCGTGAGGTGTCCTCGATGGCGTCGACGATCACCTGCAGGGCCGACACCGGGGCGCCACCCACCTCGCGCAGCGCCCGGAGGACGCGGAGCCGGCGCAGGTGCGCCTCGCCGTACTCGGCGCGGCGCGGGCCGACCATCTCGCCGGGCGGCAGGAGTCCCTCGCGGAGGTAGTACTTCACCGTGGCCAGCGGTACGTCCGCACGGTCGGCCAACTCGGACACCAGCATGGTTTCCACTCGATTCATGGCAAAATCTGCGAAAAGCCTGCGAAATCAGTTGTGCACGGTTGGATAGCGCCACTATCTTACTACCTGTTCGCGTTCCCGAGAGGCGAACACCGGGCGGGTCCCACGGGGGAGGGGCCGCCCACACACGTTGCGGGCCGGCCCCACCGGGGGGAGGGGCCGCCCCGGCAACGTGCAACCTGGCTAGGCTGCCGCGCGTGGACGTCCCCGAGGGTGCTCTCAGCGCGCAAGCCGCTGTGGATCTGCTGCCCGACGGCGTCGTGATCGCCGACGGCGACGGTCTCGTCCGCCTCGTCAACCACCAGGCCGGCCTGATGCTCGGGATCGCCCCCGACTCGGCGGACGGCAAGCCCCTCGACGACGTGCTGGGCGTGACCGACCGGGAGGGTCTCGGGTGGTGTGCCTGTGTCCGACCGTACGACGGGCTGGTCATCCGCACCGGTGTGCCCGAGCAGTCGTGGGTGCTGCCCACCGGCGACGAGGTGCTCGTCGCGGCCCGGTTCCACCGGTCGCCGGCCCGCGGACCGGTCACCGAGGTCGCGGTCAGCCTGCGGTCGGGTCGGGCGCGCGCCCGCCTCGACCGTGACCGCTCCGACCTCGTCGCGACCGTCGCCCACGAGCTGCGCTCGCCGCTGACCGGTGTCAAGGGCTTCGTGCAGGCCCTCCTCAACCGGTGGGACCGGCTCAGTGACGACCAGAAGAAGCTGATGCTCACCACGGTCCACGCCGACTCCGACCGGCTCAGCCGCCTGATCACCGAGCTGCTCGACGTGGCCAGGCTCGACACGGGTCGCCTCTCGATGCACCAACGCCCCTGCGACGTCGCCCAGCTCATCCACCGCGTGATCGACAGCGTCCGGGCCGGCGCCCCGCACCGCATCGAGTACCTCGCCCCCGACGACCTCCCCGGCATCTGGGCCGACCCCGACAAGTTCACCCAGGTCATGACCAACGTGCTCGAGAACGCGATCCGGCACGGCTCCGACCCCGTGACCGTGACCGCCAGCCTCGACGGCAACCGGGTCGCGGTGCAGGTCGACGACTCCGGTGACGGCATCGCCCCCGAGGCCAGGCAGCGTGCGTTCACGAAGTTCTGGACCACCGGCCAGCGCGGCGGCTCCGGCCTGGGGCTCTACCTGGTCAACGGTCTGGTGCGGGCCCACGGTGGCACGGTCACCATCGGCGACGCCCCCGGGGGCGGTGCCCGGATCGTGATGACCTGGCCCGCGTTCGGTACCGACCCCGACTGAGCAAACCCCGTCGCCGCGCCGGGAACAGCCTTCCTAGACTGGTGCGGCGCAGCCGCGCCCACGAGCACCGCGAAAGGCACCCATGTCGGGCCCGAACACTCAGTACGACCCGGTCGAGGTCACCCCGCTCCAGGCGGAGCAGGTCGCGGCCATGCGCGACGAGGCCCTGGCCGCGATCGCCGCCGCCGCCGACCTCGACGCGCTCAAGCAGGCCCGGATCGACCATGCCGGTGACCGGTCCCCGCTGGCACTGGCCAACCGCGAGATCGGTGCGCTCCCGCCGCAAGCCAAGAAGGAGGCGGGCCAGCGCGTCGGGCAGGCCCGCGGAGCGGTGAACCAGGCGCTCGCCGAGCGCACCGCCTTCCTCGAGGCCGAGGCGGAGGAGCGGATGCTCGTCGAGGAGACGGTCGACGTCACCCTGCCGACCGACCGCCGCCCGCACGGTGCCCGCCACCCGATCACCTTGATGTCCGACTACATCGCCGACCTCTTCGTGGCCATGGGCTGGGAGGTTGCCGAGGGGCCGGTGCTCGAGGCCGAGTGGCTCAACTTCGACGCCCTCAACCTCGGCCCCGACCACCCGGCCCGTACCATGCAGGACACGTTCTGGACCGACCCGTCGTCCGATCATCTGGTGCTGCGGACACACACGTCGCCGGTGCAGGCCCGGACGATGCTGAGCCGGACCCCTCCCATCTACGTGATCTGTCCGGGGCGCGTGTTCCGGACCGACGAGTACGACGCGACCCACTCGCCGATGTTCCACCAGGTCGAGGGTCTCGTCGTCGACGAAGGCATCACCATGGCCCACCTGAAGGGCACCCTCGACCACTTCGCCCAGCAGATGTTCGGCGAGGGGATCGTGACGCGCTTCCGCCCGTCGTACTTCCCCTTCACCGAGCCGTCGGCCGAGGTCGACCTGGTCTGTTTCGTGTGCAGAGGTAGCGGTGTGGTCGACCTAGGTGACGTCCGGGAGAGCGAGTGCCGCACGTGCAAGGGCGAGGGCTGGATCGAGTGGGGCGGCTGCGGTGTGGTCAACCCCCGGGTGCTCGCCGCCTGCGGTGTCGACTCAGAGCGCTACCGCGGCTTCGCCTTCGGGATGGGCATCGACCGGTCCCTGATGTTCCGCACCGGCGCTGGGGACCTGCGCGCGATGTTCGAGGGTGACGTGCGCTTCAGCGCGGCCTTCGGGACGGAGTGGTGATGTGAAGACTCCCGTCTCCTGGATCCGCGAGTACGCCGCCCTGCCGGACGACCTGTCGAGCGAGGACCTCGCCCGGCGGCTGACCGCCCTCGGCCTCAAGCTCGAGGCGCTCGAGCGACCCGGGGCCGAGATCACCGGTCCGCTCGTCGTCGGCCGCGTGCTCACCGTCGAGCCCGAGCCGCAGAAGAACGGCAAGACCATCTGCTGGTGCACCGTCGACGTCGGTGACGCGAACGGCTCCGGTGACCCGCAGGGCATCGTCTGCGGCGCGCACAACTTCGCAGCCGGCGACCTGGTGGTGGTCGTGCTGCCCGGAGGAGTGCTGCCGGGCGGCTTCGAGATCTCGGCCCGCAAGACCTACGGCCACGTCTCGGCCGGGATGATCTGCTCCGCGCGCGAGCTCGGCCTGGGCGACGACCACGACGGCATCATCGTGCTGCCTGTGGGCGCCGGCACTCCGGGTGACGACGCACGTCCGGTGCTCGGTCTCCACGAGGAGGTCATCGAGTTCGAGATCAACCCCGACCGGGCCTACGCGCTGTCGCTGCGCGGGGTCGCCCGCGAGGCGGCCCTCGGCTTCGACACGGCGTACACCGACCCGGCCCTTCGTGAGGTGCGGGCGGCCAACGCCGACGGCTACCCGGTGCGCGTCGAGGACCCCGCGGGCTGCCCGGTCTTCGTGGCCCGCACGGTCACCGGCTTCGACCCGTCCGCGCCCACGCCCGAGTGGCTGGCCACGCGCGTCCGCCTGGCCGGGATGCGGCCGATCTCCCTGGCCGTCGACGTCACCAACTACGTGATGCTCGAGATCGGCCGGCCGATCCACGGCTACGACGGCGACCGCCTTCAGGGGTCGCTCGTCGTACGCCGTGCCCGCGAGGGCGAGCGGCTGACCACCCTCGACGGCGTCGACCGGGAGCTGACCACCGAGGACCTCGTCGTGGCCGACGACTCCGGCGTGATCGGGCTCGGCGGCGTGATGGGTGGCGCGGCCACC
>Ga0302263_10000389_pt1 | contig 17113 bp, 12 predicted proteins | sample II_Fen_N1_4_FD_194564 | JGI IMG/M metagenome (GOLD analysis project Ga0302263, IMG submission 194564) | Peat permafrost microbial communities from Stordalen Mire near Abisko, Sweden - II_Fen_N1_4 | ecosystem: Environmental > Terrestrial > Soil > Wetlands > Permafrost | place: Sweden: Abisko... | reverse complement strand
CGCATGCCGCTGCCGTTTCGCCTGGACCACATCAATCTCTACCTGCTGCGCCACACCGACGGCTGGATCGCGGTGGACACCGGCATGAACACCGAACAGAGCCGTGAGGTCTGGGACCGTGTGCTAGCTGAGGTCTGCGCAGGCCAGCCTTTGCTGGCGGTGGTTTGCACCCACTTTCACTCTGACCACGCCGGTGTGGCGGCCTGGCTGTCGGAGCGCTTTCAGTGCCCGGTGTACATGACCGCCAGCGAGTTCCAGTCGTTGCATGTGCGGTTTCCCGCCGGACAACCAGTGGGCTGGGACTTTCTCGATTTTTATCGCAAGGCCGGCGTCACTGACGAGCAGAGCAGGGAAATGTTCGGGGTGATGAGCAATGCGCATTTCTTGCCCGCGCCCCTGAACCATTTCCGCCGTCTGCGCGAAGGCAGCGTCCTGGAAATCGGCGGTCGTACCTGGCAAGTGGTCGTCGGTCGTGGCCACTCGCCGGAGCACGCCTGTCTGTACGCCGCCGATGACGGCTTGCTGATCTCCGGCGATCAGGTACTGCCGCGCATCACCTCCACCGTTGGCGTGCATGCCACCGAACCCTTGGCCAACCCGCTGCGCGACTGGCTCGAGTCCATCGAGCATTTGCGCGCCTTGCCCGACAGCGTGCTGGTACTGCCGGCCCACGAGCGGCCTTTCTTCAATTTGCATCGGCGCCTGGATCAACTGGAGGCGCATCACCGGGCGCATCTGGCGCTGCTGCTGGCCAACTGTGACGAGCCGCGCACGGCAGTCGAACTGATGGCCGTTTTATTCCCCAGGTTGTCCGGTCGTTTCGACGAACTGATGGCACTTGGTGAAACGTTGGCGCATGCCAACTACCTGCTGGCCGAAGGGTCGCTGGTGCGGGAAGAGGACCGGGGGCGATATCGCTACCGGCGCGCTGTAAGGGGAGCGTGCGCAACGACACCACTCAAGGTGTTCTGAGCGGGCGGCACGGCGGCAGTGTTGAACATTCCAGGCAGCTTTCGGCTGCCCTAGAGGAGAGAAAGTGTGATCAACAAAAACAACAATAACTCTACGGTCATGGTTTCGGGCGCATTCCAGCTCGGCAGCCTGGCGGCGGCGATTACGCTGGCGACCACGCCGGTATGGGCCGGAGAGACAATCGAGTTCGACAACGGGTTGACCATGGACTGGTCGGTGACTACCAGCTACGGCATCGGTGTGCGCACTGGCGAGCAAAGCAATCGCTTGCTGAGCAACGTCAACGCTGACGACGCCAATCGCAACTTCGATCGTGGCAGCCTGACGACCAATCGTGTGGGCGCGCTCGGCGAAATGATTCTGCGCAAGGATAACTATGGCGCAGTGGTGCGCGGCAGTACCTTCTACGATGACGTCTACCACCGGGAAAACGATAACGATTCCCCCGGCACGGTCAACAAGACCGGGCGCAACGACGATTTCACCAGCGACACCCGCTATTACAGCGGAGGCCGGACCCGTTTGCTGGATGCCTATGTGTTCAGTGGCTGGCGCTTCGATAACAACACCATGCTCGACGTCAAGGCCGGTCGGCATATCGAGTCCTGGGGCGAAAGCCTGTATTACCCGGGCGTGAATGGCGTGCAGAACCCGTCCGACGCCGTCAAGGCTTCGCAGCCGGGGGTGGAAGTCAAGGAAATCTTGTTGCCGGTTGGCCAGTTCTCCGGCTCGTTCCGCCTCAATCCCAGCATCACCTTCGGTGCTTATGTGCAATATGAATGGAAGGGCACCGAGTTGCCGCCGGTGGGCAGCTACCTGTCGAGCAGCGACGTGGTCGGGCCGGGCCGCGAGTTCATTTATGCAAACGGCCAGAAGATCCCTTATCGCGGCACCGACGAACCGCGCGATGGCGGCCAGTGGGGTGTGCAAGTACGTTACCGTCCGGTGCCGGCCCTGGAACTGTCGCTGTTCCACGTCAACTATCACGACAAGAACCCGGCCACAGCCCAGGTCGGCTACGACCCGTTACCGGTCGGCGGCGGCAGGTACGCCCTGACGTCCAATGGTTACCGGATCAAATACTTCGAGGACATCAAGCTGACCGGCATCAGCGCCTCGACCAAGCTTGGCGATACCCAGGTCGGTGCCGAATGGTCCTATCGTGACGGCGCGCCGGTGATGGTCAATACCGGGCTTGGCGCGGTTCCAGCCCGGGGCAAGGGTCAGCAAATGCAATTGTCGGCGATGCGCATCCTGGGCGACCGCCCTTGGGCCAGCCAGACCACCCTGACTGGCGAAATCATTCGCGTGCAGGTCGACAGCGTTGAATCCGTTTCGGCGGCCCCCAACCTGCAAGGCCTGAACCTGCTGCCTTCCGTGGCCAATCTAGTGGCGCCTTCCGATGACTATACCTACAACACCAGCGCAGGCATGCGCACCAAGTCCTCCAGTGCCTACACCGTGGGCGCATCGTTCAGTTATCCGGGAGTTTTCCAAGGCTGGGATCTGGAAGTCCCCTTCAGCTTCTCCAACGTCTTCAGCGGATCGACGCCCATGGCCGGCAGTATCTCCGGTATCGAGGGAGACCGACGCCTGAGCGCCGGGACGACCTTCAAGTACCTGGGCAACCTGGAACTCGGTTTGAAGTACATCGCCTACCTGGGTGAAGCCGACCCGATCAAGCGTCCCTTCGCCGACCGCGACTACGCCACGTTCTCGATGAAGTACACCTTCTGATCGACCGCTCAAGGGCCGGGGCGCTCACGCGTGCCCGGTCCTCTATACCAACTGGAAATCGCCGTGGCGAGTACGCTTCGGCAGGGAGGCACTATGGGGCTTAAAGGGCACGCGGCCATTGTTGGCACCGCGCAATACAAACCGGAAAAGTACGCGACCGCGCCCAAGATGTTTCACCTTGAGCAGGTCGCCGACCTGGCGGCCCAGGCCCTGCGGGATGCCGGACTCAAGGCATCGGACCTCGACGGGCTGGTGATCAACGGCCCGCATTTTCATGAAGCCTCGGTGTTCGTGCCAGCCATGGCTGCTGAATACCTGGGCTTGCGCCTGAACTTCGCGGAAGTGGTGGATCTGGGGGGCTGCACCTCGGTGGGCATGGTCTGGCGCGCCGCCGCCGCGATCGAGCTGGGCCTGTGCCAGGCCGTGCTGTGCGTCATCCCTGCACGCATGGCGCCGTTCGGCCCCGACGAGGACCCGGGCTGGATGGCCCGGTCGATGCGCTACGGCGGGCACAGCACAGCGTTTGGCGCACCTGAAGCCGAGTTCGACCTGCCATACGGGCACATGGGCCAGAACACCGGTTACGCGATGATCGCTCAGCGTTACGCCGCACAATACGATTACGACCAGCGAGCGATGGCCAAAATCGCGGTCGACCAGCGCACCAATGCCCTGGCCAACCCGCAGGCCATGTTCTATGGCCAGCCATTGACCATCGAACAGGTGCTGGCGAGCAAAATGGTCGCCGACCCGCTGCACGTCCTCGAAATCGTCATGCCGGTGGCCGGTGGCGCCGCATTGATTATCACCAGCAAGGAAGTGGCCGCACGGTGCCGCAAACGTCCGGCGTTTATCACCGGGTTTGGCGAACACCTGGCGTTCAAGTCGCCGTCCTATGCCCAGGACATGATCAATACGCCGATTGGCCCTGCATCCCAAAGGGCCTTTGCCATGGCCGGGATCAAACCCGCGGATGTCGACGCCGCGCAGATCTACGACTGCTACACCATCACCACCTTGCTGACCCTGGAAGATGCCGGTTTCTGTGCCAAGGGCGAGGGCATGGCATTCGTGCGTGAGCACGACCTGACCTGGCGCGGCGATTTCCCGATGAACACCCACGGCGGGCAACTCAGTTTCGGCCAGTCGGCTTCGGCTGGAGGCATGAGTCAGGTGATCGAAGCGGTCACGCAGATCGCGGGCACAGCCGGCGAACGCCAACTGGGGCGCTGTGACAACGTCTACGTCTCCGGTACCGGTGGCGTGATGAGCGAGCAGGGCGCATTGATACTTCAGGGAGCATAAGCACATGTCCAACAACAAACCGATGCCGGTCGCGACGCAGATCTCCGCACCGTTCTGGGAGGGCCTGAAGGCTCGTCGCCTGTTGATCCAGCAATGCAACGCCTGCGAGCACTGGAACTTCTACCCGCGCCGGCATTGCACGGCCTGCCTGGAACATGACCTGGCCTGGCGCGAAGTCGATGGCACCGCGACGCTGTACAGCTATACCGTGACGCGCATCGCCACGTTGCCCGACTTCATGGACGAGATGCCGCAGAAACTGGCGGTGGTTGAACTGGCCCAGGGTGTGCGCATCAACACCAACCTGGTCGGCCTGGCGGAGGACGAAATCCGCATCGGCATGCCGTTGCAGCCGGTGTTCGCCGAAGTCGACACCAAGGGCAACCGCCTGCTGCGCTTTACCGGCGTAGACAAGGATGCGGCGAGCCTTGAACCGCTGCCTGCGCAGGAAAGTGAACCGGCACCCGTGGCGTCAGAACAACCGGCTGCCCGACAAATCGACCTCAACGACGGGCCGGCCTTGCAGAGCCTTGTCAGCGAGCAGTTCAGCGACTGGAGCAACGTCGTGGTGGTCGACCAGGCGTTGATCGATGCGTTTGCCCAGTTGTCGGGAGACGACTACTGGATTCACACCGACCCCGAGCGGGCGCGCCTGCACAGCCCGTTTGGCGGCACCATCGCCCACGGCGCGCTGGTGCAAGTGTTGCAGTCGCGGATGAAAATGAAGCTGGATTTCGAAATCACCGGTTTCAGCACCCAGATCAACTACGGTTCCGACCGCTTGCGCTTCCCCGCGCCAGTGCCGGCCGGCTCGCGCATCCATGCGCGGGCACGGGTGAAAAAAGTCGAGATCTCCGCGCGCGGCACCCAGTTGACCCTGGAACTGAACACCCACGTGGTTGGCCAGGATCGGCCGTCGGTGATCAACGACCTGGTGATTCTCTACCTCGCCTGATCGTTGGTTTTGCAGGCGCGAGCCTGCTCGCGATGGTCGTCAACGATAACGCGGGCTGTCTGAATGCCCGTGTTGTCCTGGCGTTATTCGCGAGCAGGCTCGCGCCTGCAAGGGCGCGCGCGCACATCCGCGAACGCAGATCGGCTGTCAGGTCCCTTCGTCGGCACACCGTTCGGCGCAAGCCCGCTCCCTCCCTGGTCCGCTACGGCATTTGCGCCATTGCATAAGCCATTTGGACGATGTTTCAAACGAACCTACCCCCGACTATCCCCTCAGAGGCGAGACCCACGTGGCTTGCCTCGCATGCCCTGGCGCCTGACAAGAACAAGAGGATTGGCCCTATGACTTGCCCTATGCAAACGTGCCCCGAACAGGAGCGTTGCCCATGCGCTCAGTGATCGGTTACCTGGTCTGCCTGGTGGTCGCCCTGACCATTGGCTACACCTTTTCCCCCAAATCTGCGCCTCAGGCAGAGTTGTTGGCCACGCGCGCGGACCGTGTGCAGATCAACGGTCTGCTCAATCTTGGCTCGCGCGTGGTCGCCGTAGGTGAGCGAGGCAGCATCCTGCTCAGTGATGACCAGGGCGTCAGTTGGCAGCCTGCCAGCGTCGCGACCCAGCGCAACGCCACGTTGACTGCCGTGGTGGCACTGGACGACAAACGTTTGCTGGCCGTCGGGCATGACGGCTGGATCCTGCGTTCCATGGACGCCGGAAGCCACTGGCAGGAAGCACGCTACGACGCCGATCTGGGCGAACCGCTGCTGGGCCTCTGGACCGCTGGCGGCGACAAGGTCATGGCCTTCGGCAGTTTCGGCAAGTTCTATCAATCGACCGATGCCGGGCAGACCTGGGCGCCCCACGCCCTGGATATCGACAACGCGCACCTCAACAGCATGGCCGGCGGCAGCGATGGTCGCCGCATGCTGGTGGGCGAGCAGGGCCTGGTACTGCGCACGACCGATGCCGGCCAGCACTGGCAAACCGTGCCGGCGTTCTACAGCGGATCGCTGTTCGGCATCGTGCGCTTGAGCGCGGACACCTGGGTGACCTATGGCATGCGCGGGCATGTCTTCGTCAGCCATGACTTTGGCGACAACTGGACCCGGATCAACCTCGGCAACCAACTGCCGCTGTACGGCCATGTGGTGCTGCCCGATCACTCAGGGTTAGTCATCGTCGGCGCCGGCAGCTCGGTAGTACACCTGAATGCACAGGGCGCGTTGCTCGGTGTCAGCCGTCTGGCAGGGTTGGGCACGCTGACCTCGGCGACGATGGTCGGCTCACGCCTGCTGGTCGGCGGCGAGCGCGGTGTACTGCAAGGTTCAGGTGGCAGCGTCGCTGCTTTAGAGGCCACACAGGCCACCCAGTAAATGAGAGGCGGGCAATGAATCAAGGTAAACACTGGGTGACGCGCTGCGTCGAAACGGCCGCCGACCACTTGATGGCCTGGCGCAAGGGACTGCTGGTGTTGTTTGTGCTGGTCACCCTGGGCCTGGGCTACAGCGCCACCCACACACAGCTGGATCCGGGGTTCAACAAACAGATCCCGGTCACCCACGCATACATGGTCAATTTTCTAAAGTTCAGCCGCTACTTCACCGGCGCCAACCGCCTGCTGGTCAGCGTGCACTGGAAGGGCGAGGGCGATATCTACAACACCGAGTACCTGGAGACCCTGCGCAAAGTCACTGACGATGTGTTTTTCATCTCCGGGGTCAGCCGTCCCAGCGTGACGTCGCTATTTACCGCCAACGTGCGCTACATCGAAATTACCGAAGAAGGGTTCTTCGGCGATGTGGTGGTGCCGCCGCGCTTCAGCGGCACTGCCGAAGACCTGGCGCAAGTGCGCAGCAACACCGCGGCCTCCGGCCAGGTGGGCCGCCTGGTGGCCAATGACCTGAAGTCGGCGATGGTCCGCGCCGACCTGCAGGACACCGATCCCATGACCGGCAAGCCGGTGTCCTATGTCGAGATCGCCAAGCGCCTGGAAGAGATCCGCGCCAAGTACAACAGCCCGGATATCGAGATCAATATCGTCGGCTTCGCCAAACTGGTGGGCGATGTGGTCGAAGGCTTGAATACGGTGATCGGCTTTTTTGTCGTGGCGTTCGTGATTACGGGTTTGCTGTTGTGGCTGTATTCGCGCTCCCTGCGCCTGACGGTGGTAGCGCTCGTGGTGGCGTTGCTGCCGGTGGTCTGGCTGCTGGGCCTGTTGCCGCTGCTGGGGTTAGGCATCGATCCGATGTCGATCCTGGTGCCGTTCCTGATTTTTTCCATCGGCGTGTCCCATGCGGTGCAGATGACCAACGCCTGGAAGCAGGACGTGCTGGCCGGGAGCAGCTCGCTGGTCGCGGCGCGCACGGCATTCTGCAAGATTTTCATCCCCGGTTCCCTGGCCTTGCTGATGAATGCCCTGGGGTTCGCGGTGATCATGCTGATCGACATTCCGATCGTCCACGAACTGGGCGTAACCGCCTGCATCGGCGTGATACTGATGATCGTCACCAACAAACTCATGCTGCCGATCATCATTTCCTGGTTGCACCTGGAACCCGCGCTGTTGCGCCGGGCGCAATCGAGGCCGGAAGGCAAGCATCGCCTGTGGTGGCGCCTGTCGGCACTCGCTGAACCGGGGCCTGCGCTGGGGGTGTTTGCCATCAGTCTGTTGCTGTTGGCGGCCGGGGCCTGGAAGGCTCGCGACCTGGCGGTGGGCGACGTCGGCGCGGGTGCGCCAGAGCTGCGTGCCGATTCGCGCTACAACCTGGACAACGGCAAGATCATCAACAGCTACGCGATCGGCCTCGATGTGATGTCGGTGTTCGTCCAGGTCAAGGGCGTCGAGGAAGGCTGCCTTTCCCCGGCGGTGATGCGCGCGGTGGAGGCCTTCGATTTCCGCATGCGCACAGTCCCCGGTGTGCAGTCGATCCAGAGCGTGGCGGACATGGGCAAGCGGGTGATTGCCGGCAATAACGAAGGCAATCCGCGCTGGGCAGCGATCCCTGGTTCATCCCGGGGCCTCAGTCAGGGCGCGAGGGCCTATATGCCGGACGACGGCCTGGTGACCGACGGCTGCCAGCAGATGCAGATCCTGGTGTTCCTCACCGACCACGAAGGCAGCACGGTGAGCCATGCGATCAATGAGGCGAAGCGGATCATTGCCGAGGTCAACTCGCCGCAGGTCGAATTCCTCCTGGCCGGTGGCAATGTCGGCGTGATGGCGGCCTCCAACGAAGCCGTCAAGCGCGCTGAAGTCATCATGCTGGGGGCGCTGTTCGGTTCGGTGGCGCTGTTTTGCTGGCTGACCTTCCTGTCGATCCGCGCGGTGCTGTGCATTCTGGTACCGCTGGCGATCGTGGCGATCCTGTGCAACGCGCTGATGACCCTGCTCGGGATCGGTCTGAAAGTCGCCACCTTGCCGGTGATGGCCCTGGGCGTCGGGGTAGGGGTCGACTACGGTATCTACCTGTATGAGCGCATTCAGCACGAAATGCTGGGCGGCGCCAGCCTGCGCGAAGCGTTCTACGAAGCCATGTGCCAACGAGGCACGGCGGCGGTATTCACGGCCGTGACCATGTCCATTGGCGTGTGCACCTGGGCATTCGCGCCGCTGAAGTTCCAGGCCGACATGGGCGTATTGCTGTCCTTCATGTTCCTGGTCAACGTGTTGGGGGCGATTTTCCTCCTGCCGGCACTGGCGGCCTGGTTCAACCGCGGGCGACCGCTGGTCTCCGAACGCATGCGCCCGCCGCCGGCCGCACAGGGTCAGTTCCGGCTGAAAGACAGCCCGGCTGCGCGTGATCCCCAATAGAAAAAATAAACCTGCCGGGCCTCTTGTGGACGGCGTTGACGATAGGGAGACTGGCGTGCGGGTCTTGTTGCGGGGCCCGCGAGCGAGTTGCAGTCCAGAGGGGGAGCCCTGAGTTCCCCCCCAGCCGAAATTATAAAAATAACAAGGGAAGGGCACCGTCCTTACCCGTGCGAGGAGAAGACTATGCAAGATGTTGTCTTGACCCATGAAGCCCTGGCGAGTCTTGGCCTGGACCTCACACGTTTCAACCAGTTGGTGGGCGAAGTCTACGACGGCGCCCTCGATCCGAAACTGATGGCCAACGCCCTCAAGAGCCTGCTCAATGTCTACGATGCCAATTACGTCACCCTCATCTTGCGGGTGCCAGAGCAACCTGACATGGGCCTGATGATCATCGCCGGCGATATCGAAGGTGCCGGTGACGTCAACTACATGACTTACCCGCAGACCAACACGCCGTTCGTCAACCAGCCGCTGGATCGCGTGTTCGCCGTCGATGACATCATGAGTCCCACGGAGTGGGAGCACACGGCCTACTTCAAGACATTCTGCGGTCCCAACGACGTTTATCATGTGATGGGTGCCGACATTTCCACCCCGGACGGCGGCAAGGTGCGTTTTCGTATCACCCGGCCCAAGCGCTCTCCCAACTTTTCCGCACAGGAGCGGACACTGTGCGCGATGTTTCTGCCGCACCTGCGCCGGGCCTTGCAGTTGCACAATCTTCTGGACCGCAGCGAGTCACTGAGCGAGCTGTACTCCCAGGCCATCAGCCGTTTGTCGGTGGCCACCCTGGTGCTCGACGAGAGCGGCAGTGTGTTGCAGGTCAACGCAGTGGCCCAGGAAATCCTCGCGCGTTCGGACGGCCTGAAAATGGTGGGCGGGCGCCTGGAGGCGACTTATCCCAGCGACAACCGCGAGCTGCAACGCTTGATTCGGGGTGCTTTCGCCCCGGATGCACCGAAGGGTGCCGAAGCCATGTCGGTGACCCGGCCTTCGGGGCTGGTCAATCTGGGGGTAGTGGTGGAGTCGATTCCGTCCCTGGACTGGGCCGAGGAAAAGGGCCAGCCGGCGGCGCTGGTGTACATCCGCGACGCGGCGAGCAAATCCCTTGCCAGCGAGGCGGTGACCAAGCAGCTGTTCAACCTGACCAAGGCAGAGACGGCGTTGGCCATGGAGCTGACCAACGGCCTGTCCCTGGAAGAGGCCGCCGAAGCCCTGAACATCCGACGCAACACCGCCCGGGCGCATTTGCGCTCCATCTTCTCCAAGACTGGCGTACGCCGCCAGACCGAGCTGGTGCGCATCCTGCTTAACAGCGTGGTGGCCCTGGGCAAACCCAAGCTGGCGTTGAAGGCTGTCGAGAAAATCAAGGTGCCGCCGCTGAAACTGGCCGAGCCTGTCTATCGCCAGGCTTAAAGGGCCCACCACAGCAGACGAGGACACAACGGGCTTTCAGACAGCCCGCGTCAAGGGTTCTCACCTTCGCGAGCGGTTCGCTCCGGCAGGTGGGGACCGCCAACGCGCTGCAACAGGTTCACCTCCGCCCCGTTTTAGTCCGCATAGACGATGCCGTCCGGCGATGGCGCTGTCGATACTGGGTGGACCTATCACGGAGAACCACCATGCCTATTACAGCCATCACCGGTAGTGCCTCGGGAATCGGGGCCGCCGTCAGCGCAGCCATGCGCGCGGCCGGCCACCAGGTCATCGGGATCGATCGCAGCGACGCTGAAGTGATCGCCAACCTGTCCACCGCCCAGGGACGCAACGCCGCCGTCGCGCAAGTGCTTGAACAGAGTGGCGGGGTGCTCGACGGGCTGATCTGTTGCGCCGGGGTCGGTGTCACGGCGCCGTCCTGCTCGGTGATCCTGGCGGTCAACTACTTTGGGGTCAGTCAATTGCTGGATGGCTTGCAAGGTGCGCTGGCCAAGAGTCGGCAGCCGGCGGCGCTGGTGATTGGCTCGGTCGCGTCGACTCATACGAGTCCTGAGTGCCAACCGATGATCGAAATGATGCTGGCCGGTGACGAGGCTCATTCGCTGCAGTTGGCCGATACCCTTGACCAGCCTCACCTCGCTTATGCCGCGTCCAAATACGCCATCAGTCACTACACCCGCCGCCTGGCGGTCAGCTGGGGCAAGCAGGGCATGCGGTTGAACGTGGTAGCGCCCGGTGCGGTGGAGACGCCCTTGCACCAGGCCTCGCTGGATGATAAACGATTCGGCAAGTCGGTCCGCGAGTTCGTCGCCCCCCTGGGTCGCGCCGGCCGGCCTGACGAGATCGCCTCAGTGGTGGCTTTCCTGCAATCGCCGCAAGCCTCGTTCGTCCATGGCAGCGTGGTGTTCGTCGACGGCGGCATGGACGCCATGGTCCGCGCCTCGCGCTTCTAAAAGGAATACCCATGAACAAAGTGGCATTCATTACCGGCGCCAGCCGGGGTATTGGCCGCGAGGCGGCACTGGCGTTCGCCCGTGCCGGTTTCGACCTGGCGATCAGCGCCCGTACCCTCAACGAAGGCGAACACCATGAACACGCCCTGCGCGATGCCGACGGGGCGCCGCTGGCCGGCAGCCTCAACGGCACTGCCCAGGCGTTGCGCGAACTCGGTTGCCGGGTTCTCGTGGTGCCGATGGACCTGCTCGACAGCGCTTCGGCGCTCGACGCCTGCGAGGCGGTACTGGCCGAGTACGGGCGCATCGACGTGCTGATCAACAACGCGATCTACCAGGGCAGTGACCTCAATGCCGGGTTCATGGACCTGCAGGCGCAAACCCTGGAGCGGATGTTCAAGGGCTACATCCTGACGCCGTTCCTGCTGACCCGGGCGGTGGCCGAACACATGGTGGCGCGCGGCGGCGGAGTGGTGATCAACGTCACCTCGGGCGCCGGCGAAAGCGACCCACCGGTGGCGGCGGGCAAGGGGGGCTGGGGTTATGCCTACGGTGCTGGCAAGGCAGCGGTGTCGCGGTTGTCCGGCGTGCTGGCCACGGAGTTGGGTGATCTTGGCGTCCGCGCCTACACCCTCAATCCAGGGGTGGTGACCACTGAAGCGCTCAAGGCCACCATCGGCGACAAGGGATTGATCGCGCTGCGCTCGGGCAGCGCGCCACCCCATGTCCCCGCGGCGGTCATGCTATGGCTGGCGACGTCCGAACAGGCACCGCGGTTTCAACGCCGTACGATTGCCGCGCAGCCGTTTGCGTTGGAGCATGGCATCGTCGCCGATTGGCGTTGATCTGTTGATGTGGTTATCCCGCAGGCGCCAGGCTTGCCAGCGAAGCGCGATAACGCGGCCGGACAGATACCCCCCGGTCGCGGGCAACCCTCGCGCCTGCGGTCGTTGATCGTTCCCACGGTTGTGCGAACGATCACCGTCGGTGTCAGGCCTGCTTACGTTGACGCGCCAGGGTCATGGCAGTGTCTTCGATCATGTCTTCCTGGCCGCCGACCATCCCGCGGCGCCCCATCTCGACGAGGATTTCCCGCGCGGAAACGCCGTACTTCTTCTCGGCGCGCTTGGCGAACAGCAGGAACGAACCGTAGACCCCGGCGTAACCCATGGTCAGCGCGTCGCGGTCGCTGCGGATCGGGAAGTCCATGATCGGCACGACCAGATCTTCGGCGACGTCCTGAATACCAAACACACTGACCCCGGTGTCGATGCCCATGCGGTCGCACACCGCTACCAGCACTTCCATCGGCGTGTTGCCGGCCCCGGCACCGAGGCCTGCGCAGGCGGCGTCGATACGGTTGGCACCAGCCGCAATCGCGGCGATGGAGTTGGACACACCCATCGATAAGTTGTGGTGGCCATGAAAACCGATCTCGGTTTCAGGCTTCAAGGCGGCGCGCATTGCCGCCACGCGGGCGCTGACGTCGTGGGGCAGCAGGTAACCGGCCGAGTCGGTCAGGTAGATGCAGTTGGCGCCGTAGCTTTCCATCAGCAAGCCTTGCTTGACCAGGCCTTCGGGGCTGTTCATGTGGGCCATCATCAAGAAGCCGACGGTATCCATGCCCAGCCCCCGGGCGTGGGAAATATGCTGCTCGCTGACATCGGCTTCGGTGCAATGGGTGGCCACGCGAATGGTGTTGACCCCCAGCTCATGGGCCATGGTCAGGTGATCGACGGTGCCGATACCTGGCAACAGCAGCGCCGAGACCTTGGCATTTTTCATCAGCGGAATCACTGCCGACAAATATTCTTCATCGGTGTGGGCCGGGAAACCGTAGTTCACCGAGCTGCCGCCCAGGCCGTCGCCGTGGGTCACTTCGATCAGCGGCACGCCGGCCGCATCGAGGCCGCAGGCAATGTCCTTCATCTGTTGCAGACTGATCTGATGACGCTTGGGGTGCATGCCGTCGCGCAGGCACATGTCGTGAACGGTAATGCTTTTGCCGCGAAGATCCATGGTCGACTCCTTATGCGTGGGCGGGTTGGGCGGTGGCTTGCAGTACCAGCTCGCCCTTGAGGATTTCCTCGGCGAACATCTCGGCGGTGCGCGCCGCCGCAGCGGTCATGATGTCCAGGTTGCCGGCGTACTTGGGCAGGTAGTCGCCCAGGCCTTCGACTTCCATGAAGATCGACACGCGATTGCCGTCGAACACCGGGCCGTTGACCAGCTTGTAGCCGGGCACGTAGCGCTGCACCTGTTTGATCATCGCCTCGATGGCGGCGGTGATGGCCGGCTGGTCGGGTTCGCTGGCGGTCAGGCAATGCACGGTGTCGCGCATGATCAGTGGCGGCTCGGCAGGGTTGATGATGATGATCGCCTTGCCTTTCTTTGCGCCGCCGACCTTTTCCACCGCGCTGGCGGTGGTGCGGGTGAACTCATCGATGTTTTTCCGGGTGCCGGGGCCGACCGATTTGGAAGCGGCAGTGGCGATGATTTCCGCGTAGTCGACCGGCTGCACGCTGGACACTGCCGCCACCAGCGGAATGGTGGCCTGGCCACCACAGGTGACCATGTTGACGTTCATCACACCCCGCCCCAATTGGGCCTTGAGGTTGACGGGTGGCACGCAATAGGGGCCGATGGCCGCCGGGGTCAGGTCGATCATCAACACGCCCAGGGCATTGAGCTTGCGCGAGTTCTGCGCGTGCACATAGGCCGAGGTGGCGTCGAAGGCGATCTGGATCTGGTCTTCAATGACGTGTGGCAACAGACCGTCAACGCCATCGGCGGTGGTTTTCAGGCCCAGCTCGCGAGCCCGCGCCAAACCTTCGGAAGTGGCGTCGATGCCGACCATCCATACCGGTTCCAGCACTTCGCTGCGCATCAGCTTGTACAGCAGGTCGGTGCCGATATTGCCCGGCCCGATCAGCGCGCATTTGATCTTTTTGCTCATGGTTTTTGGCTCCAGTGGAGGGAAGGGTGGTTCAAGGGACAAAGCGCAGGCTGGCTTCGCCCAACCCGCTCATGGTCAGGCTGATATGGTCTCCGGCGACCACAGGCACCAGCGGCGCGAGGGCGCCCGAGAGAATGATTTCGCCGCGACGAAAGGGGATGCCCAGCTCGCCCAGGGTATTGGCCAGCCAGGCCACCGCTGCGCAAGGGTGGCCTTGCACCGCCGAACCCAGGCCCGAGCCCGCCGGCTGACCGTTCTTGAGCAGCTGCATGTGTACGGCGGCCAGGTCCACCTCTCGCGGGTCGATGCGCTGTATCCCGAGGGCGAATACGCCGCACGAGGCGTTATCGGCCACGGTGTCCTGGATGCGGATCTGCCAGTCGTCAATTCGCGAATCGACGATCTCGAAGCAGGGCGCCACCGATTGGGTGGCGGCCAGCACGTCCTCGGCGCTGATCCCCGGGCCCTGCAAGTCTTCACCGAGGATAAAGGCGATTTCGCCTTCGGCACGGGGCTGGATCAGGTTGTAGCGAGCCAGGCTGACATCGCTGGCGACCTCGACTTGCATGGCATTGGTCAGGAAGCCGAAGTCCGGTTGGTGGACATCGAGCATCTCCTGCACGGCACGGCTGGTGACCCCGATTTTCTTGCCGATCACCCGTTCGCCGAGGGCTTCGCGGCGTTTCAGGAACTGCAGGGAAATCCGATAGGCCTGCTCCAGGGTGATCTCTGGATAGCGACGGGTCAGGGGCGCGAGTGTTTGGCGATTGCGCAAGGCGTTGAACAGCTCATCACCGAGCGCGGTGATCAAATGGGCATCCATGGTGAGGGCTCCAGATGGCAGGAAGAAAAAGGCCTGCCCCGACAGCAACCGGTACAGGCGTAAAGGTGTCGGTTCAGCCGGGCCAGACCGACGAGTCGGCACCGCCATCGACATCGATGATCTTGCCGGTCACCCAGGCCGAAGCAGGGCTGGCCAGATAGAGTGCGGCGGCGGCGATGTCTTGCGGGGTTCCGAGGCATTTGAGCGGGGTGTTGGTTTCCATGACCTGGCGCATGGCCGTCGGCATAACGCCGTTGAGTGCTTCGGTCAGGGTGGGGCCCGGGGCGACAGCGTTGACCCGGATCTGCGGAGCAAAGTCCTGGGCCAGCAGACGGGTCAGGTGGCTGAGGGCCGCCTTGGCCGTGCCGTAGGCGCTGAAATGGCGCTGGGCGTAACGCGCCGCCACCGAGCTGATATTGATGATGTTGCCGCCACCGGCCTCGCGCATCAGCGGCACACACAACTGGCAGAAGGCGTAGGTGGTGGCGACGTTGAAATTCAGCACCTGGGCAAAGTCTTCGGGCGTCATTTCCAGCGGATCATTCGGCCCGCCGCCGCCAACGTTGTTGACCAGATGGGTGATTCGGCCCATGTGCTCGACGCTCTGGCGAACCAGTATCCGGCGCTGCTCGGCATCGTTGACGTCGCAGGCGACGGCCAGGGCGCGCCGACCCAAGCTGCGCACCTCCTCGGCCACCGCCTGCACCTCGTCCAGCGAGCGTGCCGAGCACACCACATCGGCGCCCGCTTCGGCATACGCCAGGGCAATCGCTCGACCAATGCCACGGCCGCTGCCGGTGACGATGGCGACGCTGCCGTCCAGGTGGAAACGCTGCAAAATACTCATGGGCCCTTGCTCCGTGGGGTCGGCTATAGATGGGTTCACTATCGCTGTGGTGGCCGGGCAAGGCATCGTCTCAACGGACTAGCGCCGCAGCGACCGCGTCGTCGCTCTTCGCCTGTATCAGCGGGGTGCCACCGGCTCGCACGCCCTAGTCCGCTTTGACGATGAATGATTGCTCGCTCAACCCGATGATCCATCACAGTTCGCGCAGTGGCGCAGTGAGATCGGGAGAATTGAGTGATGCACAGCATGCGAGAAAAGACCCAGGACGAACGTGATCTGCTTGAACGTGCACGCAGCCTTGTGCCGGCACTCAAGGCACGTACGGCGCAGGCCGAAAAGGACTTGAAGGTGCCTGAAGAAAGCGTTGCGCAATTGCAGGCCGCTGGTCTGCTGCGAGCCTTGCAGCCACGGGCATTCGGTGGTTATGAAGTGGACCCGCGCACCTTCTTCGAAATCCAGACCATCCTGGCCGAGGGTTGCATGTCCACGGCCTGGATCTACGGCGTGATGGGGGTGCACCCCTGGCAGCTGGCGCGTTATCCGATCGAGGCACAACGCGAAGTCTGGGCCGACGACCACAGCACGTTGATCTGCTCGACTTATATGCCGGCGGCCAAAGTCACGGTGGTGGAGGGCGGTTACCGCATCAGCGGGCGCTGGAGTTTCTCCAGCGGCAGCGAACACTGCCAATGGATACTCCTCGGCGGTATCCTGCCGCCCGATGGCGACTTTGCCGCCGAGCACGGCACCTTCTTGCTGCCCCGTCGCGATTACCAGATCGAGCGCAACTGGGACGTGCTGGGCCTGCGCGGCACCGGTAGCCACGACATCGTGGTCGAGGATGCGTTCGTCCCGGCCCATCGTGTGCAACGCACTAACAACTGGACCCTCGAAGCGACCCCGGGACGCCTGGTCAATACCAATCCGATTTATGCGATTCCCTTCGCCCAAGTGTTCTCCCGTGCGGTGTCGACATCGGCCATCGGCGCCCTGCAAGGTGCGATCAACGAGTTCCGCGAAAACGCCGCCAAACACATCGGCAAGCACGGCGCCCGCACCGCTGACGATCCGGTGGCGCAAACGGCGGTGGCCGAAGCCATGATCACCGTCGACAGTCTGCGCCTGGTGCTGGAGCGCAACTACGAGCACCTGATGACGCTGGCCCGGGCCGGCGAGTACCCGGACACCGAGACCCGCCTGCTGTACCGCTATCAGTCGGCCTACGTGACCAACATCTGCGCCGATCGGGTCAACGACCTGCTGCGCAGCATGGCTGCCTCGGGGTTGTACAACACCAACCCGGTAGCGCGGCTGT
>Ga0302263_10000387_pt1 | contig 17180 bp, 10 predicted proteins | sample II_Fen_N1_4_FD_194564 | JGI IMG/M metagenome (GOLD analysis project Ga0302263, IMG submission 194564) | Peat permafrost microbial communities from Stordalen Mire near Abisko, Sweden - II_Fen_N1_4 | ecosystem: Environmental > Terrestrial > Soil > Wetlands > Permafrost | place: Sweden: Abisko... | reverse complement strand
CGCGATCAGGCCCTCGATGATCTCGAGCATCTGCGGGATGTGCTCGCTGGCCTTGGGGTTGACCTTGGCCTTGCGGAAGCCGAGCGCCTCGAGGTCCTTGAAGAAGAGCTCGGTCCAGCCGCGGCTGATGGCCCAGGGATCCTTGTTCTCCTTGCGCGCCGCGGCCTCGATCTTGTCCTCGCCCTCGTCGGCGTCGGCCTGGATGTGGCCCACGTCGGTGATGTTCATCACCTGGCGCACCTCGAAGCCCTCGTGCTCGAGCCAGCGCCGCAGCGTGTCGGCGAACAGGAACGTGCGCAGGTTGCCGATGTGCGCGCGGCCGTAGACCGTCGGGCCGCAGTTGTACATGCGCACGATGCCCGGCTCGAGCGTGCGGAAGAGCTGCTTCTCTTTGGTGAGCGTGTTGTAGACCTGGAAAGGCATGCGTGGATCCGGGGGGATCCCTCCAGCGTAGCGTGGGGAGGAGATCGATGCTCCCGCGTCTGGCAGAATGAGGGGCTCCAAGGCGCCTCCCGTGGAACCCGCAAACCTCCCCCGCTTCCGGCTCGACCGCGAGCTCGGCACCGGAACCTCCGGCCGGGTCTGGCACGGCGTGCTGCTCGAGGATGCGGCGCTCGCGCCGGCCGGCACCGAGGTCGCGGTCAAGTACCTGCATCCGCGCCTGGAGAACGATGCGACCGCACTCGCGGCCTTCGAGACCGAAGCGCGCGCGGGACTCGCGGCGCGCCATGCGGGCCTGGTCGAGGTGCTCGGCAGCGGGCGCGACGCGAAGGGCCAGTGCATCGTGATGCGCTTTGTCGGCGGGCGTTCGCTGCGCGAGGTTCTGCGCGAGGAAGGCGCGCTGCCCGAGCCGCGCGTGCGCTCGATCGGCAAGCAGATCGCGGGCGCGCTCGCGGCGCTGCACGCGGCGGGCTACCTGCACGGCGACTTGAAGCCCGAGAACATCCGCCTCGACGGCGAGGGCCGCGCGGTGCTGCTCGACCTCGGCTTCGCGCGCGCGCTCGAGGGCCGCGGCGCCACGCGCGAGCGCGGTCCCGCGCCGGGTGCGGGCAGCCTGCCCTACCTCTCGCCCGAGCAGGCGCGCGGCGAGCCCGCGAGCCGTGCCAGCGACGTCTTCGCGCTGGGCGTCGTGCTGTACGAGATCGCGACCGGCACGCACCCCTTCGCGCTGGGCGCGCGCGAGGGCGGCGCGAGCACGCAGCACCCGCTGCTCGAGGGCAGCGGCTCGAGCGGTGCCGTGGCGCGCGCGGCGCTCGAGCGGCCGGACGCCGACCGGCTGCTGGCGGCGATCGCGACGGCGCGCTTCGTGCCGCCCTCGCGCGCCGTGCCGCAGGTCTCGCCCTTTCTCGACCGGCTGCTCGAGTTCGTGCTCGCGCGCGATCCCGAGCGCCGGCCGCCGAGCGACGAGCTCGCGACGCACCTCGCTCTGCAGGAGAGCGGCGAGTGGTGGCGCTCCGAGGTGCACTTCGAGGCCAATGAACGCCGCGGCGGGACGGGCGAGTCCGACGCACGCCACCTGACACCGCTCGTCGGCCGCACGAGCGAGATGCAGGCGCTGTTCTCGGCCTACGACTACGGCGTGCGCGGCCGTCCGCTGGAGGAACTGGCACTGCCGCCGCACTCGCGGCCGACGATGCCGCGCGCCTTCCTCGGCGCCGCCTGCTGGATCGAGGGCTCCGCGGGCAGCGGCAAGTCGCGCCTCGTGCACGAGTTCTCCTCGCGCGCGCGCACGAGCGACGATCCGCCGCTCTACCTGTACGCGCGCTGCCGCGAGCTCGACGAGGAGCGGCCCTGCCATCCGATCCTGCGCCTGGTGGAGAAGTACCTGCGCCTGCCGGCGCGCACCGCTCCGCGCGAGCGCGAGCGCGCGCTGCTCGGGCGGCTCGTGCCGCCGCGCGTGGCCGAGACGCTGGCGCAGGCGCTCGACCCCGCGCACGAGGGCACGAGCCCGGTCTCGATCCCGGTCGCGCTGGCGCTCTGGCTCGTGGCGCTCGGCCGCGAACTGCCGCTGGTCGTGTTCCTCGACGACGTGCACTGGGCGCGCGAGGACACGCTCGAGGTGCTCACGCTGGCGGCGGAGAAGCTCGCCGGCACGCGCACGCTGCTCGTGCTCGCGAGCCGCAGCGGCCTCGCGCCGCGCTCGCCCGAGGCGCTGGCGCGGCTCGCCGCGCGCCTTTCGGCCGAGGTCCCGCTCTGGCGCCTCGATCTCGAGGTGCTCGACGAGCGCGCCGTGTCGGAACTCGTGGAGCTGCTCTTCCACCACACCGCGCCACAGCTGCACCTCGCGCGCGTGCTCTGGCAGCGCAGCCGCGGCAATCCGGCGCACCTCGTGGAGATCCTGCGCGGCTTGCTGGCGCGCGGCGAGGCGCGCACGCACGCCGAGGGCGGCGGCCTGGTGCTCGCGATTCCGCCCGAGCAGCTGCCGCTGCCGCCTTCGCTCTCGAAGGCCATCCAGGAATCCTACAAGCGCCTCTCGCTCTCCGAGCGCACCTGGCTGCGGCGCCTGGCAGTCGCGGGCGGACGCATCGAGCCGGAATTCCTCGAGCGCGCCTTCGCTCCGCGCCAGGGCGCCGAGGTCGACGCCGTGCTGGCGCAGCTCGTGCGAGCCGGCTGGCTCGTGCCCGTCGGTGCGCGCTACCGCTTCTCGCGCCCGGCGCTGCGCGAGGCGGTCTATCGCGGGCTTTCGCGCGAGCAGCGCGTGAAGCTGCATGGAGCCGCGGCCGATGCGCTGCGCCCGGCCGAAGGCGAACTGCCGGGCTTCGAGGACGCCTTCCAGCGCGCCTTCCACCTGCGCGCCGCCGGACGGCACGAGGAGCTGATCGACAGCCTGCACGAGCTCTTGCCGCGCCTCTTGCGCGCGGGACAGCCGCAGCGCATCCACTCGCTCGCTTCGTGGGGACTCGAGTCGCTCGAGCACCTGCCGCACACGCGTGAGACCGACCAGCAGCGCATCGAACTGCTCGAAGCCGCGGTCGATGCCGCCGATCGCCTCGGGTTCCGCGAAGGCCAGCGCGAGCTGCTCGACAAGCTGGCCGAGCTCGACTTCGACCCGGACGTCGATCCCGAGGCGGTCGGACGCGTCTACATGCTGCACGGCCGCTACGCCGTCTCGACCGGACAGTTCGGCCTGGCGCGCGGCATGCTGCGCAACGCGGTGCAGCTCTTCGGCCGCAGTGGCGGACTCGTGCTGCAGAGCGAGGCGCTGCGGCGCCTGGCGCAGGTGCAAGCGCACGTGGGCGAGCTCGGCGAGGCGCGCGAACTCGCGCTCGAGGCGCTCGAGGCTTCGCAGGCCGACGCGCAGCGCGCGCTGGCGCACAACGCCTTGGGCGTGATCGACGTGCTCGAGGATCGCCTCGAGAGCGCGCTCGAGCACGCCGAGCACGCGCTGGCGCTACTGCGCCGCGACCGCGGCTACAACATGCCCGGCGCGCACGCCGCGGCCTACCTGCTGCGCGCGCGCGTCTACCGCATCGCGGGCTCGCCCGGCCGCGCGCTGGCTTCGGCGAGTCGCGCGGTGCGCCTGGCGGAAGTCGCGGGCGAACGGCGCCTGTTGGCCGAGGCGATCGCGCGTCTGGGCGGCCTGCTGCTCGACGTCGACCGGCCGGCCGACGCCGAGATGCGCATCCGCGAAGCGCTGCGGCTCTCCGAGGAGATCGAGGACCGCCGCGGCCAGACGCTGGCGCGCATGTTCCTCGGCATCCTGCTCTGGGAGCAGGCCGATCCCGAGGCGCTCGCGACGCTCGAGGGTGTCTCGAGCCTGGCTTCCGAGATCGGGCTCAACCGCATCGCGGCCGTGAGCCTGGCGCTGCAGGCGCGCGTGCACCGCGAGGCAGGCCGCCTGCCGCGCGCGGCCGAACTCGCCGAGCGCGCGATGGAGCTGCTCGAGCGTTTCGGCGCCGAGCTGCACGACCGCATCGTGATCAGCGGCACGAAGGCGCTGATCCTGACCACGCAGGCGCGCGACGCCGAGGCCGAGCGCCTGGCGCGCTCGCTGCGCGAGCGGGTCGAGTCCGACGCTGCGCGCATGCGCTCCCCGCTTTTCAAGCTGCGCTACGGCCGTGCCGCCGAGCGCCTGCTCGCGGCGGTGCTCTCACCCGAGGGGCCGGTCTGGCCGCGCGCGCACCTCGAAACCCCCGCCTGAGCGGGCGGCTGGGCCACCTACGCACTACGTCCCGCAGGATCTGCGCATCCTAATTGAGACTGAATCTCAATTAGGGCTGGCGTCGCGGCCGATGAGCCGGCATGCTCGGCGCCATGTGGATGCTGCTCCAGACCCCCGCACCCGCCCCGCAGCCTCCGGCGGCGACCGTCAGCGAGGCTCCCGCGCGCTTCCACTTCGGTGGCTACGGCGAGATCCACTTCGTGCAGGAATCCGGCCCCGGGGCGGAGAAGATCGACCTCTCGCGCTTCGTCTTCTATCTCGGGTACGACTTCAACGACTGGATCACGCTGCATTCCGAGACCGAGATCGAGCACGGTTTCGTCGAAGGCGGCACGGGCGAGATCTCGGTCGAGCAGTTGCACCTCGACATGAGCTTCTCCTCCGGATTCAACGTGCGTGTCGGCCGCTACCTCGAACCGCTCGGAATCGTCAACCAGCGCCACGAGCCGCCCAGCTTCAATGGCGTCTTCCGCCCCGACGTCGAGACCTTCGTGATCCCGAGCACCTGGACCGGCGACGGCGTGGGCGCTTTCGGCGAGCTGTCCGAGGACTGGAAGTACCAGGTCTACTTCGGTTCCAGCCTCGACGGCAGCGGTATCGATCCCGTCGAAGGCCTGCACGAGTCGCGCCAGGAAGGCCAACCCGGCATGAGCCAGCCGGCCGTGTCGGGGCGCTTGGACTGGATGCCGGTGAGTTCCCTGCGCACCGGCGTCGGGGTCTTCGCGGGCGGGATCGACAACGGCCCCGAGGGCGTCAACCCGGGCAACGACGCGAGCATCGCGGTCTACAGCGTCGACGCGCAGTGGACCGTCGGAGACTTCGATTTCGCCGGCCTGTACGCGCTCGATTCGATCGAGGGCGCGAGCTCGCTCGGGCCGACGATCGCCGAGCGCATGCAGGGCTGGTACCTCGAGGGCGCCTGGCATTTCCTGCCGGATTCCGCCAAGGCCGGCCGGCTCGTGGATGCCGATGCGCGCCTGTTCGCGCGCTACGAGTGGCTCGACACGCAGGCGCGCATGCAATCGGGCGTGAGCGCGGATCCGGCCGGCGAGCGCACGATCCTGACCTTCGGTGCCGCCTTCTATCCCGTATCGAACCTGGTCTTCAAGGTCGACTACCAGGTGCGCGACGACCAGAGCGCCGCGGGCCTGCCCGAGCGCTTCAACATGGGCATCGGCTGGCAATTCTGATGCTGCGCGCGCTGGCACTGCTCGTCGCTCTCGCACTGCCCGCTCGCGCGGAGGTCTACCTCACGCGCGAGCAGGCCTTGGCGCTGGCCTTCCCGGGTGCAACCGCGCGCATCGAGCGGCAGACGAGCTTTTCCGAGGCCGAACGCAGCGCTCCGGGCGAGCTGCCCGCGAGCTTCTCCTGGTGGCGCTTCGAGAAGGACGGAGCCCTGCTCGGCTATGCCTGCATCGATGACGTGCTCGGCAAGTCGCAACCGATCACGTTCCTGCTCGTCACCGACACCGAACTGCGGATCCGCTCGGTCGAGATCCTGGCCTACCGCGAGACGCACGGCAGCGAGATACGCCGCGCGGACTGGCGCGCGCAGTTCGCGGGCAAGCAGCCGGGCGACCCGCTGCGCGTCGGCCGCGACGTGAAGAACATCGCCGGCGCGACGATCTCCTGCCGCAACCTGACCAACGCCGTGCGCGGGCACCTCGAGCTCTTGAAGCGCGCCGTCGCGCGCGAGCCGCTCGCGCACGCCGCTCCGGTCGAGGCCGCGGCGCACCCCGCGCTCGATTCGCACAAGCGCTGCCAGCTCTTGATGGGCACGCTGCTCTGCGTGACGCTCGACGCGCCGAACGACGCCGCCTGCGAGGCCGTCTTCGCCGAGGTGCGGCGCCTCGAGGGCCTGCTCTCGGACTGGCAACCGCAGAGCCAGCTCGGCCTGCTCAACCGCGCCGGAACGGGCGAAACCGGCCCGGAGCTCGAGGAAGTGCTCGGCCTCGGGCTCGAGATCGCACGCGACACGCAGGGTGCCTTCGACCCGAGCGTGGGCGCGCTGGTGCAGCTCTGGCGCAAGGCGCGCGCGAGCGGCGTGCTGCCCGCGGCCGCGGAGCTCGAGTCGGCGCGTGCGACGCTCGGCTGGCAAGCGGTCGAGCTCGACCGCGGCGCGCACCGCGCGCGCCTGCTGCACGCGGGCGCGGCGCTCGACCTCGGCGGCATCGGCAAGGGCTACGCGCTCGAGCGCGCGGCGGCGATCCTGCGCGAGCGCGGCTGCAAGCGAGCGCTGCTCGACTTCGGCGGCCAGCTGCTCGCACTCGACGCGCCCGAAGGCCGCGCGGGCTGGCCCGTGGCCGTGCGCGACCCGCGCGGCGGCGAAAAAGCGCTGTTCGAGCTCGAGCTGTGCGAGGCCTCGCTCTCGACCAGCGCCGACGACGAGCTCGGCTTCGAACTGGGCAGGAAGCGCATCTCGCACATCCTCGATCCGCGCAGCGGATCCCCCGTCGAGGGCCGCCTGTGCGCCATCGTGCTCGCGCCGCAAGGCGCGCGCGCGGACGCCTGGTCCACGGCGCTCTACGTGCTCGGCGCCGAGCAGGGCTTGCCGCTCGCCGAGAAGGCCGGCCTCGCGGCCGCAGTGCTCGAGGGCGACGGCACGCTGCACCAGACGCCTCTGCTGCGCGCGGTACTCGCGAAAGGCAAACCGTGAGGGAGTTCGTGCAGCCTCCGGGGCGCGGCCTCGCGATCCTGCAGCCCTCGACGCGCTTCGCGCTCGCGCTGCTGCTCGTCTTCGCGCTCGCGGGCTACGCGGTGATGCTCGTGCTCGGAATCTCGCGCTCAGGCCTGACGCCGGGTTCGATCGCGAGCTACTACGCCGGCGCCGCCTCGGGCGAGGGCAAGACGACCGGCGAGCTGCTCGAGATCACGCACTTCCACCTGTTCGCGATGCCGCTCTTGTGCTTCGTGCTCGGCCACGTGTTCCTGATGTGCCGTGTGCCCTCGCTGCGCTGGCGGCGCGCGATCGTGCTGTGCGCCTTCGCCGGTGCCGCCTGCGACCTCGCGGCGCCCTGGCTCGTGATCCAGCTCGCGCCGGCCCTCGCCTGGGTCAAGATCGCGGGCCGCGTGCTGCTCGGGCCGGCACTGCTCACGATGACGCTGCTGCCGCTCGTCGAGCTCGCGCGCGCGAAGCCGCGCGACTAGGGCGCCCGGCGCAGGCCGAGCAGGCGCTCGAGGCCCCAGCCGATGCGGTGCCAGCCGAGCTCCCGGCGCTGCGCTTCGAGCAGCGTGTGCGCGAGCTCTCGGCGCGCGGCCGCCCGCGGCTCGTAGCCCGCGAGGAAGCGCTGGTAATCGCGAGCGCAGAGCGCAGGCACACCGCGCTCCGCGCGCCGCAGCACGAAGCGCAAGAGGCGCTGCAGGTTGCGCTCGCGCGCGGGGCGCGGCAATGGCTCGACGAGCAGCGAGCGGTCGAGGTCGAGCACCAGGAAGCGCGGCGCGCCGGCACCCTCCTGCAAGAGTAGGTTCTTGGTCGTCAGATCGATGTGGTCGAGGCCCGCCTCGTGCAAGCTCCGCACGAACGCACCCGCGCCGCGCACGAGCGCCGCGAAGTCCGCGCGAGCGGCCGCACCTGCGCGCAGCAGGCTATCGAGATCGCATGCGCCTTCGACGCGCAGGCTGAGCAGGTCGAGGTACCAGCCACCCGCGGGCGCGGCGCGCGCGCGCGCGCCGACGACGAGCGGCGTCGCGATGCCGCGCGCCTGCAGCGCCGCGGAGAGCGCGAGTTCGTGGAAGGGCCGCGTCGGATCGGCGAAGCGCGCGCCGGTCAGCGCACGCATCAATCCGCCGTGCGAGAAGCGCCGCAGGAGCAACGTTCCGCGCGCGGTCTCGAGTTCCTCGAGCGGCTTGCGGCCGCCGAGCGCGCTCGGGCGCACGACCGGCTCGCGCTCCGGGCCGTAGCCGGCGGACTCGAGCAGCGTCTGCCAATCACGATGGCAGGCGCAAGCGGCGCGCTCGGAGCGCACGAGCACGTACTCCGCCGGCAGTTGCGGCAGGTCGGGGAGCACCGACATGGACCCGGTACTCCCCGTGCGATCAGAGGCCTGCGCCGAAGGAGCCTTCGCCGCTCGGTTCGCGGCGCGGCTTGGGTGCGGGCTTGGGAGCCTCGACCCGCGGAGCGGGCGGCGGCGGAGGAGGCGGCGCGGGACGACGCTCCTCCGGCGCACTGGATCCGAAGTCGGCTTGGGGCGCCGGACGCGGGCGCTCTTCGCGGCGCTGCCAGCCCTCGCGTTCGGGAGCCGGGCCGCGCTCTTCGCGGCGCGGACGTTCCTGAGCCGGCGAACGATCCTGAGCCGGCGGGCGCTCGTGCGACGGCGGGCGATCGTCGTGCGACGGACGGCCGCGATCCTCGCGGAATCCGCCGCGCTCGGGACGGTCTCCACGCGGGGCACCGCCCTCGCCACGGAAACCACCGCCCTGACCGCCGCCACGACCACCCTGCGAGTGGCCACCGAATCCGCCGCCGGAGTGGGCCGGGCGCGGGGCGCCGCCATGGCGCGGACCGCCGCCGCCGCCACCACCGTGGCGCGGGCGGTCATCGCGACCCGAGCTCTGCTGGCGCGGGCGATCTTCGCGCGGCGGCGGAGCGCCACGGTCGAAGCGCTCGTACGCACCGGGGGCGCGTTCCGGCGCACGCTCCGGCGCACGCTCCGGCGCACGTTCCTGCACGCGTTCCGGTGCCGCGTCGGCCGGCGGGCGCGGGCGATCGTCCTGGAAGTCGCGGCCGCGGCCACGGCCACCGCGGCGTCCGCGACGGCGGCGCCCGCCACCTTCGCCGGGAGCACGCGGCGCGAACTCGCGCGGCGCTTCGCCGCCCTGGATCGGGTCGCCTTCGATCGGAGCTTCCTCGCTCGCGGCGTCGGGCGCGCCCTCCCAGGCCGGTGCATCGCCTGCGTGCGCGCCTGCGTACGACTCTTGACGCGAGCGCTCGCGCGGCGGCGGCTCCTGCTCGGAGATTTCGATCTCGAGGTAGTGCGTCGGGATCGGGTCGGAGAGGTAGAGCGCCTTGCGGTCGTAGAAGTTGATGCCTTCTTCCCAGGCATCCATCGCGTGCACCTTGACCAGCACGGCGTCCTCCGAGGAACGCGCGGCGGTCTCGAGTGCATCCTCGGCGGTCAACGCGAGGTGCAGGAAGCGGCGCCGACCCGGGCGCAGGCCGAAGCGCTCGGCGCGCTCCGCATCCTGGCGCGAGACTCCGACGAAGAGCAGCTCGGGCGGCTGGCCGGGCTCGCCCGGCTGGACGTCGATCGAGTGGCCGTAGAGCGCGCGGATCATGCCGCGATCGATCTCGTAGCGCTGGCGATCGCCCGAGCTGACGGCGTCCTGAACGTCCTCCTGCGCGACAGGTTCGCCCAGGCGCTCATTCAGCGCGCGGACCACTTCGCGGAGGTCGGCCCATCCGTATTCGTCGAGTTCGAGGTCGAATTGCTCCGGCTGGTGACGGAGCATGTACGCGAGCGATCGTGTGATGCGCTCGATCAAGGCAGGGTGCGTCATGGGTGGGCTGCGGGCTCTTTCCCGGTGTTGGGAGGCCGTCACTCGGCCCGTGCATGTGCAATGGATGCGGCCATGCCGGGGCGGGGATCAGAGCGGCCGATTCTAGAGACGATCGGCCCGCATTCCAAGCACGCCCGGATCAGACCGGGGCGCCGAGCGACTTTTCAGGCGCTCTGGTGCCGGATCACGACCCGCCGCTCGGGGGCGGGCGGCGCCAGGGAGTCCGCGCGGACCGCGAAGCCCAGGCCCAGGAGCTCGGAAACGAAGCTCCCCCCTCCCCACATCTCGACCCACAGCTCCTCGCCCGAGGAGGGGTCTGTCCAGGAGAGCAGGACGGGGCGCTCCGACCCTGCTCCCGTGCCCACGTGCCCTTCGGCAGTGCTCCACTTCTCGAAAAGTTCCATAGGGACCAACCTCTGCCTCGCTCTCCGCACGCCTTTGTCGCCCGAGGGGTGCATTTCCTTTGTCGGCGCCTTGAAAAACGCGCGCTCCCGTACGTGGGACCCCGTCTACGCGAGGGAATGGCCCCGCATTTCGAGCTTTTCTTACTCCCGCGGAGTCAACGAGCGACGGAGAGCGGCGCGCGGTCGTACTCCGCGGGCACCGGCACGCCGAGCAGCTGCAGCGCGGTGGGCGCGATCTCGAGCAGGTCGGGTCCGTTCGGCGGCAGTGTGACCTTGCGGTTGCAGAAGAAGATCCCGCGCACGAGTTCGTCGCTGACCGAGACGTGGTCGCCCGACCAGTTGGACATGTTGTCGATGAATGCGGGAGCGACCTCGTCCTTGCCGGACGTGAATTTCAGGTTGCCCGTCGTGGTCGCCCAGCCCACGCGCCAGCCAGCCTCGAAGCCGACCATCAGCTCGGCCTCGTTCGCGAGGTAAGGGCCCTTGTGCACTTCGGCCAGCTTGCGCACGGAGCGCACCGACTTCTTCCCGCCGTCCTCGCTTCCGACGAGATCCTTCGAGAGCTGCTCGAGCAGCGCCGGGACGTCGGCTTCAGCCACGATGCCGTGCGACTCGCGGCCGGCGCGGTTGACGAAGATCATCCCCAGGCCGAGCGCATAGGCCTTCGTGCCCGACCAGTCGATGTAGTTCGGAAAGGCGGCGTCCGCGCGCGTCAGCCCGGGCTTGAGCTTCAGGTAGCCGTGCTCGACGAGCCAGTTGTTGAGGTTGCACTGGCGCCGGAAGGTCTGGAAACCGTGGTCGGAGCAGACGAGCAGCACGTCCTGCGGCGCGAGCTTGCCGAGCACCTCTCCGAGCAGCCGATCCATCGAGCGGTAGCTCGCTTCGATCGCCTGCGCGTAGGTGATCGATTCGCCAAAGAGCTTGATCGGCGTCGACGCCTTGGCCGCGTCGTAGAGCGGGTGCTCGCGATCCGCGTACTGGTAGCACATGTGCTGCACGCGGTCGGGCGTGCTCTCGACGTCGACGAGCAGCTTCCAGTCCTTGCGTTCGAGCGCCGCGAGGAAGAGTTTGCGGCGGCATTCGTGCGTGAACTCGATGTCCTCGAGGAACGTTCCCGTCTCGAGCTCTTCGTCCTTGAGTCCGTGCGTCAGGCAGGCCCAGCCGACCGTCTCGTACGCGCCGCCGACCGCGCGCGCGAGCTCGCCGGCGAACTCCGGCGGCTGGCTGATCGGCTGGTAGAAGGAGGGATGCGCCGGATCGAAATGCAGGAAGTCGACCACGAGCTCGAGCGGATCCTTGGCCTGGCGCAGCTTGACGCGCGTCACGGTGTGCACCTGGAAGAGCGGGCTGCCGTCGAAGCGCGGGTGGTACCACTTCGACCACTCGCCCTGCGCGAGCGTCTGCTGCTCCTCGCCGATCTTGACCTCCACGCGGCCGTCCTCGAGGCGCCGCAGCGCGAGCGGCACGCACAAGCGGTACTCGTCGCTATCGCCGCGGTCGCGCGTGCTCGAGATGTCGCGCAACTGCGACTTGAGATCGCTGCGCTCGCGCTCGAGTTCGCGCTCGCGCGCGCTGCCGAGGCCGCCCGCGTCGAGTTCGTGCTCGACGCGCGCGAGGTCGCCATTCAAGTGTTCGAGGCGCAGCTGGTCGTTCGGGCCATAGAGGAACGTGTCGATGCGCCCCTCGCGCTCGTCGACGCGGAAGACGCGCCCGCCGCTGCCCGTGTCGCGGCGCTGCGGCGCGAAGTCCTGCTCGTCCTTGCTGGTCGTGTACAGGCACCAGCTGCCGTAGTCGCCGCGCGCATCCGGCACGCCCAGGCCCGCGAGCACTTTCGCGCCGGGCACCTCGGGCCGGTCCCAGGCCATCGCGCCGTCGATCACGACGCTCGCGACACCGGCACGCGCCGCGACCTCCCAGAAGCCGCCGACCTTGGCCGAGTTGACCCAGATGTCGTCGATCGCGCGCGGCAAGGCGCGCGAAGCCGTGTAGCCGCCCCAGGCGCCGGCCGCGCCGAGCAGCAGCGCCAGCGCGAGCGAGAGCCACAACGAAAGGCGCAGCACGAAGAGCAGCACGAGCGCGAAGACGAGCGCGCTCGCGAGTCCCAGGATCCAAGCCGCCGCGAGCGGCGTGCGCGCGACGAGGAAGCGCTGCCAGAAGGCGAGCTGCATGTCCTCCGTCTTGCGCGTCGCGTTGGAGTAGAAACCCGTCTGCGGATGCGGGTCGCCGCCCGCGTCGAGCGTGCGGTTGACGAAGCCGCTGACGCCGGTCTTGGCCGGGTTCTGGCCGCTGTTGAGCGAGGCCCACGAGACCGGCGATTCGGCCGGCACGGTGGTCCCGAGTGGAGCGAACGTCCCCTTCTCGCGCAGGCCGGCGAAGTTCGGCAGTTTGCCCGCGTCCATCAGCTGCTGCATCGTGCGCGCGTCGGCGCCGTCGATCCCGAAGACCACCACCCGCCCGGAGGCCTGCGGCGCGGCGAGCGGGCTCGCGGCGGAGGCGAGCAGGAGGACGAGCAGCGCGAGCAGCAGACGATGGATCATGGTCGGCGTTGTGGGGAGTCCGGTCTCGTGGATAGGATCGCGATCCTGCACATGCCGCACATGGCCCGCGAAGCGCACGAAGAAGATGTCCGAAGGTAGCAGAGAGTCGTCGGGAGCGTCCATGCGCGGGGCCGCGCTGCTGCTCTTCGGTCTGATCGGCCTGGGCCTCGTCGGGCTGTGGCTCTACCTGCCGCGGCACGCGGATGCGCCGGCGCTGCCGGCTCCCGACACACAGCCGCTGGTCGTGCCCGGCGAAGAGCTGATCGAAGCGCGCGCGCCGGGCTCGCACGGCACGGGACGCGACGCGCTCGATCCCGAGAAGGTCAAGCAGGCCTACTCCTTCGACGGCAAGGGCATCATCCGCGGTCACATCGGCGAGCGCACGGGGGTGGTCTTCCCGCGCGAGTGGGATCTGGTGCTCGAGCCAGATCCGTACTTGCAGGGTCGCGAGCGTGCCGAGACGCGCCGCATCCCGTTCCGTGCTGGCGAGCGCGATTTCCGCGTCGAGAACCTGAACCTCGGCGGCTACCGCGTGCGCGCCGAGGCCGCGGCGCTCAACAGCAGCAGCGCGGACGTGCTGCTCGTGAAGGGCTCGCCGGACCAGTTCGTGGAGCTCGCCTTCTCCGCCTCGGGCTGGATGGACGGCAGCGTCGTGGACGCGAACGACCGTCCGGCGGAGGGCCTCGTCGTGCAACTCGTCGAGAGCACGACGCGCAGCCAGATCACGCACACGACGGATCCGGCGGGTGCGTACGAGTTCCGCGGGTTGCTCGACGGCGATTACGAGCTCACGCTGCAGGCCGGCGGCCGGCCGATCGGCGAGCCGCGTTCGCTCAGCTTCCGCGCACCGCGCCTCAGCTTTCCGCTGCTCAAGCTGCCGCCGACCGGCACGCTGTCCGTGGTCGTCCTCGACCTGCTCGGCAAGCCCGCCGTGGGCGTGCGCGTCACGGGCTATGGCCGGCCCAAAGGCGGAATCGATCTGCGCACGGACGAGCAGGGCCGAGTCGCGCTGCGCTGGGCGCTGCCCGGCCACTGGGAGATCTCCGCCCTCGACGAGGGCGAGAACCTGCACGCGCACGGCGAAGTCGAAGTCGAAGCCGGGGCCGAAGCGACGCTTCCGCTGCGCCTCGCGCGTTGAAGCCCGGCACTTGAGATAGGATGGGGCTCGTGCAGCCCGCCACCGCGCTCGTCCTGCTCTTCGCGCTCGTCTGCACGCGCCCCGACGGACCGCACCAGGTCAAGGACGAGCTCGCGCCGGATTTCGGTGCCGAGCAGCCCTACGGACTCGCTACCGAACCGATCGCGCGCGACCAGACGCGCGCCGAGCTCGGCCGCAAGCTCTTCTTCGACACGCGCCTCTCGCAGGACGGCACGGTCAGCTGCGCCTCGTGCCACCTGCCCGAGCACGGCTTCGCCGATCCGCGCGCGCACTCGATCGGCGTGGCGGGCCACACGACGCCGCGCAACGCGCCGAGCCTCTTCAACCGCGCGCTCGGCAAGAGCTTCTTCTGGGACGGGCGTGTCGCGACGCTCGAGGAGCAGGTGCTGAAGCCGATCGAGAATCCCGACGAGATGGGCAACCCGGTCGCGCAAGTGCTCGAGCGCCTCGGCGGCAAGCTGACGCGCGAGGAGCTCGGCCTCGCGCTGGCCGACTTCGTGCGCGGCGTGTGGATCGGCGACAGCCCGGTCGATCGCTTCCAGGGCGGCGACTTCACGGCGCTGGGTGTCGAGGAGCGCCTGGGCCTGTGGGTCTACGAGAGCAAGGGCCGCTGCTGGCGCTGCCACTCCGGCCCGAACTTCAGCGACGAGGACTTCCACAACACCGGCGTGGGCGTGCGCACGGGAGTGGCCGAGGAGGCGCGCATGCAGGTCACGCACGACGAGCGCGACCGCGGCCGCTTCAAGACGCCGACCCTGCGCGGCGTGGCGCTCGACCCGCCCTACATGCACGACGGCAGCCTGGCGACGCTCGAGGACGTGGTCGCCTTCTACAAGCACGGCGGCGGCGCCAATGCGGGCCTCGACGAGGCGCTCTCGGGCATCGAGATCAGCGACGAGGATGCCAAGAACCTGGTCGCGTTCCTGAAGGCGCTCTCGCGCCGCGCCGAGGGCGAGCACAAGCCGCGCTGATTTTCCTGAACCGGATCGCACGCGTGCGACCATGGACGGGCAGATGGACGCCCGCGACCAGATCCCCGAGGAACTCCTGCGCGAGACCGACGCCCTGCGCCGAGTCGCGCGCGGCATCCTCTTCGAGCCCGCGCTGGCCGAGGACGCGGTGCAGGAGGCCTGGCTGGCGGCGTTGCGCTCGCAGAGGCGCGAGGCGCGCAGCGGCGGCTGGCTGACCGAGGCCGTGCGCCGCATTGCGCGCGGAATGCGCCGCCAGGATTCGCGCCGCACGCGCCGCGAGCACACGGCGGCGCGGAACGAGGCGCAACCCTCGGCCGCCGACAGTGCGTCACGCGTGGAGCTCCTGCGCGAGTTGCTCGACGCCCTCGAGTCGCTCGAGGAACCGAATCGAACGGCCGTGCAGCTGCGTCTGCTCGAAGACTTGCCGCCGCGCGCGATCGCCGAGCGCCTCGGCGTGCCGGTCGAGACCGCGCGCACGCGCGTGAAGCGCGGCATCGAGAAGCTGCGCGCACACCTCGACGCGCGCAACGCCCCGCGCCGCGGGGAATTCCTCGCCGCGCTGGCACCGCTCGCCCTGCCGAGCGGCTTGAAGCTCGGAGTCGGAGCTTATGCGGTTTCGAAGACGATCCTCGGAGGAGTGATGAGTGCCCAAGTGAAGCTCGTGAGTGCCGCCGCGGTCGTGCTGCTCGTCGCCGGCATCTTCTGGACGCATCCCTGGTCGGCTAGCGAGCCGCAGGGCGAGGGCGCGCAGCCTCCCGTGCAGCCGAGCGCAGCCATGACACTCCCCGAGGGCACGGAGAAGGCACGGGTCGAGCCGCCCGCGGCGAGCGCGACTGCGTCATCGACCGAGCGCCGCGCCGAGGCCGCCGCAGGAGGCAGTTGGGTGCTGCGCGGCCGCGCGACGAAGAACCGCACTCAGGCCTTCGCCGGCGCCGAGGTGCTCGTCAGCGTGGTGCGCGGCTACGAGGGTCCGGGCGAGACGCTCGTGCGCCAGAGCGTGCGCGCAGGCGACGACGGACGCTTCTCGCTGGCTCTCGATGCGCCGCAAGGCGCCGTGCGCGTGCGCGCGGGCGGCGAACTCGACGGCTACCTGTGCTACGGCAGCGAAGAGCTCGTGCTCGCGGGCGCGCCGGCACCCGAGAGCCTGCGCGCGAGCTTCTACGCGCTCGACATCGTGCTCCGCGGCCGCGTCGTCGACACGGAGGGCGCGCCGATCCGCGCCGCGCATGTGCAGGGCCACGGCCGCGCGGCCGTCGAGACCGACGCCGACGGCCGCTTCACGCTGGGGACCTCGAGCGCGCTCGACTCGACCTGGCTGACGGCCTGGGCCGAGGGCTTCAGCGAGTCGCGCACGACCCTCGCCGCTCACGCCGCGGGCGAGGTGAACGGACTCGAACTGCGCCTTGCGCCCTGCGCCGTGCTGCACGGACGCGTGGTCGACGAGAACGGAGCCGGCCTCGAGGGTGCCGAGGTGCACTGCTGGCCCACGGGCCACGCCGAGACGAAGAGCGGGGCCGGGGGCAAGTTCACGCTCCCGGGCGTGCCCGCGCACGCCGACTGGCTGAGCGTGAGCGCGAGCCTCGCCGGCTATGCGCACGCGCGCAGCGCCTTCCCCGAGGGCAAGCTGCCCGCCGAGGAGCTCGTCCTGACGCTCGCGCGCGGGGCCGAGCTCTCGGGCGTCGTCGTCGATGACACGGGTCGGCCGCAGCCGGGCGCCGAGGTCTTCACGGGGCCCTCGCGCTCCGACATCGACAGCCTGCGCGCGCTCGCGGGCGACGAAGGCCGCTTCTCGATTCGCGACGTGCCGCGTACGACGCGCAAGCTGCGCGCGGAGTTCGCCGGGTTCGCGCCCGCCGAGCTCGATCTCGAGCTCTCCGCGGGCAACTCTCCGCGCGCGCTCACGCTCGTTCTCAAGCGCGGACGCAGCGCGAGCGGGGTGGTCGTGGACGAGCGCGGCGCGCCGCTCGAAGGCGTGAACGTCTACGCGCGGCGCGATTACGAGTACCTGCAGGGCCTCGAGGCGCAGACGGACCGCGAAGGGAAGTTCACGCTCGCCGGGCTGCCCGACGTGCGCCTGCTCGCGCTCGAATTCGTGGCTTCCGGCTACGCGCGTCGCACGCTGCCTCTCGAGGGAACGCCGCTCGATGGGCTGCGAGTCGTGCTCGCGCGCGCCGGCGCTCTCGCGGGCCGCGTGCTCGACGCGCGTACGGGCAAGCCGGTCGAGGCCTTCCGCGTGCGCTTCGTGCGCGCCAAACTCGAGCCGGGCGAGCGCGAACTCGGCTCCTACGAAGCAACCTGGGGCGAGCTCGGTCACGAGTTCCATTCCAGCGAGGGAGCCTGGAGCACCCAGGGTTCGGATTTCGAGGCCGGGCTCGTGGTCGGACTCGAGATCCGCGCGCCGGGCTACGGCCCGAGCCTCGTGCCGCACGCGCTCTTCAGCCTCGATCCGGC
>Ga0302263_10000380_pt1 | contig 17319 bp, 13 predicted proteins | sample II_Fen_N1_4_FD_194564 | JGI IMG/M metagenome (GOLD analysis project Ga0302263, IMG submission 194564) | Peat permafrost microbial communities from Stordalen Mire near Abisko, Sweden - II_Fen_N1_4 | ecosystem: Environmental > Terrestrial > Soil > Wetlands > Permafrost | place: Sweden: Abisko... | reverse complement strand
GTGTGCCAGTCCGGTCGGGAATCTCGTGGCCCTCCAGGGAGAAGGTGCTTCGGCGGGGGCGCGTCTGGTGGTCGGGGCACCAGTTCCTCCCGATGCCCGTGCCGCGCCGGTCTTCACCAGCGTCGATGCCGCCTGGGTCGGCCCGCAAACCTATGTCCGCGGCGAAGCTTCGCTTTTGCCGCCGCTGCCGCTTTTTGCCGGGGGCTCCTTGGGGGCGGGACTCCACTGGCGTGATCGCGCCGCCCTGGGTGGCCATGTGGTGATGGCCGACGGCGCCGGCTATGGCCTAGATCTCTCGCTGCGACCTTGGGAGAAGCGTGCGTGGGTGTTGGGTGCCTCCTGGACGCCGTCGCAGAAGCGGGCCGACTCCCTGTACGCACGCCCCAAGATCGGGCTGACGCGCGATTGGCAGATGTCGCTTGGTTGGGCTCCGGTGGCCGATTCGCAGGGCGGCCTTTTCTCGGTGGAGCTCGGCGCCCAGAAGGTGGCGGCTCCGGGAGGGTGGTCGGGCTGGCTTCGCCTCTCGGGAGCGCTGCAGTTCTTTACTCCTTCTCGGAAGTGATTGCCGAAAGGCGCTCCGACAATTTCTGACGAATCCAAGCGAGCAGCGTTTCCGGATGTTGAGGAGCCCAGTCGCGTTCCAAAATTTGGAGTTCGGGCGCTTGAGCCGGCCAACGGGGACGGTCCTTGGCGGTTCCGACCCAAGGAAGGCCGGGGAAGTCCTGGCTCAAACGCTTGATGGCGCGCCGCGAAAAAGGACGATGATCGCCCACCACGTGCTCGCCGACGATCTCGCAGCCAAGCTCATTCAGATCTTTGCGCACGCCCTTTGGGTCTCCGACGCCGCAGGCCAAGAGGCATGGCCCTGCCTTCATGGCTTTCGGCAGCCGCAGGTCCCAGTGGTAGTCAAAAATCGTCGCGCCTCCGCTGGGAGGCGGCAGACCTTGGCGAACGAGTACGCGATCGGCGCGTGTGGCGGCTAAGGCGAGTTCTCGGAAGGGGCCGCAGGGAAGCAGGTCGCTTAGGGCCTGTGGTGGTGGAGCGTTCCAGAGCAGAAGCTTCACGGCGCTGAGCAGGCGTGGATCCTGAAAACCGCCGTCGCAGATCGCGAAGGGGAAACCGGCGCTTTGAGCTCGATCCCAGGCCCGCGGGATGGCGTTGTTTGCAAAGACGCGATCGCCAAATTGATCTCGCAACAGAATCTCTTCATCTGGCGTTGGGTGGACGAGTATGGCCGCTTCGGTAAGACGCTCGGCCAGCCAAGAGACTGTCGGTGTCTTGCCACCGCCGCCGCTGCGCAGGCTTCCGACCACCACGAGGGGAAGGTTCTGGACCTTGCGAGGATGTCGCCAGTGGCGATGAAGCTCCGAAAGCGCCAACCAAAGGAGTCCCAACAGTGATTTCCATTGATTCGCTGGACTCATTGGTGTGATAATCTAGCTGCGAAAGGACGGTACCCTAGAATGGCAATTATCGATGAAAACGGCGTACGTCGCCGTCTGAAGATCATGCTTGGCACGGAAGAGCTGGCCGACGACTACATCCGCCGCTATGGATACACCATCCATATCGCCAAGGTGAATGGACTCCGCTTTGCTAATGAGTACCGCGAAAAGATGCGGATGGGCGTGGCGCCGGAAGAGCCCAAGACCGATCGCGATGATCCGCTCTTCCAGATCCATGTGAAGTGTCCGGCTTGCTATGCCGCCGAGATTCCGCTGTGGGAGCAGAAGGCGCGCAGCCTTTCCAGCGTACTGGACCGCTTCCAGATGCCTTCCTACAAGCCGGTCGGAACCTTCCACCCTGCGGATTACAATCTGGTTGCCGTCACCATTTGCCCGCAGTGCCTCTATGCCAGCCCCGACAAGAAGGACTTCATCTGCCTCGATCCGCGGCGCAACGAGGTGCCGGCGCGATTGCATCAAGGAGAGCTCGCGGCCATCCTGGCCGATGCAGACAGCCGTACCAGTGTGCTCGAATCATCCGGCCTGAACGTCCCCAAGGAACATCTCTTTGCTCGCGAGCGCACTCCCCAGGCGGCGCTGGTGGCCTACCAGTTGGCCATGGAGCGCGCTCAGATAGAAAGTGCCCGCAACGTGGCCTTTTCGCGCTTTAAGCTGGGCGGCTATGCGCTCAAGCAGGCGCTCATTGCCCGCACCTACGGCGTGGGTGAGGAAACGCCTTACTTGGAAAAGGCGCTGGAATTCTACAAGCAGAGCTACGAGACCTCCAATGCTTCGGGCGCCCAGTATGAGGGTTGGTCTCTCTACGAGATCGTGGTCTTGAACACCCGCTTAGGCAATGAGACGGAAGCTGGCGCCTTCTTGGGGGCCCTGGATAAGGTCAAGGCCGACATGGCCACCGTAGACACCATGTTTCTGCGCTGGTACAACCTGACGCGCGATTTTTGGTCCGAGCGAGATAATCCAGACCTCTGGAAAAACTGAATTCCCGTCGCGGGAATCCCCGCTAGGTATCTTGGTTCACATGATTCGCGGTCTCTTCTTCTGGCTTGTCCTAACCACCGTGCTAGCCGGCGCTTCGATCGGCGATTGGCAGGCGTGGACCTACGTCCTTTCACCTAAGATGGCGGTGGCGGGACGAAACGGCATCTGGTCGGCAACGATGGGCGGAGTCGTCTACTACGACACCGTGAACCAGACGGCCAGGACCTACACCAACCTCGACGGCCTTCCCAGCGTCGACATGGCCGGCATCGGCATCTACGCAGACGGCACGGTGTGGGCGACCACCCTTTCCGGAGATCTGTGTCGCTTGAAGACAGGGGCTTCCGCGACTTGGGAAGCTATGGGGTCGTATCGGCAGAGCGGATGGAAGTTCGCCCAACGCGTCTTGACCTCTTACAAAGACTCGGTTCTCCTAGTGGGCGGGTCGCAGGGCTTGAGCTTCTATTCCACCACCCAAGGGGTTGCACTGGACAATGTGACGTCTTTTGGTGAGTTGCAGGAACAGGGTGTCCATGCGGTGGCGGTCGAAAACGACACCGTCTGGGTCGGGCTGGATGCTGGAGCCGCCTGGGCGGTTCCCGATTGGAAGAACCTCGGAAAGGCCGGCCATCTTCTGGCCGATCCCTCGCAATGGCATGTGCTCGGTTCCTCGGGATCGCCGATCATCAATTTGTTTCGATGGTCGCCCACAGGGGGGATGAATTACGACTCCGCCTTTCCTTCGGCCATTGATCTGCCGAGCGGCCCTTTGATCGCCACGGGCTGGGATCTTTCCTGGAAGGGCGTGAGCTACCGCCAGCATCCTAGCACGACTTATGCTTTCCCGGTGGGGACGTCTGTTGGCCTCTGCGTGCCGGATTCCGGGATTGCCATTCTCCAGAGCAATGGTTCCAGTCGGATTCTTGCCGCGCCCGTGGGGTTGCCGGCGACGCCGGTGCATCACGTGAGCATGAACGCCGACGGGACGTTTTACGCTTGGAGTCAAGATGGTCTGTGGAAGACCAATAGCGCATTTTCTTCGCTGCAACAGCTTCACAACTTCTACGGACAGCGCAACGAACAGATGGACCGCAAGAATTCGACGCTGCAGCACGATCCTTTGGGCAATCTTTTGGTTGCCACTTGGGGCGATGGTCTGTGGCGCTGGAATGATGCGCAGGCGCAATGGAAGCATTGGACGGACGCAAATTCCTGCCTGGTGACGGCATCTTCCGGTTCATTTCCGGTGGTTACGGCGCTTTCCTCCCCAACATCCAAAGGCAATTGGATCAATTTCCTCGGTTTGGATAACAGCCTGATCCGCATGGCGTTCCTTCCTGCGGGGAGCGACACGCTTGTCTGCCATGATTCCCTCTACATCGCTTCTGCTGCCCCTTCTGGAGGCGCAATGTTTGTGCGCGCCATCGCGTCCGAAGGGGACAGTGCCGTGTGGATTGCCCACGTTGGAGGGATTCAGAGGCTTTCCGGCGGCGTTTCTGTGAAGAGACACACGGAGGGGGCGCTACTGACCACACCCGAGGTCAACTGGCTGCACTGGCGCGATGATCGGCTGTACTATGCGGCCAGTGGCGAAGCTGGATATATCCGTCGCACTTCCAATGGCTGGAAGAAGTTCTCGAGCGCTTCGCATGGGATCAAGGCCCAGAACTATCGGCAGGTGGGCGTTGACGTCTTGGGAAATCTTTGGGCCAGTGGCGATGCCGGGATCGACGTGATGGCCGTCAGCGACACGACATTCGCGTTGCACCAGCGCATCGATACCGCTACCGGGTTGCTTTCTAACAACGTCTACGGGTTTTCCTTGGACACGAGCAGCGGCGTGGTTGTGATCGCTACCGACCTTGGTTTGGACATTTACCAATCCTCGTTCAAGCTGCGTCCGGATGAACTTAAGGCAAGCTCTGTGCACCCTTTCCCTAACCCCTTTCGCAAGCTCGCTCATGCCAATGGCAAGGTGGCCTTCGCTGGAGTGACGGCCAACTCCGAGCTCTTCGTCTACTCGGCTGACGGGGGTTTGGTGGGACATCAGGTGGGCAAGGATATCGTTGGCGACGAGTTCATCTGGCTGCCGCCTTCCAGAATCCGTCCCGGCATCTATTTCTGGGCGGTGCAGGACGGTTCCACGGTGGTGCGCGGACGTTTGGTGGTCAGCGACTGATGTCTGAGCCATTGGTCACGGTGGTTGTTCCGGCCTATCGGCACGCGGCCTATGTGGAGGCGTGCCTGCGTTCGATCGTGGAGCAGGAGTACCCGGCCAAGCAGGTCGTGGTCGTCGACGACGGCAGCGACGATGGTACGGCAGAAATTGTCGAAAGGGTGGGGCGGGAACTTGGCCTGGAGTGGCGCCGGGCGCCGCATCGCGGTCTCATGCCCACTTTGCAGGAACTGATTTCCCTTGCCCATGGCAAATATTATGTGAGCATGGGCTCGGATGACATCATGGTTCCCGGGCGATTGCGCTGCCAAGTGGACTTTCTCGAATCTCACCCCAATCGCGTTGGCTGTTCGGGGCAGGCGCTGGCGCTTCATCCCGACGGCTCCTTGACGGCCATGAAACAGTATCTGCGGGGAATCCCCGAGGTCTCCTTTGAAGACCTGTTCCTGGCCCGCAAGGAACTGCACACCGTGAGCGTGATGTGGCGCCGCCAGGAGTTCCTGGAGGCAGGCGGATACGACATGGGCCAGTCCGTGGAAGATCTTCCCATGTGGCTGCGGCTGACGCGCCGCTTCGGACCGATTGCCGTGCTGCCCGAAGTATTTACCCACTATCGCATCCACGGAACGAACCTCCACATGCAGACGGATCGCGTCTATTCGGCTTTCCTGGGCGCCTTGGAAAGCCATCGCGACCATCCCCAGTATGCTGCCGCGGTCGCGGCCTGGAAGGCCAACTGGTTCTCGGAACTGGCCCAGACAGATCGGCGCGAAGCTTTGCGTCGCTTGCCGGAACTCGCCAGTTGGAGCGCTCCCTTCCTACGTCGTCTGCCCAAGCTCCTGTTGCCTCGAAAGGTGCTTCGCTGGTGGCTGCGCTGAGGGATTCCACCTTGGTGGTGCTGGTGTTGCGGAACGCTTCGCTGATGGACGTGCCGGCCCGCATTAGCCTGGAAAAAGCTCCTGGGCTCTCGGTGCGCCTCTACGACAACGGAGGCGGGAGGGTTCCGGGCTTTTTTTCTCCTTCCTGGTGCCTGGTTCGCGATGGGTGCAATCCCGGCGTTGGGCCGCGCTACTTGGATGCCGCCGCTGCCGCACTTAAGGAAGGACGCGAATTTCTGCTGCTGCTAGATCAGGACTTCGGGGCCGAAGGGGACTGGTGGAGTTGTTACGAAGACGCTGTGGCCTCCTGTCCTGAGGCGGTTGCTTGGGCGCCGCAGTTGCGCTTTGAAGCGAAAAGGCTTTCGCCCATGCGCTTGCGGCATGGATTGCCTGAGCGACCCGTGGATGGCATCGTTCCTGCATCCGGGCATCTGGCGCTCAACTCCGGCTTGTTGGTCCGCGCTGCGGCTGTTTTGGAAGCGGCTTCGGCGTTGGAGCGCTGCCCTTTGGATTTTTCCGATTACGCTTTGTGCTGGAGCCTAGGCCGCGCCGGTGGGCTCTTGGCGCCGGTGGCGCTTTCCCTGGAACACCAGTTGTCGACCTTTCTCGCCGTGTCGCGGGATGTTCGGCTTTCCCGCTATCGCTGGTTTGCCTATGGTGCCCGTGGCTGGAGCCGCATCAATCCCGGTGACCGATTTCGCATTACCCGATGGGCGCTGGGGCGAGCTGTCAAGCTGTCGATCGCCTGCTGGACGTTGCGTTTCCTGGAGGCCTTTCGGGAGCACTATCTGCTGGGGCGGTTCCCCGGAGCCGATGCGTGAAAAGCGTTTGCCTGGCCAGTCACGACGGACGCGACTTCCTGGAGCGCCAGGTCCTTTCCATCTTGCCGCAGTTGTCACCTGAGGATGAATTACTGATTGGGGATGACGCCTCTTCTGACGGGACGCCAGACTTGGTGCGCTCCCTTGGGGATCCGCGCATTCGCCTTTGGGAAGGCCGCTTCGGGGGCGTCATCGCAAACTTCGAGTTCTTGCTTTCGCAGGCACGAGGAACTTGGATCTTGCTGTCCGATCAAGATGACGAATGGCTTCCCGGTCGGGTGGCGGCCCTGGAGGAGGCGCATCCAGAGACGCAGCTCGTATTGTGCGACGCCGAAGTTGTCGATGGATACGGGAAACTTCTGAGTCCTTCGCTGCTGGCCACCTATCGGGCGCATCCTGGACTCTGGCATAATCTGCTGCGCAATGGCTACAGCGGTTGCTGCATGGCCTTGCGTCCGAATCTCTTGCCTCGCCTTTTGCCCTTCCCGGCCGGGATCGGCATGCACGATTGGTGGATCGGCTTGGTGGCGGAACGGTTGGGAACGGCGCATTGGATCCGCCGTCCTCTGGTGCGCCACTATCGCCATGGCCGCAATGCGAGCTTTGGCCTGGAAAGAAGCCGCATCCCGCTTCTCCGTCGAGCGATGATGCGAATCCAGCTCCTGCGCGCGCTACGGCAGCGCTGCGGCTAGCGCGACACCGCCACGACGCCCCGGCGCTCGACTTGGCTCCAGGAGCCGTTTTGCCCTGGGATCCTCAAGAGCACGGAGAAGGGGTAGAGGCCATTGGCCACGGCGTTGCCGGCTTGATCGTGCAGGTCCCATACGGCCTTGGGCAGAAAGGTGCCGTCCCGGCTGAGTTCGACGCGCAGCACCTTGATGAGCTTTCCCGAAAGGGTGTGGATGCGGATGGAGGCCTTGAGGGACGAGGGGATGGCGTTGTTGGTGTCCGGATCGGAGGATACCTTGAAGTAGAAGGCCGTGACGTCTCCGCTCTTGACCGGGTTGGGACGATTGAAGACGTCGTAAAGCGAGTTCGTTCCGCTGCTTAGGATCTGCAACTGCAGGCTCTTGCGGCTGTAGTTCCCCATCTGGTCGTGCGCAAGGACCGTGACCGTGTAGTTTGTGCTGGCCGCGTAGTTCGAGGAGTCGATGGTCATCTGAAAGGAGGCTTGGCGGTAGCTCGAGCCGTTTGTCAGTTCCGGCCTCCAGGTGTCCAGGACTCCTGGCACGTTGACGATCACGCCTTCGTCGGGGCCGGTCGCCGAAGAAATGCCGGAGCTGTCGGAGAGATCGACCTGCAGGCAGAATGGCCGCACGATCTTGGCGGTTCCCGTGAAAGCTTGACCGGCGCTGTAGGAAGAGTCGCAAGGCCGGAAGGTGATGGAGGGGCCGTCGACGTCGCTGGAGAGCTGCGAACTGGTGCCGTGCTGCAGCACGTGTCCTTTGTACAAGCCGGCGGAAAGCCCGGTCGTCGGGTCAATGGCATAGGCGACGAAGGATCCGTAGCGTCCGAAGTCGAGCTTGGCGGGGGTTAGCGCGTCGATGGAGAAGTGTCCTGGTGTTCCGGTGACACGGGTGGACAATAGCGACTTGGGAGGCAGGGTGATGGGCGTCGTGCAGTCCGGACAAGGGTAGGCGGTGTAGCGCAGCGTGTCGGCTGATGTCGTGTCTTGGAAACGGAAGACGACGGATGCCGCATTTTGGCTGAAGGTGCTCCCCGTGCCCTGTAAGCGGTAGAGTGCTGCTAAGGTGTCGGGAAGTGCGCTGAAGGTCAGCGGAGCTGTCCCGGCATTGGAGTCCGCCACAGGAGAGAAGACCATGGCGGGGTCGCCTAGCAGTACATAGGCGTCTTGGTTGGTGACGACGTTGGTATTGGGGATGCTGTTGTTGGCCGTGCTGGAATCCTGCAAGTAGTTACGTGCCACCATCAGGGCTTCGCCGAGCGTTCGTCGGCTGGCTGTGGAATCCAGCGTGAAAAGGGTGCGATAGAATTCCTTGTTGAACTGGGCGTTCGGCACGGGGAAGGTGGCGCGCATCCCTGCGATCGAGGCCACGGCGCCGCGATTGGCTGCCACGACCAAGGCTCCGGCTAGCGGCTGCTGAACTGGGTCGTCAAATCGGGCGACGGCGCAGGCGGCGGCAAAGAAGATATGGGGGTAGGCGGTGTTCGTGAGGCTTGTGATGGCGGCGACGTCGAAGACGCGCTCGTGCGCCAGTTGGGTGGCACTGCCGTGGCCGATGTAGTTGAAGAGCGAGGTGCCCTGGTTGAGCTGGGAAATGATGGCGCTGCGGACTTCCGGCTTGTCGCCTTGGGCATTTTCTGAGTACTTGGCCATGAAAATCTTGTCTTGGAAGTTCCAGGGACGAGCGGCGAGGATCTGCTGGGAGACGGTTTCGGTCTGGCGCGCGTGCTCGTGAATTTCGTCCAATCGGATGTTCACAGAGTCGTTTTTTGAACAAACCGGATTCGAGTATGGGCAGGCTTTGTAAGCATAGACCTGGAAGTCGTCCGCCACCAAAAAGGATGTGTTGCGCCAACTGGGGTCTTGCCCTGCGGTGGGGAACTCAAAGATTTTGAGCTTAGCAAGCCAAGCCGAAGCCTCGGAGCGCGAACGAGCGGGGATTCGCCCCAGGGCGATGTCGATGCGCCGCGAACCCGGATATTTGGACCAGTCCGCCGAATCCAGGTAGGCGAAGTAGTTGTCGGTGGCGCAGCTTCCGGCTTGCCAAGTCGGGATGGCGCTGACATATCCCGATTTCTTCATGTTGCGCAGATCGTAGCTGCCGCTGCCGAAGAGGAGCACGTGGCTGGTTCCCCAGTTGGCGCGTGCCCAGCGCAGGAAGTCGCGCAGCGCCGTCGGATCGGTGGCACCGCCTGAGTAGAGCAGGTAGATGTCTTCCAGGCGCACCACCTTGGTGGGGAGCTTGCGGCGAGGACTTTGCGAAGAGCGGTAGTCGGCGTACTGCTTGGCGATGTCCACCAGGCTGTCGGGAGCGATCACGACCATGGAGTCGCCCTTTTCTGAGGAAAAGTTCGTGACTGCCGAGGCGTTGGCGCTCCATGCCGAAAGGTTGGCGTAAGAGGTGCTCGAAGACGAAAGCATGGCCGCTGCGGTAGACACCCGATAACGAGTGGCAAGGGTGCGGACGCTGTCCGAGAGCAAATACGTGGTATCAGAAAGCCGTACTATGGAAGCTTGGCGCGCTAGAGCTCCGTTTTCCACGGCGTAGGCCAAGGGCGTGTCGGATCCGCTTGGGACATGGATCTCGATGGAGATGCTGCCGAGGGCTGGGGCGGGAAACTCCAGCGAGCCGTTGGAAAGTCTTGCCACGACGCGGCCATGGAGAGCGATTCCTTGGAGGCGATCGCCGATAACGTCCGCGATCGACAGGCTGTTTCCAGTGCTCTTAAGGCCTGAAATCGTCCAAAATGTGCTATTGAAAGATTTTCCGGCGTTCTTGGCGGTGTCTCCGTTCAGGGTGAGCGTCGCGCCGGAGTTGAGCATGGTCGGCGATCCTGCCGAATTGCCGGCCATCGAGACCTCGATGCAGGCGGAATCGGAAACGAGACCGGACAGGTCCATGGAGGGCTGGATTGTCATGGCGCTGCTCGATTGGGTCTGCCAGAACCAGTTGAAGCCGGTCTTTTCGTCGGAAAAATCGCCATTTCTGGTCTCGCCGAAGTCGAGGTCCTTCAAGGCCATGTGGTATTCTTGTCGCCAAGTCTGCATGACGGAGGCGTAGCGCGTCGCTCCGGAGACGCTTCCGATTCCGGGAAGGTCGGCCGATCTCGGCTGTCCCAGATTGCTGTTGGGCTGCAGTGCTATGAGGTAGCGGCGGCCTAGCGCGTAGGGGCTTGCCGAAAGACGCCACATTGTGCCGCAAGGGGCCAGGCTGTCGCGGACCCACACCGAGGTCCCTTCGACGTAGAAGCGGATCTCGTCGTCGTCCCGGATGGTGTCACCGTTGCCGCTCGTGATCCTCTGAACGGCCACCGCTTGAAGTGCCGGTGCCGTCGGGCTGGCCGCTGCCGAGGACGGCAAGGTGTCGCGTGCGCTGCAATACACCGAGATGTTGGCCAGGCTGCTTCCGTTCAGGTTCCCGAAAATCTTGCGCAGGTCCTTGCCGGTCAGGCGGAAGATGCCGTTGTCGTCGGTGCGGCTCACCTGGCGGTCATTGCGCTTGGTCAAGTCGCCGATGTCCAGGACCAGCGTCGGTTGGCTTGCCTCGAAAAGCTGCGGCAAGGAGCCGCTGGAGGCGCGGGAAGCGACGGAAAACTTCCCGAAGCGGCTTCCTCCTCTTGGGTTGAGGATGGTGTTGCGCACGATGGGAAGAAGGGCCGCTCCCGAGCTTCCCTTCCAGGAAAGCGTCAGACGCACGCGATGTCCGGACAGATTCTGGACATGGCGTTGGGCGGCTGAAAGGCTCAGGTTCAGATGCAGGATGCGAGCACCGGACCAGTTCACGAAGGAGGACTTGGCGGCCACGGCCGTGCCTTGGGTGTCGCCTGCCGTCAGGAAGGTCGCATGCACCGTTGGCGTGGCGTCCCAGGGAATAGCGAATTCCGAGAATGCGAGGATTTGGTTCGCGCTGTCGGAGGAAACCAGCTGCAGTTCGCCGACCCAGCCGTTGGAGGCGTCGCGCAGGGTCTTCCATGCCGCATGGCTCATGGTCGCAAGGACGAGGACGATGGTCCATAGACGATGGTTAGACATAGTGGCAAGAAAGAAATCGGCTATCGGGAAGACAACGTCGATGCGATGGCCGCGACCGGAATATGGCTTCGAAGAATTGATGACAGCCAATTGACAACCAGTGACAAACGTCAAGAAGCTGCGGGTGGATTGCGCTTCTTCGGAAAGTTCGGGGCATGCAGAGCGGAACGGCGCGGTGCTTGCTAGAACGTTTTACAGAAGAAGGAGGAGCGCATGCAGACCCCACCGAGATTGGAGGCCGCAGCTGATTTGCGTCTTGTAGGCGGGCTTGAGACATTCATGGGCCGCCGGGACGCTGTTTTGCTTGCTCAGGTGCAGCTTACGCATTCGCTGCAGTGTGCGGCGAGCATTGCTGGCGTCGGTTATCGGCAGGCTCTGGACCATGTCCGGGCCATCAACGCTTGGGCTGGCCGTCCGCTGGTGGAGTCGCACCAAGGCGGCGCTGGGGGTGGCAGCACCAGTTTGACCCCGCTTGGAGAGAAAATCCTCGAACTCTACACGGGTGCTTCCCGCGAGCATCAGAAGTGGGTGGTGGAACTCAACCAGCGCCTGCGTCCGGAGCTTGCCTGGACGCTGCGGGAGTCCCCCGAGTGATCCTCGACACCACGCTGCGCGAAGGCCTGCAGAGGGTGGGGGTCTATCTCGACCTGCCCGCTCGCCGCAAGGTGGCTTCCGCATTGCTTGAGGCCGGGATTCCGGAGCTTGAGCTTGGTGTGGTGGGACGTGACGGTCTGCTGAAACCTCTGATCGATCTTGTCGCGACAAGCGGTTCCGGAGCCAGGAGTTGGGCCTGGGCCCGCATGCGTCTTGAGGATGTCGAGCAAGCTGCCCGGATGGGTGTCCGCAATCTTGCCCTTTGTGCTCCCGCTTCGCCGCAGCACCAGGAGCTGCGCTTGGGGCTTTCCTCTGAGGCCGCTTGTGCACGCGTGCATGAGGTCGTGGCGCGCGCCGTCGCGCTCGGAATGACGGTTTCTGTCGGACTCGAAGACGCATCCCGCACTCTCTCCGAGAGCCTTCTCGCCACCGCTGAGGTGGCCCGCGAGGCGGGTGCGGTGCGGGTGCGCCTGGCCGACACGGTGGGTGTCCTTGCCGCCGCCGAGGTCTCTGCTTTGGTCGCGCGTCTTTGCGCCACGGGGTTGGAGGTCGGCTTCCACGGCCACGACGACTTCAGCATGGCGACGGCCAACGCCCTGGCGGCCCTGGAGGCTGGTGCCGTGGCCGTGGACGCCTCGCTCTTGGGCAGTGGCGAGCGCGCCGGCATCGCCGCCACCGAGGTGCTGGGCACCTGGCTTGCGCTTCGTCGCGGCGCGCCATTTTCTCCGGCGCGGCTTGCTGCCGCGGCCAGAGACTTCGCGAACCTTTCGGGGCAGGTGATCGCCCCGCACGCTCCCGTGGTCGGTGAACGCCTTTTCGCCTGCGAGACGGGGCTTCACGTCGCGGCCATCGCCCGCGACCCGTCCCTTTACGAACCCTTTGATCCCGCCTTGGTCGGATCGCGTCGGGAACTCTGCGTGGGCGGCAAGAGCGGTCTGGCCGCCATCCGCCAAGCCTTGCTGGAAGACGACCCAGAAATCGAAGTCACTTCAGATCTCGTCTCTCGCGTGCGCCGCGCGGCCGAGCGGTTAGGACGTCCTCTCCAGCCCGGCGAACTTTCGCGCCTTGCCCGGGCCGCCTGAACAGAATCCGTCTAGAAGGTGACTTCGGTCGGGAAGACCCAGTAGATGGCGCGGTGCGGGTAAACTTTCACCGCCGGCGCTGGCCACTTGATCATGTTGGCGTAGTGCAAAGCCCGCTTTCCTAAGGTGGATTTGGGATGGAACATTCCCTCCAAATCCCAATCGGGCCCCACGTAGTATTCGCGGCTGCCGGCGCCGATTCGTTCGCTGAAGGTCCGCCCGTCGATGCCGGCGCCGACGGCCAAGTTCAGCCAAGCGGGCCAATAGGGCTGCGCTGCCTCTGGGAGCGCCTTGTGGACCTTGATCGAGGCCCAGAAGGTCTCGTTGACATAGTCGTCCACCCACACGTGCATGTTTGGTCCGCCTGTCGGGGAGTCGTAGTAATCCGTGTGGTTGACCCAGTAGCTGTACTTGATGTCCACGTAGGCGAAGGGGATCGGGACGTAGCGCCGGGCCATGGGGTAGAAGCCGCCCAAGGTTCCCGATGTGACGTCCCAGACGCTGAATCCCCAGGTGGGGGCGTAGGCGTCTTTGAGCTCGATTCCGAGGTGGGTGGTCCCGGTGCTTAGTCCGGCCAGGGCGTAGGAAGAAAATTCGCTAAAGCCCGCCCATTGGTAGGCGTCGTGGAAGCCTTCGCCAAGCCATGTCCCGAAGTAGAAGTGCCCGCACTTGTCGAGGTTGTGGGCGTAGTGAAAGTCGTTGCTGGGCTTCTCCCAGTGGAAATCGCTATTGGGTCCGCTCCACCATCCCCGTTCCAGGATGAGCCCATAGGCTGCGGCGGCAGCCGTGACCGAGGCGGCACCGATCACTCCGACCTTCCAGGGAACGATCCGCGTCGAGTCGTGGGATGCGGTGTCCACTGCATGAGGGGTGGAATCTTGCGCCACTTGGGCATGCACAGATGCTGCCATGGCGATACAAGCAAGGACGCCGGGAATTCTTGACATCTGACAAATTTAGGCCCCCCAAGTGAAAAGGGGAACCCTGAGGAATCAGCTTTACAAAGCCATTACGATCTGCCGTGCAAACTCCGGCAGTCCGGGGTCGCGCGCTCCCATGGAGGCGATCACGTCCCCTTCGCGGGCCATGGCGGCGGCGAGGGCTGCGGCCTCCTCGCGCGTCGGGGTAAGCACGGTGGCTGGGCAGCCCGCGAGCCCCGCCGAAAGGTCGATGCTCGAGATGCTGCGGTCGGCGGTGCCGCCGGCGTCGTAGACGGGAAGCAAGAGTAGCGCGTCCTGCGGCTCCAGCACCTCGCGGAAGCTTTTCGCGAAGTCCTCCAGCAGAAAGCGCAGCGGCCCGTAGCCGTGCGGCTGGAACAGCGCCACCACCCGGTGCGAAGGCGCCGCGGCCCGGAAAGCCCGGATAGCGGCCGCCACCTTGGCGGGGTTGTGGGCGAAGTCGTCAAAAACTGTCACGCCGCGGCGCGACCCGATTTTCTCGTGGCGCCGGTGTACGCCGGCAAATTTTGTCAAAGCCTTGGCCGAGGTCGTGAGCGGCACGCCTGCGGCGCGCGCCGTAACGGCGGCGGCGGTGGCGTTTTCCACCATGTGGCTGCCGGGAAAGGGAACCTTGAAGTCCACGCCGTCGAGCTCAAAAGCCACGTGGTCGCCGGCCAGCTCCACTGCCTTGACCGCTCCGAAGAGCGCGGCCCCGTCTCCGGCGATGGCCACGCAGTCGGGACGCTGGCCGTTGGCCACGAAGGTGCCGTGCACCTGCGCCCGGAATGTGCGGAAGATCTTCTTGAGCTCCTCGGGCTCTTTGTGGTCGCGGTCCAGGTTGAGCAGCACGCCGATCTCGGGGTGGTAGCGCACGAGTGTTCCGTCCGACTCGTCGGCCTCGAAGACCACCCACTCGCCCTTGCCTCCGTAGGCGTTGCCCCAGAGTCCCCTTTGGCGCAGCTCTAGGAGCGGGGCGCCCGAGACCACCGAGGGATCGTAGCCGGCCTCGCGCAGGCAGGCGTAGACCATGGCGGTGACGGTGGATTTGCCGCTAGTGCCCGAGATGGCGATGCCCTTGCCTTGCTGGCAGGCCTCTTCCAAAATCTCGCTGCGGTGCAGGATCGGCGCGCCGAGCGCGCGAGCCTGCTTCACTTCCGGTGAGCTTTCCTCGATGGCGGTCGATACGACGAGCCGGCTGTCCGGCCCGATCCCCGAGCCGTCTTGCGGGAAGATGCGTACGCCGGCTTTCTCCAACGCCGTGCGGATCTCGGCGCCATCGCCCCGATCAAAGAGCCGGTCCGATCCCGACACTTCTTGTCCGCGTCCGGCGAGGTAGAAGGCCAGCGCGCTCATGCCGCTGCCGCCCACGCCGGCGAAATGGCTTCTCACGGCCGCACCGGAAGGCCCGCCTGCCGCACGGCCTCCTTCAGCTGCGCGATGGTGTAGCCGTCGATGTGGGTGAGGCTTGCCACCAGCGCCGCGTCGGCCCCAACTTTCGGCTGCAGCACCTCGGCCAGGTGCTCGGGCTTGCCCGCGCCTCCCGAGGCGATCACGGGAATGCCTACGGCGGCCGCTATTTTGGCGGTAATTGTCAGTTCGTAGCCCTTCTTGGTGCCGTCGGCGTCAATGGAGTTGAGGCAGATCTCTCCGGCTCCGATTTCCTCGGCCCTTTGGGCCCAGGCCACGGCGTCTAGGCCCGTGCGCTCGCGCCCGCCCTTCACCACCACCTCGTATCCCGACGGGACAGATTCTGTCGCCGGGACCTTCAGGACGTCCATTCCCAGCACCACGCACTGGTTCCCGAAGGCCTTGGCGCCTTGGGTGATGATCTCGGGGTGCCTCACCGCCAGCGAGTTCACCGAGACCTTCTCGGCTCCGGCCAGGAGCACTGCCCGCATGTCTTCCAGGCCCCGGATGCCGCCGCCGACAGAAAACGGAATAAACACGTTCTTCGCCACCTTGCGCACCATCTCGAGGTCGATGCCGCGCCCCTCGGCCGAGGCCGTGATGTCGTAGAAGACCAGTTCGTCCACGCCCTGGCGGTAGTATTCGGCGCCCATTTCTACGGGGTCGCCCAGGTCGCGGTTCTCTAGGAACTTCACGCCCTTGGTGACCAATCCGTTGCGAACATCCAGACACACGATGATGCGTTTTGCGAGCATTTGCAAAAGGTACCCTCTGCATCCGCGATTGGGCGCCCGCCGTCTGCGCCCTCGGCTGCGCTCGGGCTCCGGCGTCGCCGGGCTGCCTGCCGGGCCCCCGCCCGCCGATATTGGATCGGGCGTGCCCGATCCCTACGGTGGCGGGTGTCCCGTCCCTGCGGGCGGCATCCCTGGCGCATGGGGTGCCGCTTCGTGGTTCGATGACGGTTTTTGTTGAGGTTTGGTTTTGCAGGCGCTCCGCCCTGCACCCGGCCAAGGGGACTGCCGCGCCCCCTTGGAACCCGCTCGCGGGGGTTCCACCCCCTGCACCCCAGATTAGGCCACGGCTCCGCGCCAGGGCTCCGGTTAAGTGACCTTTGTTGACTCAGGTCAGTAAGGCATTGGGTGCCGTTGTTTTGCCGGGCGGGGTGAAGCGAGCGGCATGCCTGGCACGTTGCTTGTGCCAGTTCTATACTGATGTGCATGCATTCCCCACGTCTTTTGCTCCTGCTTGCCTTGTCGGCCATTTCCTCCTTCGCTTCCGGATACCTCGCTCAGGATCTCAAGGCGCTGTACACCATAGAGGCTTGTTATCAGCAGGAGCGGGATGCCTTCAGCAGAGATTTTTCTGCAATCGAATATGTGCCGTCTTCGAGGGTATCCGGCTTGTGGGTGGATAGTTTGGCAGCGAATTTTTGGGTCGGTTTCGATTGGAAAGACGGTATGCTGCGAGCCGTGCGGCTCGAATCAGGAGTCGTAGGTCCTCTCGGCTGGTCCGACACGGCCGTTGTGCCGTCTATGCGACAAATTCTGTCTGGCAACCTCACCGCTGCCGCTCGCGACACCACTCTTTCCGGGCGTACGCTGCGGCTTTGGAGTCGGACTTCCGGAGACACCCTCTGGAACCTGGTGCTGGACACGTCCTCCCTAGAGATCCTGGGCCTCCGCCGTGTCGCCGGCACCCAGGAGTTCCTCGGTCTGGACACCTTGCCTCGCGAACTGTTTGTCTGCGGCCCGGCATTCAAGGATGCCCAAGCGGTGGTGGCCCAGGCAGAGAGTGACGTGCAGGAACTTGATTCCTTCCCTGATATGGCCTCCCTGGAAAAGATGACGTCGTCCTCGGGCTTTGTTCGGATTTGGCAGCGGAATTCGCACAATGATTCTGCCTTGCTCGTCGTCTTTGATCCCGCGAGTTCCGACTTTGCGCTTTGGTCTTCAGGAACGCAAATTCGCGCATTAAGCACCCGTGATCGCAGCGCTTTCGCTGCAGGAATCCGTTTGCGCCTCGATTCCGCCTTGTCCGGAAAGGCGTCGCTTCCGGGCCTTGATCAGGGCTGGAGTGCCAAGCGCGACACCCTGCGCATCGGAGATTCCGTGCTCACGCTGGATGTCGTTGCCTTCCGCCACGGGGATACCGCCGTGGCGCTTGCCTTGGATCGCGATGGCCTTTCCGGTTTCGGTCGGCTTGTAACTCCTGCGGGGAACGTCGATTTGGGCCTCGCTATGCCAGCGTCAGACGTGCCAG
>Ga0302263_10000379_pt1 | contig 17330 bp, 19 predicted proteins | sample II_Fen_N1_4_FD_194564 | JGI IMG/M metagenome (GOLD analysis project Ga0302263, IMG submission 194564) | Peat permafrost microbial communities from Stordalen Mire near Abisko, Sweden - II_Fen_N1_4 | ecosystem: Environmental > Terrestrial > Soil > Wetlands > Permafrost | place: Sweden: Abisko... | reverse complement strand
AACGCCGCTCGCCGGGCTGCGTGCAATGACCGAGGCTCTCGAGGACGGGCTTGCCGACGACCCGGCGCGCTACCACGCGCAGATGCGGGCCGAGGTCGAGCGGATGGTGCGGATGGTCGACGACCTGTTCGAGCTGTCCCGGATCCACGCCGGGGTGATGCGGCTCAGTCCTCAGCCGGTGGCCTTGGGCGACGTGGTCAGCGAGGCCCTCGCCAGCGCCGACTCGGTCGCGCGCGCCCGCGGCGTACGGCTGGACGGCGCGGTGGACCAGGGCGTGCTCGTCACCGCCGACCCCGCCGGCCTCTCGCGCGTCGTGTCCAACCTGCTGATGAACGCCATCCGCCACACCCCCGCCGACGGCGTCGTCGAGGTCCAGGGCCGAGCCGTCGACGACGGCGTCGAGCTGTCCGTGACCGACGGCTGTGGCGGCCTCACCGACGACGACATGGCCAGGGTCTTCGACGTCGCCTGGCAGGGCAGTTCGGCGCGGACCCCGGACCACGTCGACGGCTCCGGCGGAGCCGGCGCCGGCCTCGGCCTGGCGATCGTCAAGGGCATCGTCGAGGCCCATCTCGGTCAGGTCGCGGTGGCGAACCACGAGCCGGGCTGTCGGTTCCTGGTCCGATTGCCCGCGTGACCGCCGCGACCGGCGCTCAGAGCGCGAAGTCGCGGAACGCCTCGAGCAACGTCCTGTGCATCTCCTCGGAGAGGGTCTCCACGGGGATCTCACCGACGAGGGACGCGGTCTCCTTCATCTGGCTCAGGTACGTGGCGCAGCCGGGACACAGGGACACGTGCTGCTCGAAGAGATTCGCCGTCCGCTCGTCGAGGGCGTCGTCGAGGTAGTCGGTGACGAGCTCGACGAGCCCCTGGCAGGTGAGCTCGGCCATGTCACCCCACCGGACTGAGCAGGGAACCCCTCATCGGTACTCGGGGTTCTCGTAGTCGAAGCGACAGCCGGCGTCCCACTCCGAGCGCTGGTTGCCGTAGACGGGGATGCCTCCGGCGTCCTTGAGGAGCCGGGCCAGGTGGATCAGGTTCCAGGTCATGAAGGTGGTGTTGCGGTTGGTGAAGTCGTTCTCCGGACCGCCGCTGCCCGGGTCGAGGTAGGAAGGACCGGGGCCTGCCTCCCCGATCCAGCCCGCGTCGGCCTGCGGCGGGATCGTGTACCCGATGTGCTGCAGCGTGTAGAGCACGTTGTGCGCGCAGTGCTTGATGCCGTCCTCGTTGCCGGTGATCAGACAGCCGCCGACCCGCCCGTAGTAGAGGTACTGGCCGGCCTCGTTGAGCAGGTGCGAGCCGCCGTAGAGCCGCTCGTGCACCTGCTTCATGATCGAGCTGTTGTCGCCGAGCCAGATCGGGCCGGCGAGCACCAGGATGTCGGCCTCCTTCACCTTCTCAAAGATCTCCGGCCAGTCGTCGGTCTCCCACCCGTGCTCGCGCATGTCGGGCCAGACCCCGGTAGCGATGTCGTGGTCGATGGCGCGCACGACGTCGACCTCGACCCCGTGCTGCTCCATGATGTGCCGGCTCGCGTCCACCAGGGCCTGGGTGTTGCTCGGCTCCGGCGACCTCTTCAGCGTGCAGTTGATGAAGAGGGCCTTCAGGTCGGCCCCGTACGTCGCGTCGGGGACGCTGGTCGTGTCGGTCATGGTCTCTCCTCGGGAACGGGCAGGTGGCGGATGCTGGTGCGGAACGTCAGAGGAGCTCGGCGTCCTGCTCGATGCAGAGCAGCGCCGGTCCGGTGGTGGCGAAGAGGGAGTTCATGGCGTCGCCGAGCTGGTCTCGGTTGGTGACCTTGATCCCGGTGGCCCCACACAGCTCGGCGTACGCCGCCCAGTCCGGGTTGTGCAGGGAGGTGTGCCAGACGGGGTAGTCGGCGGCGAGCTGTTCCTTGCTGATCTTGCCGAGGGCGTTGTTGTTGAGGAGCACGTGCTTGATCGGGATGCCGTACTTCACAGCCGTCGTGAGCTCGGTTGCGTACTGTCCGAACCCGCCGTCCCCGGTGACGGCCACGACCGGTCGGTCCGGATCGGCCGCCCAGGCACCGATGGCGGCCGGGTAGCCGAAGCCGATGGAGCCGAGGTAGCCGGACATCAGGACCGGCTGGCCCTGGGACTCGAGGTAGCGCCCCAGGGAGTAGGCGTGGTTGCCGACGTCGACGGTGACGACCGCTTCGGCCGGGAGATGGTCCGACAGCGCCGCGAACACGGCGGCCGCCGACACGCCGGCTCCACGGTCGTCATCGGCCCGCCGGGCCTTCTCTGCGCGCCAGATCGCCCATCGTTCCGCGATCTCGGCGGTCTGGTCCTCGGGCTGGGCGCCTGCCACGGCACGGGCAAGCGCCTCGAGCACCGTCGCTGCGTCGCCGAGGACGTGGGCGCTCACGGCGTCGAACCGACCGATGGACCCAGGGGTGTCATCGATCTGCACGATCGGCTTGTAGGGCGCGATACCCGTGTGGTTCGAGAACGAAGCACCCACCACGACGAGCAGGTCCGACTCGTTCATCAGCCAGCTGGCGACCGGGGTGCCGCTTCGGCCGAGGACCCCGGCACCCAACGGGTGGGTGTCGGGCACCAGCCCCTTCGCCTTGAAGGTGGTCAGCACCGGCGCGTGCAGTCGCTCGGCGAGCTCGATGACCTCTGCCTCGGCGCCACGGGCTCCGTGACCGACGATGATGACCGGGCGCCGGGCGTCCCGCACGAGCTTCGCAGCACCTGTGAGCGCGGCCTCGTCGGGGCGGATCGGTTGTTCGGAGTACCGCCCCACGGGGGACGCCGGGGGCGCATCGGACGGTAGCGCCTGGACCTCGTCCGGGAGCACCAGATGGGCGACGCCCCGGCCGTCGCGGGCATGTTTCACGGCCAGCGCTGCCAGCTCGGCGTGGTCGCTGCCCGCCTGCACCGTCGTGGACGTGATCGCGACGTCCTTGAAGATGGCCGAGAGATCCAGGTCCTGAAAGGCTCCGCGGCCGAGCACCTTGGAGGGCACCTGGCCGGAGATCGCGATGACCGGGGACTGGTCCAGCTTGGCGTCGTACAGGCCGGTCAACAGGTTGGTCGATCCGGGTCCTGCGATCGCGAAGCACGCGGCGGGGCGGCCGGTCAGCTTGCCGTAGGCGCTCGCCGCGAACGCCGCGGCGCCCTCGTGCCGGATGCCGATGAACGTCAGGTCACCGCGCTCCTCGGCGCGGCGCAGCGCGTCGGCGAAGCCGAGGTTCGAATGCCCCACCATCCCGAAGAACCGCGTCACCCCATGCGCGACCAGCGTCTCGACCAGGACGTCGGCGACGGTTCGGTCGACACGGACCGGCTCCGGTAACCGGACGTAGACACCGTCGTCCCGCTCCTCGATGTCGTAGGCGGTGACCGTGTCGGCGAACTCGCCCGGCGGTCGGCCCGTGAGGGGGTCGTAGTCGTACCCGTGCCAGGGGCACCGCAGGAGCCCCTTCTCGATCGACCCCTCCCCCAGGGGGCCACCCTGATGAGGGCAGTGGTTGTCCAATGCCCCGAGGGTTCCACCGCAGCGCGTCAGCGCGATGCTGCGGCCATCGACGGTGACGCTGCGCACCCGCGCCTCTCCCGGCAGGTCGACCGCGCTGATGGCGTGCCAGGAGCCCGGGTCTCCGGTGGCCGCCGTGCTTTCTCGCGATGGCACGTAACGCCTCCTCAGGTTCGTGACACGGATCCCACAGGCGTCCGCGTACGAGGTCTCAGCAGGTCAGTGCCGTCCACGGCTGGGGCGTTACACAGAGACGTGAGAGCGTCCGGACCAGGGAGATGACCCATGAACAGCCAGGCACTGGAACGCACCCGCCTCGCGTTGCACGGCATCGCTGAGCTCGTGCTCGCGGGACCGCAGTACGCCGAGAGCCACGACATCCGGCTCCGGGTGACCCCGGGCGGCTTCGGGACGATGACCACTCCCGACCTCAGGGTCGACCACCTCGAGCTGGTCACCCCGACCACCAGGCTCCCTCTGGGCGGCACGTTCGCCGAGCTGGCGCGCGCAGCCGGGCTCGAGGCACGACGGCTCCGGGATGTGTACTCCGGCGGTCCGGAGATTCGCCCCGAGGATCCCGTCGTCATCGAGCCGGACGCGGCGACGGTCGTCCTCGACGCGTTCGCGATCGGCGACGTCGCGCTGCGTACCTTCGCTCCCGACCTCGAGCCGGTCCTCTGGCCCGAGCACTTCGACGTGGGGATCACGCGGGCGGAGGTCAACTTCGGCCTCTCCCCCGGGGACGCCCAGATCTCCGAGCCCTACGCCTACGTCGGGCCGTGGACCCCGCGCACCGGAGCCTTCTGGAACACCGGGTTCGGCGCGGCCAGGACGCTGACCCGGCTCGGCGGCGCGGACAGCCTCGTGGCGTTCTTCACGGAGGGCGAGAGACTGGCCGCCGACAACGCAGCGGTTCGATGAGGGAGGCACGAGCCCCGACGTCGAGGTGGAACCACGATCCAGCCATCCCCGGGACCACAGCCCGGGTCAGGTCCTTCGTGCCGGCGTCCTGCCGCTCCGGGAGCTGAGGGGGGCGTGCCCACGGCGGATCATCCGCACCATGCGGAGGTTGATCCGTGCGAACCTCCACGCCTGGACGGGGAGACTGGAACGCATCCTCAGCGTCCGCTCGGTGGGCAGGGGGGCTGACGCGATGCGTTCGTCGATGTCGCTCACGGGTTCCTCCGTTGTCGGGTGCCGGTGGCTGTGTCGTCGGGGTCGACAGGTGGGCTACTCGGGGATGAGGAACCAGCCCGGCCTCGCCTTGGCCTTGTAGATGAACAGGTGGTGCAGCAGGTGCTTGACCCAGTGACCGGCGAGTCCGATCTCGCCCGAGGTGTCGGTCAGGCTGCGTCCGCCCCGTGGGTACTTCCGGTAGTCCGGGACGACCGGATACATCGTCATCGCCGCCGCTGAACCGTGACGTAGCCCGGCCCCGGCCGAGGCGACGCACGCGGCGCCCATGTCGCTCATCGAGGCGGTGTGGGTCGGTGCGGTGGCGCCGTTCTGGATCATGTCGGCGATGCTGCGAGCCACCTCGCGACCCATGATGCCCGAGGGCATCCCGGTGCGCGGTGGGGCGGGAGTGATGACGGTCCCGTGGGGGCTCGTGCGTGGCTGGGAGATGGGGTGCGGCGGCGCGAACGCGATCCCGACACCGAAGATGGTGGCGAACGCCGGGGACTGGTACGTCGAGGGCCAGTCCTCCGCGCGCCACTCGTCGTAGGGCTTGGGGGTGTAGTCGGCGTCGACCTTGAGGAACCCGCTGGGCGCGAACAGTCGGTCGGTGATCTCGACGCCCTCCGCGTCGTAGGCGGTGATGACGGCGCCACGGAACGGGGGCAGGAGCATCGCGAAGTCGAAGGTAAGGCTCTCGTGCTCGCCGTCCAGGGTCTCGTAGAACACCCTGCCGGGATCCACGCACTCGACGTGTGCGCGCAGGACGGCGCGGACGCCGCGCTCGCGGAACAGCGACTCCGTCCAGGTCTGGCTGGAGGTGAGGAATCCGCCCTGTTCGAAGACCATGCCGCCCACCCCGAAGTCGCCGAGGTCGTACTCGTTGCTCAGGTAGATGATCTCGGCGAGGTCGCGGACGCCGGCGGCCCGCAGCTCCGCCTCGACGTTGAAGGTGTACTCGAACGCGGCGCCCTCGCAGGTGCACCCCCCATGGCCCATCCCGATGACGAGCCGTTGGGGCTCGCCGGCCCGCAGCCTCTCGATGACCCTCTTCAGCGCATCGGCAGTCTCGACGGCGTGCCCGGCGGTACAGACCGACCATGAGTTGCCCTCGGGACCGAGGCCGGGGGTGGCCTCGAAGTTGAGCCTGGGTCCGGTCGCGTTGATCAGGTAGTCGTAGCGGATCCGTTCGGTCTCGCCCTGCCGCTCCGGTGAGGTGTGGACGACGTCGACACCGGGCCGCCGGTCGTCAGCGTCGCCCTCGGGCCACACCGCGACGGCTTTCGCCTGCCGGTACGTGATGCCCTTGCGCCGGTAGACCGGTGCCAGCGGGAAGGTCACGTCCTTCACCGTCATCTTGCCGACACCCACCCAGATGTTCGACGGGATCCAGTTCCACTGCGAGTTCGGCGACACGACCATCACCTCGTGCTCCGTGCGGAGCATCCGCCTCAGGTGCAACGCAGCGGTGTGTCCGGAGATGCCTGCTCCGAGGATGACGACGCGAGCCATGTGTGCTCCTAGGGCGGTGGTGGACGGCTGAGAGGTGCGCGGGAGGGTCCTGGTCAGCTGTGGGAGAAGCGGATGTCGGGCAGGACGCGGGTGAGCCAGCGGGGCGCCCACCAGGCGGCTCGACCGGTGAGGCGGAGGAGCACGGGGAGGAGCACGAGGCGGACGAGGAAGGCGTCGAGGAGGACGGCGACCCCGAGCACGATCCCCATCTCCTTGGGGGGGAGCGGGCCGGACAGGGCGAAGGTGAAGAAGACCGCGACCATGACCGCGCCGGCGGCGAAGATGACGCGCCCGGAGTGGGCCAGGGAGCCGACCATGGCGTCCTTCGGGTCACCTGAGTGCTCGTAGTGCTCCTTGGCCGAGGCCAGCAGGAACACGGTGTAGTCCATGGCGATCGCGAAGATCATGGCGAAGAAGAAGACCGGTGCCCAGGCGTCGAGGAAGCCCTGGTGCTCGAAGCCCAGGAAGCTCGACCCCCAGCCGTCCTGGAAGACCAGTCGCGCGACCCCGAAGGCCGCCGCCGTGGACAGCAGGCTGGCCAGGGTCCCCAGCAGCGCGATCAGCGGGGCCTGGAGCGCGACGAGCAGGAGGAGGAAGCCGAGGGCGAGGATCACGCCGATCACCAGCGGGGTGGAGGAGTCGAGCTGGGCCTTGAGGTCGAGGTTCTCCACCGCCGCACCGCCGACGACCGCCGAGGACGGGAGGTCGGCACGGAGCCGGTCGACGGTGGTCGCGAGGGCGGGGTTCGACGGGTCGACGGTGGGGACGGCCTGGATCAGGGCATGGTCGGTGCCGTCGATGGCCGCCGTCGCGGGCATCGCGCCGCTGATCCCGGGGTCTTTCGCGAGGACCGCAGCAGCGGCGTCGGCCTGGTTCTGGTCGACCACGATGGTGAGGGTGCCGGGCGCTCCGGCGCCGAAGGCCTGCTGGACCTGGTCGTAGCCGATCCGGGCGCTGGCGCTCGAGGGGAGGACCTTGATGGAGGGCATCGCGGTCTTCAGGCCGATGACGGGCGCGGCCAGGGCCAGGAGTACGACCAGGGAGGCGAGCCCCCAGGCCACGGGCCGCTTCCAGAGGCGCTCGCCCCAGGCCTCGAACCTCGGCGAGCGGTGCTCACCGGTGTGGACCCAGGGCAGCGAGTACTTGTTGATCTTGTAGTCGAGCTTGAAGAGCACCAGTGGCAGCAGCGTGAGGGTGGCGGTCAACACGAAGACGACCGAGAGCATGATGCCGCCGGCCATGGAGCGGAACGACGGGGACGGGACGAGCATCACCGCCGAGAGCGAGATCAGCACCGTCGCACCCGACAGCAGGACGGCCTTGCCGGCGGTGTCCATGGTCTCGGCGACCGCCTGCCGGGCGTTCTCATGGTGTCCCATCCGGGCAGCGCGGAAGCGGACCACGATGAACAGTGCATAGTCGATGCCCAACGCAAGAGCGAACATCATCGCGAAGTTCATCGCCCAGACCGAGATGGGCACGACATGGTTGATCAGGACGAGGGAGCCGGCCGAGGCGACCAGCCCCGCCAGCGTCAGGATGAGCGGGAGGCCGGCGGCGACCAGGGCACCGAAGGCCAGCACGAGGATCGCCAGAGTGATCGGCCAGGACAGCATCTCCGACTTCATCATCGCGGAGAGGTTGGCCTGGTTGAAGTCGGACCACAGCAGCGATGCACCGGTCGGGTTCACCTGGACCGTGGCCGTGGAGAGACCCTGCAGCGGTCCCTTGAGGTCATCGGCGGCACGCACCATCTCGTTGGGGTCCGCGTTCGCACCGGCGAGAAGCACGGCGGTCCGGCCGTCCTGGCTCAGGGTGGCGCCGGGCTGTGGCTGGACGATGTCGGCGATGCGTGGGTCCGCGGCGAGCAGGGCAGTGGCCCGGGCCAGGACCCGCTGGCCGTCGCCCTGGGTGACGGGGCCTTGGGCGGAGTGGACGACCACCTGGATCGCCGTACTGGCGTTGCCGCCGAAGTGCTGCTGAGCGAGGTCACGGGCCGCCACCGACTCCGAGCCGTTGGCCTGCCAGCCGGCGCCGGACAGCTCGGCCTCGACCCTCGGGGCGAGGACGCCGAGCGCGACGATGACCAACAGCCACGCCACGGTGACGATACGGCCGTGGCGGGTCACCAGCACGCCGAGCCGCCCCAGGGGGCCGGGGCGGTAGCCGATCGCCGGATCGATCTCGGGCAGGGCGTGGCGGCTGCGTGCCGTCGAGGTCATGGGCGAACGCTTCCTCTGGTCGATCTCAGCAGGGCATGGGCATCAGGAACACTTCGAGTCAGTTCGACTGATACCCTAGGGGGTATATGTCCTCAATGCAAAACACCCCCTGGGGTATATACCACCGTCCCCGTCGTCCGGGGAGAACAGGAAGAGCCATGAGCGCCGTCGAGCCGAGCACCGCGAACATCGAGCAGGCTCGTCGCGAGGCGGCCGCCCAGACCGTCGACGCGTGATGGCGCCCTACACGCTCCGTGTCGAGGTCACCCGTCCCTACGAAGCGGCGGTCGTCGCGACTCGCGCGGCTCTCGCCGAACAGGGCTTCGGCATCATCTCCGAGATCGATCTGGCGGCCACCCTGAGGGCCAAGCTCGACGTCGACCTCCCACCCCAGCTGATCCTCGGCGCCTGTCGCCCGCAGCTGGCGTACGACGCGATCCAGGCGGACCCCGCCATCGCCACCGTCCTGCCGTGCAACGTCGTCGTGCGCTCGACCACCGAGGGCACCACCACCGTCGTCGAGGCCCTGGACCCCACGGCGATGATGGGACTCTCCGACGATGGAGCGCTCGACACCATCGCCCTCGATGCCCGTCAGCGGCTCGCCGCCGCCCTCGCCACCCTCAGCCACGAGAGCTGAGGCCGCGAGTGGTCTCGTGCAGGTCGATCAGGGCCAGGCGAGGCGATTCCGCAGCCACAGCGCGACGTACACGAGGCCGACGAGGACGGGCACCTCGATGAGGGGACCGACGACACCTGCGAGAGCCTGCCCGCTGGTCACTCCGAACACGCCGATCGCGACGGCGATGGCCAGCTCGAAGTCGTTGCTGGCCGCGGAGAACGCGAGGGCCGAGGTGCGTGGGTAGGTCAGTCGTAGTCGTCGGGCGATCGCCAGTGCACCGAACCACATCACCAGGAAGTAGACGAGGAGCGGAAGCGCGATGCGGGCCACGGTCAAGGGCTCGGACGTGATGGTGTCTCCCTGGAGAGCGAACAGGACCACCACGGTGAAGAGCAGGCCGTACAGGGCCAGGGGCGCGATCCTGGGGAGGAACCGCTCCTCGTACCACTCCCGACCGCGCGCTTTCTCGCCCCAGGTCCGGCTCAGGAAGCCGGCCGCCAACGGGATGCCGAGGAAGATCAGCACGGTCTTGGCGACCTCAACCATCGACACGTCGATGCTCTCGGTGTCGAGGCCGAGCCAGCCCGGCAGGATGTCGAGGTAGAAGACGGCCAGCGCTGCGTACGCGACGACCTGGAAGACGGCGTTCAGGGCCACCAGTACCGCCGCCATCTCCCGGTCACCGCAGGCGAGGTCGTTCCAGATCAAGACCATCGCGATGCACCGCGCCAGCCCCACCAGGATCACCCCGGTGCGGTACTCCGGCTGGTCGGCGAGCAGCAGCCAGGCCAGGGTGAACATCAGCGCCGGCCCCACCACCCAGTTCAGGATCAGCGAGGTGGTCATCATCCTCTTGTCGGCCGTGATGTGGCCGACCTCGCGGTAGCGGACCTTGGCCAGGACCGGGTACATCATCAGCAGCAGTCCGAGGGCGATCGGCAGCGACGTCTGACCGATCTTCACAGCATCGAGATCATCGTTCAGACCCGGGACGACGCGGCCCAGGACCAGGCCCGCCACCATCGCTGCACCGATCCAGACCGGGAGCAGTCGGTCCCTGGTCGACAGTCGGGAGACCACGGGGTCCTGCTCGGTGGTGGTGGCCATCGCGCTCCTGGGGGATCCGAGGCGTGCCCGAGCGGGGCTCAGCCGACTGGCGCGGGGGCGGGCGCGATGACGCGCGCCAGGTCAGCAAGGGCATCAGGGACGACGCGGTAGTAGTGCCAGGTGCCGCGCCGCTCGCCGGTCACCAGGCCGGCCATCACCAGTTTCTTGATGTGGTGGGTGATCGTCGGCTGCGACAGACCCAGCGGCTCGGTCATGTCGCAGGTGCACGCCTCCATACCCTCGCTCGCCAGCAGCATCGAGACGATCCGCAGCCGGGTGGGGTCCGCGAGAGCCTTCAGCCGCCCGGCCAGCTCCTCGGCCTGCTCGGCCGTCAAGGCTGACTCGGTCAACGGGGCGCAGCACGCGGCCGCGGATGGGACGGGTTCCAGCAGGGTCAGCACCTTCGGCATGTCACCCATCATGCCACGACATCGAAAATGATCGATGTAACCCTTGTTTCCGGGGACCAGGGGGTGGCATGGTGGCACTACATCGACACACGTCTATGTTTTGCAGCACCAGGAGAACCCCATGCATCCCACTCTCATCGCGATGGTTGCGGCTGAACGTGAGGTCGACATCGCCCGAGCGGCGAATGGGCGCAGCTACGTGGACATCGCTTCTTCGCCCCATCTGCGCGGCACGACACCGCTCACGCACGCCTCGCGCCGCAGGGGACCCACGCACGCTCTCGAGGCCGCGAAGACCGCCCTCGCACAGCTGGTCTCACGACCCATCGCCTCACAGCACCGAGGCACGGCAGGCCGCGAGGTCTGCTGCGCCTGAGGCGCGGCGACTTTCCGGTCGACCACACCACCCACCGCATCCGAAGTCGGAAACCACACCAGGAGGAACCCATGTCACGCTTGCAGCTCGCCCTGAACGTCAACGACATCGACGCCGCCGTTGACTTCTACACCAGGCTGTTCGACACGGAGCCGGCCAAGCGCCGTCCCGGCTACGCGAACTTCGCTATCGAGAACCCCGCCCTGAAGCTCATCCTGTTCGAGAACCCCGAGCAGACCGGCACGCTCAACCACCTCGGGGTGGAGCGGATGTCGATGGAGGAGGTCGAGGCTGAGGCCAACCGGCTCGAGGCCGCCGGCCTGACGCTCGACGTCGAAGGTGACGTGGTCTGTTGCTACGCCCGCCAGGACAAGCACTGGGTCACCGGCCCCGACTGCCAGAAGTGGGAGAACTACGTCGTCCTCGCCGACGCCCACCCCGAGCTCGAGGGCCAGACGACGTTCGACGGCGACGCGGCCGCGCTGGCGCTGCGCGACGACACCATTCCCGTCAACGGCTTCTGTTGCGCAGGCAGCAACGACTCGGCCGACTCCGGGGCCCAGGGCAGCGTCTGCTGCAGCTGACCACACGGTCGAGCACTGCGCCAGCACCCCGCCAGCACGCCGGCGAGACCCCCGGCGACTCTGGGCAGGCCTGTTGCTCAGGGCTGTCCGAGGGTGGACCGTTCGGCGTCGCGCTGGTGCTCAGCGACCCAGGCCTGGGACGCCATCTGGACCGCATCCCACGGCGACCCGAGCGGAGGGGTGTACGACAGGTCGAGCTCGGTCAGGTCGGTGACGGTCATTTCGTGGAACAAGGCGGTGGCGTAGGTGTCGACCCGTTTGGCGATCTCGGCGCCACGGGCACCGACGAGCTGGGCCCCCAGCAGCCGGCCGGTCTGACTGTCGCCGGTGACCCGGATGGTGATGGGGGTGGCTCCGGGGTAGTAGGCCTTGTGGTCGTCGGGCGTCGCGGTGGTGCTGACCGGAGTGAACCCGGCGGAGGTGGCCTCGTGCTCACGCAGTCCGGTCCGCGCGGCGACGAGGTCGAAGACCTTGACGACCTGGGTGCCGAGCGACCCGGCGAACCGCGCCCGGCCACCGAGTGCGTTCTCGCCGGCGACTCGGCCCTGCTTGTGGGCTGTCGTGCCCAGCGGAAGATAGGTGGTACCGAGCAGCCGGTGGTGGGTGACCGCGCAGTCGCCGGCCGCCCACACGTGCGGCAGCCCGGTCGCCATGGACTCGTCAACCACAACCGCACCACGGGGACTGGTCGCAGCGCCGGCACGGACCAATAGGTCTGTGTCTGGTCGGACACCGACCACGACGAGCACCAGGTCGACGTTCCACACCAGCAGTGCGCCGGCCTTGTCGCGGCCCTCGACGAACAAACCCTGCACGGCGCGGGAGATGCCGGTGACGGTGGCGTCGGTGTGGACATCGACGCCTTGCCTGACGAGCTCGGCCCTCACCAGTGCGCCGAGGTCGACGTCGACGGTCGGGAGGACCTCGGGAAGCATCTCGACCTGGGTGACGTCGATGCCGCGCGCGGTCAGGCCCTCGGCCATCTCCAAGCCCACGTACCCAGCACCACGATCAGCGCCTCCTTCGGCTGGACCCGGTCCAGCGACGCGGTGAGCGCAAAGGTGTCGCCAATCGAATGCAGCACATGCACGCCGTCGGCCGGCCCCAGGTCGTCCAGGCTCTCGATCGGGGGGCGAACCGGGACGGCGCCGGTGCCGACGACGAGCTCGTCGTAGCCGATGAGGTCGGTGCTGCCGTCGGCGGTTCAGACCGCCAGGCGCCGGCCCGCGACGTCGATGTCGGTGGCGAGAGTGTCGAGCCGTAGCCGCATACCGGTGGCTTCCAGGTCGGCGTGGGTGCGGTGGGCGAGGTTGCGCCAGTGGCCGACCTCACCGGAGACGTAGTAGGGGATGCCGCAGATGGAGAAGTTCGGGTAGGCGTCGGCGACCACGACGGTGACCTCGGCCGTCGGGTCGAGCTCGCGGGCACGCAGCGCCGCTGAGATGCCGGCGTCGCTGCCGCCGACGGCGACCAGGTGCATCGGTTCTCCCCCATGGGTCATCGAAGGGCCTGTCGAGCGGGCCGCGGCGAGCCGGCGGTGGCCGAATGACCCGGCCATGCGGGCATCTTGACTGACGACCCTCGCTCAGTCAAGATTGACTCAATGACTGCTGATACGTTGACGTTGGTAGAGCGTGCGGCTGTGCATGCGGCGCTCGGTGACCCGGCGCGGCTGCGGATCGTGGACCTGCTGATGCTCGGCGACCTGTCCCCGTCCGAGCTGATGACACGGCTCGACATGGCCTCCAACCTGCTCGCCCACCACCTGAAGGTCCTCGAGACCGCCGGTGTGGTCGCCCGGCGTCGCTCCGATGCCGACCGGCGCCGCACCTACCTGCGCCTGCTTCCAGACCGGCTCGACTCGCTGGCGCCCAGCGGGGTGAGGCCGGTTTCGCGGGTGGTCTTCGTGTGCACCGCGGCGTCGGCCCGTTCGCAGCTGGCGGCCGCCCTGTGGGCGCAGAGCAGCCCCGTACCGGCCGAGGCCGCCGGCACGCACCCCGCCCCGCAGATTGCGGTCGGCGCCACCGCGGCTGCCCGGCGACACGGCCTGACGCTCGCCCCGGTTACGCCGCGGCATCTCGACCAGGTCGTCCAGGTCGGCGACTACGTCATCACGGTGTGCGACAACGCCCACGAGGAGCTCGGCTCGACCGCCAGCCCGCATGCCGGCACCGATGCCGCTCCCGTCGCCAGCCCGGCCCTGCACTGGTCCGTGCCCGACCCGATCCCTGACGGGACCCGGGCCGCGTTCGACGCGGCCTACGACGCCCTGGCCCGACGCGTCATCCAGCTGGTGCCGCATCTGACCGCCTCCTGACTCGCCCAGCCCAGGCCCATACCAAACTCGACCGTCCCGCGGAGGACCCCATGAACACAGACCACCCGGACAGCCTTAGCCCTGCGGGAACGAGGTCCGACATCAGCCTCGACCAGCAGCTCGCCTTGAAGTCCGCGGCCCACCGACTGGCCGAGCAGTTCACGGAAGTCTTCAACGCCGAGACCATCGAGCGGTTCCTGACCTCCTCCTACGACGAGTTCGGCGACCGCTCGACCGTCACGAACTTCCTGCCGCTGCTGGCCGAACGGTTTGCCCGCCAACGACTGACCGCACTTGCGCGCGTCGAGGGCAAGGCCGCCGACGGGCGACCCGTCGTGCTGTTCTTGTGCACTCACAACGCCGGCCGGTCCCAGATGGCGCTCGGGTTCTTCAACCATCACGCAGGCGACGCCGCCATCGCCTGGTCCGGAGGGTCCGAACCAGGCACCAGCGTGAACCCCGCCGCCATCGCGGCGATGGCCGAGCGGGGCATCGACATCTCCAACGAGTTCCCCAAGCCCTGGACCGACGAGGTTGTCCGCGCTGCGGACGTCGTCATCACCATGGGTTGCGGCGACGCCTGCCCCATTTTCCCCGGCAAGCGCTACGAGGAATGGGTCCTCGAGGACCCGGCCGGACGCGACGTCGCCGCCGTTCGACCCATCCGTGACGAGGTCGAAAGACGAGTCCTGAACCTCCTCGCCGAGCTAGAAGTCCCGAACGCCGCCATCCCTTCCTGACCCGATACCGTCCTCACTCCCCGGCAGGCCACGAAGGGACACCCCGCGACCATGAGCCGCACTCGCAACACCGACCGCCGAGACTTCGACATGGCGCGCCGACTGACCGCAGAGCTTGTCGGCACCGCGTTGCTGGTCACCGTCGTTGTCGGCTCGGGCATCGCCGCGCAACGCCTCTCGCCCGGCGACGTCGGCCTGCAGCTGCTCGAGAACTCGACCGCCACGTTCCTGGGCCTCACCGTTCTGATCTTGATGTTCGGTCCGGTCTCCGGGGCACACTTCAACCCCGTGGTCTCAGCCGCAGACTGGGTGCTGGGTCGCCGCGTGGGTACCGGTCTGACCGGCAAACACGTCTTGACCTACAGCGTCGCGCAGACCGTTGGCGCCATCGCGGGCGCCGAGCTCGCCAACCTGATGTACAAGGTGCCTATCGACCAGTTGTCCACCACCGAACGCAGCGGCGCGAACCTCCTGCTGGGCGAGATGGTGGCCACCGCCGGGCTCGTGGCGCTGATCTTCGCCCTGGCCCGCACCGGCCGTGGCATCCTCGCGGCCCCTGCTGTCGGCGCCTACATCGGCGCCGCCTACTGGTTCACTTCCTCCACGTCGTTCGCGAACCCCGCAGTCACCGTCGGCCGGGTCTTCTCCAACACCTTCGCCGGCATCGCCCCTGGGTCCGTGCCCGGGTTCATCGGTGCCCAGATCGTCGGCGCCGTCGTAGCAGTCGGGCTCGTCCTGTGGCTCTACCCGCACATCGGCGAGAGCGCCGACGACGTCGTCATCCCCTACGAACACCACCCCAGCCAGGAACCCGAGACCACCCCGAGGAGCACTCGATGAGCACGTCCGACGACACCAGCGCCCACACGCCGCAGGTCGTGTTCGCCTGCGTCCGGAACGGCGGCCGGTCCGTCATCAGCCGCGTCCTCACCGAGCACTACGCCGGCGGCCGCGTCACCGCTCTGTCGGCCGGCACCCAGCCCGGCGATCACATCCACGCCGAGGTCGCCGAGGTGCTGGAGAAGCTCGGCCTCGACACGTCCGCCGAGCACCCCAAGCTGCTGACCCGCGACACCATCGCCGCCAGCGACCTGGCGATCACGCTCGGGTGTGGCGAGGAGTGCCCGTACGTCCCCGGGGTCGTCTACCGCGACTGGCCCGTGGACGATCCGGGTGGCCAGGACGAGGCCACCGTGCGCCGCATCATCACCGACCTCGACAACCGAGTCCGGGCCCTCCTCGTGGAGCTCGTCCCCGACATCGACCTGCCTCCTTCCGTGCTCGAAGAAGCCTGAGCGGGGACCGCGAACCCCGAGGGGCAACCCAAGGCGCTGGGGCGGGCGCTCGAAGCCGAGCCCCTCCCGCCCCCGCGACTGTGATCGAGTGTGTCTGATTCAACAAGTACTGTTGTTGAAACCAGTCACTGCTGGTGGGAATGTGGGTGACATGACCGGTTCTACGACCACACGTCCCGCGGAGCGTGCCCGGCAGATCGCCCCGGTCCTCAAGGCGCTGTCGGACGAGAACCGACTGACCATCCTGCTCGCCGTCTCCGACCGCGACTCGTCGGTCACCGAGCTCACCGCCGCCACCGGCCTGTCCCAGACCTTGGTCAGCCATCACCTGAAGACCCTGCGCGAGAACGGCCTGGTCGTCGCGACACCCGTCGGCCGCAGCAACGTCTACTCGCTGTGCTGTGACGCCGTCGCCGAACCGATCGCCTTGCTGTCGATGCTGGCCCGCACCAACGACGACTGCCCCACCCCGTCAGCACCCGTCAGGAGCACACCATGAGCACCCGCACCAGCACGAACCCCCAAGGAGCCGACCAGATCCGCGACGCCGTCCGCGAGCACTACGCCACGGCCGCACGCACCGTCACCGGAACGGCTGCCGGCACCGCGGCCGGCAGCGCCTCCTGCTGCGGTCCAGCCTCTTCGTGCGGGTCCACGACCGAGGCGCTCGACGCCTTCGGCCAGTCCCAGTACGACGACTCCGACCGCCAGCACCTGCCCGAGGATGCCCTGGCCGCCTCGCTGGGCTGCGGGAACCCGACCCTGCTCGCCGACCTCGAGCCCGGTGACGTCGTCCTCGACCTCGGCTCCGGCGGAGGCATCGACGTGCTCCTGTCCGCGCGCCGCGTCACCCCAGGCGGCATGGCCTACGGCCTGGACATGACCCCGGAGATGCACGAGCTCGCCCTCGCGAACAAGGCCAAGGCCGGCATGGACAACGTCGAGTTCCTGCTCGGCAGCATCGAGGACATCCCGCTGCCCGACGACTCCGTCGACGTCATCATCTCCAACTGCGTCGTCAACCTGTCCGCCGACAAGGACCAGGTCTTCCGCGAGTCCCTGCGAGTGCTGCGCCCCGGCGGCCGGTTCGCGATCTCCGACATCGTCCTCGCCCGCCCCCTCGAGCCCGAGCTCACCCAGATCATGGCCCTGTGGACCGGCTGCATCGCCGGCGCCCTCACCCAGGACGACTGCACCGCCGGGATGCGCGCCGCCGGCTTCGACGATGTCGACATCGAACCCACCACCATCTTCGGCCGCACCGAGCTCGAAGGTCTCGTCGCCGGCCTCGACCCGAGCGACATCCCACCCGGTCTGGACGTCGACGCCACGATCGACACGCTCGACGGGGTCATTCGCAGCGCCTTCATCCGCGGCACCAAGCCCGCCGCTCTCCCCAACAGCCAGGAGACCGCCATGCCCGTCATCCGCGTCTACGAGCCTGCCCTGTGCTGTAACACGGGTG
>Ga0302263_10000378_pt1 | contig 17349 bp, 10 predicted proteins | sample II_Fen_N1_4_FD_194564 | JGI IMG/M metagenome (GOLD analysis project Ga0302263, IMG submission 194564) | Peat permafrost microbial communities from Stordalen Mire near Abisko, Sweden - II_Fen_N1_4 | ecosystem: Environmental > Terrestrial > Soil > Wetlands > Permafrost | place: Sweden: Abisko... | reverse complement strand
GGTCGTCATGGCGGATCGCGATCCGCTGCTCGGCAGCTCGGTCGGCAACTACCGGATCGAGAAGCTGGTGGGCGAGGGCGGCATGGGCCGCGTGTACCTCGCGTACCACGCGAACCTCCCGAACAAGCACTACGCCTTCAAGGTGCTGCTCGGCGACCACGCCGCGAGCCTGGCGATGCGCCAGCGGTTCACCCGCGAGGCCGAGCGCGCGAGCCAGCTCGATCACCCCAATGTCGTCAAGGTCGTCGATTTCGGCCAGACCCCGCACGGCCTGCTCTACCTCGCGATGGACTACGTCGACGGCCCGTCGCTGGTCTCGCTGATCGGCGCGACGCCGATGCCGCCGGCCCAGGTGGTCGCGCTCGCCCGCCAGATCTGCTCCGGCCTCGCCTACGCGCACGACGCCGGGATCGTGCACCGCGATCTCAAGCCGGAGAACATCCTGGTGGCCACCGGGCTCGACGGGCCGGTGCCGCGGATCGTCGACTTCGGGCTCGCGCTGTCGATCGACCAGACCGACGCCCGGCTGACCGAGAGCGGCATGACGATGGGCACGCCGCTGTTCGCTGCGCCCGCGCAGCTGCTCGGGCGGCCGCTCGATCACCGCGCCGACCTGTTCGCGCTCGGGATGACGATGTTCGAGATGCTCACCGGTGGCATGACGCCGATCGACGGCCACCTGATGGAGGTGGTGTCGGCCAAGACGACCCGGGACACCCCGCGGATCAGCGAGCGCGCGCCCGACCTGGCGATCCCGGCCGAGCTCGACGAGCTGGTCGCGCGGTTGACCCGCCGCCGGCCGCAGGACCGCTACGCCAGCGCCGCCGAGGTCATCGCCGCGCTCGATCGCACGCGGGTCGGCCGGCGCAGCGGCAAGCGATCGAAGAAGCCGGTCGCCGCGCCGCGGGTGATCGCCGCGCCGGTCGCGCCGGTCGCGCCGGTCCGGGAGGCCGCCGGCCGCCGCGAGGTCTCGATCCCGAACGCGCTGCACGCGCCTGCGCCCGAGGCCCGGATCGCGACCGAGGAGATCGCGGCGCCGCATCGCGGGTCGCGGCGCAGCTGGGTCGCCGCCGGGGTGGTCGCCGCTAGCGGCGTGGCCGCGGCGTGGCTGGCGATCGCCCGGCCGGAGACCGCGGTGCAGGTCGCGCCGCCCGCGGCCGCGGCGATCCTCCGGCCGGAGACCGCGGTGGAGGTCGCGCCGCCCGCAGCCGCGCCGATCGCCGTCTCGAGCGCCGCGCCGGCTGCGCCCGTCGCGGCCGGCGCGGAGATCGATCTGCCGGTCGCCGCCCCGGCGCGCCGCGGGCCGGCCCCGGGCGCCGCGCGTCTGCTCCGCGACGACGGCGTCGCGATCGTGCCGACCCGGCGGGCCGGCGCGGCGCCGTCGCAACCCGGGCGACCGCCGGCGCCGCGGCCCCTGGCGATGCGCGCCAAGCTCGGCCGCGTCGACGTCAGCGGCTCGTTGCCGGCCGGCGCCGTCAAGCGCGCGATCGAGCGCAGCTGGCCGGCGATCGCCGGGTGCACGCCCGGCGCTCCCGGCACCGTGATCGCGCACTTCAAGATCGGCGAGGCCCGGCGCGCGCGCGCGGTCCACGCCGCCGGCGCGGCCCCGGCGACCAGCGCCTGCGTCGCCGCCGCGATCACCGAGGTCCGCACCGAAGCCGCGCCCGACGTCGGCGACGTCGAGGTCACCGTGCAGATCGCGTTCGTGGGGAGCACATGAAGCCGGCGGCGGTCGTGCTCGCCCTGGCCGCGACCGCCGCGATCGCCCATGCCGAGACCCGCCGGACCGTCGCCGGATCGGTCCAGATCGACTACCTCGCGGTGCCGGGCGACCGCGCGATCCACAACTCGACGCTGGACGGCATGACCGCGGAGCTGTCGCTCAAGATGAGCGTCGACCTCACGAGCAATGCCTCGGTCAGCGTCAAGGTCTGCTTCGCGTGCCACGGCTTCGAGGCCGCCGCGGCCTACGTCGATCTGCGCGCCGCCGACGGGCTCAGCGTGCGGATCGGCCGGCTGACTCCGGATTTCGGCAGCTTCCCGGCGCGCGGCGACCCGGCCAACCACCCCACCAACGACAAGCCGCTGCCCTACGACATGGGGCGGATGCTGCATCACGCCGACTGGAACGAGGGCATCCTGCCGGCCCCGTGGGTCGATAACGGCGTCGAGCTGCTCGGCACGTGGTTCGTCCGCGGCGGTCGCCTCGACTACGCCGGCTATCTCCTCTCCGGCCCCAAGGCCGATGCCGCTGCCGCCGATCTCGACTTCGTCGCGTCGCGCGCCCCCGGCCGCTACTACGTCGACAACAACTCCGAGCCGGTCGCCGGTGCGCGGCTGTCGGGCACCCTCGATCTCGACGCCGAAGGCCACGGCATCACGCTCGGGGCCTCGGGGATGGCCGGCCACTACGATCCCGATCGCCAGCTCGGGTTCTGGATCGCCGGCGGCGATCTGGTGGTCAACCTGCGCACGGTCGTGCTGCGGGCCGAGTACCTGGTGCGCCGCACCGACATGGCGGTCGGTGACGCCCCGCGGCTGCGCTGGAAGTTCGGTCCGGACGCGTCGGGTCGGTTCGACGACCAGTTCACCAAGCGCGGGTTCTACGTCGAAGCCGAGGCGCCGATCGGCCGGTGTGACGCCTTCGCACGGTTCGATGGGTTGTCGCGCGATGGCAACGTGCTGCAGGGGAGTGCGCTCAGCGACCACTCGCGGCTGCTGCGGTACACGGTCGGCAGCGCCATCCGTATCATCGACAACCTCCGGATCAAGGCGAGTGTAGAATACTACCAGTTCAATGATCTCGCGGATGATGTCGCCTTGCATCTGGGCATCGCGACGCCGTTCTGACCGGGCCCCCGACGGCAATGTCTGGCAGGTAGGCAGTTGTTCTACCCGTGATCAGGCGGCGTTCCGGCGCGGGAGCGGCACGAATCTCGGAACCGCGGTTCGCAGGACTGGATTCGTGACGCGCATTTTGAGAAACATGCGGGAATGCGTTCTACGAGACTCGTATCCATGGTGTGTGTGTTGGCCGGGCTCGCCGCGTGCAGCGGTGACGATGCCGGATCTCCTCCTCCGGTGACGTTGACCTCGATCGCGGTGTCGCCGCCGGCGCCCTCGCTCGCCGCCGGGACGGGCGTCCAGCTGTCCGCGGTCGGCATGTTCAGCAACGCGACGACCAGCGATGTGTCGGCCCAGGTGACGTGGTCGTCGTCGGCAGACGCGGTCGCGACCGTCACCGCGGCGGGCCTGGTCACCGGCGTCGCCGCCGGCACTGCGACGATCGATGCCACGGTCTCGGGCGTGACCGGCCACGCGGTGGTCACGGTCACCTCCGCGACGCTCACCGAGCTCCAGGTGACGCCGGCGAACCCGCGCCTGGCCCTGGGCACGACGACCCAGCTCACGGCGATGGGGGTCTTCACCGATCACTCCAAGCAAGACCTCACGGGCCAGGTGGCCTGGGCGTCCGACAATGAGGCCCACGCCACGGTCGCGCTGGGCACGGTCACCGCGGTCGCGGTCGGCGACGCGACGATCTCGGCGACCCTGGCCGGCGTCACGGGCTCGACCACGGTCACGACGACCGCGGCGGTCATCAAGGCGATCACCGTGGCCCCCGAGGCCGGGGGCGACGCGCGCATCGCGCTCGGCCTCAAACAGCAGCTCAAGGCCACGGCGACGTTCACCGACGACACCCAGCAGAACGTCACGGCCGACGCGGTGTGGACCTCGTCGCTCGAAGCCGTGGCTACGGTCGGCGTGACGGGCCTGGTGACCTCGCACGGCAAGGGCACGGCGACGATCACCGCCACGTTGCTGGGCCAGCGCGGCGCGCTCGACGTGACGATCACCGACGCCGTGCTCGACGCGCTCGTCGTGACGGCGGACCCGCAGACCGTCGCCGCGGGCCTCCCGGTGCAGTTCACGGCCACCGGCACGCTGAGCGACGGCACGCATCCGGACCTCACCACGCTGGTGACGTGGACGACGCCCGCGAGCGCCAATCCGGTCGCCGTGGTTTCGAACGCCGACGGAACGAGGGGCCTGGCGACGACGCGGGTCGCGGGTCAAGTGAGGGTGACGGCGACGCTTCCGCCGACCGGGACCCAGGGCACTGTGACGGGCTCGTTCGACCTGACCGTGACCGATGCGACCCTGCAGCAGATCGACATCGCGCCGGTGACCGCGACGATCCCGGCGCATGGCACGATCCAGTTCATCGCGACGGGGCACTACACCGACGGGCCGCACGATGTCACGGCCCAGGCCACGTGGAGGACGGACGATCTGAACGTGGCGACGATCTCGAGCGCGGGGGCGACGTCCGGACTCGCCACCGGCGGCCCGTCCGGAACGACGATCGTTCACGGGAGCTTCGGCGGCTTCGAGGCCACGGCGACCCTCACCGTCACGCCCGCGGTGCTGCAGTCGCTCACGGTCGCGCCCGAGGCGCCCTCGGTGCCCGCCGGCTTGACCGTGCAGCTGACCGCGACGGGGCACTACGACGACGGCACCAGCAAGGATCTGACGGGCGAGGTCACGTGGGGATCGTCGGACGCGACGATCGCGACGGTCGCGGCCGACGGGCTCGTGAGCGGCCTGGTCCCGGGTACGGTGACGATCACCGCGAGCTCGGCGATCGCCGGCGTCACGCCCGGCAGCGTGGTGCTCACCGTCGCCGCGCCGCGGCTCGATTCGATCGAGGTGGCGCCGGGCACCGCCAGCGTGGCCGCGGGCCGGACCGTGCAGTTCGTCGCGACCGGCACGTTCAGCGACAGCTCGCACGACGACATCTCGACCCGGGTCGCGTGGGCGCCGGTCGACGATCCGATCGCCGCGGTGTCGGCCACCGGGCTCGCGACCACGCGGATCCCGGGCGCGGTGACGGTGACCGCCACGCTCGATGGCCACGTCGGCCGCGCGGAGCTCACCGTCGACGACCCTGCCCTGGATGGGATCTCGATCTCGCCCGTCAATCCGGTGATCGGCGCGCACGGAACGCTGCAGTTCCAGCTCCACGCGCAGCGCTCCGATGGGACCACGCCCGACGTCACCACGCAGGCGGTGTGGAACTCGTCGGACGTGATCGCGGCGACGATCGAACCCACCGGCGCTGGCGCGGGGCTCGCGCGCGGCGGCGCGTCGGGCACGACGACGATCACCGCGACGTTCGGCGGGCTCACCGCGACGACCCAGCTGACGGTGACCCCCGCCGTGCTGCAATCGATCTCGATCGATCCGGCGACCGCGTCGGTGGCCAAGGGCCTGGCGCAGCAGTTCACCGCGACCGGCCACTACGATGACGCGACGACCAAGGATCTGACCGGCCAGGTCGCGTGGTCGTCCGACCCGGCGATCGCGACGGTGTCGCCGGTCGGCGTGGCGACCACGCTGGCGGTCGGGACCACGGCGATCACGGCCACGTTGCCCGACGTGGAACCGGCCACCGCGACCCTCGTCGTGACCGAGGCCGTGCCGGTCTCGATCGCGGTGACGCCGTCGACGGTGACCCTGACCCGCGGCGGCACGCAGCAGTTCACGGCGATCGCGACCTTGACCGACGGCGATCCCCAGGACGTCACGGCCACGGCGATCTGGCGCTCGAACAACCCCGCGATCGCGACGGTCGTGACGCCGGGCGGTCTCGCGACGGCCGGCGCGGGCGGGACGACCGAGATCACCGCCACGGTCGGTCGGATCGCCGAGTCGGCGACGGTGAACGTGGTCGGTCCGAGCGTGACGACCACGCTGCCGCGCGACACCGCGTTCGGCATCCGCGCCGCGACGCCGATCGTCGTCGCGTTCAGCCAGCCGCTGGCGCCCGCGTCGCTGACCACGCAGACCGCCGGGGGCGCCTGCAGCGGCTCGCTCCAGGTCTCGGGCGATCAGTTCGCCACGTGCGTCGCGTTCAACAGCCCGTCGCCGAGCCTGGACGCGCTGGCGACCACCGCTACGGCGGTGCCGGCCGCCCCGCTGGCGCCCGCGACGGTCTACCAGATCCGCGTGGTCGGCTCGGTCACCAACGCGAGCGGCGACGCCGCCGTTCCGTTCACCCAGCCGGCCGGGTTCACGACGTTCGGCGCGAACGCGTGCGGCGGTCGCCTCGTGATAAGCCAGGTCTACGGCGGTGGCGGCGACGCGGGGGCGACGTACAGCCGCGACTTCATCGAGCTGCACAACAGCGGCAACACGCCGGTCAACCTGGGCGACTTCGCGCTGCAGGCGCCGCCGATCGGCACGTCGAACTGGCAGATCACCGCGCTGCCCGCGGTCACGATTCCGCCCGGCGGCTACTACCTGGTCGGCGAGGGCGACGCGACGCTCAACGGCAAGGTGGTGGTAGCGGATCTGGTCGGCACGCTCGCCCTGGGGACGACGACCGGCAAGGTCGCGTTGACCGCGAGCAAGACGCCGCTGCCCAGCGACGCCTGCCCGCTCGGGCTGACCAATGACCTCGTCGGTTACGGGACGATGGCGGCCTGCGCCGAGGGCCGGCCGACCACGAACCTCAGCAATGTGCGCGCGGCGGCGCGCGGCGGCGCCGGCTGCACCGACACCGAAGCCAACTCGACCGACTTCGGGGTGGCCACGCCGGCTCCGCGCAACAGCACGACCCCGCCGCACGTCTGCACGTGCCCATGAGCTGAGCGCCCGGCGGCGGGTCGCGGCGCGGCAGGTCGCGGTGTATATCGTGGCCATGCCGAACCACCTCGCCGCCGAGAGCTCGCCGTATCTGCGGCAGCACGCCGACAACCCCGTCGAATGGTGGCCGTGGGGCGCCGAGGCGTTCGCCGAGGCCAGGCGGCTCGACAAGCCGGTGTTCGTGTCGATCGGCTACGCGGCGTGCCACTGGTGCCACGTGATGGCGCACGAGAGCTTCGAGGACGCGGCCACCGCGCGCGTGATGAACGACGGGTTCATCAACATCAAGGTCGACCGCGAGGAGCGCCCCGACGTCGACGCGATCTTCATGAACGCGATCCAGGTGCAGGGCGAGGGCGGCGGCTGGCCGCTGTCGGCGTTTTGCTTGCCCGACGGCCGGCCGTTCTTCCTCGGCACCTACTTCCCGGTCGAGCCGCGGTTCGGCCGCCCGGGGTTCCGCGAGATCCTCCAGGCGATGGCGAACGCGTACCGCACCCAGCGCAGCGACGCCGAGGACAACGCGCTGGCGCTGCTCGACGGCCTGGCGCGGGTCGACGCGCACTACCGGCGCGGCGCGCGGCTCGGCGATCCGCGCGGCCTCACGGCGTCGCTCGTGATCGCGGCGGGCCGCCAGCTCGCCGAGCGCTGCGATCCGGCGTTCGGCGGCCTGGGCGGCGCGCCCAAGTTTCCATCGTGCTCGAGCCACGATCTGCTCGCCCGCGCCAGCCGGTTCCCGCACGGCGAGCCGGCGCGCACCGCGTTCGATCGCTGGGCGCGCGGCATGGCCGAGGGTGGGATCTACGACCACCTCGGCGGCGGCTTCGCGCGCTACTCGGTCGACGCCAGGTGGCTGGTGCCGCACTTCGAGAAGATGCTCTACGACCAGGCGCAGCTGCTCGCGATCTACGCCAGCGTGGTCGCGATGGGCGGGCCGTTCGCGGCGCGCGCCCAGGCGGTGATCGCCGAGACCGTGGCGCTGCTCGCGCGCGAGCTGTCGGATCCGGCCGGCGGGCTGTGGTCGTCGCTCGACGCCGACAGCGAGGGCGAGGAGGGCAAGTTCTACGTGTGGACTCCGGACGAGGTCCGCGAGGCGATCGGCGCGGTCAACACGCTGGTGTTCGCGCACGCCTACGGCGTGACCGAGACCGGCAACTTCGAGCACGGCACCACGGTGCTGCAGCGCGTGACGCCGCGGACGTCGGCGGCCGAGGAGGATCACCTCGCCGAGCTGCGGGCCCAGCTGTTCGCGCAGCGCGCGCGCCGGGTCCGGCCCGGCACCGACGACAAGGTCCTCGCCGGATGGAACGGCCTGGCGATCAGCGGCCTGGTCGCGGCCTGGCGCGCGACCGAGCTCCCGGCGGCGCTCGCGCTCGCGCTGCGCGTCGCCGGGTTTGTCCGCGACCGCCTGGTCGACGGCGACCAGCTCGCGCGGCTTTACCACGGCGGCACGACCAAGCTCGACGGCACGCTCGACGACTACGCGTTCGTCGCGGCGGCGTTCCTCGAGCTCGCCGAGGCCACCGGCGACCGCGCGTGGTGGGGGCCCGCCTGCTGGCCACGGTGCGCGACAAGTTCGTCGCCACCGACGACGGCGCGATCGTGTTCTACCTGGCGCCGGCCGGCGATCGCCTGCTCGTGCACCGCCCCGAGTCGCACCACGACGGCGCGATCCCGTCGGGCGCGGCGATCGCCACCCAGGCGCTGCTGCGGCTCGGCCTGGTCGCGGGCGACGCCGGCGCGCTCGAGCTCGCCGAGACCTACCTGGTCCAGCGGCTCACCGGCGTGACCGAGGGCAACGCGTGGTCGGCCTCGGGCCTGCTCGCCGCGCTCGATCTCTACCTCCACGCCAAGGTCGTCGTGGTCACCGAAGGCACCGGCCGCGACGCGCTGCTCGCCGCCGCGCGCCGCAGCTACGCGCCGACCCTGTGCATCGCCGGTCCGTGGGCCTCGCCGTCGATCCTCGACGGCAAGACGCCCGCGGGCGGCACCGCGCGCGGGTTCGTGTGCACCGGCCCGAGCTGCGCGCCGCCGGTGACCGACCCCGCGGCGCTGGTCGGCCTGCTGCGCGAGATCGACTGAACAAGGTCATCCGCCATCCAAAGCTTTCCAGGGGCTTGCACCACCGGGGTAGTTGAGCCAAGGTGCGCCACGATGTTCGAACACCTCACGGCGACGGACGAGCGACCGGCCGCGGTCGTAGTCGCCGTGCAGTTCCCCGACGTCACCGACGCCGAGCTCGACTCCTCGATGTCCGAGCTCGAGCGGCTCGCCAAGACCCTGGGCCTCACGCCGGTCGGTCGCCTGACCCAGCGGCGCGCCGGCCTCGCCACCGGCATCGTGCTGGGCGAGGGCAAGCTCAAAGAGCTCGGCGAGTGGACCGGCGGCTCCGGCGTCGTCGAGGCCTACACCAAGCCGGGCAAGCGCAAGTCGGACGACGACGACGACGAAGAAGATGACGACGACGACGACGACGAGATCGGCGACGACGAGCCGGGCGAAGCCGGCGCGGCGGAGGCCGATGCCGCCGGGGGCACCACCAGCGACGTCGCCAAGCCGCCGCCGCGCGCCAAGGTCGTGATCGTCGACCACGACCTCACGCCGACCCAGCAGCGCAACCTCGAGCGCGCCACGGGCGTCGACGTCCTCGACCGCAGCTCGGTCATCCTCGAGATCTTCCATCGCCACGCGCGGACCCGTGAGGCCCGCCTCCAGGTCGAGATCGCCAGGCTCAAGTACCTGGCGCCCCGGCTGCGTGAAGGCTCGGGCGGCGGCGATCGCGTGCGCGGCGGCGTCGGCGGCAAGGGCGCCGGCGAGACCTCCATCGAGCTCGACCGCCGGCGGATCCGCGATCGGATCGCCGAGCTGCGCAACGAGCTGGCGCAGATCGACGGCGGCTCGAAGACCCGGCGCGACCGCCGCAGCGATCTGCCCACCGTCGCGCTGGTCGGCTACACCAACGCGGGCAAGTCCTCGCTGATGCGCGCGTTGACCAGCACCGAGGTCTACGTCGCCGACAAGCTGTTCGCGACGCTCGACACCACGGTGCGCCGCCTGCAGCCGGCGACCGAGCCGCCGATCCTCATCACCGACACGGTCGGCTTCATCAAGAAGCTCCCCCACGACCTGGTCGCCTCGTTCCGCTCCACGCTCGACGAAGCCGGCGACGCCGACCTGCTGCTCCACGTGGTCGACGCGGCCGACGCCGCGCTCGCCGACCAGATCGCCGTCACCCGCGCCGTGCTCACCGAGATCGAGGCCGACGCGGTCCCGACCTGGATCGTGCTCAACAAGATCGACCGGGTCGACGCCGAGGGCCGCGCCGCGCTCGCCGAGCGCTACCCGAACGCGCTCCAGCTCTCGGCCAAGGATCACACCGACGTGGTCGCGCTGCGCGAGCGGCTGATCGAGCAGTTCGCCGGCAAGCTCGAAGACGCCGAGCTCGACGTGCCCTGGGACGCCCAGCGCATGGTCCACCAGATCCACGAGCGCGCCACGGTGCTCGCCGAGGAGCACCACGACACCGGCACGCGCCTCACGATCCGCGCGCCGAGCCGGATCCTCTCCGAGCTGCGCGCCCAGCTCAAGCCCGCCTCGTGAGCTGAGCGATCCACCAGGGCGTTCCCGCGAGCCTGGGCCGACGGGGCTTGTCGGCGCCGGCCCCCCTCAAGGCGGCGGTACAAACTGATCGGCGCCGATATCCGCGGGGCTGGCACGGACGTCGCCGTCGATGTCACGCAAGGCCACGCCGGTGAGGTTCGCGCCGGGGTCGGCCAGGCCGCGCGCCGCGCTCGCAGCTTGCAGATGGAAGTCAGTTGTCGGGTTCACCAGCATGGGATCGGCGTCGGTATTCATGCCACCGTTGTTTGCCAGGGGAACGGTTGGACTGATGTCGGAGTAGGCGTACTTGCATCCACTGTCAACTTGCTGCGTTCCGACATTGTTCGCGATGATGTTGTTCTTCGCGACGAATCCCGCGACGACGCACCGCACCCCGGGGGCCACGCCGTCCTGGCTCTTGTTCGCCGATACGGTGTTGAAGTCCAGTCGGTTGTCAGCGTTGGGTGTCGTCGCGATCGTGATGCCACCACTGTTGAGACTGGCTGGGTCACCGTTGGCGAGGAAGGCATTTCCGACAATGATAAATTGTGCGTTGTTGACGACCATGCCTCCGCCTTTGGTGGCGCTGACCACCGATCGAGACAGCGCGATCGAGCCGCCGGAGATATTGATTCCGGGGTACAGGCCGATGCCCGTGTTGCGCTGACTGTTGCTGCTGAAGTTTGCCCTCGATACCGTGACGCTGCAGTTGGTGGCGTCGATCGCGGATTCGTCGCACATCGTGATGGTCGTGCCGGTCACGTTGAGTGTGCCGCCGTTGCAGGAGATGCCGTCGCCGATATTGGCGGTCGCGATCGTGCCATCGACGATCGTCACCGCCACCGCGCCGTTGATCGCCAGGATCGGGCCCGGATCGCTGCGGGTCAGGGTCGCGCCGTGGGCGAGGATGGTCACGTCGGCCGCCGCGACAAAGCCATTGGAGTCGGGCTTGTAGGGCCCGGCGTCGTCGAGCTTGATGACGTGCTTCGTCGCATTGACGGCGGCGAGCGCGGCGCTCAGCGTGCAGGGGGTGGCGGTGCCGCCGCACGTCGCGATGTCCATGCTGCCGTTGTTCGAGACCGCGTGAATGGTCTCGCCAGGTCCTGCGCACGCACCGGTGGGTAGGCACAGCCCGCCGGTGTCGCAGTCGGTATCGATGCTGCACGCCACACAGCTGTGGGCGGCGCAGGCCGGGGTCGTCCCGGTGCACAGGTCGTGGTCATGCGCCGTGCAATGCACGCACTCGTGGGGCGTCAACGCGAGATCGCACACCGGCGAATCCGGAAGCCCGCTGCACGCGGCGTTCGCCGTGCATGTCACGGGGGCATCGGTCCCGGTGCCAGCGTCCGAGCCGGCGCCGGAGTCCGGCGGCTCGTTGCACGCGGTCTTCGTCGCGTTGGCGCCCGAGGGGCAGTACAGATGGTTGGGCTCTTTACACCCGGCCAGACCGATCATCAGCGCGAAGACGAGGCTTGTGCGAAGCATCGACGAACTCTCCTGGCGTGAGCTACCGTGGGCGCGATGGCGCGCGGTCAGAACCGTCCGAGCCAACCGAGATACGCGGCCCCGCCGGACACCGTCGCGACCGGCGTCGACGGGGTTGCCGAGGAGCGGAACAGCAGATACATCCCTACACCGGTGACCACGGCACCCCCGATGGCGAGTCCGACGCCGGCCGGCGCGGTGTTACGGATCGTCGGCGGCTGGTCGTAGCCAGGGTCCTGGTCGATCGCGATCATCACGCCGCCCGCGACCAGGAGGGCGCCGCCCGCGGCGATCGCGGCGATCGGCAGGAGGTGCGACGGCCTTCCGGACGCGGCCGCCGCGGGCAGCGTGACCACCTCGGTCCGGTTGCCCACGACGACGACCTGGCGGCTGCCGATATCGTTGCGGCCCGGCGCGGTCTCCATCTGGACCACGTGCGTGCCGGGCGGCAGGTCCCAGTCGAGCGGCGTGACGCCGACCGCGACGCCATCGATGTTGATCCGGGCGCCGACCGGATCCGACCTGAGCTTGAGGTGGCCGACCGCGGCGCCGCCCAGGAGGTCCTTCATGACGGCATCGGCGATCGAGCGCAGCGATTGGTCGTTGCATTGCTCGCAGGGCCGCCGCTCGGCGACCGGCGCGTGGCCGCGGTCGAACCACCAGGCGGTCAGCACGACGTCGCGCGCGCCGTTGGTCGGGTTGTTGTATGCGTCGATCTGCGCGTAGAGCATGCTCGTGGTCTTGGCGCCGCGCTCGATGAGCTGCCGCATGCAGTCGTTGGCGCCATCGAGCAGCGTGCAGTCGCCGAGCTTCGGGATGACGTCCGGGGGCAGCGGGGTCGGCACGACGGTGTAGCCGTGCTGGCTGAGCCAGTTCTCGAACTGAGCGCCCAGCTGCGGCGTCAGCCGGCCCTCGCCGGCGACGACGACGCCGACGTCCGCGCGCGCCGGCGCCGCCAGCGCAATCCACACAGCGATCGCGATGGCGATTCGCATGTCAACGAGTCCCGAGCAATGTAGTCACGTGAAGCCCCGAGGCATGATAATCGGGTTTCGCGGCCGTGGTCGTGGGCATGCGTGATCGATTGTGCGTCGATGCTTCAAGGCTGCATCGGCTGGTGAGCGTGCGCACCTGGATTGGCACCAGCCGGTGTGGTGGTGGGATCAGGTGGGCGCCGCGCCGCGGAGACGATCGCGAAGGCGGTCACCGCGCTGGCGACCATCACCGCGAGCACGATGAGCACCTGCGCCAACCGCGGGGCGCGCCGCGTCCTCATCGTGGCGGTCGGCGCCGGCATCATGGCGCCAAGGCCGGGCCCAGTCTCGTGCCCCAGCGGCTCGGCCGCGGTCAGCGTGGGCCGGGAGTAGGCGGGCAGGGCGTGCGCCGGGGTGGGCGGTGCGGCAAACGCGCGGGCACGGCTCTGGCGCACGGGGGCGAGGTCGGGGAAGCGCTCGGCCAGCACGGCGCTCAGCGCCTCGCGGCCGCTGCGGGGCGCATCGCCGCAGTTCATGAGGTCGGCGATCCCCTGTTCGGCCGTGGCATAGCGGGCCGCCAGGTCGCGCTCGAGCAGCTTCATGGTGACGCGCTCGAGATCCTTGGGCACCTCGGCGCGCACCGCGCGCGGCCGCGGGATCTGACCGAACAGCACCGCGGCGAGCGTGGCGCGGGTGTCCTCGGCGACGAACAGGCGCTGGCCGACCAGCATCTCCCACAGCATCACGCCGACCGCGAACAGGTCACTTCGGCCGTCGAGCCGCTGGCCGTTGGCCTGCTCGGGGCTCATGTAGGCGGGCTTGCCCTTGATGAACAGCGAGGCGGTGGCCTCGCTCGCCGCGCGCGTCTTGGCGATCCCGAAGTCGGAGACCTTGACCGCGCCCTCCCACGATAGCAACACGTTGTGCGGCGAGACGTCGCGATGCACGACGCCGCGCAGGCCGGCGCCGGCCGGCAGGTCGTGCGCGAAGCCCAGGCCGCGCAGCACCTCGCCGATCACGAAGATCACGACCGGCAGCGGCAGCATGCCGGTGCCCACCAGCGCGTCGAGATCCTTGCCCTCGACCAGCTCCATGACCAGGAACAGCCGGCCCTCGGGATCGCGGTCGAAGTCGAGCACCGAGACGATGTTGGGGTGCACGAGCTGCGAGCTGATCTGGGCCTCGGCGACGAACATCTGCGCGAACCCGGCGTGGTCGGAGTAGCCCGGCCGCACGCGCTTGATCGCGACCCGCCGCGAGAACCCCTCGGCGCCCATCGCCTGGCCCGCGTACACCTCCGCCATGCCGCCGCCGCCGAGACGCCGCTCGAGGCGGTATTTGCCCGAACCCGCAGTACTCATCGGGGTGTTGCGAGTATAGGCGGATTTGCAGTGCGCGGTAGCCGGGCGCGGGGCCTAGCGTGGGATGAGCGAGCCCTGGCCGCGCTCGACCATGCCGAGCCGCCACGCCTCGACCAGCTTGACGAACGCATCGGACAGCTCGGGGTCGAACTGGGTGCCCGCGCAGCGCTCGATCTCGCCGATCGCGACCTCGTGGGGCAGGGCGCGGCGGTAGGCGCGGTCCGAGGTCATCGCGTCGTAGGCATCGGCGATCGCGACGACGCGCCCGACCAGAGGGATGGCCTGACCGCGCAGCCCGCGCGGATAGCCGCCGCCATCGTACCACTCGTGGTGGCACCAGCAGCCGTCGATCAGGCCGTGCAGGCACGGCACCGGCTCGAGGATCCGCTTGCCCTTCTCGGGGTGCTGGCGGAACACCGCGACCTCCTCCGGCGTGAGCTTGCCGGGCTTGTTCAGCATGTCGTAGCGCACGCCGATCTTGCCGACGTCGTGCATCACGCCGGCCTGGACGATCCGGCGGATCTCGTCCTCGGGCAGGGTCAGGCCGCGCGTCAGGATCTCGGAGTACACCGCGACGCGCTCGGAGTGGCCGCGGGTGTAGAGATCGCTCTCCTCGAGCGCCTGGGCGAACCCGGCCACGGTCTGCTGGAACATCTCCTCGAGCGACAGGTTGGCGCGGGTCAGGCTCTCGTTGGAGGCGACCAGCTCGCGGTACAGCCGCGCGTTGTCGATCGCGCTCGCCGCGCGCGACGCGAGCACCGCCAGCATCTTGCGGTGGCCCTCGTCGAACTTCTTGCCCGGCGTGAACGAGAACACGTTGAGCACGCCGACCATGTCGCTGCGGACCTGGAGCGGCACCGCGACGAACGACGACAGCTCGCTCGGCAGGCTCGACTCGGTGAAGAACCGGCCGGCCTTGCCACCGTGGACGAGGATCGGCGTGCCCTGGGCGAACTGCTCGAGCAGCTGGGGGAACGCCAGCGACGGCAGGCCGCGCGGCGCGTCCTCGGACGCGACCACCTTGACCCGCTCCTCGTAGGAGCCCGACCGCGGGTCGCGCAGGTGCAGCGTGGCGACATCGGCCTTGGCCTCGTCGATCGCGGCGCGCAGCACGACCTCGAGCACGTGCTCGATATCGCGGGTCAGCGCGATCGCCTCGGAGACCTTGTAGATCGTCAGCGCCTCGCGGAGCCGGATGTTCTCGGCCTGCAGGCGCTGGCGGCCGAGCGCGCGCCGCACGACGTGGATGACCTCCTCGACCTTGAACGGCTTGAGCAGGTAGTCGTAGGCGCCCTTCTTCATCGCCTCGATCGCGGTCTCGACGGTGCCGAACCCGGTCATCAGCACGGTGAGCACGCCGAGCCGCTCGGCCTCGATCTTCTCGAGCAGCTGCAGGCCCGAGAGCCGCGGCATCTTGAGATCGGTGATCAGCAGATCGTAGGGCCGCAGGCGCAGCTCGGTCAGCGCCTTCTCGCCATCCTCGACCGTGTGGACCGAGAACCCCTCGAGCGTGAGGAATTCTGCAAGGATCTCGCGAATCACCCGCTCGTCGTCGACGACGAGGATCCGCGCGGCGTCGCTGGGCTCGGCCGCCATGCTCAGCCGTTCGTCAACATCGCGGGGGATCGGGCGATCGAGCAGAGGCTGACTTCTGCGCCGGAGCGGGGGCGCGGCCGAGAGCGCATACGGTGCTGGCGATGCTACTACGGTCGCCGGCGGCGAGCTACCATTCGCGCAGATGACCGTGCTGCTCGCCGTCGATGTCGGGAATACGAACACCGTGCTCGGGGTGTTTCGCGAGGGCGAGCTCGCCGCGCACTGGCGGATCCAGACGGTCGCCGAGCGCACGTCCGATGAGTACGCGGTGCTGCTGAAGACCTTGCTCGACATGGAGGGCTTCCCGTGGCGGTCGATCGACGCCGGGATCATCTCGTCGGTGGTGCCGCCCACGCTGTTCGGATTGCAGCAGTTCTTCAAGCGGCATTGTGGGGGACCGGCGCTCGTGGTCGGCGCCGGGATCAAGAGCGGCATGCCGATTCTCTACGAGAACCCGCGGGAGGTCGGCGCCGACCGGATCGTCAACTCCGTCGCCGCGTACGACGAGCTCAAGGCCGGCTGCATCGTGGTCGACTTCGGAACGGCGACGACGTGGGACGTCGTGTCGCCCCGCGGCGAGTACCTGGGCGGCGTCATCGCTCCCGGCATCACGATCAGCGCCGAGGCGCTCTACGAGCACGCCGCCAAGCTGCCGCGCGTCGAGCTCGCACGGCCCGGGAAGGTCGTCGCCCGCAATACCGTATCATCGATGCAGGCAGGCCTGGTCTACGGGTACGCCGGCATGGTCGATGCCCTGGTCGACCGGATCCGGAGCGAGGTCGATTTCACGGCGCGCTGCATCGCGACCGGCGGGCTCGCCCCGTTGATCGCGACCGAGACCCGGACGATCGAGGCGACCGACGAGCTGCTCACCCTCAAGGGCCTCAAACTCCTCTACCAGCGCAACGCATGATCCCGCACGTCCCCCTCGATGCCAGCCAGCTCTCGGCGGCGGCGCAGCGCGCCCTGGGCCCGGGCCCGGGCCGGACGATGGCGGCCCGCGGCCTCTTGCCGCTGGCCCCCGCCGATCAGGTCGCCGTGCTCTACCAGCTGTCGCTCGACGGCGAGTCCAACGTCGCGCAGTCGGCGCGCGCGACCGCGGCGGGGCTGCCCGAGAAGCTGCTCGCCGGCACGCTCGCCGCGCCGTCGATCGATGCCCGCGTGCTCGACTTCTTCGCGCAGCTCATCGCCGACAAGCCCGCGGTGTTCGACGCGATCGCGCTGAACCCCTCGGTCGCCGACCAGACGCTCGCGACGCTCGCCACCCGCGCCGGCGCGCGCGAGGTCGACCAGATCGCGCAGAACGAGCAGCGGCTGCTGCGCCACCCCGAGATCATCGCGGCGATGTACATGAACCGGCGCGCGCGGATGTCGACGATCGACCGCGTGGTCGAGCTCGCGGTCCGCAACAACGTCCGGGTCCCCGGGCTCGCGGCGTGGGACGAGGTCGCGCGCGCGCTGACCGGCGACGCCGCGCCGTCGGCCGCGGTCGACGACACCGTGTTCGATGCCGTGCTCGGGGCGCGCGACGACAGCGTGCTGACCTCCGGCGACGCCGAGCAGTCGCTGCCCGATGACGACGAGCCGGTCGAGTCCAAGCTCAGCACGCGGCTGGTCGAGCTCCAGATCGCGCGGCCGAGCGCGGCGCCGACCCGCGTGCCGCTGCGCCGGACCCGGATGATCCTCGG
>Ga0302263_10000376_pt1 | contig 17423 bp, 13 predicted proteins | sample II_Fen_N1_4_FD_194564 | JGI IMG/M metagenome (GOLD analysis project Ga0302263, IMG submission 194564) | Peat permafrost microbial communities from Stordalen Mire near Abisko, Sweden - II_Fen_N1_4 | ecosystem: Environmental > Terrestrial > Soil > Wetlands > Permafrost | place: Sweden: Abisko... | reverse complement strand
ATGCGCTTCGCACCGAGGTCGATGCCGAGGATGCGGGCAGTCACCGGAGGGGTCATCCCGGGCGTCCGGCGCAGGGCCGCGCGGCGGCGACCGTGGAGATCTGGGGCAGCATCAGCGGGATGGTACCGGCTCGCTCCCGGCAGCGCCTCCGGACGCCCCCGGTCCCGCCGATGACGCCGGCCGAGGGGACGATCCGGGTTCGAGCGAAGCTCGGGGCGTCGCCTGCGGGTTGGCATCCACGGGCGTCGCCAGCGACAGCGTGACGCGCTGGTCGAGCGTCGGGATCGTCTTGACCCACCCGGGCCAGAGCGCGATCGCGACCTCGCCGTACGGCCCCAGCAGCGCCTTCGCGTCGGCCTCGGACAGGCCGAGGACCTGCTTCTCGAGCGCGGCCGCGTCGAGCTGGCGCAGCTGGCGGGCAGTGACGGTGACCGGGAAGTCGATCAGGCCCTCGGTCACGACGCCATCGCCCACGGCGACCTGGACCGATCCGGGAACCAGCACGTGGCCGGGGTCGACTGCGGCCGCGAGGCTCTTCTCCGCCATCGCCTGGACGGGACTCGAGTCCACCGCCAGGACCGTGCCGGTGGCGGTCAGGCCGAGCGTGAAGGACGGAACCTCCTGGCCGACGAGCTTGGCCGGGTCCGGGTTGGGGACGGGCTCCCCAAGGACGGCGGTCGAGGGGAAGACCTTGGCGCCCGGAGGCACGCCGTCCGGGTTCTGGACGGCGAGCGCGAACTGGGCGTCCAGGTCCTTCTTGAGCGAGACCAGCGCGGCGTCCACGTCCTTCTGGGCGACCTTCGGGAACTCGGTCTGCGAGCCGCCCTTGGTCGCGGAGGGGTTCGTGACGCTGACGAAGGTCCGGTTGTAGCGGGCGGGCACCACCCTGATGGCCCCCGCAGGAACGTTGCCGCCGTCGCCCGCATCGACGGCGGTCACGGCGACCTCGCTCGCGGTGCACTTGACCTTGAGGTTGGGCGGGACGCCCGACACGCCGGCGACCGGCAGGAGAAGGACCTCATCGGTCGCGAAGCCCTTGCCGCCGGCCGTGCGCACGATCGAGCCCTTCGGCACTGTATACGACGCCGTCGGGTCGCAGTTCGTCCAGCGGACGCCGCCGGACGCGCGGGTCTTCTCGACCCGCTTGCCGGTGGCCGGGAAGTCGCCCGAGACCTCCACCGGGATCTCGATCGCCTGTGCGGGGATCGTGAGACCCGCGGCATTCACGGCGGTGGCCGCGGGATCCGCGGTGACCGTGAGCGACACCGGGCCGACAGGCTCGATCCGCGGCGTCACGGTGATCTGGGCCGACGGGAGCACGAGGGCCGCGGCGACGCCGCTCACCGCCAGGGCGAGAACGAGGATCAGGATCCCCGCAATGACGCCGGCTCCCGGCCCGCGACGCCGGGGCTTCGCCAGCGGGACCTGCCGGCCGCGCCGGACGATCTCGTCGAGCTCCGCCTGCTGCTCAGGGTCGAGCGCCGGGACCTCGCCGCGCGCCTGCGCCCGGCCGGCGGCCGAGCCTCCGCCGGCGGCACCCGCGCCCGGCTGCGCCGCGATGGCCGCGGCGGCTGCGGGGGCTGCGGCTGCGGACGTCGCCGCATCGGCTTGCGGCGGCGTGGCGGTGACGACGTTGTCAAGGCCCTCGTCCAGCGCCGCCTCGTACTCCCCCACCGACGCGAACACAGGGAGGCCGGCGGAGGCGGCCAGCGCCCGCGCCGAGGCGTCCGGCGCCACGATGTCCAGCCGGCGGCCGTTCGCCTGCGCCTCCCGCGCGAGCAGCCGGAAGTTGATCCGGGACGTCGCCACCCGCGACCCGAAGGGCAGCACGAGACCCACCCGCGTGCCGTCCGCGGTCCGGATGCGGGTCGCGGCGGAGGTGATCTCGTCCTCTGGGTCGAGGTAGACGATGGTTGCCATGTGGCCCGAGCCTACCGCCCCTAGACCTTCATCGCCCGCAGGACGCGGCGGAGGGCCGCGTCCAGGGGGTCTTCGGAGGTCTGGAGCTCGATCGCCTGGTACGCCAGGCCGAGCGGGGTGACGTCCTGCTGGTCCACAAGCAGGTCGGTTGCGTCATCGATCGCCTCGACCTGGTCGGGCGACATGATGGAGACCTCCGGCGGGCGCGAGAACGGCAGCCGCTTCCAGAACCGCTCGGCTGCCACGGCCTCGCGGATCTCGGGCAGCCTCGACCCGCCGCCGCAGAGGTGGATCCGGGCGGGGAGCATCTCGCCCGCCGCCATCTCCTCCATGACCAGCTCGACGCCGGCCGCCCAGACGCTCACGTCGTCACGGACGATCTCGGCAACGGCATCCCGGCGCTCCACGTCCATGCCCCGGGCGTAGTCCACCTTGAGGGACTCGGCCCGCGGGAACGGCAGGTCGAGACGGTCCGCGATGGACTTGGTGAAGGCACGACCGCCCAGCGCGAACATCCGCGTGCCCTCGATCCCGCCCTGGCGCACGAGCGCGACGTCCGTCGTCCCGCCGCCGACGTCGATGAACAGGGCTCCCGCCTGGCGGACGTGCTCGGCGCCCAGGACCCGGGCCACCGCGTACGGCTCCGCGACGATCTCCAGCAGCTCCAGGTCCAGCTGGCTGGCCACGGACTGCAGCGCACCGAGGTGAACGAGCGGGGCGAAGGCGTTGAAGATGCCGATCCTCACGTGCCGCCCCTGGAAGCCGACGGGGTTGGACAGCGCGTAGCCGTCGATGGAGGCGCCGACGATGGCGCTGTGCACCAGGCGAACGTCCACGTGCGGGAGGCCGGTCTCCCAGGTGATGGCACGTTCCGCCTCCCGCAGCGCCTCCTTCTGAACGCTGTCGATCAGCTTGACCAGCTCCGCGTCGTTGATCGGGACGCCCGGCTTCTTGCGCTCCTGGGTGAGCGTCGTCGTGAATCCCTTCACGAGCTCGCCGGCGATGCCGATCACGACCTGCGACGGCCGGAACCCGGCCATCTCCTCGGCCTCCTGGAGCGCCACCGAGCAGTTGTCGACCACGGCGGCGATGTCCGCGACCGTGCCCGACTGCATGTGCGAGAGTCCCTGGCGCTTGCGGCCGACGCCGCGAACGGTGCCCCGTCCGTCGTCGGCGATCTCGAACACGAGCGCCTTGGCGAACTCCGTGCCGATGTCGAGCGCCGTGCACGCCGCCGGGACGGGCGACTCGTCGCGGTTCCAGATGCGGCGCAGGAACGACATCTAGGTCGCCATGCCCAGGGGGCCGGCGGGGCGCGTCACGAGGCGGCGGCGCGGGCGGCGACAGCGGCCCGAACGGCCGCGATCGCGTCCCCGAGCCCCTCCCGGCGCGAGCCCTTGCCCTGGGCCATCTCGGGACGTCCCCCTCCACGGCCGTCCATCGGGGCAACCGCGGCCTGGACCAGGGCGCCCGCGGAGATCCCACGCGCGACGAGATCCTCGCTCACGGTCACGAACAGCTGCGGCTCGTCCGCGTCCAGCCCGAGGGCGATGACGCCACTCGCCAGCACGCTGCGGACGTCCTTGGCGAAGCCCTTGAGCGCATCGATGGACTCGAGGTCCAGCGACACCCCGACGAACGCCACGCCGGGCGCGATCTCCTCGGCCCCTGCCGCGATGTCCCCCGGCTTCGGGCGGCCACCGGCCGCGACCCCGGCCCGGAGGCGGCGCTTCGCCTCGCGCAGCTCGTCCTGGAGCGCGGCGATCCGCTCCTCCAGCGCCTCCGTCCCGCGTGCGCCCACGGCGGCGACGGCCCGCTCCAGCAGCGCGAAGCGCTCGTCCATCAGGAGGTCCGCGGCGGCCCCGGTCACGGCTTCGATGCGCCGGACGCCGGACCCGATGCTCCGCTCGCTTGTGATCACGAAGTTGCCGACCTGGCCGGATGCGCGGCAGTGGGTTCCGCCGCAGAGCTCGTGGCTGAAGCCCTCCACGCGGATCGTCCTGACCCGCTCCCCGTACTTCTCGTCGAAGAACGCGTCCGCGCCGGCACCCTGGGCCTCTGCCATGGTCATCCACTCGATGGTCACGGGCCGGTCATCGCGCACGGCGACCCGCACCTCGCGCTCGATCGCCAGCTTCTCGCTCTCCGTCAGGCCGCGGTCGAACGGGAAGTCGAACCGGAGGTAGTCCGGGGTGACGAGGGAGCCCGCCTGCCGGGCCCGCTCCCCCACAACGTTGCGCAGTGCGCGATGGAGGAGGTGGGTGCCCGTGTGGTTGCGCATCGTGTGGGCGCGGCGCTCGGCGTCGACCTCGCCCTGGAGCGTGTCCCCCAGCCGGATCCGGCCACGGAGGATGCCCCGGTGCACGGTCAGGCCCGCCGCCTGCGTCCCGGCGACGCGCTGTACGTCCTCGACCTCGAACAGGACCGTGCCGTCCGCGGCGCGCATGACGCCCGTGTCTGCCACCTGGCCGCCGCTCTCCGCGTAGAACGGGGTCCGGTCAAGGACCACCTCCGCAGCGGCGCCGGCCTCGGCGCGGAGCTCCACCTCGGCCACGGCCTCGAGACTCTCGTACTCGACGCCGTCGCGCAGGATCGTGACCACGCGGCCCTCGGCCGAGGTCATCTCGTAACCCAGGAACTCCGTGGCGCCGGTGCGCCCGAGGATCTCCGCGTACCTCGATGCCGCCAGCGCGGCCTCGGCCATGCCCGACTTCGTGTGGCTCCGGCTGCGGTCGCGCTGCTCGGCCAGGCTGTCCTGGTACCCGGCGAGGTCGGTGCGGACGCCGTACTCGGCCGCCAGCTCCACCGTGAGATCGATCGGGAAGCCGTAGGTGTCGTGGAGGCGGAAGGCGACCACGCCCGGCAGCACCGGGGCGTCCGCGCGGAGGGTCTCGGCAAGACGGCCGACCGTGCGCTCCGCCGACGTGAGCGGGATGAGCGCCTCCTCGAGGTGGCCGACACCCGCCTCGAGCGTGCGGTTGAACTGGCGCTCTTCGCGCTCGATGACGCCGAGGATCTCGTCCCGGTGCTCGACGAGGTGCGGGAACGCCGTGGCCATGGTCTCTATGACCACCTTCGCGGTCTCGCCCAGGAACGGCTCCGTCCGCCCGAGGAGGCGGCCGTGACGGATCGCGCGGCGCATGATCCGGCGGAGCACGTACCCGCGGCCCTCGTTCGACGGCAGCACCCCATCGGCCACCAGGAAGGTGACCGCCCGGCTGTGGTCTGCGATGACCTGGTAGCTGAAGCGCTCCGCCTCGAAGCCCTCCGGGTCGTGGCCCAGGAGCTGGCGCATGCGGGCGTGGATCGGGGCGAACAGGTCCGTGTCGTAGTTGCTGGCCACACCCTGGACGACGCTCGCGACGCGCTCGAGTCCCATGCCGGTGTCCACGCCGGGGGCAGGCAGCGGCGTCAGGCTCCGGTCCGGATGGAGCTCGAACTCCATGAACACGAGGTTCCAGACCTCGAGCCAGCGCGGGCAGTGCTCGGAGTGATCCGGCACGCACTCCGGACCCTCGGAGAGGTGGGCGCCGCGATCGAAGTGGAGCTCCGAGCAAGGACCGCACGGGCCCACGTCGGCCATGCGCCACCAGTTCTTCTCGTCGCCGGCAGGGAAGTCGCCCCAGCGGACGAGGCGCTCCGGCGGCAGGCCGATCTCGTCCTTCCAGACGCTGTGCGCCAGGTCGTCCGTCGAGTAGACGGTGGCCGCAAGCCGGTCGCCCGGGATCTGGAGGTCGACCGTCAGGAACTCCCAGGCCCAGTGGATCGCCTCGCGCTTGAAGTAGTCCCCGAAGCTCCAGTTGCCGAGCATCTCGAACAGCGTGTGGTGGCGCGGGGTCCGCCCGACCTCCTCGAAGTCGTTGTGCTTCCCCGCCACCCGGAGGCAGCGCTGGTAGTCCACTGCCCGGACGTAGTCCCGCTTCTCCACCCCGGCGAGCGCGTCCTTGAACTGGACCATGCCCGAGTTGGTGAACAGCAGCGTCTGGTCGCCCGCCGGCACGAGGCTGGCGCTGGGCACGACCGTGTGGCCGCGCTCTGCGAAGAACTCGATGAAGCGGCTGCGGATCTCCGCGGCGGTCAGGTACGGGATGGGGCGGTCGGGCGAGGATGGGGTGGACATCAGTGCAATGGTAGCGAACGGGGACGCGCGTCTTCCGGAGATGCAGCGGACCCGTTCCGTGATGGGACCGGCGTCCTACGCGGCGCGCATGACGACGCCCTCGTCACGATCCTCGCCCGCAGCCCCCGCGTCCGGCATCCGGTGGCCCACAGACACTCGTCACGTGAGTGTTGTCCGTGCACCCCGGACGGTTGCCTGGGAGCAGACCGGCGTCCAAGCACGACACCGGTGGCGCAGATGCCCTTCCACCAATGGGGCGGGTACTGCCGCAGGCACCGGCGCAGCGACCTTCGCTTCGACCCTTGGGATGAGTAGCTGATCGGGTGTGCGGCCCGAGGCGCTTGCTCGCACTCACCGTGTGGCCGACTGCGTGTCTCCCAAAGGACAACACTCGCCACGCGACTGGATGTCAGGAACCGAGCCGAGTGAAACCGGCAGAACCGAGTGAAACCGGCAGAACCGGGCGGTGGGCGACCCGCGCGGAGACCCGGTGCTGATCCGGAGCTACCGGTCACCGTGCCGGCGGCGCCGGAACAGGGACCCACCGGTGAGGGCCGCCCCGACGAGCGCCCCGACCACCAGCCCGCCCAGGAACCTCCGGGACCGCTCGCTGTCTCCGCCCAGGAGCTCCGCGAGGCCAACGAGACCGCCCAGGGCCCTCGGGCCAGCCGCCGGGACACGCGCGGATCGATCGAAGCCCCGGTCCTCGCCGCCCATCGTCAGCCCGCCTTCTCCGATTGCGGTCCGAGTGTCGCCAGGACCGCCACGATCCCGATCCCCAGCCACGCGACGATCGAGGCGGGAACGAGGGAGAAGTCCCCGATCGTCAGCCAGTCCATCCCCATTCGCTCCCCGATCGCCGCGCCCGCCCACGCCCCGAGACTGGCAGCGATGTAGATCAGCGGCAGGCGGCCTCCCGCGTTCCCCCGCACCAGGACGTAGATCGCCGTGTGGACGAGACCCACCAGCATCGCCAGGGGGAGGCCGGGGCCGATCGTCATGCCGAGGCCCTCGCGGGCGCCGGTTCCGCGGCGCGGGCCGCCGCACCGCCAGGCGCTGCCGCCGGACGTGCGATCCGGCCGCCCCCGAGGCAGACGTCGCCGTCGTACAGGACGCAGGCCTGGCCGGGCGCGATGGCCCAGACGGGAGCGTCGGTCGCGACGGCCCAGCGTCCCTCCGCCACGCGCCGCACCGTGGCGTTCACCAGCGACGCGCGGTGACGGATCCGGACCTGGGCACGGAACGCTCCGGGGACCCCGCCCACGGGCATCCCGACCGGAGGCCCGCCCTCGATGAACGTCACTGCCTCGATCGGCACCTCGCGGGTCTCCAGGTCCTCCCGACGGCCCAGGACGATCAGGTTCGCAGCCGGGTCGATCCGCGCCACGAACCTCGGCTCGCCGAGCGCCACGCCGAGCCCCTTGCGCTGTCCAACCGTGAACCCGGCCGCGCCTGCGTGCTCTCCGACGGTCACGCCGTCCGCGTCCTGGACGTCCCCCGGCACCGGCACCCAGCCGCCCCGGGCCCGCAGCTCCTCGCGGTAGTCGCCGCCCGGCACGAAGCAGATCTCCTGGCTCTCCGGCTTGTCCGCCGTCACGAGCCCCAGGGTTCGGGCAACGTCCCGCACCTGCGGCTTCGTCAGGTCGCCCAGGGGGAAGCGGCTGTGCCACAGCTGGTCCTGGCGCAGCCCGTAGAGGAAGTACGTCTGGTCCTTGCCCTCGTCCGCGGCGCGCACGAGGCGGGCTCGAGGTCCGGCCGCCGTCTCCACGACCTCCCGCCGAGCGTAGTGCCCGGTGGCCACGGCCTCGCACTCGTAGAGGTGGCGGGCCCGGTCCAGCAGCGCCCCGAACTTGACGAAGCTGTTGCAGTCCACGCACGGGCTCGGCGTCCGGCCACCCATGTAGTCGGCCACGAACGGCTCGATGACGCGCGCCGCGAACTCGCGCTCCAGGTTCATCACGTAGAACGGGATGCCAAGCTTCGCGGCGACGCGGCGCGCATCGTCTGCCGCATCCGCGGAGCAGCAGCTCTTCCTGGTCTCGGAGTAGCTGTCCGCCACGTCGTGGAGGCGCATCCAGATGCCGACGACCTCGTGCCCCTGCTCGTGGAGCAGGGCGGCCGCGACGGAGCTGTCCACGCCGCCCGACATCGCGACCAGGACGCGGCTCATCCCGCCGGGACCTCGGCCGAGGCAACCGCCGCGAGGCGCATGATCGCGGCCGGGACGATGCTGAGCGCCTCGTCGATGTCGGCCTCCGTGGTCGTTCGGCCGAGGCTCAGGCGGACGGCGCCGCGTGCCTCGTCGGCCGGGAAGCCCATCGCCGCCAGCACGTGGCTGACCTCCGTGGATCCGCTGCTGCAGGCGGAGCCTGTGGACGCGGCGATGCCCGCGAGGTCCAGCGCCAGCGTCACGGATCCGCCGTCGACGCCCGGCACGACGACCGAGAGGATGTGCGGCACGCGTTCGACGGGATGGCCCGTGAGCTCCACGCCCGGCAGGGCAAGCACGCCCGCGGCAAGTCGGTCCCGCAGCGAAGCGACATGGGGCACCGTGACGCTCCGCTCGGCGGCTGCAAGCTCGAACGCCGTGGCCATGCCCACGGCCCCGGCCACGTCCTCCGTCCCGGCGCGACGATGCCGCTCCTGCGACCCGCCGTGCTGCTGGGCCAGGATGTGGGTCCCGCGGCGGATCCACAGCGCGCCGGTGCCCTTGGGGCCCTCGACCTTGTGCGCCGCCAGCGCGACGAGGTCAGCCCCCAGCGCGTCGACGTCGAGGTCCGTCCAGGCCGCGGCCTGGACGGCGTCCACGTGGAACAGGATCCCGCGGTGCGCCCGCACCACGTCGGCGATCTCGCGGACCGGCATGATCGTGCCGACCTCGTTGTTCGCGAGCATCACGGAGACCAGGATCGTGCGATCCGTGATCGCCGCCTCGACGTCCGCCGGGTCGACGCGCCCGTACCGGTCGACGGGCACCTGGACGATCTCGAACCCGAACTTCTCGAGGTGCGCCAGCGCGTGGCCGACCGCGTGGTGCTCCACGGGCGTGGTGACGATCCGGTGCCCCTTCGCCTTGCCGGCCCAGGCGGCACCCTTGACGGCCAGGTTGTCGGCCTCGGTGCCGCCGCTCGTGAACACGAGCTCGCGGGCGTCGGCGCCGATCGATCGTGCGAGGCGTTCGTGGGCATCGTCGAGGGCCTCGCGGGCGACGCGGCCGTAGACATGCGAGGACGACGGGTTGCCGAAGACGCCGTCCAGGTACGGAAGCATCGCGTCACGAACCTCGGCGCGAAGGGGTGTTGTCGCGGCGTGGTCGAGGTAGATCGGCATCGTCCGCGGATTGTAGTCCGACCGACCCGCGGCACCGTCGGCGCCGGACCCCGCGGTACACTGGCGCCGCTGATCGCACCGGTCACGTGCCGGCACCTAGGAGCATCCAGGCCCATGCGTCGCACGCTGCTCGCCACCGTCCTGCTCGCGCTCATGGCGCCCTTCCTGGCCCAGGCCGGACCCGGGGTGTCCGCCGCGACGACCGCGGTGACCGGGACCGTCACCAGCCGCGACAAGGTGGCGCTGTCGGCCCAGGCCGTCACCGTCGTCACCCTCGTCGACCAGCAGGCCAGCCCGAGCAACACTGTGGTGATCGGCCAGCAGTCGATCACCGGCGGCCAGTTCCCGATCGCCTTCAGCGTCCCCTACGGGGCGATCGACACGACGCACAGCTACGCCCTGTTCGCGACCACGCTCGATGCAGGCACCACCCGCCAGACGTTCGAGGCCGTGCCAGCGATCACCGGCGGGCCGACCGCCAACCTGGTGCTGCCCGTCACCCTGATGCCCGCTGCCACCGAGTCCGTGACGGGCACGATCACGAAGACCGACAAGACCGCCCTCACCAGCGCCGCGGTGGCTTACGCGATCCTCGTCGACACGACCACGGGGACGCTCATCGAGCGCCAGGTCATCCCGGCACCGGCATCGACGCCGATCGCATTCAGCATCTCGATCGATCCCGGGGTCATCAACTCCTCCGCGACCTACGTCGTGAAGGCGTCGATCGTGGACGCCGGCAAGACGTGGGAGGGACGGACCGGCGTGCCGGCCTTGACGAATGGCGCGCCCAGCACCGGGCTCCAGGTCCCGGTCGCGATCGTCCCCACCGCGCAGCCGACTCCGGCACCGACGGCGACCCCCAAGCCGACGGCGGCACCCACGGCGAAGCCGACGCTAACGCCGACCGCGAAGCCCACCCCGGCCCCGACAGCCAAACCGACGCCCGAGCCGACCGCCAAGCCCACCCCGGCCCCGACAGCCAAACCGACGCCCACCGCGAAGCCGACTGCCGCACCAACGGCCTCGCCGACCGCCGCACCAACCGCGACTCCCACCCCAGCCCCCACGGCCTCGCCGACGGCGGCTCCCACTGCATCGCCCACGGCGGCTCCCACCGCATCGCCCACGGCGAGCCCCAGCCCGACCCCGGCACCCACCGCCAGCCCGACCGCCGCGCCGACCACCGGGACGATCACCGGGACCCTGACCTGGGCCGAGCAGCACCAGCTGACCCCGGCGGCCGTCGCCGTCGTGCTCCTCGTCGAGGGATCGGCGGGGCCCGACGCGGGCACGATCATCGCCTCGACGCGGATGACGGACCCGGGGAAGCAGCCGGTCCCGTGGCAGCTGGCCTACCCGTTCTCGGCGCTCGTGCAGGGTGAGACCTACCGCCTGTACGCGGGCGTCGTGGACGGCGACCTCGCCTGGGTGACGCCGATCGGCGTCCCCGTCGCCACGGGCGTCCCACTCGTCGAGGGCGTCGAGCTGCCGCTCGCCTTCCGGCCGGACCTCCTGAAGGGCACCGTCACCGGGACCATCACGGGAGTCGGGCTCGACCCCGTCGGCAACCCAGCGGCGTACGGCACAGTCCTCCTGATTCGGGTCAGCACCGGCGAGACCATCGGCTTCCAGGTCATCGAGCCCGTCGGCGCGGTGCCCGTCCCCTACTCCGTCCCGTACGATCCGACGACGATCGACCCCAACTCGGACTACGTCGCCCGCGGGTCGATCTGGGACGGAACCGGGCTCTGGGAGTCACCGGCGGGTGTCCCGGTCATCACGAAGGGCAATGCCCGATCCGACGTCCAGCTGGTCGTCACGCCGGTCCCCACCCCGACACCGACGCCCGCGCCGACGGGAACGCCCGTCCCGACACCGACACCGACGCCGACTGCCACGGCCGCGCCGGTGCCGCCCGCCGAGTCCGGGGGTGGGATCGGCTCGATCCTCCTGGTCGTGCTCGTCATCGGCGGCGTGATCGCCGTCGCCGTGGTCGTGATCCGCTCACGGGCCAAGGCAGGTGGGCCGACGCTGGGGTGAAGCAGTCCGCCCGGCGTTCGGATCGTGGTCCGGGAGGGGCTTCCCGGCGGTGAGATGATGACACCGTGAACCTATTGGTGTTCGCCTCCGTTGCGGCAGCAGCCATCGCCGTGTTCGCGGTTCCATTCGTCGCGAGCTGGTTCGTCCGGGAGCGTGGCGACGGCTGGGTCGCGCTGTTCTTCCCGAGCCGCCAGCCACGCTGGCCGGACGGGATCCAGGAGCAGAGCGACGTCCCGTGGCGCTGGCGGGGAACGGAGCCCCGGGTCGATCCCCCCGTGCCGCGTCGGACGCCGTCGCGGGTGGACCCGGATGCGCCGGTCCGCCCGGTGGGCGTCGAGCGCATCCACCCGCGGACGCACGCGCACTGAGGACCGCGGCGGCTCGCAGACCCGGAGCTATGCCTCGGGCTCGACCCTCGACAGGTCGTACGCGCGACCTCGTTCGCGCTCGCGCTCGTGCTTTGCCAGCAGTCGCTTGCGCAGCCGGATCGCGGACGGGGTCACCTCGACCAGCTCGTCCGTGCCGATGAACTCGATCGCGCTCTCGAGCGTCAGCGGCCGGGGGGGCGTCAGGCGCAGGGACTCGTCGTGCGAGTGCGTCCGGATGTTGGTGAGCTTCTTCTCTTTCGTCGCGTTGACGTCCATGTCGCCCGACCGCGCGTTCTCGCCGACGATCATGCCCTCGTAGACGTCCACGCCGGAGCCGATGAACAGCTCCGACCGGTCCTGCAGGTTGAACAGCCCGTAGGCGTTGGAGGTGCCCGTGCGGTCGCTCACGAGGACCCCGTTCGTGCGGTGGGTCACCTCGCCCGCCCACGGGCCGTAGCCCTCGCCGATCTGGTGGAGCAGCGCCGTACCGCGGGTATCCGTGAGCAGCTGGCCGCGGTATCCGATGAGGCCGCGGACGGGCAGCACGAACTCCATCCGGACCCGCTCGTCGGCGTCGGTGGTCATCTGCTCGAGGCGCCCCTTGCGGGCCGCGAGCGCCTGCTGGACGACGCCGATGTACTCGGGCGGGATGTCGATGGTGACGCGCTCGTACGGCTCGTGGACCTCGCCGCCGATGGTCCGGAGGATGACCTCGGGACGGCTGGCGGTCAGCTCGTAGCCCTCGCGGCGCATCTGCTCGATCAGGACGGCCAGCTGGAGCTCGCCGCGGCCGCGGACCTCGAACGTGTCGCCGGACTCGGTGGGATGGACCTCGATCGAGACGTTGCCGAGGACCTCGCGCTCGAGGCGGGCCTTGATCTGGCGCGACGTGACGTACTTGCCGTCGCGGCCTCCGAGGGGCGAGGTGTTCACGCCGAACGTCATGCTCAGCGTCGGCGCGTCGACGTCCAGGCGCGGCAGCGGGCGCGGGTCGCCGGGCTCGGTGATCGTGTCCCCGATCGTGACCTCGGGGAGGCCCGCCACGGACACGATCTCGCCCGGGCCTGCCTCGGAGATGTCGATCCGCTCCATCCCGTGCGCGGTCTGGAGGCTGGAGACGGTGCCCGTGAGCGTGATGGTCCGGCCCGGCTCGATCGCGCCGGCGATGTCGTCCGCCTCCTCGCGCACCACCGTGATCCGCTGGCCCATCCGGATCGTCCCGTTGCGGATCCGGCCGACGGCCATCCGGCCCACGTACTCGTTGGCGGACAGGTTGGTGACCAGCAGCTGGAGCGGATGGCCGGGCTCGAACACCGGGGCGGGCGTCACGTCCACGAGGAGCTTGAGCAGCGGCCGCAGGTCAGTCCCGGGGACCGCGAGGTCGCGGGTTGCCGTCCCGAGCTTCGCGTTCGTGTAGACGACCGGGAACTCGATCTGGTGCTCGTCTGCGCCGAGGTCCATGAACAGCTCGTACACGGCATCGAGCACCTCGGCCGCACGCGCGTCCTGGCGGTCGATCTTGTTGAGGGCCACGACGACCGGCAGGTGGCGGGCCATCGCCTTCTGCAGCACGTAGCGGGTCTGCGGGAGCGGACCCTCCGCCGCGTCGACCAGCAGCAGGACGCTGTCCACCATCAACAGGCTGCGCTCGACCTCGCCGCCGAAGTCGGCGTGCCCGGGGGTGTCCACGATGTTCAGCCGGACGCCGCCGACGTCGATCGTGGTCTGCTTGGCGAGGATCGTGATGCCCTTCTCGCGCTCCAGGTCCCCCGAGTCCATCACGCGGTCCACCACGGCCTGGTTCGCGCGGAATGCGCCGGTCTGGCGGAGCAGTGCGTCCACGAGCGTGGTCTTGCCGTGGTCGACGTGGGCGACGATCGCGACGTTGCGCAGGTCGTCGCGGACCTCGTGGAAGGGGTTTTCGGTGGGCACGGCGGTGCCGGGGGCGTCATTCATGGGCCAGTGAAGTTTCGCACATGCGGCGATTCCCGGCCGCGACGCCCATGAACGGCTCCCGGCAGGGCACCTGTACCGACCGCACCGGCCCCCGACGGCCGGGGGCCCCGCTGCCCGCATCTCCTCTCACTCACTCCCCAAGTGAGTGCAAACGGGACCGCCGCCGCTCAGGTTGCGCAGGATCCCACCAGGCGAGTGCTGACGGTGGTGGGAGCCGTCCGATCCGCTCAGTCACCCATGGTGCGGGTGCAGGCGAGGTGCGGCGTCTCCGAATTGCGCCGGCACCAACCTGGCGAGTCCGTGATCAGCTGGCCGCGGCGGGCGCCCTTCGCGATGCCCCATTCCGGGCGTGGCTGGCACAGGATCCTGCGCATGTCCGCGGCCTCCACTCACCCCATCGGTGTCTGCGCGAGATGCGCAGGCGTCCCGACAAGAACAGTCCCCGGCGGGCGTCCCTCGCTCCGGACGTGGTGGCGTCCCCCACCTGCCCGCGGCGGATACACTCCCGCCGAGCACGAGGAGATCGCATGACCGTCGCAGCCGTCATCCTGGCGGCATCCCCGACATCCGCGCTTGCGGACGCCGACGGCACGCCCGCAGTGCGCCGCATGGCCGACGCGGCCTGGGCGGGAGGTGCGACCCCCGTGGTGATCTGCGCGTCCGACCCCGACGGGGCGGTGAGCGCGATCCTCGCGAACGCCGAGGTCACGCTGGTCGAGCCGGTCGCGCCTGCGCTGGGCCCGGTGGGCCAGGTCGCGAGCGGTGTGGACGCCGCGATCCGCCTCGTCGCGGACACCGACGCGGCACTGATCTGGCCCGCGAGGCTGGCATGGGTGGACGCGGAGACCGTGACGACCCTGATCGCCGCGCACGGGGAGAACCGCGGCGCCGTCCTGCGTCCCACCTTCAACGGCGAGGACGGCTATCCGGTGCTCCTCCCGGTCGCCCACCTGGCGGCGTTCCGCGCGCTGGCGGCGGACCGGCTGCCGGGTGGGCTGTTCGAGGACCTCGAGACGGGGGGCGTGCCGGTCCGCCGCATCGAGACCGGCGACCCTGGCGTCACCCACGACGTGTCCGTTCCGCGCTCTGAGCTGCCGACGTACGACGGACCCCCTGAGCCGCCGGATGCCACCGTTCACGAGTGGGGCGCGGCCGTCGCCGACGACCCCGACGATGCGCCGGTTCCCGGACCCGCGCGCCTGTCCCCCACCGACCCATCCACCTGAGGATCACAGTCCCAATGGCCCGTCTCCACCGTCCGCGCAGGCGGACCGTCGGCATCGTCCTGCTCGCGGTCGTCGCCATCCTGGCGGCAGGCTGGTTCTGGTACACCCAGCCCCAGCCGCTGCTCCCCGAGGCCACGGCCTCCCTCGCGTCGACGCCGGAGGTCACGTTCACGCAGGTGGACGGGCGTCTCGAGTGGGCGCCGGCAGATGGCGCGTACGACACGGGCCTGATCGTCTACCCGGGCGGCAAGGTGCCCGCGGCCGGGTATGGTCCGACGGCGCAGGCGATCGCGGCCCAAGGCTATCTCGTGGTGATCACGCCGATGCCGTTCAACCTCGCGGTCTTCGGGATCGGGGCAGCCGACGGAGTCATCGCCGCGCACCCGGAGGTCACCACCTGGGCGATGGCAGGCCACTCGCTGGGCGGGTCGATGGCGGCCCAGTACATCGCCGACCACCCCGACGCGATCGACGGGATGGCGTTCTGGGCCTCGTACCCCGCGACCGACCTGTCCGCTCGGGACCTGCAGGTCACGTCCATCTACGGGACGAACGACCCAGGCGCGGCACGGATGTCGGGCCCGGAGGCGCGGGCGAAGCTGCCACCCGACACGGTCTTCGTCCCGATCGAGGGTGGCAACCACGAGCAGATGGGCTGGTACACGGGTCAGCCCAGCGATGGGCAGCCGACGATCGAGAGGGCGGAGCAGCAGCGCCAGGTGGTCGACGCGACGGTCGCGATGCTCGAGCAGATTGCGCCGCAGGCGCCGTAGGCGAACCCGCCACGGGGACCGGCCTACCAGCGGCAGACCTCGTCGCGGGTCACCGTCCAGCGGTTCCCGTGGGCGTAGACGGCCGTCACGGACAAGATGCCGTCGGTCGGTCGGGTGGCCGGGTTGACCGACGTCGGGATCAGCACCACGGTTGCCGACCCGTCCGGCAGCCGACCGTCGGTCGGCCCTGTCGTCCATGTCATGTTGGGCATGCCGCGCAGCGCGGCATCAACCGCCCCCATCGACAGGCCGAAGCCACCCTGCGCGATGTCCTCCCGGGACGACCGGGCGCCGTCGATGCCCACCGAGCTGTTCCCCTCCTCGTCCTCGGGCGCCCGCCAGCCGATGCCGACGGTGTCCGGCTCGACCGCGAAGGGGTCTCGCCGCAGCCAGCGCCACGTCGCCGTTGCCTCGATCCGTTCCGGCATGGCCGTCCCGCGCGGAGGGCAGTCAAGGTGCAGCGCGAGGTCGAGATCGTCCTGTGAGGCGACGAGCGGCGATGCGGGGCTCGTGAACACGAAGGTCGTGACGCTGGGGAGTACCGATGCCACGACAAAGACGACGCCGACCAGCGTCCCGGTGCGGCGGTCTCGTCCGTCGATTGTGGGCAGGGGACCGGGCTTGCGCAGGAGCACGAGCACTGCAGCGATCGCCGCGAGCGGGATGGTGATCTTCTGGACGGTGAGGTCTGCCGCGCTGCCCAGGAAGCCCGTCAGCGTGATCGCAACGAGCAGCCACATCGCCGCCAGCCGCGCCCACGCCCAACGGCGGCCGAGCGCGACCGCAACCGCGTACAGCAGCGCCGCGCCCACGACGAGGATCACCATCTGTGCGGCGATGAACGGCAGCGGCAGGACAGCGACCGCCAGCGGCCCCACCACGAGCAGGCCGACGACGGCCGTCAGGAGCGCGAGCGCCACGAACAGCCGGCCGCCCCAGCGATCGAATGTGGCCCACGGTTGATCGGCGAGCGCGTCCGCGGTCCCCGCCTGGGTCGCGACTGCGGACGACTCGTCCCCGGTGCCCGGCTCGTCCTCGTCCACGGTCAGGTCCCCTGCAGGTCGATCAGGCGGGCCTGCCGGGGACCCCGACGAAGCGTAGCCCGAGGTCCGCGTACTGGCCCTCCTCGGGCGCCGAGGGCGCCTCGAGCATCAGGTCCGAGCCGGACTGGGTCTTCGGGAAGGCCATGACCTCGCGGATGTTCGTCTGGTAGCTGAGCAGCGCCGCCCAGCGGTCCACGCCGAGGGCGATCCCGCCGTGCGGCGGCGCGCCGTACTCGAACGCCTCCAGGATCGCGCCGAAGCGCTCCTTCATCTGCTCGAGCGTGTAGCCCTGCAGGTTGAAGCTGCGCGCCAGCAGGTCCGGCTTCCAGATCCGGACGGACCCGCCGCCCAGCTCCCAGCCGTTGAGCGCGACGTCGTACTGCATCGCGCGGGCCCTGCCGGCCGGGTCCCCCGGCGTGCGGACGTCGAGGTCACCGGAGGTCGTCGAGAGCAGGACCTCGTCCTCGGGGACCACGCCGCTGAACGGGTTGTGCGTCGCGTCCCAGCGGCTGGCCTCCTCGTCCCACTGGTACATCGGGAACCGGTGGACCCAGCAGTAGGCGAGCTCGTCGGGGTCCGCCAGGTTGAGGCGTGCGGCGAGCTCCAGGCGGAGGCGGCCGAGGACGTCGTTGGTGGTGTCGGGA
>Ga0302263_10000373_pt1 | contig 17438 bp, 15 predicted proteins | sample II_Fen_N1_4_FD_194564 | JGI IMG/M metagenome (GOLD analysis project Ga0302263, IMG submission 194564) | Peat permafrost microbial communities from Stordalen Mire near Abisko, Sweden - II_Fen_N1_4 | ecosystem: Environmental > Terrestrial > Soil > Wetlands > Permafrost | place: Sweden: Abisko... | reverse complement strand
CGTCGATAGCGGCTGGGCCAAGCTGAAAATCGAAGCCGCCGCCGCTGAAAAGCAGGCGCGCATCGACTCCGGCAAGGACGTGATCGTCGGCGTGAACAAATACAAGCTGAAAACCGAAGACGCGATTGACAGCCTGTCCATCGACAACGTCGCCGTGCGTGACAGCCAAATCGAGCGCTTGAAATCCATCCGCGCCAGCCGCGACACGACTGCCGTGCAGGCCGCGCTGGACGCGCTGACCGCCGCCGCCGAAGCCAACAGCGGCAACCTGCTGGACCTGAGCATCAAGGCCGTGCGCCTGCGCGCCACCGTCGGCGAAATCAGCGACGCGCTGGAAAAAGTGTTCGGTCGCCACCGCGCCGACACGCAAAAGGTTTCCGGCGTTTATGCCGCCGCTTACGACTCCGCCGAAGGCTGGGAAACGCTCAAGTCTGAAATCAGCGCCTTTGCCGACGCGCAAGGCCGTCGCCCCCGCGTGATGATTTCCAAGCTGGGCCAAGACGGCCACGACCGGGGCGCGAAGGTGGTCGCCACCGCGTTTGCCGATCTGGGCTTTGACGTGGACATGGGCCCGCTGTTCCAAACGCCTGAAGAGTGCGCCCGCCAGGCGATTGAAAACGACGTGCATGCCGTGGGCGTTTCGACGCTGGCTGCCGGTCACAAAACGCTGGTGCCCGCCATCATTGCCGAGCTGAAGAAGCAGGGCGCGGACGACATCATCGTGTTTGTCGGCGGCGTGATTCCGCGCCAAGACTACGAAATGCTGTACGAAGCCGGTGTCAAGGGCATTTACGGCCCCGGCACCCCGATTCCGGCCAGCGCCAAGGATGTGCTGGAGCAAATCCGCAAGGCCGTGGCCTGAGTTTGGTGAAACCTCCGGCGATGATTTCAACCCCCAGCGAAAATGCACAGGCGCGACTGCTACAAGGCATCTTGCAAGGCGACAAGCCTGTTCAGCGCCGCGCCATCGCCAAAGCCATCACGCTGCTCGAATCGACCCGCACCGACCACCGCGCGCAGGCCGACGAGCTGCTGACGGCGCTGCTGCCGCATACCGGCCAGTCCATGCGGCTGGGCATCAGCGGCGTGCCCGGCGTGGGCAAATCGACTTTTATCGAAGCGTTGGGCCTCTACCTTATCGGGCAGGGGCACCGCGTGGCTGTGCTGGCGATTGATCCATCGTCCAGCGTTTCGGGCGGCTCCATCCTGGGCGACAAAACCCGGATGGAGCGGCTTTCTGTCGAAGAAAACGCCTACATCCGCCCCAGCCCGTCCAGCGGCACGCTCGGCGGCGTGGCCGAAAAAACCCGCGAAGCCATGCTGGTGTGCGAAGCCGCTGGCTACGACGTGGTGATTGTCGAAACCGTCGGCGTCGGCCAGTCCGAGACGGCGGTGGCCAACATGACTGACATGTTTGTTGTCATGCAGTTGCCCAACGCGGGCGACGACTTGCAGGCGATCAAAAAAGGCGTGATGGAGCTGGCCGATCTGGTGCTCATCAACAAAGCCGACATTGACGCCAACGCTGCCATGCGCGCCGAAGCGCAGATCAAATCCGCCATGCGCCTGTTTGGCCTCGTCAACAACGCGATGGGCGCGGCGCAGGCGGCTGATTTTGACAAGCACTGGCACCCGCAAGTGCTGCAATTGAGCGCGCTGCACAGCAAAGGCGTCGATGCCTTCTGGGCGGCTGTGACACAATTTAAAGCTTTGCAAACCGCCAACGGCAAGCTCGCTGCACGCCGCCAGCATCAGGCGCTTTCCTGGATGTGGGAGCGCATCGACGCGGGCCTGAAGCTGGCTTTTCGCAAAGACCCGGCGGTCAGCGCCTTGCTGCCGTCATTGATTACCCAGGTGGGAAGCGGCCAGCTTCCTGCCTCCACCGCCGCAAGGCAGCTGCTTGCAGCCCATTCATACCGGGCGCCAGACGCCATCCTCAACCGAGCCTAAGTAAAAGAGAGCACTGAAAGACAACCATGCAGGAAATTCTTCAACAACTGGAAAAAAAGCGCGCTGCGGCGCGTCTGGGCGGTGGCCAAAAGCGCATTGACGCGCAGCATGGCAAAGGCAAGCTGACCGCGCGTGAGCGCATCGAACTGCTGCTCGACGAGGGCACGTTCGAGGAATGGGACATGTTTGTCGAGCACCGTTGCAGCGACTTCGGCATGGAAAACAACAAGATCCCCGGCGACGGTGTGGTCACCGGCTACGGCATGATCAATGGCCGCTTGGTGTTTGTGTTCAGCCAGGATTTCACCGTGTTCGGCGGCGCGCTGTCGGAAGCGCATGCAGAAAAAATCTGCAAGATCATGGATCAAGCCATGAAAGTCGGCGCGCCGGTGATCGGTCTGAACGATTCGGGCGGTGCCCGGATTCAGGAAGGCGTGGCTTCGCTCGGCGGTTATGCCGACGTGTTCCAGCGCAACGTGATGGCTTCCGGCGTGATTCCGCAAATTTCCATGATCATGGGCCCCTCGGCCGGTGGCGCGGTGTATTCGCCTGCGATGACCGACTTCATTTTCATGGTCAAGGATTCGAGCTACATGTTTGTGACCGGCCCTGAAGTTGTCAAAACCGTGACGCACGAAGAAGTGACGGCTGAAGAGTTGGGCGGTGCCATCAGCCACACCACGAAGAGCGGTGTCGCCGATCTGGCCTTTGAAAACGATGTCGAAGCACTGCTGATGCTGCGCCGTCTGTACAACTACCTGCCGCTGAACAACCGCGAAAAAGCGCCGGTTCGCCCGAACGCCGACCCCGCGAATCGCATGGATCGCACCCTCGACACGTTGGTGCCCGAGAATCCCAACAAGCCTTACGACATGAAGGAGCTGATCGCCAAGACCGTGGACGATGGCGACTTCTTCGAGATCCAGCCCGAGTACGCCAAGAACATCATCATCGGTTTTGCGCGCATGGAAGGCCAAACCGTCGGTATCGTGGCCAATCAGCCGCTGGTGCTGGCTGGCTGCTTGGACATCAAATCGTCGATCAAGGCGGCGCGTTTTGTGCGTTTTTGCGATGCGTTCAACATTCCCGTGATCACTTTTGTCGATGTGCCCGGTTTCATGCCCGGCACGGCGCAGGAATACGGTGGCATCATCAAGCACGGCGCCAAGCTGCTCTACGCTTACGCCGAATGCACAGTGCCAAAGATCACCGTCATCACCCGCAAAGCCTACGGCGGCGCGTATGACGTGATGAGCTCCAAGCATCTGCGTGGCGACGTGAACTTTGCCTGGCCCAACGCCGAAATCGCCGTGATGGGCGCCAAGGGCGCGGTGGAAATCATCTTCCGCGAAGACAAGGGCGACCCGGCCAAGCTTGCCGCCAAGGAAGCCGAATACAAGGCGCGTTTTGCCAACCCGTTCGTGGCGGGCGCACGCGGCTTTATCGACGATGTGATCCTGCCGCACGAAACGCGCAAGCGCATCTGCCGCTCGCTGGTCATGCTCAAGGACAAAAAGCTCGAAAACCCGTGGCGTAAGCACGGCAACATTCCGCTGTAAAGCGCGTGTTGTCGCCACCTTCCGGTCATTGATTCCATCATGATGCGTTTGAACTTCAAGCCGTGGGCGCTCACTGCGCTGGGCGGCTTGCTGCTCGCGCAAAGTGCTTATCTGGTGACTGTGAAGGTGACGCATCTGGGGGTGATGCTGCCAGCGGCACTGGGCGCGGTGTTGGTTTTTCTTGGGACGGCGCAGGGGCCGTGGCAGCTTTGGCTGGCACGCCAGTCGCTGCGGCAAATGGTGTGGCAGTGGGTGCAGGCGGGGTTTTGGCTCTGGCTGTCGTCGCTGGCGGCTTTTTTTGGCCTGCTGGCGCTGCGCCAGCAGGCGCAAAACCTGCAAAGCTTCAAGCCGGAGGTGATTGTGGTGCTCGGTTCGAGCACGCCCAACGCCCAGCCTTCGCCGACGCTGGCGCTGCGGCTGGAGCTGGCTTACACGCTGGCACTACAGCATCCAAAAGCCCAGGTGATTGTTAGTGGCGGGGTCGATTTTCGTCAGCGCACTTCTGAAGCCAGCGTGATGGGCGCTTACCTTGAAAGCAAGGGGCTGGACAAAAGCCGCCTTTTGCTCGAAGACCGCAGCACCAGCACTTATGAAAACCTGGTGTTTTCGCTGCGCCTGCTGCAGGCCAGCGGCCTGACGCCCGAGGCGATCACGGTGCTGGTGACGAGCGATTTTCACACGCTGCGGGCGAGCTGGATTGCCAAAAAAGCGGGCTGGAAAAACATCACCACCGCTGGCGCGCCCACGCCGCTGTACATGCGCTACAACGCTTGGCTGCGCGAGTATTTCGCCTTTGTGTCGGGCTGGCTGTTGAGGGAGTATTGACTCCATGCCAGTGCAAATTTTCAAACTGATTTCTCGTTAGGACAATTCCATGTTTACAAAAATTCTGATTGCCAACCGGGGCGAAATCGCCTGCCGCGTTATTCTCACGGCCCGCAAAATGGGCATCAAAACGGTGGCGGTGTATTCCGACGCCGACAAGGATGCGCGCCACGTTGAACTGGCCGACGAGGCCGTCAACATCGGCCCCGCGCCCAGCCGCGAGAGCTACCTGTTGGCCGACAAAATCATTGCCGCCTGCAAGCAGACCGGCGCGCAAGCCGTTCACCCCGGCTACGGCTTCCTGAGCGAAAACTCCGGCTTTGCCAAGCAGGTCGAAGAAGAAGGCATCATCTTCATCGGCCCCAAGTACCAGTCGATTGCCGCAATGGGCGACAAGATCGAGTCCAAAAAACTCGCTGGCGCTGCGGGCGTGAACTGCATTCCCGGCGTCAACGACGCGATTGAAACGGCTGAAAGAGCCGTCGAAATTGCCCAGAGCATCGGCTACCCGGTCATGATCAAGGCGTCGGCTGGCGGCGGCGGCAAAGGCCTGCGCGTCGCGTTCAACGACAAAGAAGCTTTTGAAGGCTTCACCAGCTGCCGCAACGAAGCGCGCAACAGCTTTGGCGATGACCGCGTTTTCGTCGAAAAATTCGTTGAAGAACCCCGCCACATCGAAATCCAGTTGCTCGGCGACAGCCACGGCAATGTGATCTATCTGAACGAGCGCGAATGCTCCATCCAGCGCCGTCACCAAAAGGTGATTGAAGAAGCGCCGTCGCCCTTTATCAGCGACGAAACGCGCAAGGCGATGGGCGAGCAGGCCGTGCAACTGGCCAAGGCGGTGAATTACCAGTCGGCTGGCACGGTTGAGTTCGTCGTCGGCAAGGACCAGAGCTTTTACTTCCTGGAAATGAACACCCGTCTGCAGGTCGAGCACCCGGTGACGGAGTGCATCACCGGCCTCGATCTGGTCGAGCTGATGATCCGCGTGGCCGCTGGCGAAAAGCTGCCGATCACGCAAGCCGATGTCAAGCGCGACGGTTGGGCGATTGAGTGCCGTATCAACGCCGAAGACCCGTTCCGGGGTTTCCTGCCCTCGACGGGCCGTTTGGTGCGCTTTCAGCCGCCCAAGGCGACGATGTTTGCCTCGGACACCGAGCAGTGGCTGGGCGTGCGCGTCGATACCGGCGTGCAAGACGGCGGCGAAATCCCGATGTATTACGACTCGATGATCGCCAAGCTCATCGTTCACGGCAAGGACCGCAATGACGCGATTGCCAAGATGCGCGATGCGCTGAACAGCTTTGTGATTCGCGGCGTCAGCAGCAACATTCCGTTCCAGGCGGCGCTGCTGGCCCATCCGAAATTCGTCGCAGGCGATTTCAACACCGGCTTTATCGCCGAAAACTACGCAAACGGCTTCCGCGCCGACGATGTGCCGCACGATGATCCAGACTTTTTGGTGGCACTGGCCGCTTACGTGAACCGTCGCATCCGCAGCCGCGCCGCTGGCATCAGCGGCCAGTTGCCCGGCCACGGCGTGACGGTGGGCGAAGAGTTTGTCATCATTGGCTTGGGCCTCGAAGGCGAGAACACGCCGCAAAAAGCCAGCGTGCGCGATTTCCATCTGGACTCTGGCTCCAGCGCAGTCGAGACGGCTGGGAAGCGTTATGAAATCTGCAGCGGCTGGCATCTGGGCGGCGCGCGCATCAGCGGCACGGTCAATGGCCAGCCTTTCGCGGCTCAGGTCGAGCGTGGCGTCGGCGGCAACCCGCTGGCCCTGCGCATCAACCACAACGGCACGCGCCTTGACGCGCTGGTGTTGTCGCCACGCGCCGCCGAGCTGCATGCCTTGATGCCTTACAAGGCGCCGCCTGACATGAGCCGCTTTGTGCTGTCGCCGATGCCCGGCCTGCTGGTCGAAGTGGCCGTGCAGGTGGGCCAGAAGGTTCAGGCTGGCGAGCGCATTGCCGTGATTGAAGCGATGAAGATGGAAAACGTGCTGTTCGCCACCGCCGACGGCGTGGTCAGCAAGGTGCTGGCCAACAAGGGCGAGTCGCTGAGCGTGGACCAGCCGATTGTGGAGTTTGCATAAATGGCCGCCGAGCGTCCTTTCAAGGTGCTGGGCATCCAGCAAATCGCTATCGGCGCGACCAGCAAGGACCGGCTGCGCACGCTGTGGGTCGATATGCTGGGGCTGGAGCTGACGGGTAATTTCGTCAGCGAGCGCGAGAATGTTGATGAAGACATCTGCGCCATCGGCAGCGGCCCGTTCAAGGTCGAAGTCGATTTGATGCAGCCAGTCGATATTGACAAAAAGCCCGCTGTTCACGCCACGCCGTTGAACCACATCGGCCTGTGGGTCGATGATCTGCTCGTCGCCGTGGAGTGGCTGACGGCGCAGGGCGTGCGTTTTGCGCCGGGCGGCATCCGCAAGGGCGCTGCCGGTTTTGACATCTGCTTCATGCACCCGAAGGCTAACGAAGAGTTTCCGATTTCCGGCGAGGGCGTGCTGATTGAGATGGTGCAGGCGCCTGCTGAGGTGATTGCCGCTTTCGCGGCGCTGGCTCAGGGCGCTGGCGCATAAGGCTGCGCGCTTTCTGACAACCGCTGGCAGATCACGTCTGCCAGCGGTTTTTTCGTTGGTGTGGGGTGCTTAGGCTTTTTTCTCGCGTTGTGCGCGGGCTCTAGCCAGTGCGGCTTCAATCATCGCGCGCTTGCGCTCATCTACGGTGCTGTCGGCGGGCGGTAGGGTTGGCGCGTCTGGTGGCTTTGGCGTTGAGGCGGCGGTTTCGTGGTCGTCGGGCGCGTCTAGCGGCTTGTCTTGCGGGTCTAGTTGGCGCAGATGGCGCGCTTCATAGCGGGCGCGGGCGGTGTCGGCTTGCGGCGCCGACCAAGCGTTCCAGCCGGTCAGCGCGCCGCTCACATTTTCCAGGCTGATGCAGTCCACCGGGCAGACCGGCACGCACAATTCGCAGCCGGTGCAATAGGCTTCAATCACGGTATGCATCAGCTTGTTGCTGCCAAAGATGGCGTCTGTCGGGCAGGCTTTCAGGCACAGCGTGCAGCCGATGCACCAAGCTTCGTCAATGATGGCCACCGCGCGCGGGCCTTCTGCGCCATTGGCGGGATTCAGGGGGAGGGCGGCGGGCTGGCCGATGATGTGCGACAGGCGCTGAACGCCTTGCGCACCGCCTGGCGGGCATTGGTTGATGGCGGCCTGGCCGACAGCAATAGCCTGCGCGTAGGCCGCGCAATCGGGGTAGCCGCAGCGCGTGCATTGCGTTTGGGGCAATGCCGCGTGCAGGCGTTCAAAAAGAGAGCTTTTGTTGGGGGAGTTCACCGGCCTATTTTCCCACCAGGCCGAGGCCCGCTTGGCCGCCACCCTTGTTTCGAGGGTGGCGGTGCGGAACATTTTTAGGCGGCAGACTGGTCCGCAGTGGCCGAGTCCGAGTCCGAGGCCGTGTCCTTGATCTCGCCTGTGGCGGCAGGCGCCACGACTGGCGTTGCTGCTGCTTGAACGACAGGTTTCGTTTTGGCAGCGACAGTGGCGGATTTTTTGGCTGCTTTCTTAACCGGGCTCTCAACGACGGCGACAGCGGTGTCTGCCGTCTCGGCGCTCACGTTGGGTGCGGCCAGCACGGGGGCGGCGGCTTCCGGGGTCAGCGATGCGTTTTGTTCCAGAATGAAGGCTTTGACCGCTGGATAAACAATTTCGCGCCAGCGGCGGCCACTGAAGATGCCGTAATGACCGGCGCCGATGGCGTCCAGGTGGAGTTTTTTGCTCTCTGGCACGCCGCTGCACAAATCGAGCGCCGCACGGGTCTGGCCGGGGCCAGCGATGTCATCGAGCTCGCCTTCGACCGTCATCACGCCGGTGGTGGTGATGTCGCCCGGCTTGACGGGTTCGAGCTTGCCCTCGACCGACATCACTTCCCAGGTGCCGTTGACCAGCTTGAATTCCTGGAACACGGTTTTGATGGTTTCCAGGTAGTAATCAGCGTCCATGTCGAGCACAGCGTTGTACTCGTCGTAGAACTTGCGGTGCGCTTCGGTGCTGGCGTCGTCGCCCTTGATCAGGTTCTGGAAGTAGTCGTAATGGCTGGTCGCGTGGCGATCCGGGTTCATGGCCACAAAGCCGGTGTGCTGCAAAAAGCCGGGATAAACGCGCCGACCTGCGCCGGCGAAGTTGCTCGGAACACGGTAAATCACATTTTTTTCAAACCATTCATAGGGCTTGGCGGTGGCCAGCTCATTGACGGCGGTGGCTGACAGGCGTGCATCAATCGGGCCGCCCATCATGATCATCGACAGTGGCGTGGTTTCGCCGCGCGAGGCCATCAGCGAAATGGCGCCAAACACCGGCACTGTCGGCTGGCACACGCTGATGACGTGGCAGTTGCCGTACTTGGCCTGCAGATGGCGGATGAATTCCTGCACATAGTTGACGTAGTCGTCGAGGTGGAATTCGCCGTCGGACAGCGGCACATTGCGTGCATTTTTCCAGTCGGTGATATAGACCTTGTGGTCTTTGAGCATGGTTTTGACGGTGTCGCGCAGCAGCGTGGCGTAGTGCCCCGACAGTGGCGCCACGACCAGCACGGCGGGCTGGCCTTTGAGGTGCGCCAGCGTGCTCAGATCGTCGGTAAAACGCTTGAAGCGGCGCAGCTCGCAAAACGGCTTGTCAATTTCGACGCGCTCGTGAATCGCCAGACTGACGCCATCGGCATCGACTGAACTGATGTCGAAGGCTGGCTTTTCGTAGTCCTTGCCCAGACGGTACACCAGGCTGTAGCCCGCCGAGACGCGCTGGGCGAAGGGGCTTTTGCCCATCGGCGAGGATGAGTTGCTGTAGAGCTTTGCCGCAGCCTGCGCAAAATCAACAAACGGCTCCATCAGCGTGCGCTGGGATTCATAGATTTGGTACAGCATAAGAAAGACCTTTTTGTGAAAATTCCAGATGAGAAGAGAAATATGTTGCAGTGCAATATAACAGGGGTTACCCCGTTTGCTGAAGGGGGCAACCACCCATCGCGCAAAATTTTTGAGGTTTTGATCTCGGAAAGAGCCACAAACAGACAGCGATTAGATCAATAAAACGCTAAAAAAACGGCCTATCGGACGGTCACTTGAATTGACAGAATTTTGAAATTTCGAGATGACGCATGACTGACGTTTAATATATCAACCCCCGAACTGGTGCAGCCAGCCAGTGCTTCAAGACCTTACAGGAAAAATTTTATGTCGCCTGCCATCTCCGCCATGCCTGATCTTGACCAACTGGCTTGCCTGAAAAAGTCGGACCGGATGCCGGTGCTGTTTGTCGGCCACGGCAGCCCGATGAATGCGCTGGAGGGCAACGAATACTTTCGCAGCTGGCAGGCGTTGGGGGCGCAGTTTGGCACGCAGCGGCCCCGTCCGCAGCTGATTTTGTGCATTTCAGCGCACTGGCTGACCGAGGGTTGGTGGCTGACGGCGATGGCGAGCCCGAAGACGATTCATGACTTTGGCGGTTTTCCGCAGGAGCTGTTCGATCAGCAATACCCCGCGCCTGGCGAACCGGACGCGGCTCGCGCCATCAGTGGGCTGGTGCGCCAGCGCGCTTCTGCGCCGCTAGGGCTGGATACGGGCAAATGGGGGCTGGACCACGGCGCCTGGGCGGTGCTCAAGCCGATGTTTCCCGAGGCCGATATTCCGGTGCTTCAGCTCAGCATGGACTACGGACGCGCTCCTGAAGATCACTACGCGCTGGCCCGGCAGCTCAAGGCGCTGCGCGACCGGGGCGTGTTGATGGTGGCCAGCGGCAATCTGGTGCATAACCTCGGCCAGATGCAGCGCGGTGCCAGCGCCAGCCAGGCTTACGACTGGGCGTTGGAGTTCGATCAGACGATGGCGGGCTACCTTCAGCAGGGCAACCTGGATGCCCTGCAAAATTTCCAGAAACTCGGCCAGCTTGCCAAAATCGCCCATCCGACCTACGAGCATTATTTGCCGCTGCTGTACGCGGCAGGCGCGGTCGAGAGCGGCGAGCCGATGCGCTTTTTCAACACCAGCTTTCAGGGCGGCTCGATTTCGATGCGTTCGGTCGTCTGGGGCTGAATGGCGCTGCCGGGCATCAAAAAAGGCCGTCAATGACGGCCTTTTTGCTGCGCTAAAAAGCGGCTTATTTGACGATGTGCTTGCCGATCAGGCCAGCCATCTCGAACATCGAAACTTGGGGCTTGCCGAACACGGCCAGCAGTTTTTTGTCCGCATTGATCATGCGCTTGTTGGTCTTGTCTTGCAGGTCATGCGACTTGATGTAAACCCACAGCTGCTTGACGATTTCGGTGCGTGGCAAAGGCGCTTTGCCGACCACAGCCGACAACTCGGGGCTCAGGGTCAGTGCTTTCATGAAGGCGGCGTTGGGCGTGCGCTTTTTGGTGGCTGGCGCTTCTGGCGCGGCTGGAGCTGCAGCAACTTCTTTCTCGGCTACTTTTTTAGTGGCAGCTTTGGGGGCAGCGACTGGCGCAGCTGGGGCTACCGCGACAGCGATTTCCTGGGCCGGAGCCGCTTTTTTTGCCGGTGCTTTTTTGGCAGTTGCCATGATTGATTCCTTCTTGACGGTTGACAAATCACCACGGGAGCCGCAATGCGGATTCCCGTGGGGGTAAGCGGATGCTAATGGAGAAAATCCTGTTTTCCATAGGCAAAACACTTTATTTCCGTGCTTGGACTGCAGATTTCTCTCTGAAAAGCAAAAAAACACGCTTTGCGCGCTCCGGCAGGCACGCGCAGCGCCTGCGCACAGGGAAAATAGCCAGCCTTATCTTCTTGAAAGTGACTTAAAAATGACCCAAGCCGCGCCTTCTTTTGCCACCTGCGACCTGTGCGACGCCCACAAAAATGACAGCTCGGGCCAGTTCCGGGTGCTGTCGCCCGTCTTCAAAGACTTTGGCGCAATTCAAAAATTCAGCGGCCCGGTGACCACGGTCAAATGTTTTGAAGACAACACCTTTGTCAAGGCGGCGGTCGATTCGCCCGGCTTGGGCCGCGTGCTGGTGGTCGATGGCGGTGCCTCCCTGCGCCGCGCCTTGCTGGGCGGCAATCTGGGCGCTGCGGCGGCCAAAAATGGCTGGGCGGGCGTGGTGATTGATGGCTGCGTGCGTGATCTGGCCGAGCTGGCCCAGTGCAACACCGGCATTCGCGCCCTGGCCGCCATGCCGCTGCCGACCGAAAAGCGTCAGGAAGGCCAGCGCGATGTGGCCGTGCAGATTCAGGGCGTGTGGGTGCGTCCGGGCGACTGGCTGTATGCCGATGAAGACGGCATCGTTGTGATGCCTGCGCCCGCTGCGGCTTGAGCGCAGATCAGCGCTTCAACTGCTCAAGCCCTTGTAGAGCATGTAGCCTGCCAGTGAAAACAGAATGCAGGCAAACACCCGCTTGAGGCGAGCCACCGGAAGGCGGTGCGCGGTGCGCGCCCCCAGCGGTGCCGTCAGCACGCTGCAGGTGGCAATCACGCCCAGCGCGGGCAGCCAGATGTAGCCGAAGGAGCCAGCGGGCAGCCCCGCCACGCCCTGGCCGCTGAGCACATAACCCAGCGCATTGGCCACGGCAATCGGAAAGCCCAGCGCGGATGAAGTGGCCACGGCGTTGTGAATCGCAATGTTGCACCAGGTCATAAAAGGCACGCTGATAAAACCGCCGCCAGCGCCCACCAAACCGGAAATAAAACCGATGAAGCCGCCTGCAGCCAGTTGCCCGGCGGTGCCCGGCATTTGGCGCGTTGGCTGGGGCTTTTTGTCCAGAAACATCTGCGTCGCCGAAAAGCCCACAAACAGGCCGAAAAATATCGCCAGATAAGCGCCCTTGAGCAGCGCAAACACGCCCAGGCTGCCGATCATGCTGCCGATGACGATGCCGGGTGCCAGCCGCTGCACGATGTCCCAGCGCACGGCACCGCGCCGGTGGTGTGCCCGCACACTCGACAGCGACGTGAAAATGATGGTCGCCATCGAGGTGGCAATGGCCATCTTCACCGCCAGATCGGGCGAAACACTGCGGTTGGACAAAATCAGCGTGATGAAGGGCACCATCACCATGCCTCCGCCCACGCCCAGCAGTCCAGCCAGAAAACCGGCCCCGAGGCCCAGCAGGGCCAGTTCAACGATCAGCAGGGGTTCAAGAAGCATGGGAAATGTGATGAAGGCCGGGCGCTGCGAGGGCGGCAGGCGGGACAAGAAGAGAGAAGAGGTGTCTGCGAATACCACCAGACCGTCATCCTGAACCGGGGTTCAGGTGGGCGAGGGCAGTGAGGCTTCGGGTTCGTCTAACGCGAGACGATCACACCAGCCGGACAATGTACCAAGCCCGAGCTCGTAGAGCATTGGTTCAAGGAAATATAAAGCCCGGTGCGTACCGCAGACCGCGCCATTGTAGGCGCTTCCTGAATTCAGCGCGGTGGGCTGTGCTTGCCCAACGCGGCGTCAAGCCGCTGCAGCAAAGATTCGAGCCGGAGATTCGGCGTTGCCGTTTCCCCGGGCACTGGCGGGGGCGCTGGCTCCTGTTCCGGCTCCACGGCGATGACTTTGGGGTACTGGGGTTCGAGCAGCTCAAATGTCAGGTTCAGGGCGGCCAGAACGGCAATGCGGTCTCTGGCCTTGATTTTGCCGAGATCGCGGATATGGCACATTGCTGCATCGACGCGGGTCACGGCGTCGCGCAGGCGCAACTCGCTGTCCTGCGGGCAGGTCAACAGGTAGCTTTGCCCCATGATTTGTACTTCGAGCTGGTTCATGGCACCGTCTCCACGGAGAGGGCTGTTTCGACGCTCTCGGGAAGGCGCTCAATCAGCGCATTGACGCGCACACGGACGGTGTCCAGGCGGGACTTGAGCGAGTCGCGCTCTTGCGTCAGGCTGCTGATTTGTTCGAGCGCCAGCGCATGGGATTGTTGCAGGGCTTCATAACGCACGAGAAGCAGTTCGACGCGTTCGGTAAGTTGGCCGATTTGATCGGATTGGTATTGGTTCGGCATGGCGGCTTCGATTGTAGGGTTTACCGCATTTTGCCGCGTAGAATCTCGCCCTGTTGGTGCTCGCGGTGTGGTTCACACGCTGCAGTTCAACGGGAAGCAGGGGGGCGTCGAAGCATCAAGACGCCTAACCTGCGCTGCCCCCGCAACGGTAAACGGACGAATGCCGCGCCTTGAATTTCAAAGGACAAGGCCCGCATTCAGCTTTCATCCTCAGCCACTGAGCGTTTGAATACGCGCTTGGGAAGGCGATTGAACAGCAGTTCCGTCAGCCCGGATACCGGCCAACATGGGGAACGCGCCCGTCCTTTTTACAGGACTTGCGCGCTTGTAACGCTCATGCACTGGCGGGGAAGCTGGTGAGAGCAGTTTGTTGATGGTTTGATTCATGAATACCTGTATTTCCAACCTGCGCCTGGCGCTTGTGCCCCTGGCTTTGGCCGCTGCATTTCCGTCTTTGGCGCAAACGCAGGCTGCGCCGCAGCTCAAAGAGACCGTCGTCACGGCCACGCGCAGCGCCCAGCCCCTGAGCGATGTGGTTGCCGATGTGAGCATCATTGACCGTGAGCAGATCGAGCGCAGCGGCGCCGTGGCGGTGGCCGATGTGCTCAAGCGCATTCCCGGCATTGAAATTGCCCGCAATGGCGGCCCCGGCACTCCCACCAGCGTGTACCTGCGGGGCGCCGAATCGCGCTTCACGGCGGTCTATATCGACGGCGTGCGGGTCGATTCGCAGGCCACCGGCGGCGCTTCTTGGGAGACCATTCCGCTGGCGCTGATTGACCGCATTGAAGTGCTGCGCGGCCCGGCCGCCGCCGTCTATGGCTCGGATGCGCTGGGCGGGGTGATCCAGCTCTTTACCCAACGCGGTGAGAGCGGTTTTGCGCCGTTCGTCGAAATGGGCCTGAGCACGCACAACACCCGCAAGGTCAATGCCGGTTTCAGCGGCGCCAGTGGCAGCGTTGACTATGCGCTGGGCGTCGCGCGCGAGACCAGCGATGGTTTTGACTCGCAGCCCCAGCGCCTGAGCGGCGCGGCCACGGCCCAAAACAACCCCGATCAGGACGGCTACCGCAGCAGCGCCATCAACGCCCGTCTGGGCCTGAAAATCAACGCCTCTCACCGTCTGGACGCCACGCTGCTGGCCAGCGAGATGAAGTCCCAGTACGACGCCTATGGCTACATGCCCGCCAGTCCGGTCGATGATCTGAGCCAGCACAAGCTGCACACGGCGGGTTTGAGCTGGCAGGCGCAGTGGACCGATGTCTACAGCACCCGGCTGAGCGTGACGCAGTCGCAAGAGCGTTACGAAACCACGCCGTCGGCCTACCTGACCACCACCCGGCTGCACGGCTACACGCTGCAAAACGAACTGCGTCTGGGCCAACATCTGCTGACCGCTGCGCTGGAGCGCAAGGAAGACCATCTGGAAAACGCGCCGATTGACCAAGGCCGCTCGCAAAACGCGCTGGCGCTGGGCTACGGATTTACCGACAAGCGCCACACCGTTCAGCTCAACCTGCGCCACGACAAGGACAGCGAATTTGGCGGCAAGACCACCGGCAGCGCCGCCTATGCCTACGCGTTCACGCCCGAATGGCGCGCCACTGCTTCTGCGGGAACGGCTTTTCGTGCGCCGACGCTGTACCAGCGTTTCAGCGACTACGGCGTGGCGACGCTGGTGCCAGAAACCAGCCGCAATGTCGAGCTGGGCCTGCGCTGGTCGCAAGGCGCCAGCAGCGCCGGTCTGGTGGCTTACCGCAACAAGGTGGATAACTTGATTGGTTACAAGGATGGTTCTGGCTCATGTTTGAACGGTGGTCCGCCGGTGCCCGTGGCTTGGCGTGGCTGCTACGCCAACACGGCGCACGCCCGCTATTCCGGTGTCACGCTGTCGGCGGCCCATGCGCTGGGCGGCGTCAACCTGACGGCATCGCTGGACTTGCAAAACCCGCGTGACCTCGACACCGGCAGGCAGCTGGTCCGCCGCGCCAAACGCCACGCCACGCTGGCCGCCGACACCCGCTTAGGCGGCTGGAAGCTGGGCGCCGAGGCGCAGTTTTCTGGCCAGCGTTTTGACGATCCAGCGAACACAACAGTGCTGGCTGGCTACAGCCTGTTCAACCTGAGCGCCAGCACGCCAATTGCCAAAGACTGGACGCTGCTGGCCCGGCTGGACAACGTTGCTGACAAGCAGTACGAGCTGGCCCGCACCTACGCGACGACCGGGCGCACGCTGTATGTCGGCGTGAAGTGGGCACCGAAATAAGCATGGCCCGCTGTCCGGTTTTGCTCATCGCCGCCCCAGCCTCCGGCCAGGGAAAAACCACCGTTGCCTGCGCCTTAGCGCGGCTGCACGCGCGCCAGGGGCGCAAGGTGTACGTCTTCAAGTGCGGGCCGGATTTTCTCGACCCCTACTGGCTGACGCTGGCCAGCGGCGCGCCCGTGCATCAGCTCGATCTGTGGATGACCGGCGAGGCCGACTGTCGCCAGCGCCTGCACGACGCGGCGCTTGACGCCGATTTCATCATCGTCGAAGGCGTGATGGGACTGTTTGACGGCGAACCCAGCGCCGCCGATCTGGCGCAGCGGTTCAACCTGCCGGTGCTGGCGGTGATTGACGCCGGTTCTATGGCGGGCACGTTCGGCGCGCTGGCCTGGGGCTTGCGGCATTACCGCGATGGCTTGCGCTTTGCCGGTGTGCTGGCCAACCGCGTGGCCTCGCCCGGCCATGCGGCGATGTTGCAGGACAGCCTGCGCGAGCCGGCGCAATGGCTGGGCGCGATGATGCGCAGCGCCGCCGTCACGCTGCCAGAGCGCCATCTCGGCCTCGTCATGAATCACGAACTGGGCGACGCCCTGCAGCGCCTGGACGCCGCCGCTGACGCGCTGGCCACCACGCCGCTGGGCCAGATGAGCGCCGCCGACCTGCAAGCCTGGGCCGTCACCTTCGAGCCCGACGCCGCTGCGGCGAAAAACTTCCCGTCCGATGCGCTGCGCGGCCAGACGATTGCCGTGGCCCGCGATGCGGCTTTCTGCTTTCTCTACGCCGCCAATATCGACTGCCTGCAAGCAATGGGCGCGGAACTGGTGTATTTCTCGCCGCTGGCCGACAGCGAACTGCCCGCCTGCGACGCGCTGTGGCTGCCCGGCGGCTACCCCGAGCTGCACGCCGACGCCCTGAGCGCCAACTACGCGCTGAAAGCCAGCCTCGCCCGCCATGTGCAGGCGGGCAAGCCGGTCTGGGCCGAATGCGGCGGCATGATGGCCTTGTTTGACCAGCTTGTCACCGTCTCCGGCGCGATTCATGCGATGTGGGGCGTGCTGCCTGGCCGCGTCACGATGCAGCAGCGGCTGGCCGCCCTCGGGCCGCAGCAGCTCGACGTGGCGGGCGGCGTGCTGCGCGGCCACACGTTTCATTATTCGACCTGCGCGACGGCGCTGTCCGTGGCCAGCCGGACGCAAGCCGCACCGGGCCGCACGCTGCGCGGCGAGGGCGAGGCGCTGTACCAGTCGGGCAGCGTCCGGGCCAGCTATTTCCACGCCTGGTTTGCCTCCTGCCCGATGGCGGTGGCGCGGCTGTTTTTGAAAGACTCAAATGACTGACAAGTCCAGCGACTGGCGCACTCTGGCCGCCAGCCCCGACACCTCGGCCTACGGCCCGCAGCGCATCGTCTGCCTGACCGAAGAACCGACCGAATGGCTGTATCTGCTGGGCGAAGAGCGGCGCATTGTCGGCATTTCCGGCTACACCGTGCGCCCGCCGCGTGCGCGTGATGAAAAGCCCAAAGTCAGCGCCTACCTCAGCGCCAAGATCGACAAGATCGTCGAGCTGCGCCCCGACTGTGTGATTGGCTTTTCCGACTTGCAGGCCGACATTGCGGCGCAGCTGATTCGTCATGGTATTCCGGTCACCATTTTCAACCAGCGCAGCGTGGCGGAGATTTTTTCCATGCTGTACCAGCTCGCCGCGATGGTCGGGCAGGTTGAGCGAGGTCTGGCGCTGATCCAGTCCATGCAGCAGCGGCTGCTGGCGATTGAGCAGGCGGCCAAAACGCTGCCACGCCGCCCGCGTGTGTTTTTTGAAGA
>Ga0302263_10000371_pt1 | contig 17460 bp, 11 predicted proteins | sample II_Fen_N1_4_FD_194564 | JGI IMG/M metagenome (GOLD analysis project Ga0302263, IMG submission 194564) | Peat permafrost microbial communities from Stordalen Mire near Abisko, Sweden - II_Fen_N1_4 | ecosystem: Environmental > Terrestrial > Soil > Wetlands > Permafrost | place: Sweden: Abisko... | reverse complement strand
CAAGACGTACCTTACCGGGCCGAATCCCGGCGGTGAACGGGCTTATCCACGAACCTGGGGCGCCCCGAGGCCGAGCCATCCACCACTTTTCCACCGGTGTGGACGGACTGTGGACGACGAGCGCCGGGTGGGCCCGAGGGCGGACCCGTCCAGCGGAGGCAGGCGACCGGCCGCCAGCTCCGCGACGACCGCGTCCAGGGCACGCCGGTCGCCGTGGCCGGCCCGGCCTGGGCCCTACCCGCCGAGGGCGAACATCTCCACCCGCGGCAGGCGCTCGGTCGCTGCGCTCCGCAGCTCGGAGTAGCGGTCCGCGCGCACCGCCCACACGCCGCCGATCCGCTCCGCCAGCTGCTCATCGCTTTCGCCGGCCCGCAGCGGGCCCTTGAGGTCCGTGCCGGATCCCGCGAACAGGCACGTGTACAGGGACCCCTCGGCCGACAGCCTCGCGCGGGTGCAGTCGCCGCAGAACGGCCGCGTGACGGACGCGATGACGCCGAGCTCCCCGGACCCGTCGCGGTACCGGTAGCGCCCGGCCACCTCGCCGCGGTAGTTCGCCGCGACGGGCTCCAGGGGCAGCTCGGCGTCCACCATGGCCAGGATCTCCGCCGCCGGAACCACGTCGTCCAGGCGCCAGCCGTTGGCCGTTCCAACGTCCATGTACTCGATGAAGCGGAGGATCAGCCCCTCGTCGCGCGCCCAGCGCGCCAGTGGCAGGATGGAGGCCTCGTTGAGCCCGCGGCGCACCACGGTGTTGACCTTGATCGGCGCGAGGCCCGCGGACCGCGCCGCAGCGATCCCCTCGAGCACCCGCGCGACCGGGAAGTCCACGCCGTTCATCGCGCCCGACACCGCATCGTCGAGCGAGTCCAGGCTCACCGTGATCCGGGCCAGGCCCGCCGCCCGCAGGGGCCCTGCCAGGGGCCGCAGGGCGGACCCGTTGGTGGTGAGCGTGAGGTCCACCGGAGCGCCGTCCGGCGCCCGGAGCCCGGCCAGCTCGGCGACCAGGACCGGCAGGTCACGCCGGACCAGCGGCTCGCCACCGGTGATCCGCAGCTTCGTGACGCCGAGACCCACGAACACGCCGGCAAGCCGCGTGATCTCCTCGAACCGCAGGACCTGCTCCCGCGGCAGGAACGCGAAGTCCCGACCGAACAGCTCCGCCGGCATGCAGTACGGGCACCGGAAGTTGCACCGGTCGGTGACGGAGATCCGCAGGTCGCGCAGCGCGCGCCCGAACCGGTCCGGCAGCCCGGGTCGGCCGTCGAAGGCACGGGGCGAGGCGGCGGGCTGGATCGGGGGCTGGGACGCGTCCACGCCCCAATGGTAGACCGGGTCGCGCGAAACGCCTTGCCGAAAAGTGGTGCGTCCCGGTACCACCGGGACCAGCGGCTGGTACCTCTAGCGACTGCACCGCATCCCACCCCGCCACCTATGGTGCACGCAAGCCCCGGCCCTGCCCGCCGGTCCACGAGGAAGAGTGCCCACCCATGGCGAACACGGATACCCGCTCCGGCTTCCGGCTCCCCTGGAGCTCCGACCGCGCGCACGAGAACCCCACCGCAGACGACGATGCCGCGCCCGCGGAGGACGCGGTCGCCGAGCCCGCGGCGGACGGAGAGGCACCGATCGCCTGGCCGTCCCCCGACTTCAACGCCCGCCTGGGCCTCACGTCGCAGCCCCGACCCGCCGATCCCTCCACTGCCGTCCCCGAGCCCGTCGCCCAGGAGCCCGCCATGATCGCACTCGAGCCCTCGCCGCCGCCGGCTCCAGTGGCGCCCCGCAAGCCGACCAAGCTGATGGTCGACCTCACATCGGCCATCCGCTCGACGGCGATCGCTGCCCGCGACCAGGCGCTGATCCAGGTCGACGCGGACGTGGCCCAGGTCGTCGAGACGATCCGCAGCGGGTCCAAGGAGGGCGAGGACGCCCTGCGCGTCACCTCCGACGAGGACATCGCGCGCATCAAGGAATGGTCGCGCGCCGAGATCGCGCGGATCAAGGACGAGACCGAGGGCAGGATCGACGCCCGCAGGCTGGGCCTGGACGAGGAGCTCGCCGCGCACGCCGCCGCCATCGAGGGTCGCGTCGGGGACGTCGAGCGGACCGCGGCCACCTACAAGGCCGAGATGGAGGCCTACTCCGTCCGCCTCGCGAGCGAAGAGGATCCCGCCCGCCTGGCCACGATGGCCGAGTCGATGCCCGAGCCGCCGTTCCTCGACCCCCTGGCCGCGCTGGGCGACCTCGCGATGCCTGAGCCCGTCGCGGTCCCGGCGAACGACGTCGTCGCGGTCGCCGCCGGCGGCTCCACCGAGCAGACGCCCGAGGTCGAGACAACCGTCGAAGCGGTCGAGCCCGAGGCCTCGCCCGAGGTCGCGCCCGAGGTCGAGGCCATCGCCGCGATGGCCGTCGACGAGCCCGAAGCCATCTCTGAGCCCGATCTCCCCGCTCCCTCCGCGTGGGGCGAGCCCGATGCCTTTGGCGCAGGGACCGCCGCCGCCGAGCCCGAGCCGGAGCCCGAGCCGGAGCCCGAGCCCGAGGCCGAGCTCGAGGGGGACGGCTCCGAGGAGTGGACCCTCGACCAGCCGGCCGACGACGTCCCGCGCTGGGCCGCGGGCGAGACCCCCGACGGCTTCCCGACGGGCGATGGCGAGGCCGGCGATCCCGTCGACCGCGGCGCGATCATGGCCGCCCTCGAGGCCGCCGCGGAGGCCGTCGTGGCCGCCGAGTCCGCCGCCGAGTCCGCCGACCAGGCGGAGGCCGCGGCCGACGTCGCCGAGACGGCCGCCGAGCTCCTCAAGGGCCGCGCCGGCTCCGAGGATGACTACGACCCCGAGGCGCAGGCCGCGCTGACCGCCCGCATGGGCGCCGGAGGGCTCGAGGAGTCCTACACCGATCGACTCGCGTCCCTCATGCCGGGCCACGGCGAGGGCGCGGCGGACGGCGAGCCGCGCACCACCCAGGTCATCGTCTCGGGCCTGGTCTCGGTCGCCTCCATCGCCAGCTTCAAGCGCCACCTCGGTCGCCTCGCGGGCGTCCAGGCGGTCGCGGTGGCCTCAGGTCCCGACGGTGAGTTCGTGTTCAACGTGACCCACCGGCCCGACGTCTCCTTCCGGGACGCGGTCCCGACCATGCCCGGCTTCGCGGCCCGGGTCACCGGCACCGGCGATGGCGTCGTGCAGGTGACCGCCCGCGATCCCGAGGCCGAGGGCTGATCTCCCATGGCCATGTCCCCCAGCCGGCCGGCCGTCGCGCTGCTCCTGCCCGCGACCGAATGCGACCCCGTCGCTGGCGAGCTGGCCGTGGGGGGGTTCGACCCCGTGCCCCTCGACGACGTCCGGGACCTCGCCGCCCTCCTGGGGACGCGCTCCGACGTGGCCGTCGTCATCATCGACGCCGACGTGGAGCCGGAGCTGGCGAACGACGCCTGGTCCCTGCTCCACGACGGTGGCCGCTCGATCCCCGCGCTCCTCATCGTCAACCCGGCAACCATGGACACCCTCGACATGGCGGCCCCGGGCCACGAGGACGACGAGTACATGACGCGGCCCTACTCCGCGGAGTCCATCCGCTGGCGCGTCGAGGCCATGTGCATCCGCTCCGTGGCCGTCGACGACGGCTCCGGTCCCATCCTCCAGGGCGCGCTCGAGACCGGCGACTGGGGCCGCCGCGGCCAGCTGGTCGCGATCTTCAACCCCAAGGGCGGCGTGGGCAAGACCACGATCGCCACGAACCTTGCCGCCATGCTGACCGACAAGGGCCAGCGTGTGCTGCTCATCGACGCCGACACGGTCACAGGCCACGTCAGCTCGTCGCTCGGCATGGATGCGGTCCCCACCGTGGTCGACGCATGGCGCGACGAGCTGGACGGCGGGCCCGTGGTCCCGTTCTTCGATCTCGCCTCGGCACATCCGTCCGGCCTGCGCGTCCTGCCGCTCACGGCGAGCCCGATCCACACCGAGATCCTCGACCCGGACCGCGTCGCCGCGTCCATCGCGGCCGCACGCAGGAGCGTCGACTTCGTCATCACGGACCTCCATCCGTCCTACAGCCCGCTCAACCGGGCCGTGTTCGACAAGGCGGACCGCATCCTGGTGCCGGTGACCCCGGACCTGCCGGCCATCCGCGCGGTCGTCAAGCTCCGCGATGTCGCCGACGAGCTGGGGATGCGAGACCGGCTGGCGCTGATCGTCAACCGCGCCGGTTCCGGCGTTCCCACGGATGACGTCGAGAAGGCGATCGGGATCCCGTGCTACGCCACCGTCCGCTCGGCCGGCCAGGTCCTGGTCAAGGCCGCCAACGAGGGCCGGACCCTGGTGGAGATGGCGCCCAAGGACGCCGTGACGCAGGACGTCGGGCTCATCGCTGACCGGCTGCTCGGGCGCGATGTCCCGCAGGGCGCGAAGGGCGGGTTCCGCCTCTTCGGGCGCACGATGGCCGCCCGGGCCTGAATCCCGGGTCCGGTGGACACTCCGCGCCCGGCCGCCAGGCCGGGCGCCTTCGATCCCGGGCCCGCGGACGGACCGCGGCGTTAGCCGCTGGTCGGACGCCTGGCGACGCGCCCCCGCCGAGCAGCCCCTAGCTGCGATCCTGCCAGCTCGTGCCGCCCAGGGGTCCCCCCGGCAGACTCGGGGGCGGCTGCCCGGTCCGCTTGTCCACCTGGGCGACACCGCGCAGGTAGAAGCGGTTGACGAGGATCACCTCGACCTCGGGATCCGTGACCTCGACGTCGCCGTGCTTCGCCGTGGCATCCGCCACCGCCACGAACATCTCCGTGGAGCGGTCCAGCAGCCGGTCGGGGTCCGAGCCCGGGTGCAGGTACACCGTCCCGACGACCCGGAAGGGCGGCACCTCGAGCGCCACGTCGTAGGCAACCTTGTGGATCTTGAGCGCCGAGCGCTCGGCGTCGCTGAGGGGCGGCAGGCTGTCCTCGCCGGCAGTGACCATGATCAGGTCGTACGGATCCACGCTCTTGAGGCCCGGGGCTGGCTCCAGCTCAGTGGCGTCCGTGGGGCCCCATGTGACGTCCGTGATCGCGATGGCCTCCCGCTTGTTGAGGGCGTCCGAGAGGCGGCCGGCGATGTCCATCCGGCCGCGCAATCGCCAGTCCTCGGTGAGGGCGGTGAACGGCACGCCCCGGACGGACCCACCGTGCATGCTCGAGGGAGCGGCCGCCCCGGGTCCTCCGCCCGCGGTCGCGCTGGACGCGCCTGTCGCGCCCGTGCCGCCCGTGCCCGATCCGGCACCGTCGGGCGAGCCGGGCGCGGGCTCGCCTGTCTTGCGGCGCTTCAGGAAGCCGAACGGCACCCGCTACTCCTCCTCGGCCTTGCCGGTGTTGGACCGGATGGTATCCACGACGGTGGCGTCCGCGAGGGTCGTCACGTCGCCGAGCGTCCGGCCCTCGGCGATGTCGCGGAGGAGCCGGCGCATGATCTTGCCCGACCGCGTCTTCGGCAGGTCGGGGACGAACATCAGGAACTTGGGCCGCGCGATCGGCCCGATGACATACGCCACGTGCTCGCGCAGCTGGATCGAGAGCGTATCCGACGGCTCCTGCCCGGACTTGAGGATGACGAAGGCGAAGATCGCCTGGCCGCTGATGGCGTCGCTCTTGCCGACGACGGCCGCCTCCGCCACGGACCGGTGGTCCACGAGGGCGGACTCGACCTCGGCCGTGCTGATCCGGTGGCCGGCCACGTTCATCACGTCGTCGACGCGGCCCAGCAGCCAGAGGTAGCCCTCCTCGTCGCGCTTGGCGCCGTCGCCCGCGAAGTACATCCCCGGGAACCGGCTCCAGTACGTCTTGCGGTAGCGCTCCGGGTCCCCGTAGATGCCGCGCAGCATCCCGGGCCACGGGCGCTTGAGCACGAGGTACCCGCCGCCGCCGAAGGGGACGGACCTGCCCTCGGCGTCCACGACGTCGACATCGATGCCGGGCAGACCGAACGTCGCGGAGCCCGGCTTGGTCGTGGTGACGCCGGGGAGCGGCGAGATCAGGATCTGGCCCGTCTCGGTCTGCCACCAGGTGTCCACGACGGGCGCCTTGCCACCGCCGATGACGTCCTTGTACCAGCGCCAGGCCTCGGGGTTGATCGGCTCGCCCACGGACCCCAGGAGGCGCAGGCTCGACAGGTCGTGGGCCGCGGGGATCTCCTCGCCCTGCTTCATGAAGGCGCGGATCGCGGTCGGGGCGCAGTACAGGATGCTGACCTTGTACTGCTCGACGATCTCCCACCAGCGGTCCCAGGTCGGTGCGTCGGGGGCGCCCTCGTACATGATCCCGGTCGTCGCGTTCGCAAGGGGGCCGTAGACGATGTAGCTGTGGCCGGTCACCCAGCCGATGTCCGCCGCGCACCAGTAGACGTCGTCGGGCTTGATGTCGAAGACGGCCCAGTGCGTGAACGCGGCGCCCAGCAGGTAGCCGGCCGACGTGTGCAGGATGCCCTTGGGCTTCGCGGTCGTGCCCGACGTGTAGAGCAGGTAGAGCATGTGCTCGCTGTCGACCGGGACCGGCGCGCAGACATCGGACTGGCGGTCCACGACGTCGTGCCACCAGTGGTCGCGCCGGGGGACCATGTGGACGCCGTCGCCGACGCGGTCCACGACGATGACGTGCTCGATCGTGGGCGTCGCCACGACCGCCTGGTCCACGTGGTGCTTGAGGCCGACCTTCTTGCCGCGCCGCCACCCGCCGTCGGCCGTGATCAGCACCCGGGCGCCGCAGTCGTTGATCCGGCCCGACAGCGACTCCGCGGAGAACCCGCCGAAGACCACGGTGTGCGGCGCGCCGATCCGGGCGCACGCGAGCATCGCGATCGGCAGCTCGGGGATCATGGGCATGTAGATCGCGACCCGGTCGCCCTTGCGCACGCCGAGCTCGAGGAGCGCGTTGGCGGCCTTCGAGCTCTCGACCATCAGGTCGCGGTAGGTGAGGGTCCGCGTGTCGCCGGGCTCGCCGATCCAGTGGTAGGCCACCTTGTCGCCGAGGCCGCGCTCCACGTGCCGGTCGACGCAGTTGTAGGCGATGTTGAGCTCGCCGCCCGTGAACCATCTCGCGAACGGGAGGTCCCACTCGAGGGTCTGGTCGTAGGGCGTGAACCAGGAGATCCGCTCCCTCGCCTGGCGGTCCCAGAAGCCCACGGAGTCCGCGGCGGCCTCGTCGTACAGGGCGGCCGTCGCGTTGGCCTGGGCGACGAAGGCGGGATCCGGCGGGAACGTCCGCCTCTCCGCCAGGAGGTTCTCGATCTCAGGCCCGGTTCCGGCCTGGGGGTCGACGGTCAAGGGAGCCCTCCAGCAGCACCACTCGTGGGTCGGGCCATTCTACGCGCGCAGGTGATCGAGCCAGCCCACGGTCTCGGGGAACCCCGGAGGTCCTAGTCGATGCCTGCGGACAGGTCGTCCTGCGTGGGTCCCTCGAGGGTCGCGCCGCCCGCTGCGAAGGGGTCGATGGCGGGCTCTCGCGCGAGGACCACGCGTTGCGGCCGCGGGATCTCGATGCCGTTCGTGGCGAACGCGGCCAGCAGGCGCTTGCGCAGCTCGCCGCCCGCCGCCCACTGCTCCGTGGCGCGGACCAGGCCCAGGATCTTGATCGTGATCCCATACTCGCCCATCGCCTCGACCCGCTCCACGTGCGGCGCCTCCATGAGGCGGCGACGCCAGTCGGGATCGGCCAGCATCTCCCTGCCCACGTCGTCCACGACGCGCGTCGCCTGCTCGACGTCCGTGCCGTAGGCGATCGTCACGTCGAGGTTGATGCGCGCCCAGACACGCGTCCGGTTCGAGGCGACCTTGATCTCGCCGTTGGGCACGGTGTGGACCACGCCGTCGAGGTCGCGCAGGGTCGTCCGCCGAAGGCTGAAGTCCTCCACCGTGCCGGACACCCCCGCGATCGACACGACGTCCCCCTTGCTGAACTGGTTCTCGATCAGGATCAGGGCGCCCGTGAAGTAGTCGCGGACGATGCTCTGCGTCCCGAAGCCCACGGCGATGCCCACGACGCCGAGGCCGGCCACCGCGGGCCCGACGTTGAGGTTCAGCTCGCCCAGGATCATCACGGCCGCGATCACGATCACGAACAGCCGGATGACCGTCGTGCCCAGCCCCTCGAGGGTGACCATGCGCTTCTTGATCTCGACCGCGGACAGCTCCTGGGCGGTCCCCTCGGTCGTCTCGCGGTCGAGCAGCGTCTTGACGATCATGTGGACCGCCCTGCGGGCCAGCGCGATCACCACGAGGGCGATGACGACGATCAGCAGGATGGGCAGGACGACATCCTGGACGAGCTTGAGCAGCTGCTCGTAGATGTCCGCAGGGAGCTTCATGGCGCCCTAGCCTAGCGCGGCCGCGACGACGGCCCCGCATCGGGCAACCCCCGGGCATCTCAGGCTGCGGTTCCCCCCAGGCGGACCGACACGGCCGCGGCGGACTCCCGCACCTGCTGGACGAGCTCCGGCATGCGCTGGGGCGTGATCCGGAAGGCCGGGCCCCAGATGTCGACGGCCGCCGTGACCTGGCCGCGGGCGTCGTGGACGGGCGCCGCGACGGCGTTGAGGCCTGCATCGAACTCGCCGAACGCCGTGGCGTAGCCGCGGCGGCGGATGCGGGCGAGCTCCTCGAGGAGCGGCTCGAGCTGGGTGATGGTCCGGTCCGTGAAACGGTCCAGGCCCCGGCGCACGAGCTTGAGGATCTCGCGCTCCGGCATGGCGGCGAGGAGCACCTTGCCGGCCGCGACGGAGTGGATCGGCACGCCCCGCCCGGTCCAGTCGCCCACGGCGACGAGGTTGGGGCCGTCGGCCTGGGCCACGGTGAGGAACTGGTCGCCGTCGGCCACGCCGAGGCCGGTCGTCTCGCGCGTCGCGCGGGCGAGCCGGTCCAGCTCCGGCATAGCGATGGCCCGGAGGTCGAGCGTCCGCTCGGCCTTCTCGGCGAGGCGGATCACCACGAGGCCCAGCCGGTAGCGGCCGGTCTCGTCGTCCTGCTCCACCAGTCCGCGCTTCTCGAGCGTGGCCAGGAGGCGCGAGGCCGTGGACTTGTGCAGGCCCAGCCGGCGCGCGAGCTCTGTCACGCCCGCCTCGCCGTGGCTGTCGCCGAGGGCCAGCAACAGGGCGGCCGCACGATCGACCGACCTGACGGCGTTCCCGTCGAGCGTCATCCGAGAACCCCTCCGTCCGGGCTCAATGGGCTGCGGGGATCGTGTCGGCCGGGACGGCCCCGTATGCCGCCTCGGTCTCGTGCGCCAGCGGCCTGCCCTGCGCGCGCGCCTCGAGCGCCGCGTCCAGGGACTCGCCGAAGATCGAGAGGACCCTGTCCACCGTGTCGCCCTGGGCGTGCGCCTCGCACAGGAACCAGGGCTCGCGGCTGTCCGGCTCGGGCATGGCGCCACGGGCGTGCATGCCGACGGCGATCGCGTCGTACAGCTCGTGGTCCGTGTTGGCCCAGTCCCGGTACTCGCTGGCCACATGCTCGGTGAACATGATCCCGAACATCGAGGGGTGGCCGGTGATGTGGTAGGCGAGGCCCTTGGGGTCGAGCAGCTGCCGGATCCCGGCCTGGATCGCCTCGCCGGTGCGGTGGATCGTGGCCAGGGCATCGGTGTCGCGCAGGATCTCGAGCGTCTTGGTCGCCGCCGCGGCCGCGACCCGGTTGCCCGCGTAGGTGCCGCCGTGGCTCACCTTGTCGGGGAGCACGGACATGACCTCCTCGCGACCGCCGAACGCCGCCGCGGGGTAGCCGTTGCCCATCGCCTTGGCGTACGTCGCGATGTCCGGCGTGATCCCGAAGAACTCGGCCGCGCCGCCCCTGGCGAAGCGGAAGCCCGTCTTGACCTCGTCGAAGATCAGGAGGATGCCGAACTCCTCGGTCAGGGCCCGCATCGCCTGGTGGAAGCCCGGCTTGGGCATGATGCCCTGGGCGTTGCCCAGCACCGGCTCCACGATGACGGCGGCGATCTCCTCGCCCTGGCGCTCGAACAGGGCGCGCAGACGCTCGATGTTGTTGTACCGGGCCGGGACGATCGTCTGGGCGACCTCCGCCGGGATGCCGCGGCCCCAGGCGAGGCCGACGGGGTTGTCCTCGTCGCCCAGGTCGGCCATGTTGTTGGGCGCGACGCTGATCAGCGCGTAGTCGTGGACGCCGTGGTACTGGCCCTCGAACTTCACGATCTTGGTGCGGCCCGTGTAGGCCCGCGCGACGCGCATCGCATGCATCGTGGCCTCGGTGCCCGAGACCGTCATGCGCGCCTTGCCGATCCAGGGGTTGAGCTCCCTGAGGAGCTCCATCGCCCGGATCTCGTCCTCGCTGGTGAGCGAGAAGCTGACGCCCTTGCGCATCCGCTCGTTCACGTAGTCGTCCACGCGGTCGTCGGCGTGGCCCAGGATCACGGGGCCGTAGCCCATGCGCAGGTCGATGTACCCGTTGCCGTCCTGGTCCCAGATCCGGCCGCCCTTGCCACCGTCGATGTAGACGGTGTCCTCGCCCCACGCGCGGAAGTTGGAGTTGGTGCCGCCCGGAAGGACGTCGCAGGCCCGCCTGTAGAGCGCGGACTGCTTCTCCCGGCGAAGGGCGGGGGTCGGGCGGGCAGCGGGTTCGGCCGTCATACATGCCTCCAGGCTCCAACCCGCGCGGCCCGGTCGGGCACCCGTCGCGGGACGACGCGACGTGCGGGGCGCCCGCCACGCCCCCGGCGCACGGACCGGGACAGGCGTTGCAGGCTATGCAACAGGTGACGGGGATCGTGCCACAGGTGGATTGGGCCCGTCAACGCGGATATCGTCCCAATGTGGCACCTGAGCCACGAATATCGAACCTTGACTGGCGATCTGGTCGCCAATCCGCGTACATTGGGCCGACGATGCCAACCACCTTCCCCGCCGCCGGCGGCTCGTTCTGGTTCACCACGGGCGACCCCGGACCGCGCCGGATCCCGGCGGCAGGACGCTGTCGCGTGGACGTCGCCGTGATCGGAGGCGGGTTCACCGGGCTGTGGTCGGCGATCGCGCTGCTCGATGCCGATCCCACCCTGCGCGTCGCCGTCCTGGAGGCGGAGCGGGTGGGCTGGGGTGCCAGCGGGCGCAATGGCGGGTTCTGCGCCGCGTCGCTGACCCACGGCCTGGCCAACGGGCTCCTCCACTTCCCCGACGAGATCGACATCCTCGAGCGCGAGGGCCTGGACAACCTTGCCGGGCTCGTGGCATTCGTGCGGTCCGAGGGCTTCGACTGCGAGCTCGAGGAGACCGGCACGCTCGACGTTGCCACCGAGCCCCACCACGTGGACGAGCTGCTCGAGCACGTGGAGCTGGCGAACCGGCACGGGAACCCGCTGCGCTTCCTGGACCGCGACGAGATCCAGGCCGAGGTCCCCTCGCCCCGGTTCCTGGCCGGGGTGCGGGCTGGCGGGGACCGGACCGTGATGGTCAACCCGGCCAGGCTCGCGTGGGGCCTGGCGGCGGCCGTGGAGCGGCGCGGAGGGACGGTCTTCGAGGGATCGCGCGTCACCGGGGTGCGGCGTCGTGCGGGTGGCGTCGATCTGGTGGTCGACGGCGGAGGCGTCGTGGAGGCGTCCGAGGTCATCGTGGGCACGTCCGCCTACAGCGGCTGGCTCCGGCGGCTGGTTCCGCAGTTCGTGCCGGTCTACGACTACGTGCTCACGACCGAGCCCCTCACCCCCGCGCAGCGCGCGTCCATCGGCTGGCGCGGACGCGAGGGCCTGGGCGACACGGGCAAGCAGTTCCACTACTTCCGGCTGACCGCGGACGACCGCGTCCTGTGGGGCGGCTACGACGCCATCTACCACCCGGGCAACAGGGTCGTCCCGGCGCACGACCGCCGGCCGGCGACCTTCGCGACGCTGGAGCGGAACTTCCTGGCCACCTTCCCGATGCTCGCGGGGATCCGCTTCACGCACCGCTGGGGCGGCGCCATCGACACGACGACGCGGTTCCACGTGACGTTCGGCGAGGCGCTGGGCGGGCGGGTGCACTACGCCCTGGGCTACACGGGCCTCGGCGTGGGCTCCTCGCGATGGGCGGCCGGGATCCTGCGGGACAAGGTCCTGGCGCTCGACTCCCCGCGGCTGCGGCTGCGGTTCGTGCGGTCGAGGCCGTTCCCCATCCCGCCCGAGCCGGTCCGGACGCCGGCCGTGGAGCTCATGCGCCGGGCGGTCATCGACGCGGACCGCAACGAGGGACGGCCCGGCTTGTTCCTGCGGGCGATGGACGCGCTGGGGATCGGCTTCGACAGCTGAGGCGCGGCTCGGGTGCGCCGGGGACCCGGCGCACCAGGCGGGCGTGCTCGTGCCACACGGCGCGGCGCGGCGCGGCAGGGCGGCGAAGCCGGCGGGAATCAGCCCTTCGGCAGCACCCAGCCCGGCAGCTCCTTAGCAAGGGTCGCCAGCGGCAGCGAGCCGTGCCCGATGAGCTCGTCGTGGAACCGGCGCAGGTCGAACGCGGCGCCATCGCGCTCCGTGAGGTCGGCACGGAGCTGCCGGATGACGCGCATCCCGGTCATGTAGCACAGCGCCTGACCGGGCCAGCCGATGTAGCGGTCCGTCTCGATGACCGCGTCCGTCCCGGACAGGCCGGTGCGGAGCAGCTGGTCGATCGACTGCTGGCGGGTCCAGCCCAGGCCGTGCATCCCGGAGTCCACGACCAGCCGGGAGGCGCGCCACGCCTGCGCGTCGAGCATCCCCAGGCGCTCGCCGGCATTGCGGTACAGGCCGTACTCGTCGGCGAGCCGCTCGGCATACAGGCCCCAGCCCTCGACGTAGGCGCCGCCGACCAGCCGCGACCCGAGGCGCCGGAAGATGTTGAGGCTCGGGTGCTCCATCTCCAGCGCGATCTGGAAGTGATGGCCCGGGATGGCCTCGTGGTAGGTCGTGGACGCGAGCTTGGAGAAGGTGCGGCTCGGCAGGTCGTAGGTGTTGACGTAGTAGGTGCCGGGCCGCGTGCGGTCGAGCGTCGGCGGGTAGTAGTAGGCGAAGGCGACGTCCTTCTCCTTGTACGCCTCGACCGGCCTGACCTCGCAGCCCGAGACCGGGAGCCGCCCGAAGATCCGGGGTGCGATCGCCAGGGCACGGCCGATGTCCTCGGTCGCCCGGGCGACAAGCTCGTCGCTGGTCGAGGCGCGGTTCGCAGGGTCGTCGGCCAGCGCGCGGCGGTAGGCGTCGACGTCGTCGCCGTAACCCTCGGCGGCGGCGATGGCGCGGCGCTCCGCGTCGATCGTCGCCAGCTCGTCGAGGCCCACCTGGTGGACGTCCCGCGGGTCCAGGTCGAGCGTGGTCCAGGCCCGGATCGCGTGGCGGTAGAGCGCCTCGCCGTCCGGCGCCGAGCAGAGGCCCGGCAGCTCGCGCGTCGCCGCGAGATACGGGCCCGCTAGGGCGTCGCGGAACCGGCGGTTGGCCGGGTACACCGACCCGCGCAGGGCCTCGCGGACGGTGTCGCGGTCCGCCTCGCTCGCGACGCGCGCGGTCATGGCGATCGGCGACGTCTCCACCGGGATGGCCAGGAGCCGGTCCAGCTGGTCGATGGTCCGCTCGGCGACGACGCGCGCGGCGGTCCGGCCCGACGCGCGACCCTCGTCGAGGACCCCGATGGTCGCGTCGATCGCGTCCCCGTAGGCGTGGAGCCGGGCGAGGAACGTCTCCAGGCGCTCGGGGGTATCCGCGCGCTGGAACTGGCTGATCTGGCTGATCTGGAGCTGGATGCCCTCCATGTGGTCCACGGCGCGCAGCTCGTGGAACGCGAGGTCGTCCCCCTCGATGCCCAGCTCGACGACGATCCGGACCATGTCCTTGGTGATGCGCTCCTCGACCGACAGGCCGTCGTCCGGCACCCCGGCGATCTCGCGCCGGACGCGCTCGGCGAGGGCGCGCGAGGCGGCCCGACCAGCGGGACCCGGGTCCTCGAGGCGGTCGTCGTAGCGGTCGTCGCCGTAGACGGTGGCGGTGGCCGGCTGGAGCGGGAGGAGGTCCTCCCAGAAGGCGACGGCGATCTCGTCGATCCTGGAGATGGGCTCGGTCACGGATGGAACACCTGTTGGCGGGCACGGGCACGAGGCGGCCCTGGGCCGAGGCGGCCCTGGGCCGCGGATGGGAGCGCTCGGCGGGGCTAGCGTACCGCCGCCGGGAGAATCGCTGCCGTGCGCCGGTGCGGCGCCGGGCCGTGGCCCGTGAGCCAGGAGCGGGCGTGGCGCCGGGTCAGGATCCGCCGCCCCCGAACAGCGAGAGCTGGTCGCCCGTGCGCTCCACCGCGGGATCCAGGCCCAGCAGGGGCTCCAGGTCCCCGAGGTCCACCTGCTCACGGGCTGCCCAGTCGCGGACGTGGTTCGCCTTGACGAGGTGCCAGCCCCCGGCATCGAGGCCATCGCGCAACAGCGGCGAGCGGTCCAGCTTGTGGCGGACGAGCTCGGTGCGCTCGGGGAGCACGACCAGGAACCGGACCAGGCGGTCGTCGTTGGGGATGCGGGCGTGGCGTCGGAGCACCGTGTCGGACAGCATCGCCGTCCACTCGACCTCCCAGGCCAGCGCGGCCCGTCCGCGGACGTACCAGATGACGTCGACGTCCTCCAGGTCGCGGGCGGCGATCCGGCCCAGGCTGGGCGGCCCCGAGAGCTCGCGGACCTCGAGGTGGTCGGCGAGCGTGTAGCCGTCGATCCTCCGCGGCTGCTGGCGCTCCCCCACCCAGCACGAGAAGCCGAGACGGTGTCCAAGGCCCACGAGGTCCGCGATGAGCCGGCTGTGCTCTTCGCTGCGGCGGACGAGGTCATCGCCGGTCGCCAGCCGCTCTGGCGTGGAGGCGATGCTCCGGTAGGAATCCAGGCATGCGCGGACCAGGGCCTCGTCCGGCAGGTCCGGGCCGGTGAACAGGCCGGCGACCCGGTCCAGGAACGCGGCCTCGGACAGCGGGCCGGCCGTGGACAGGAGGCTGTAGACGGCCCACTCCACCCGGTCCGCGAGGGGGACGGCGGCGAGCTCACGGTCCGCCTTGTCGCCCAGCCACCAGCGGTCGTCGCCCACCTTGACCAGGCGCTTGCCCTCGGCGCCGGCCAGGGCAGCCCGGACGAGGAGCAGGAGGCGGTCGACGTGGTCGGCCGCGGGAACGGGCCTCGGAACCGGCTGGGCCTCCGCGGCGGCATCGGGGCCCGGGGACGGGGCACCGGCGGCGGGCTCGGCCAGGGCCGGCGGGCGCACAAGGCGCCGCAGGTGCCCGGTCCGGTCGAGGCCCACGAGGATCTCCCCGAGGAGCCCCTCGAAGGTCACCGGCTCGCCACGGAGCTTGAGGACGTCCACCGCTGCGTCCACCACGGCCCGTTCGGCGTCCTCCGGGGAGAACGGGGCGTTGGCGCCCCGCTCGGCGGGGGCGAACAGCCGTTCGTTGGGGGTGTAGTCCGGGTCGCCGGCGCCGCCCGGCAGCGGCGCCAGCGCCTGGTTGGCGCGCGTCCGCGGGCCCCGCGGGACGGCACCCGAGCCGGGCGGGACCAGCTCGACCATGCCGCCGGTGTCGCGGCCCGCCTCGGGGAGTCGTGCGCCGGCCATGCGGTAGCCGGCCGTCACGCCGCCCAGCGCGCATGCGACGAGGCTCTCCGGTCCGTCGCCCTCGAGCAGGAACACGACCCGGGCATCCCGCCCCATGATCGGCTCCACGGCCCGCAGCGAGCGGCTGATCGCCGTCGCCTGCCAGCCCCAGGTGGGGCGCACGGCAGGCCCGAACAGGGGCTCCAGCGGCAGCGTGGAGGCGGCCTCGCGCCCGAGGGCCCAGGCGGTGCCGTGGTAGGCCCAGGCGAGGCGCTCGGCGACCGGGCGAAGTGGCGGCGTCCCCACCGCCAGGCGCACGCGCGGGCGGACCCCGACGCCGGCCTGGTGGCGCGCCTCGAGGCCCAGCGCGTCGAGTGCCGCGGGCGTTCCCTGCTTCACGACGGCCGTGGCGGCGCCCTCCGCGAGGCTGCGCATGTCGTCGCCCATGCGTGCCGCCACGGGTCCCCAGACGCCGCTCTCGAGCCGCTGGATGAACCCCCGGACGACGCGGACGCCGTCCTCGAACGCCAGCCACGGGTTGCGCTCGCGCCACTGGGCGTTGCCCGGCAGCTTGACGTGTCCGCCACTGATCTTGAGGGGCGCCACGCGGCCCGGCGAGGTGGAGAGGCGGCTCGCGGGGGCCACCGCGTGGAGGAGGGCCAGCCGCAGGGCGGCGGCGATGGGGGCGGCGCGCAGGTCGCCCTCCACCCGGTCCAGGATCGCAGACAGGGCCACCAGCTGGCGGGTCGTGTGGAGGTCCAGGAGCTCGTCGGCGAGGGCCTCGCCGCCATCGAGCGTCGGGAAGCGGTCGCGCAGCTGGTGGCGGACCTCGGCGCCCTCGGGGTCCATGGCCCGCTCGATGTCCGCGGCGTCCAACGGGGCGTGCCGGTGCTCCCCGCCGCCCAGCTGGTCACGGCAGACCGGGCAGCGGTAGTGCTTGCGGAGCGGGCGCGGGCCGCCCGGGCGGCCGACCACGTCGGTGGACTCGGCGGACCAGGTCACCTCGTCCAGGATCACCTGCCGGTCGCAGGTGGCGCACCGGCTGGCGTAGCGATCCGTGATGGACGCCTTGAGGCTGGACTCACGGCGCGCGGACGCGGCCAGGGACTGGATCGCGGCGTCGAGATGTCGCAGGTCCGGGGGGCGCAGGACGATCTCGGCCAGGAGCCGGTCCAGCGCCGAGCTCTCCAGGCTGACGGCCTTGCGCTGGCTGTCGATGGCGGCGCGGGCCACCCAGCCGCCGCGCCCGAACATGTCGAGGATGATGTCGCCGGGGGCAGAGGCGGCCTCGAGGCGCGCGGCCACGAGCGCCGGCGGCGGGGGCGGCGCGAACCGCTCGTACGCGGGCAGGCTGAAGCCAGGTTCGGCGCGGAGGAGCAGGGCGCGACCAGCCATGGGGCCAGATTGTCGCAGACACGGCGCCGGGAGGCGGGCCCGAGTTCCGACCGGGGGTCGCGCAGGGTCGGGCCCGGGAGGGATGTCGGGCCCGTGGACCGCGGAGTCGCGCGGATCGGCCCTCGATGCGGCCCGCGCCGACCGTGCGCCAGCGGCATCCTGGACGGTGGAACCACACGACGAGACCGCGCCGCCGCTCCGGCTCCGGGAATCGGAACGCCCGGGCAGGGCCCGGGCGTCCTCGATCGTGGTGCGCTGGCGGCCTACGGCTCCTCGAGCTCGTCCGTCTCCTCGACGAACGCCTCGTCCGTGGTCTCCTCGGGGGGCAGCACGCGGTCGAGGTTCTCGATCTCCTCGTCCTCGATGTCGTCCTCGAGGTCGTCCTCGAGCTCCTCGTCCTCCCGGACCAGCGTGCCCTTGGTGTACGGGCGCAGGTCCGTGGACTTGGCGGCGGTCGGGAAGCTGACCTTGCCGTAGTTGCGCGGGTCCTGGAAGACCTCGCGGATGATCAGGCGGACGTCCTTGTCGCCGAGCGAGGTGACGCCGGCGAGGTACTTGTT
>Ga0302263_10000370_pt1 | contig 17476 bp, 14 predicted proteins | sample II_Fen_N1_4_FD_194564 | JGI IMG/M metagenome (GOLD analysis project Ga0302263, IMG submission 194564) | Peat permafrost microbial communities from Stordalen Mire near Abisko, Sweden - II_Fen_N1_4 | ecosystem: Environmental > Terrestrial > Soil > Wetlands > Permafrost | place: Sweden: Abisko... | reverse complement strand
GCTCGGTCCCCTGGACGGCACCTACGTGTCGACGACGCGCTCCGGTGACTGGCTCGACCGCGTCAGCGCCCACGACCTCGGCGTGCGCAGCGCCGCGCAGGTGGAGGTGCACACCGGGGGCGTGCTGCTGCGCCGGCAGGGTGCCCGGGACGTGCTCGTGCCGGGCGACCGGCTGCGCGCGGTCGGCACCGCACCGGGGATGGCCGGCAAGTTCGTCGGCGGCGAAGGGCTGGTCGTCCTGACCTGGTCGGCGCAGGACGATGCGGCGGGCGACCTCGGGGCGGACGGCACAGCGGTGCTCCTGGACACCGGGGTGCGGCTGCGGCGGAAGGCCGACCGTGCGCGGCTCGTCGAGTCCGTCCGGACGCTGCTCGCCGACCAGGAGGGGGCCGCATGAGCGGCGCCGTGCTGGTGCTCGAGGACGGCCGGACCTTCGTCGGGGACGCCTACGGCGCGGTCGGCGTCACCCTCGGGGAGATCGTCTTCGCCACCGGGATGACCGGGTACCAGGAGACGCTGACCGACCCCTCGTACCACCGCCAGATCGTCGTGATGACGGCCCCGCACATCGGCAACACCGGGGTCAACGACGAGGACCCCGAGTCGACGCGGATCTGGGTGGCCGGCTACGTGGTGCGCGACCCGTCCCGCCGGTCGTCGAGCTGGCGGGCGCAGCGGTCGCTGGACGAGGAGCTGGTCACGCAGGGAATCGTGGGGATCAGCGCCATCGACACCCGTGCCCTGACCCGCCACCTGCGCGACCGCGGCGTGATGCGGGCGGGGATCTTCTCCGGCGCGGCGCTGGTCGACCACCTCGGCGAGCGACGCCCGGTGGACGAGCTGCTGGACGAGGTGCTCGGTGCACCCGCGATGGCGGGTGCGGACCTTGCCGGCGAGGTCTCGACCGAGCACGCCTACGTGGTGGCCGCGCTCGGCCCGGACGGGGAGCCGACCGCGGAACCGGTGGCCCGGGTGGCGGCGGTCGACCTGGGGATCAAGGCGATGACCCCGCACCGGATGGCCGAACGGGGCATCGAGGTGCACGTGCTGCCCGCCGCGTCGTCGATCGACGACGTGCTCGCCGTGGCGCCGGACGGGGTGTTCTTCTCCAACGGCCCGGGGGACCCGGGCGCCGCCACGCACGAGGTGGACCTGCTGCGCGCGGTGCTCGACCGGCGGATCCCGTTCTTCGGCATCTGCTACGGCAACCAGCTCTTCGGCCGCGCGCTGGGCTTCGGCACCTACAAGCTCGCCTACGGCCACCGCGGCGTCAACCAGCCGGTGATGGACCGCACCACCGGCAAGGTGGAGGTCACCGCGCACAACCACGGGTTCGCCGTGGATGCGCCGCTCGACCGGGAAGTGGTGGCGCCGTACGACGACGGCCGGTACGGACGCGTCCGGGTCAGCCACATCGACCTCAACGACGACGTGGTGGAGGGCCTGGAGGCCCTCGACCAGCCCGCGTTCAGCGTGCAGTACCACCCGGAGGCCGCGGCGGGTCCGCACGACGCCGCCTACCTGTTCGACCGCTTCCTCGACCTCATGCTCGCGGCACGTACCCCGCGCGACGACTCGGACGGAGAGGCCTGATGCCGCGCCGCGACGACATCTCCAGCGTCCTGGTGATCGGCTCCGGTCCGATCGTCATCGGCCAGGCCTGCGAGTTCGACTACTCGGGCACACAGGCGTGCCGCGTGCTCAAGGCCGAAGGCCTGCGCGTCGTGCTGGTGAACTCCAACCCTGCGACGATCATGACCGACCCCGAGTTCGCCGACGCCACCTACGTCGAGCCGATCACCACCGAGGTGCTCACCTCGATCATCGCCAAGGAGCGGCCCGACGCGCTGCTGCCCACGCTGGGCGGCCAGACCGCGCTCAACGCCGCCGTGGCGCTGGCCGAGGCCGGCGTGCTCGAGGAGTACGGCGTCGAGCTGATCGGCGCCAGCATCGAGGCGATCCGCAAGGGGGAGGACCGCCAGAAGTTCCGCGAGGTCGTCGCCGTGTGCGGGGGGGAGTCGGCCGCGTCGGTGATCGTGCACTCGATGGACGAGGCCCTGGCCGCGGTCGACGTGCTCGGCTACCCCCTGGTGGTGCGCCCGTCGTTCACCATGGGCGGGCTCGGCTCCGGCATCGCCTACGACGAGACCGACCTGCGCCAGATCGTCGGGCAGGGACTGCACTACTCGCCGGTGACGGAGGTGCTCCTCGAGGAGTCGATCCTCGGCTGGAAGGAGTACGAACTCGAGCTGATGCGCGACAAGCACGACAACGTGGTGGTGGTCTGCTCGATCGAGAACGTCGACCCCGTCGGCGTGCACACCGGCGACTCGGTGACCGTGGCGCCGGCCCTCACCCTGACCGACCGGGAGTACCAGCGGCTGCGCGACATCGCGATCGCCGTGATCCGTGAGGTCGGCGTGGACACCGGCGGCTGCAACATCCAGTTCGCCGTGCACCCGGACACCGGGCGCGTCGTCGTCATCGAGATGAACCCCCGGGTGTCCCGCTCGTCGGCCCTGGCCAGCAAGGCGACCGGCTTCCCGATCGCGAAGATCGCTGCGCGGCTGGCGATCGGCTACACGCTCGACGAGATCCCCAACGACATCACGGGCTCGACGCCGGCCAGCTTCGAGCCAACCCTCGACTACGTCGTGGTCAAGGTGCCGCGGTTCGCCTTCGAGAAGTTCCCCGCCGCGGACCCGGTGCTGACCACCACGATGAAGTCCGTCGGCGAGGCGATGGCGCTCGGCCGCAACTTCACGGAGGCGCTCGGCAAGGCGTTGCGCTCGCTCGACAAGAAGGGCGCGACGTTCCACTGGGACGGTGCGCCCGCCACCGGGGCGGAGCTCGACGCGCTGCTCACGTCGATCGCCCGCCCCACCGAGCGTCGGCTGGTCGAGGTGCAGCAGGCGCTGCGCGCCGGGGTGAGCGTGCAGACGGTCTACGAGCGCACGGGCATCGACCCGTGGTTCCTCGACCAGGTGCAGCTGATCAACGAGGTCGCCGCCGAGACGGCCGCCGCGCCCGCGCTCACCCGCGAGGTGCTCGCCCGCGCGAAGCGCCACGGACTGTCCGACCCGCAGGTGGCCGCCCTGCGCGGCACCAGCGAGGACAGCGTGCGCAACACGCGCTGGGCCCTGGGCGTGCGGCCGGTCTACAAGACGGTCGACACCTGCGCAGCGGAGTTCGCGGCGCGCACGCCGTACCACTACTCGGCCTACGACGAGGAGAACGAGGTGATCGCGCGGACCCGGCCCGCGGTGATCATCCTCGGGTCCGGGCCGAACCGGATCGGGCAGGGCATCGAGTTCGACTACTCGTGCGTGCACGCCGCGCTGGCGCTCAAGGGCACGTACGAGACCGTGATGGTCAACTGCAACCCCGAGACCGTGTCCACCGACTACGACACCTCGGACCGGCTGTACTTCGAGCCGCTGACCTTCGAGGACGTGCTCGAGGTCTACGAGGCCGAGAAGGCCGCGGGACCGGTGGCCGGGCTGATCGTCACCCTCGGTGGGCAGACCCCGTTGTCGCTGGCGCACCGGCTGGCCGACGCCGGGCTGCCGATCCTCGGCACGCCCCCGGAGGCGATCGACGCCGCGGAGGACCGGGGCCAGTTCGGTCGGGTGCTCGCGGAGGCGGGCCTCCCGGCGCCCGCGTTCGGGACCGCGACCACGCTGGAGGGCGCCCGCGACACGGCGCGCCGGATCGGCTACCCGGCGCTCGTGCGGCCGTCGTACGTGCTGGGCGGGCGCGGCATGGAGATCGTCTACGACGAGGCCCAGCTGTCGGAGTACGTGCAGCGCGCGCTCGACGAGGTGGCGGACGGCGGCCGGGCCGGCTCGCTGCCCCCGCTGCTCATCGACCGCTTCCTCGACGATGCGATCGAGATCGACGTCGACGCGCTGTTCGACGGCGACGAGCTGTTCCTCGGCGGCGTGATGGAGCACATCGAGGAGGCCGGCATCCACTCCGGCGACTCGGCGTGCACGCTGCCGCCCGTGACGTTGTCGGTGGCCGAGCTGGACCGGATCCGGGTCTCGACCGAGGCGATCGCCCGCGGTGTCGGGGTGCGCGGTCTGCTCAACATCCAGTTCGCCCTGGTGTCCGACATCCTCTACGTGCTCGAGGCCAACCCGCGCGCGTCGCGTACCGCGCCCTTCGTCTCCAAGGCGACCGGGGTGGCGCTGGCCAAGGCCGCCGCGCTGGTGATGGTCGGGCACTCGATCGCCGACCTGCGCGCGGCCGGGGTGCTGCCCGACGAGGACGCGAGCGTGCTCGACCTGGCGGCCCCCATCGCGGTCAAGGAGGCGGTGCTTCCGTTCAAGCGGTTCCGCACGGCCGAGGGCCACGCGATCGACACCGTGCTCGGCCCGGAGATGCGGTCGACCGGCGAGGTGATGGGCTTCGACGACGACTTCCCGACGGCGTTCGCCAAGTCGCAGCAGGCCTCGTTCGGCGGTCTGCCGACCTCCGGCCGGGTGTTCGTCTCGGTGGCCGACCGGGACAAGCGCGCGATCGTGCTGCCGATGGGCCGGCTCGCCCAGCTCGGGTTCGAGGTGCTGGCCACCGAGGGCACCGCGCTGGTGCTGCACCGCAGCGGCATCCGGTCGCGCGTGGTGCGCAAGTTCTCCGCCGGGCGTGGGCCTGACGGCGAGCCGACCATCGTCGACCTCATCACGGACGGCCAGGTGGACATGGTGGTGAACACCCCGTCCGGCCAGGGCGCACGCGCGGACGGCTACGAGATCCGCGCGGCCACCAATGCCGCGGACAAGGCGATCATCACCACCGTGCAGCAGCTCGGTGCGGCCGTGCAGGCGATCGAGGCGGTGCTGTCCGGCCCGTTCCGGGTCCGCAGCCTCCAGGAGCACGACGCGGCGGCCCGGGGGCGCCGAGCCGCGCGCGCCGCGGCGGCGGCGGTCGTCGTCGACGACAGCTCCGGCGACGCATCGGTGGGCGTGGCGTGACCGCGCTGACGGGCTCCGCGGACGGGGGAGTGCGGCCGTCCTTCGGCGCCCGGCTGGCGGCCGCCATGGGCCGCCTGGGCCCGCTGTGCGTGGGGATCGACCCGCACCCGGACCTGCTGGCGGCCTGGGGCCTGACGGACGACGCCGACGGGCTGCGGCGGTTCGCGCTGCGGACGATCGAGGCCGTGGCCGGTGTGGTGCCGGCTGTCAAGCCGCAGGCGGCGTTCTTCGAGCGGCACGGCTCGGCCGGCGTGGCGGTGCTGGAGGAGGTGGTCGCGGCGGGCCGCGCCGCCGGGCTGCTCGTCGTCGTGGACGCCAAACGTGGCGACATCGGCTCGACGATGTCCGCCTACGCGGACGCGTTCCTGCGGGACGGGTCCCCGTTGGCCGGGGACGCTCTCACGGTGTCGCCCTACCTGGGCTTCGGCTCGCTCGGCCCCGCGCTGGACGCGGCGGCGGCGAGCGGGCGTGGACTCTTCGTGCTGGCGCTGACGTCCAACCCCGAGGGAGCGTCGGTCCAGCACGCGCGCGGCGCGGACGGCACGCCGGTGGCCGTGGCCATCGCCCGGGCCGCGGCGGCGCGCAACGCCGCGGAAGTGGCCGCCACGGGCGCGGCGCTGGGCTCGGTCGGCCTCGTCGTCGGCGCGACGATCGGTGATGCGGCGACGCGCCTCGGACTGGACCTGGCCGGGGTCCGGGGTCCGTTGCTCGCCCCCGGGGTCGGCGCCCAGGGCGCCGGCGCTGCCGAGCTCGCGGCCGTGTTCGGGTCTGCCCGGGGTGCGGTGCTGGCTGCCTCGTCGCGGGAGGTGCTGCGCGCCGGACCGGACGCCGGGGCGCTGCGTGCAGCGGCGCAGACCGCCCGCGACGCGGCCGCCGACGCCCTCCGCTGAGGCCTCGCTCGACGCGTCAGCGTCTCGACACCGCCCCATCGGCGCTGGTCGGATTCGGTGTCGGGGAACGCGTCGCGTTGCCGACTGCCCAGACGGTCGCTAGGTTCGATCCGTTCATGATCCCGCTCACGTGAGGATCCTCGACCGACGACGAGAAGGTGACGCGCGTGGCTCTTCCCCCGCTGACTCCAGAACAGCGCGCAGCAGCGCTCGAGAAGGCCGCCGCGGCGCGCCAGGCCCGGGCTGAGGTCAAGAACCGTCTCAAGTACTCCAACGGAACCCTGTCCGACGTGATCGAGCAGGGTCAGCGCGACGAGACCATCGGCAAGCTCAAGGTGATCTCGCTGCTCGAGTCGCTGCCCGGCGTGGGCAAGGTCAAGGCCCGCGCGATCATGACGGACATCGGCATCTCCGAGACGCGGCGCGTCCGGGGTCTGGGACCGCACCAGGTCAAGGCGCTGATCGACCGCTTCGGCTGACCGGACCGGACGCCCGGATCACCCCAGCCGCACGGCACGACGAGGAGCACGGCACCACCATGACCACGCCCGCGAGGCTGACCGTGCTGGCCGGGCCGACGGCCGTGGGCAAGGGGACTGTGTCGGCGGACGTGCGCGCCCGCTACCCGCAGATCTGGCTGTCGGTGTCGGTCACCACCCGCCGACCACGGCCAGGCGAGGTGGAGGGCGTGCACTACCACTTCGTCACCGACGACGAGTTCGACGCGATGGTCGCTGCCGGCGAGCTGCTGGAGTGGGCCCTGGTCCACGGCCGGAACCGCTACGGGACTCCGCGCGGCCCGGTGCAGGAGCACGTGGCTGCGAGTGAGCCGGCCCTGCTCGAGATCGATCTGGAAGGCGCCCGGCAGGTGCGCGCCACCATGCCCGACGCGCGGTTCGTCTTCCTGGCGCCGCCGTCCTGGGACGAGCTGGTGCGGCGCCTGGTCGGGCGCGGCACCGAGGACGCGGCCGAACGGGAGCGCCGGTTGGCTACCGCACGGGTGGAGATGGCTGCGGCGCCCGAGTTCGACCATGTGATCGTCAACGACGACGTGCACCGGGCCACCGACGAGCTGGTGGCCGTGATGGGGTTGGCTCCCGCGCCGGCCTGAGCACCGCCAGGACGGACCCGGCCGCCAGGACGGACCCGGCAGCGGCTAGACTGTGCGGCAGCATGTGGGACTCCGCCGTGTCGGCGCCCGCCCGAACCCACCCCATCCACCGGGAGCAGCCTGTGTCCGGAACCGTCGCCCACCCCACCGGCATCACCGACCCGCCCATCGACGACCTGCTGCAGCGGGCCGACTCGAAGTACTCCCTCGTCCTGTTCAGCGCCAAGCGGGCCCGGCAGATCAACGCCTACTACGCGCAGCTCAACGAGGGCCTGCTCGAGTACGTGGGACCGCTCGTGGAGACGCGGCCGCAGGAGAAGCCCCTCTCGATCGCCATGCGGGAGATCGACAAGGGCCTCCTGGTCGCCGTCGCCACCGAGGACTGAGTCCCGGACAGCACCGTGCGGATCGTCCTCGGCGTGTCCGGCGGCATCGCCGCCTACAAGTCCGTCGCGCTGCTGCGACTGCTGCGGGAGGACGGCCATGCGGTGCGCGTGGTGCCCACGCGCGCGGCGCTCGAGTTCGTCGGGCGGCCCACGTGGGAGGCGCTGTCGGGCGAGCCGGTGACCAGTGAGGTCTTCGACGACGTGCACCGGGTGGCGCACGTGGCCGTCGGCCAGGGCGCCGACCTCGTCATCGTCGCACCGGCCACCGCCGACCTCCTGGCGCGCGCCGCGGCGGGCCTGGCCGACGACCTGCTGACTGCGACGCTGCTCGTCGCGACCTGCCCGGTGCTGCTCGCCCCGGCGATGCACACCCAGATGTGGCAGCACCCGGCCACGGTGGCCAACGTCGCCACCCTGCGGTCGCGGGGCGTGCACGTGCTCGACCCCGACTCCGGGCGGCTCACGGGTGACGACTCCGGCCCCGGTCGGCTGCCGGAGGGCGCCGACATCGCCGCCGCGGCCCTCGCCCTGGTCGACACCGGCCACGGACGGGACCTGGCCGGGCGACGGGTGGTCGTGTCCGCCGGCGGCACCCGGGAACCGATCGATCCGGTGCGCTACCTCGGCAACCGGTCGTCGGGGCGCCAGGGCGTCGCCCTGGCCGCGGCCGCCCACCGCCGGGGGGCGCAGGTGACACTCGTCGCGGCCAACGTCGAGGTGCCCGTGCCCCGGGGGGTCGATGTGGTGCCGGTCGAGACCGCCGCCGAGCTGCGGGAGGCCGTCCGCGCCGCCGCCGCGGATGCGGATGTCGTGGTGATGGCCGCCGCCGTGGCGGACTTCCGGCCGCGGACCGGCCACGCGACGAAGATCAAGAAGCAGCCCGGCGGCTCGCCGCCGGTGATCGAGCTCGTCGAGACCGTCGACGTGCTGGCCGAGCTGGTGGCCGACCGGCCGCGCCCGGGTCAGGTGGTCGTGGGGTTCGCGGCCGAGACCGGCGACGACGAGGGCGATGTGCTGCACCACGGCCGTGCCAAGGCCCGCCGCAAGGGCGCGGACCTGCTGGTGGTCAACGCGGTCGGCGCCGGACGCGGCTTCGCCGTGCCGGACAACGAGGTCACCATCCTGGACGCCGCCGGGGAGAGCGTCACCGCGGCCGGCGGGACCAAGGACGAGGTGGCCGACGCGGTCTGGGACGCCGTGCTGCGATTGCTGACCTGAGCAGGGGCGCGGCCACGGCCGGCTCCGACGGGCTCGCACCCCGTGGCCTAGGCTGCACGGCGTGACATCCTTCGTCGGTCGCCTGTTCACCTCCGAGTCGGTCACCGAGGGCCATCCCGACAAGGTGTGCGACCAGATCTCCGACGCGATCCTCGACGCCATGCTGGAGCAGGACCCGCAGGCACGGGTGGCGGTGGAGACGATGGTGACCACCGGGCTCGTGCACGTGGCCGGTGAGGTGACCACCGACGCCTACGTCGAGATCCCGCAGGTGGTCCGCGAGGTGGTCCGCGAGATCGGGTACACCTCGTCGGACATCGGCTTCGACGGCGACTCGTGCGGTGTGTCGGTGTCGATCGGCCAGCAGTCGTCCGACATCGCCCAGGGCGTGGACAAGGCGATGGAGGTCCGCCTCGACGACGGCGACCTCGACCCGCTGGACCGCCAGGGCGCCGGTGACCAGGGCCTGATGTTCGGCTACGCGTGCGACGACACGCCCACCTTGATGCCGCTGCCGATCTGGACCGCGCACCGCCTCGCCGAGCGACTGGCCGCGGTCCGCAAGGAGGGCCTCGTGCCCGGCCTGCGGCCCGACGGGAAGACCCAGGTGACCATCTCCTACGACGGCGACCGCGCCGTCGCCGTGGACACGCTGGTGATCTCCACGCAGCACGAGCCGCACGTCCGCCTGGAGGACGAGCTGTTCCCGGCCGTGCGCGACCTCGTCGTGGCGCCAGTGCTCGCCGCGCTGGACCTCGACACGTCGGGCTACCGGCTGCTCGTCAACCCGACCGGGCACTTCGTCATCGGCGGTCCCAAGGGTGACGCAGGGCTGACCGGCCGCAAGATCATCGTCGACACCTACGGCGGCATCGCGCGGCACGGCGGGGGCGCGTTCTCCGGCAAGGACCCCTCGAAGGTGGACCGGTCGGCCGCTTACGCGATGCGGTGGGTGGCGAAGAACGTGGTGGCCGCCGGTCTGGCGCGCCGGTGCGAGGTGCAGGTCGCCTACGCGATCGGGCGAGCGCATCCGGTCGGGCTGTACGTCGAGACGTTCGGCACGGGGACGGTCCCGGACGAACGCCTCACCGGCGTGATCCGTGACGTGTTCGACCTGCGGCCCGCGGCGATCATCCGCGACCTCGATCTGCTGCGGCCGATCTACCGGCGCACCGCGGCCTACGGGCACTTCGGCCGGGAGCTGCCCGGGTTCACCTGGGAGCGCACCGACCGGGTCGACGATCTGCTGTCCGCACTGGGCTGACCGGCAGGCCGGCCGTCGCCGCGCTCCGCCCCCTGGGGCCGACCGCGGTGCACCCGTCGGCCGAGGCGTCGGTGCGGCGTGGTGGGATGGGGCCGTGACGGCGGCAGCGGGCACCCAGCAGGCCCTGGCGGGCATGCCCCGGGTTCGCGCGCCACGCCGCGTCGTCGAGGGCGAACGCGCCGCACGGCTCCCGGTCGCACGCGTCTGCGTCGATGTCCAGCCCGCGCACCTGGACCGCGTCTTCGACTACGCGGTTCCGGCCGCGCTCGACGACCGCGCGGCTCCCGGCACCCGGGTCAAGGTGCGGTTCGCCGGTCAGGAGGTCGGCGGCTGGCTGCTCGAACGCGTCGCCGAGCCGGGCCATGACGGGCCGCTGAGCCCGCTGCGGCGCGTGGTGACCGGTGAGCCGGTGCTGACCGCGCCGGTGGCGGCGCTGGCGCGTGCCGTGGCGGACCGGTACGCCGGCACGCTGGCCGACGTGCTCCGGCTGGCGGTGCCTCCCCGGCACGCGCGGGTCGAGGCGGAGGCCGACGCCGCACCCGACGACTCGCCGGTGGGTGACGCCTCGCGAGCCACCGACGCCGTACGGCCGTCCGGGGCGGCCTGGCAGCCGTACCGGGGCGGCACGGCGTTCCTCCAGCGCGTGCTGGCCGGCGACGCACCGCGTGCGGTGTGGACCGCCCTGCCGGGCGGGGACGGGGACGCGTGGCCGGACGCGGTGGCCCAGGCCGTGGCGGCGTGCGTGCTCGGCGGGCGCGGCGCCCTGGTGGTGGCTCCGGACGCCCGCGACGTCGACCGGGTGCTGGCCGCCCTGGCGGGCGTCGGCGTCCCCGCGTGGACGCGCGGCACCACCGGCGGTGCCGTGCGGCTCACCGCCGACGAGGGCCCCGCCGCGCGCTACCGCTCCTTCCTGGCGGTCCGGCGCGGACGGGCGCGCGTCGTCGTCGGCACGCGGGCCTCGGCGTTCGCCCCGGTGGCCGACCTGGGGCTCGTCGTCTGCTGGGACGACGGCGACCCGATGCACGCCGAGCCGCGGTCGCCCTACCCGCACGTCCGTGAGGTGCTGGCGCTGCGGGCGGAGCTCGAGGGGTGCGCCGTGCTGTTCGGCGCGTACGGGCGCTCGGTCGAGGCGGCGGCCCTGCTCGCCTCCGGCTGGGCCCGCGAGGTGGCGGCCGACCGCGGCGCCGTCCGGGAGCGCACCGCCCGTGTGCGGGCGTTGACCAGCACCGAGCTGGCACGCGAGGGGCCCGCGGCGGCGGCGCGACTGCCCGCTCCGGTGTTCGCCGCAGTGCGCGCCGGTCTGGCGCTCGGGCCGGTGCTCGTCCAGACGCCGCGCGCCGGGTACCTGCCGGTGGTGGCCTGTGCCCGGTGCCGGGCGGTGGGCCGGTGCCCCGCCTGTACCGGTCCACTCGGTCTGGCGGCCTCGGGCGCTGTGCCGTCCTGCTCCTGGTGCGGACGGCTGGCGACCGACTGGCGGTGCACGGAGTGCGGCGGCGCGGCGCTGCGCTCGGTCCGGGTCGGGTCGCAGCGCACCGCCGAGGAGGTGGGCCGCGCGTTCCCGGGCGTCACGGTGCGGGTGTCCGGGGCGCGCAGCCAGGGCGGGGTGCTGGCGAGCGTGCCTCCCACCCCGGCAGTCGTCGTGGCCACGCCCGGCGCTGAACCGCTGGTGGCCGGCGGGTACGCGGTCGGTGTGCTGCTCGACGCTGCGGTGGCGAGCGGGGGCACGGGTCTGTCGGCGGAGCCGGACGCCCTGCGTCGGTGGCTGGCCGCCGCCGCCCTGGTACGGCCGGCCGACCAGGGCGGTCAGGTGCTCCTCGTCGGGGACGGCGCGCCGCGCCCGACGCAGGCGCTGGTGCGCTGGGACCCGGCAGGTCTGGCGGCGCGCGAGCTGGCCGAGCGCATCACGCTGCGGCTGCCACCCGCCGCGCCGATGGCGGCAGTCACCGGGGACCGGGTCGCGGTGGGGCTCGTCGTCGGACGGCTCGAGGTACCCGGACTCGAGGTGCTCGGCCCGGTGCCGGTGGCGGCGCACGACGAGGCGGTCCGCACGCTCGAGCCCGACGTCCGTGCGCTGCTGCGGGTGCCCCAGGCCGGTGTCCCAGGGCTGGCGCGCGCGCTGGCCGCCTCCCTCGCCGTGCGCTCGGCGCGGCGCGAGGGCGGGGCGCTCCGGGTGCAGGTGGACCCGCCCGAAGCCCTCTGAGGAGGTGGCGGCGTCCGGTCGGTGCCCGGGTCGGCGCCTAGGATCGAGCCCGTGCGTGTGCTCTTCGCCGGGACCCCGTCGGCCGCCGTGCCTGCCCTTGAGGCGGTCGCGTCGTCCCGTCATGAGCTTGTCGCCGTGCTGACCAGGCCCGATGCCCGCGCCGGACGTGGTCGGACCGCGACGGCCAGCGCGGTCCGGGTCGCCGCCGAACGGCTCGGCGTCCCCGTGCTCACCCCGGCCCGGCTGCGGGACGCGGGCGTCGCGCAGCTGCTGGCCGACCTGGCGCCGGATGTCGCGGCCGTCGTCGCGTACGGGGCGCTGGTGCCCCCCGACCTGCTGACCCTCCCGGAGCACGGCTGGGTGAACCTGCACTTCTCGGTGCTGCCCGCCTGGCGCGGCGCCGCGCCGGTGCAGCATGCCGTCATCGCGGGGGACGAGGTGACCGGCGCCACGACGTTCCGGCTCGACGAGGGCTTGGACACCGGGCCGTGCTTCGGCCTGCTCACCGAGACGATCCGCCCGCGGGACACCGCGGGTGACCTGTTGGGCCGGCTCGCCGTCGCGGGGTCGAGCCTGCTGGTGCGCACCCTGGACGGGATCGCCGACGGTGAGCTGGTGGCCGTGCCGCAACCGCTGGAAGGCGTCAGCCTGGCGCCCAAGCTGACCGCCGACGACGCGCGCGTGCGCTGGGACCACCCTGCGCAGGCGGTCGACCGACGGGTGCGCGGCTGCACGCCGACGCCCGGGGCGTGGACCACGCTGCCCGACGGCTCCCGGCTCGGCCTGGGCCCGGTCCGCCCGGTCGACGAGGTGCTTGAGCCGGGGCTGGTGCGCGTGGGTCGCCAGGAGGTGCTCGTCGGCACCGCCACCACCGCCGTCCGGCTCGGCGAGGTGGCCGCGCCCGGTCGCCGCGCGATGCCGGCCGCGGACTGGGCGCGCGGGGCGCGCCTGCCGGAAGGCACGGTTCTCGGTGGTGCCGGCGGCACCGCATCGAGCGCCGGCGCGCGGGAGACCCCATGAGCACCGGCGAGACGAGCGGGCGCCCGACCGACGACGAGGGCCGGCGAGCCGACGGTCAGCGCCGCGACGGTGCCGCCGGTGAGCGCCGCAACGCGCACGGCCGCCAACGCGGCGCGGCCCGCGCGGAGGGCCGGGGCCACCGCTCGGCCGCCGCACCGTCCCAGCGCGCCCGCACCGGCGACCCCGCTCGTGAGGTCGCCTACGACACGCTGCGGGCCGTCGACTCGTCGGACGCGTACGCGAACCTCGTCCTGCCACCCCTGCTGCGCGAACGTCGTCTGGACACCCGCGACGCGGCGTTCGCCACCGAGCTGGCCTACGGCACGCTGCGGCTGCGCGGACGGTACGACGCCGTGCTGGCCCAGTGCGTCGACCGGCCGCTGGATCGGCTCGACCCACCGGTGCTCGACGTGCTGCGGCTCGGCGCGCACCAGGTGCTCGGCATGCGGGTGCCGCCGCACGCCGCGGTCTCGCAGACCGTCGCCCTGGCGCGCGAGCGGGTCGGCCAGGGGTCGGCGCAGCTCGTCAACGCCGTGCTGCGCCGGGTCACCGAACGCACCCCGGAGGAGTGGCTGGACCGCATCGCCCAGGCGGCCGACCCGGCCGGCGACGACCCGGTGGCGCGGCTCGCCGTCGTCGAGAGCCATCCCGCGTGGGTGGTCCGCGCGCTGCGCGAGGCCCTCGTCGGCAACGGACGGGACGCTGCCGAGCTCGTCGCCCTGCTGCGCGCCGACAACGCGTCCCCGCGGGTCTCGCTCGTCGCCCGGCCCGGGCTGATCGAGCCGGACGAGCTCGCGGCGCAGGCCGGTGGCGGCACCCGGGGGCTGCTGGCGACGACGGCGGTCCAGCTGGCCGGCGGCGACCCGGGGAGGCTGCCCGCCGTGCGCGACGGGTACGCCGCGGTTCAGGACGAGGGCAGCCAGGTGGTGGCGCTGGCCCTGGCCGCCGCGCCGCTGCGCGGCGGGGCCGACGAGCGCTGGCTCGACCTGTGCGCCGGTCCCGGCGGCAAGGCCGCCCTGCTCGCGGCAGTGGCAGCGCAGCGCGGCGCGCGGCTGGTCGCCGTCGAGCCCGCCGCGCACCGCTCGCGCCTCGTCGTCGACGCGCTGGCCGCGGTCCCCGCCGGCGCCGTCGAGGAGGTCCGCACGGCGGACGGCCGGTCCGTCGGTGACGACGAGCCCGGCGGCTACGACCGGGTGCTCGTCGACGCGCCGTGCACCGGGCTCGGGGCGCTGCGCCGACGGCCCGAGGCGCGCTGGCGCCGCAGCCCCACCGACCTCACGGCCCTGGGTCCCCTGCAGCGCGCCCTGCTCGCGTCCGCCCTTGCGGCCGTCAGGCCCGGGGGAGTGGTGGCGTACGTCACCTGCTCACCGCACCTGGCCGAGACCCGGCTGCTCGTCACGGACGCCCTGCGCGCGGCGGACCGGGCCGGCACCCCGGCCGAGGTCCTGGACGCCCGGGCCGTCGTCCTCGCCCTCGTCCCGCCGGGCGCCCCGATCCCGGACCTGCCGGACCGGCCGGACGTCCAGCTGTGGCCGCACGTGCACGGCACCGACGCGATGCACCTGACCCTGCTGCGGCGCTCGACCTCGTAGTCTGACGACGTGGCCGTCCGCATCAACCCGAGCATCCTGTCCGCCGACTTCGCCAACCTCGAGCGGGACCTGCGGGCCGTCGCCTCGGCGGACTTCGTCCACGTCGACGTGATGGACCAGCACTTCGTGCCCAACCTGACGCTCGGGCTGCCGGTGGTGCGGCGCCTGGCCGAGGTGTCGCCCCTGCCGCTCGACGTGCACCTGATGATCGACGACGCCGACGACTGGGCCCCCCGGTACGCCCAGGCCGGCGCGGCCGGCGTGACATTCCACGCCGAGGGCACCCGCGCCCCGGTGCTGCTCGCCCGGCGGCTGCGGGAGCTGGGCGTGCGCGCCGGGGTCGCCGTGCGGCCGGCGACACCCGTCGAGCCCTTGCTGGACCTGCTCGACGAGTTCGACATGGTGCTCGTCATGACGGTGGAACCGGGCTTCGGCGGTCAGGGCCTGATCGACGGCACGCTGACGAAGGTCCGGCGGGTGCGCGAGGCCGTCACCCGCGCCGGCACCGACACCTGGATCCAGGTGGACGGCGGCGTGTCGCGGGAGACGATCGGCCGAATCGCGCGCGCCGGTGCCGATGTGTTCGTCGCCGGGTCAGCGGTGTACGGCGCCGCCGACCCCGCCGCCGAGATCGCGGCACTGCGCGCCCTGGCGACCCCGACGATCGACGCCTGACCAGCCCACCGACCCGGCGGCGGCCGTCCACGCTGTGGCATGATGCGAGCAACAGCACAACCACACGTGCTCCGGGGTCGGTGCAATTCCGAACCGGCGGTGACAGTCCGCGACCCGGCAGGCCTTGCGCCTGACGGTTGACCCGGTGGGATTCCGGGACCGACGGTCAAAGTCCGGATGGGAGGGGACGTGGCGGCCGTGCGGGCCCGTCCCGCGCGCCGTGGCATGGGCGTTGCCCCTGCCATCACCCCCGGAGCCGTCCGGCCCGGGAGGTGGACGCGTGAGCACCACGAGCGGCACTCCGACGACGCTGTCAGCCGCGGCCGGACCTGCGTCCGACGCGCGCCCCGCCCGGTTCGTGGTCCCCGACGTCACCACGTCCGAGCTCGCCGCGATGCGGCGCGCGCTCGATCTGGCGCTGCGAGGTCCCGCCCGTGGACCCAACCCCCGGGTCGGTGCCGTGCTGCTCGGCGCGGACGGGACCGTGCTGGGGGAGGGCTGGCACCGCGGCGCGGGGACACCGCACGCCGAGGTCGCGGCGCTGGCCGATGCGGCTGCCCACGGCCGCGATGTGCACGGCGCCACCGCGGTGGTCACGCTCGAGCCCTGCGACCACACCGGGCGCACCGGCCCGTGCACCCTGGCCCTGCTCGCCGCCGGGGTGCGGCGCGTCGTCGTCGGATCCCGGGACCCGCACCCGCCGGCCGCGGGCGGTGCCGACCGGCTGCGCGCCGCCGGCGTCGAGGTGGTGACGGGCGTGCTGCCGGCCGAGGCCGCCGACGTCCTCGGCGCCTGGCTACCGGCAGTGCGACGGGGCCGGCCGTTCGTCACCCTCAAGCTCGCCACCACGCTCGACGGGCGCGTGGCCGCGGCCGACGGCAGCAGCCGGTGGATCACGTCGACCGTCGCCCGTCGCCATGCCCACGAGCTGCGGGGATCGGTGGATGCGATCGCCGTCGGCACCGGGACCGTGCTGGCCGACGACCCCGCGCTGACGGCGCGCACCGCCGACGGCTCCCTCGTCGAGCACCAGCCGCTGCGGGTCGTCGTCGGGCTGCGGGAGGTGCCCACCGGCAGCCGCCTGCACGGTCCCGGCGGCACGCTGGTCCCGATCCGTACGCACGACCCCGCAACCGTGCTCGCCGAGCTGAACCGCCGCGAGGTGCGGCATCTGCTGGTCGAGGGCGGGCCGGTGCTGGCGGCGGCTTTCCTGCGCGCGGGGCTGGTGGACGAGGTGCACGCGTACCTCGCGCCGGTGATCCTCGGCGCCGGTCGGTCCGCCGTGGACGATCTCGGCATCACCACGATCGGCGACGCGCTGCGACTGCGCGTCGCGTCGGTGCAGGCGATCGGGCCCGACGTGCTCGTCGTGGCACGCCCCGCCGGCCCGCAGGACGCAGCAGACGAGCGGCGCGTTCACGCCGCTGAGGAGGAGGACTGATGTTCACCGGGATCGTCGAAGAGCTGGGGGTCGTCGAGCGGCTCGAGGTGCGGCCCGGTGGGGCCGACGCCCGGCTGACCGTGCGCGGCCCGCTGGTGACCACCGACACCCGGCCGGGCGACTCGGTGGCGGTCTCGGGCGTCTGCCTGACGGTCACCGCGGTGGGCGCCGACGGCACGTTCGTCGCCGACGTGATGCCCGAGACCCTGCGCCGCACGGCGTTGGGTGACCTCACCGAGGGCTCCCCGGTCAACCTCGAGCGTGCGCTGGCGGTCGGTGGTCGGTACGGCGGGCACGTGGTGCAGGGGCACGTGGACGGCGTCGGCGTCATCGTCTCCCGGCAGCCCGGGCCGCGGTGGGACGAGGTCGAGATCCGGCTGGAACCCGCCCTGGCGCGGTACGTCGCGGAGAAGGGCTCGATCGCCGTGTCGGGCGTGTCGCTGACGGTGACCCACGTGTCCGACGACGCGTTCGGCGTCTCGCTGATCCCGACCACCCTGAGTGCCACGACGCTGGGCCTGCTGGCGCCCGGCGCCCGGGTGAACCTCGAGGTGGACGTGCTGGCGAAGTACACCGAACGCCTGCTGGCGACCGCGGCGGTGCCGCGATGAGCGCCGAGGACGTGTTCGGCACGGTCGAGGAGGCCCTCGAGGCCCTGCGCGCGGGACGGCCCGTGCTGGTGGCCGACTCCCCGGATCGGGAGAAC
>Ga0302263_10000369_pt1 | contig 17512 bp, 16 predicted proteins | sample II_Fen_N1_4_FD_194564 | JGI IMG/M metagenome (GOLD analysis project Ga0302263, IMG submission 194564) | Peat permafrost microbial communities from Stordalen Mire near Abisko, Sweden - II_Fen_N1_4 | ecosystem: Environmental > Terrestrial > Soil > Wetlands > Permafrost | place: Sweden: Abisko... | reverse complement strand
TGGGAGGTCTCGTTCGCACCCGGCAGCACGGGCCGCGACGACCGCTGAGGAGCCGCCGGCATCCGCCGCACAGCAGGACGACGCGCGTCCCGGCCGAGAGCCGGGGCGCGCGTCGTGCCCTGCGGCACCAACCGCCGGTCGGCGCTCGGGTCAGGCGCGCGCCAGCACCTCGCCGTGCAGCACGGCGAACCAGCCGTCGTCCTGCTCACCCCACACGCGCCACGCCTCGGCGAGCAGCTCGAGGGCGACCTCGTCGGCCAGACCGTGCGCGCTCGCCTGCGTGGCGAAGTTCGACGACACGCAGCGCTGCGCCCACACCCCCGACCACCACGCGCGCTCCGCGGGAGTCGCGTAGCACGACACGCCCGCGCTCGGGACGATCCCCTCCGGGTCGAAACCGGCCTCGCGCACCCAGGCCAGCAGGTGCCTGCCGGCGTCCGCCTCCGCACCGAGCGCCTGCGCCACCTCGTGGTACAGCTCCCGCCACTCGTCCAAGCCCTCGGACGCGGGGAACCACGTCATGCCCGCGTAGTCGCCGTCCCGGACCGCGACGATTCCGCCGGGGACCGTCACCCGGCGCATCTCGCGCAGCGCCGCCACCGGGTCGGTGAGGTGCTGCAGCACCTGGTGCGCGTGCACCACGTCGAACGAGTCGTCCGCGAAGGGCAGCGCGTAGGCGTCCCCGACCTGGAACGAGACGTTGTGCACGCCGCGGCCGGCCGCCTCGGCCCGTGCCATCGCGATCACCTCGGCCGAGGCGTCCAGGCCGACGACCTCGCCCGGCGCGACCCGGTCGGCCAGGTCGCACGTCAGCGTGGCCGGACCGCACCCGACGTCGAGGAGTCGCTGCCCAGGGCGCAACGCACCGAGCAGGTACGCCGCGGAGTTCTCGGCGGTGCGCGACCGGTGCGCGCGCAGCACGCTCTCGTGGTGGCCGTGCAGGTACACGTCGGCGGCATGCGGGCTGGTCACCCGGCATGGTAGGCGCGCAGAACCGGTATGTATCAAGGCCCGGGACGGGATGGCTCACCATTCGGACACTTCCGGCGCGCCGGGCGGCGCGGGGTGGCCCTCCCACCGACGGCGCCCGCACCCTCGGAGCGCGGCCCGCGGCGGCCGGGGATACGCTGCGCGCCGTGCCGACCGAACGCCAGCGGGCCGCCCGCGAGGCAGGCCGTGCCGCGCGCGTCCGCACTCCTCGTCGTGCAATGGCCGTGACCGCCGCCCGGGACCGGGACGTCGTCGCCCTCCTCGATGCGCAGCACACGACCCGGCTGCCCGAGCTCGTCCCGGTCCGGGTGGGCCGCATGCTGGCCTCACCGTTCGCCTTCTACCGGGGCAGTGCCGCCGTGATGGCCGCCGACCAGGCGGCCGACCCGCACTCCGACCTGCGCGTGGTCGCGTGCGGCGACGCGCACCTGTCGAACTTCGGCATGTTCGCCTCCCCCGAACGCCGGCTGCTGTTCGACCTCAACGACTTCGACGAGGGCGGCGTCGCGCCGTGGGAGTGGGACCTCAAACGGCTGGCCGCCAGCGTGCACGTCGCCGGCCGCACCGGCGGGATCTCCGACGACGCCTGCCGCGACGCGGTGGTGGGCACCGTCGAGCAGTACCGGCAGGCGCTGGAGCGGCTCACCGGGCTCTCGATGACGGCGCGCTACTACGAGGCGGTCGATGCCGATGAGCTCGGGCGCACGGTGCAGCGGACGGAGAACCGCCGCGTGGTCCGCGAAGCGGCCCGCAAGGCGCGCCGGCGCACTGTGGAGCAGGCCATGTCGCGGCTCGAGCTCGTCGGGGACGGCGACGCACGACGCATCGTCGACCAGCCACCGCTGCTGGTCCACGTGCCGGGCCTGACGCCCGCGGTCATCGCCGACTTCTTCGCCCGGTACGGCGTCACGCTGCGCGCCGACGTCGCCCTGCTGGCGTCCCAGTTCCGCCTCGTCGACGTCGTGCGGCGCGTCGTCGGCGTGGGCAGTGTCGGCACCCGGTGCTTCCTGGTCGCGCTGGAGGATGCCGGCGGGGCGCCGCTGCTGCTCCAGGTCAAGGAGGCGCAGCGCTCGGTGCTCGCGCAGTTCGGCGGGATGCCCGACGCGCCGCCCGCCGGCGTGCGGTACTCCGCCGACCCCACGCACGGCGAGCGGATCGTCGCGGTGCAGCGCATCCTGCAGTCCGCGAGCGACCCGTTCCTCGGCTGGCAGCGGGAGTCGCCCTGGGACGTCGGGCAGCGGTCCGACTACTACGTGCGCCAGTTCCGGGACATGAAGGGCTCCATCGACCCGGAGCTGCTGGCACCCGACCAGCTCGTCGACTACGGCCGGCTGTGCGCGTCCGTGCTGGCCCGCGGCCACTGCCAGTCGCCGCAGGCTGACGCCGTGCGCGGCTATGTCGGCCGGTCGACGGCCGTGGCCGAGGCCATCGCCACCTGGTCGACGACGTACGCCGATCAGGTGGAACGCGACGTCGCGGCGGTCGAGGCGGCCGTCGCCGCCGGTCGGCTGCCCTGCGAGCGGGGCGCCTGAGCGCCTCGTCGACCGAGCCCCGTCGGCGGGCGTCTCCGCGCACCGGAGCGACCGGCCGCCGAGGCGCCGTGGGAGACTGGCACGTGACCATCGCCCCCCCGGGTCCGCGCCTCGCCGACCGGGTGCCGGCGGACCCCCTGGACCCCGACGCCCTCTACGCGGCGTTCGTCGGCTGGGCGGCCGACCAGGGCCTGACGCTCTACCCGCACCAGGAGGAGGCGCTGCTCGCGCTGGTCACCGGCGCGCACGTGATCGTCTCGACCCCCACCGGGTCCGGCAAGTCGCTGATCGCGGCCGCCGCGCACTTCGTCGCCTTCGCCGCCGGCCGCCGCACGGTCTACACGGCGCCGCTCAAGGCCCTGGTCAGCGAGAAGTTCTTCGCCCTGGTCCACATGTTCGGCTCCGCCAACGTGGGCATGATGACGGGCGACTCCGCGGTGAACGCGGATGCACCGATCCTGTGCTGCACCGCCGAGATCCTGGCCAACTGGGCGCTGCGGGACGGCCCGGACGCGGATGTCGGCCAGGTGGTGATGGACGAGTTCCACTTCTACGCCGACCCGCAGCGCGGCTGGGCCTGGCAGGTGCCGCTGCTCGAGCTGACCGCGGCCCAGACGGTGCTGATGTCGGCGACGCTCGGCGACGTCACGTTCTTCGCCGACGACCTCGCCCGCCGCACCGACCGGGACGTCGCGGTGGTGACCAGCGTCGAGCGGCCGGTGCCGCTGACGTACGCCTACTGCGTGGAGCCGTTGCACGAGCTGCTCGACGAACTGGTACACACCCACCGGGCGCCGGTGTACGTCGTGCACTTCACCCAGAAGGAGGCGGTGGAACGGGCCCAGTCGTTGGCCTCCGCCCCACTGGCCTCCCGCGAGCAACGGGACGCGATCAGCGCCGAGCTGGCCGACTTCCGGTTCGGCCCCGGCTTCGGGCGCACGCTGTCCCGCCTGCTGCGGCACGGGGTCGGCGTGCACCACGCCGGGATGCTGCCGCGCTACCGCCGCGTCGTCGAACGGCTGACGCAGCGCGGCCTGCTGCCGGTGGTGTGCGGCACCGACACGCTCGGCGTGGGCATCAACGTGCCGATCCGCACCGTGGTGCTCACCTCGCTCGTCAAGTACGACGGCGTGCGGATGCGCCACCTGTCCGCGCGGGAGTTCCACCAGGTCGCCGGGCGCGCGGGCCGGGCCGGCTACGACACCCTCGGTGAGGTCGTCGTGATGGCACCCGACCATGTGATCGAGAACCGCCGCGCGCTGGCCAAGGCGGGCGACGACGCGCGCAAGGTGCGCCGGATCGTCCGCAAGCAGGCTCCGGCCGGCCACGTCAACTGGACCGACAAGACGTTCGAGCGGCTGCGCGACGCGCCGCCGGAGCCGCTGACCAGCTCGTTGTCCGTCACCCACGCCATGGTGCTCAACGTGCTCGAGCGCCAGGCGCTGCACGGCGCCGACCCGATCGCCGCGATGACCAGGCTGCTCACCGACAACCACGAGCCGCCCGGCGCCCGCCGTCGGCTCGTGCGCCGCGCGGTCGAGGTGTACCGGTCGCTGCGGGCGTCCGGCGTGATCGAGCGGGTCTGGGTGGACGACCCGACGGCGCCGAAGGGGCGGCGACGCATCGTCCGGCTCACCCGCGAGCTCCCGGTGACGTTCGCGCTCAACCAGGCCCTGTCCCCGTTCGCGTACGCGGCGCTGGACCTGCTGGACCGCGACGAGCCGGGCTACGCGCACGACGTCGTCTCGATCATCGAGGCCACCCTGGACGACCCGCGTCAGGTGCTCGCCGCGCAGAGCTACCGCGCCCGGGGCGAGGCCGTGGGCGCCATGAAGGCCGACGGCCTGGAGTACGACGAACGGATGGCCCTGCTGGAGGACGTCACCTACCCGCGCCCGCTGGCCGAGCAGATCACCGCGGCCTTCGTCGCCTACCGCCGGACGAACCCGTGGGTGGCCGACCTCGAGCCCTCCCCCAAGTCGGTGGTCCGGGAGATGCACGAGCGGGCGGCGACGTTCCCCGAGTACGTGTCGCTCTACGGGCTGGACCGCACGGAGGGTGTGCTGCTGCGCTACCTGGCCGACGCCTACCGCGCCCTGCGCCAGACCGTGCCTGCCGAGCGCCGCACGGAGGACCTGGAGGAGCTCATCGAGTGGCTGGGGGACCTCGTGCGGCGCACGGACTCCTCGCTGCTCGACGAGTGGGAGCGGCTGGCGCACCCCGACGACGTGGACGCCGTGGCCGACGGCACCGGGGGCGGCGTGCCCGCCACCGAGACCGGTCCCCCGCCGCTGACGGCCAACCCGCGGGCGCTGCGCGCCCTGGTGCGCGGCGCGATGTTCCGCCGGGTCGAGCTCGTCGCGCGCGAGCAGTACGCCGCGCTGGCCGCGTTCGGCGACCGCGACCCGGCCGGCGAGCCGTGGACCGCGGAGCGCTGGGCGGAGGCGCTGGACCCGTACTGGCACCTGCACGACGACGTCGGCACGGCCGCGCCGGCCCGCGGCCCGGCCCTCTTCCAGGTGACCGAGGTGAGCGGCGCGTGGCGGGTGCGGCAGGTGCTCGACGACCCGTCCGGCGACCACGACTGGCGGCTGGACGCGGTCGTGGACCTCGCCGCAACCGACGAGGAAGGGGCCGTCGTGCTGCGGCTGGAGGCCGTCGGACCCCTCTGACCACCTGGGACCTAGGTCCCGATCCAGGTCAGCGACGTGCACCATCTGTGCAGGTCAGGGCAGGCTTACCTGCGGTGACAGCACCGCGATCGGCGCCTACCGTTGCCCCATGAGCTTGAGCCTGCTGCGCGCCTCCGAGGTCGTCTCTGCGCCGCGGGTTCCGACCGCCAGCGACCTCAACTGGCTCCGCGCCGGGGTCCTCGGCGCCAACGACGGCATCGTCTCGATCGCCGCCACCGTGCTAGGTGTCGCCGCGGCCACCACCTCGGTCTCCGCCCTGGCCATCGCCGGCGTGGCCGCGCTCGTCGCCGGGGCGCTGTCGATGGCCGCCGGTGAGTACGTCTCCGTCAGCAGCCAGCGCGACGCCGAGATCATCGCGGCACGCGCGCACGCCGCCGCCAATCCCGACGACACCGCGATCCCCCACCTGACGAACCCGTGGCACGCCGCGCTGGCCTCGCTGATGGCGTTCACGCTCGGCGGGCTGGTGCCGCTGCTCGTCGTGCTCGCTCCCTGGGGTCCGGGCCGGGTGCTGGCGACGTTCGTCGCCGTCATCGTCGCCCTGGCGCTGACCGGGTGGATCAGCGCGGTGTTCGCCGGCACGTCGGTGCCGCGGCCGGTGCTGCGCAACCTCGCCGGCGGCACCGCGGCCATGGCCATCACCTACGGCATCGGCTCCCTCGTCGGGCAGTTCGTCTGACCCACCCGGTGCTCGGCCGGGCGGTCGTCCGTCGGTAGCCTGGCCCGGTGGCACGCAAGGACCAGGCCGGCACGCCGGCGCTCGTCGCGCTCGCCGCCGCCGGTGTGCCGCACACCGTGCATCCCTACGCGCACGACCCGCGCGCCGCCGTCGGCTACGGCGTGGAGGCGGCGCTCGCCCTCGGCCTCGACCCCCAGCAGATGTTCAAGACCCTCGTGGCGCAGGTGGACGGCGTGCTCACCGTCGCCGTGGTGCCGGTGTCGGGCCACCTGGACCTCAAGGCGCTCGCCGAGGCGGTCGGCGGGCGGCGCGCGACGATGGCCGAGCGCGCGGACGCCGAGCGCGCCACCGGGTATGTCGCGGGCGGCATCTCCCCGCTCGGCCAGCGGGTCGCGCACCCCACCGTGCTCGACGAGACGGCCTATCTGTTCGACGAGGTCTACGTCTCCGGCGGTCGCCGCGGCCTGGACGTCGGCCTGGCCCCCGACGACCTCGTCGCTCTCACGGATGCGGTCGTCGCCGCCATCGCCCGCTGACGCGGCCGACCGCGGCCCGCGCCACGTCGCCCGAAGCCCGGACCGGACACCGAACCGGCAGTACGGTCGTCGGCGTGGACGACGACCTGCTGACCCGGCTCGCCGCGGTGCGCGACCGGGTGACCCGCGCCGCCCTCGACGGCGGCCGTGCGCCCGACGAGGTCCGCCTGCTGCTGGCCACCAAGACACAGCCCGCCGAGGCGATCCGCGCCGCCGTGCTGGCCCACCGGGTGCTGGCCCCCGGCGCGCCGCTGCTGCTCGGGGAGAACCGGGTGGGCGAGCTCGTCGCGAAGGCCCCCGCCCTGGCTGACCTGGGTGTGCCCTACCACCTGATCGGGCCGCTGCAGTCGAACAAGCTGACCGCGGCGCTGCGCTACGCCGACGGCATCGACTCGGTGGAGTCCCGCCGGTTGGCCCAGCGGCTGGCCGCCCGGTGCGCCGAGGCCGGCCGCACCCTGGACGTGATGGTGCAGGTCAACGTGTCCGGCGAGGCCACGAAGCACGGGGTCTCCCCGGAGGATGCGGCCGAGTTCGCCGCCGAGGTCGCCGCGATGGACGGGCTGCGCCTGGTCGGGTTCCAGACGGTCGGGGCGCTGCACCCGGACGCCCGCGTCGTACGAGCGGGCTACGCGACGTTGCGCGCGATCCGCGACGAGGTGGTGGCCTCGGGCGGGGCTGCGACGGCCCAGGCCGTCGAGCTGTCGATGGGCATGTCCGGCGACCTCGAGCCGGCGATCCGGGAGGGGGCGACCATCGTCCGGATCGGCACCGCGGTGTTCGGGCCTCGGTAGCCGACCCGCTGCGCCGCGCTGCGCTCGGCGACGGTCCACGCGATCGCCCGGCGGGTGCGCTCGCGGTCCCGGTGGGCCACCGCCACCGCGCGGCGGTCCAGCAGGTCGAGCCGCCGCAGCGCCCGCTCCGTGTCCATCGTGTCCCCCCGGGTGCCCACCGTCATGTCCACCGACAGGAGCCGATCCGGGGGCGCGCTGATACCGGTGTGTGCCCCGGCCGGGGCGAGGGGGGCGAGCGCCGCAAGGGGGGCGAGCGCCGCGAGCGGGGCGGGCAGGGTGCAGGTCGTGCTCATAGCGGCATCCTGGCGCGAGGGTGCGGCCGGGCGGATCGGGGAAGACCCCGGTCCCGTCCCTGGTCCGCCCCCGACGCGCGTCAGGGTCCGGGTGCGCCGGGTCCGGTCAGGGCAGCCGCGCCGTCCACTGCGGGTTCTCGAACTTCTCGGTGCGCAGCTGCTCGGCACGTGCCAGCTCGTCGGGACGCAGCAGCCCGCCCGTGGTGGTGTAGCGCGCGCGGAAGTGGGCGGCGAACGCCGCGATGACATCCTCGCGCGGCAGCTGGGTCTGCGAGCGCACCGGGTCGACGCGCTTCGCCGCGCTCGGGGTGCCCTTGTCGGAGAGCTTCTCGCGGCCGATCCGCAGCACCTCCATCATCTTGGCGGCATCGATGTCGTAGGCCATCGTCACGTGGTGCAGCACCGCGCCGCCGACCAGCCGCTTCTGCGCGGACCCGGCGATCTTGCCCGCCGGCGACGAGATGTCGTTGAGTCCCGACAGAGCGGCCTGCACGCCGACGTCCGCCAGCGCGCCCAGCACCCACTGGTTGAGGAAGGCGTACGACTCCTCGAACGTCAGGCCGTCCACCAACGACTCGGGAACCACCAGCGAGAACGTGATGCAGTTCCCGGCCTCCATGAACATCGCCCCGCCACCGGAGATCCGCCGGATCACCTGGATGCCGTACCGGGCCGCCGCCTCCGCGTCCACCTCGTTGCGCAGCGACTGGAACGAGCCGATGACCACCGCCGGGCTGTCCCACTCCCAGAACCGCAGCGTGGGACCGCGGCGGCCGGCCGCCAGCTCCTCGGCGAGCACCTGGTCCAGCGCCACGTGCACGGCCGGTGGCAGCGGCCCGGTGTCGAGCAGCTCCACGACGTGGTCGTGCCAGCCCGTCGAGCGGCCCAGGGCCCGCCGTACCGCGACCGCGACGTCCCGGGTGGACGCACCGACCATCGCGGCGCCGGCGGGCAGCGCACCGGCCGCCACCGCGGCGCGGACGGCCTGGTCCAGCGCTGCCGTCAGCGCGCCGACCCCGAGATCGGTGCCGGCCCCCCGCAGCGCGCCGGTCAGGACGGTGAGCAGCTCGTCCGGTTCGGCGAAGAAGTCGCCGGTCACCTCGACCGCGCTCAACCGGCCGTCGGACACCTCCGCGTCGACGACGACGAGCTTGCCACCAGGGACCTTGTACGCACCGTGCACGCCGACACTCTAGGCACGCTCAGCCGAGCGACCGCACCGCCGCCAGTGCGCGGTCCTGCACGATCGCGGCGAGGTCGTCCACCGGTCCCAGCCCGTCCGTGCCGCTCGCACCCGTCGTCTGCACCGTCCAGGTGACGATGGCGTTGCCGACGAGCAGGTGCCCGCGGTAGCCCACCGCATCCCTCGCCGCGGCCGTCGTGCGCAGCGGTTGCACGATCGACGGGTACAGACCCTGTCCCTCGATCGCCGGATCGGCCGTCCACGTGGCCGTGGTGTCCGTCCCCGTGGTGTCCGGCCCCGTCACCTGCGCGTACTCGGGGCACCGGTCGACCGTGGTGACGAGCGCGGCGAACGCGGTGCGCGCCGCGGCGGGGTCGGCCAGCAGCGTCACCTCCTGCACCCACACCAACGTGTCCGTCGTGTAGCCCCGGGCGTCGTAGCCGCCAGGTGGGCTCAGCTCGACCACCGTGCGTGCCACCGTGCACGAGACGGGCAGCACGCTGGCTCCGGCAGGCAGTCCCCAGGCGAGCTGCCCGGGTCCGATGGTCCGGCGCACCCCTGCTGCGGCGTCGGGGATGGTCTCGACGAGCTGCTGGTCGGTGACGAACAGACCCTGGGCGGTGGCGATGTCGAACACCGTCGCGGAACCGGGTGGGCTGGCCGTCGGCACCGGCGTCCGCTTCGGGCTCGGGGTCGGCGTCGGGGTCGGCGTCGGGGTCTCGACCGGCGTCGGGGTGGGGCTCGGCGGCGGCTGCGGCGTCCCTGCCCAGGGATGCCAGACGAGCAGCACGACGAGCAGGGCGACCGCCACGGTCAGCACCCGCCAGGGAGCACGCGACCGGCCGCCGGCACCCTCGACGGTCGCGGAGACGCCCCCGCCCGCGGCGACGCCCTCGACCGGCCCGTTCCCGGACACGTGCGTCCCTTCCTCCCGTCGCCCGGGCCGCCCGGTGCCGCCCCGACGGTGGCGAGACTAGGCCGAACGCCCGCCGCATGCGAACGCTCGTCCGCCGCCTCAGCGCGGCGTGATCCCCAGGTGGTAGAGCCCCCAGATCGCGGAGTCGGTCACGGCCTCCCACGAGGCCTCGATGATGTTCGGCCCGACGCCCACCGTGCTCCAGGACGTCTTCCCGTCGGTCGTCTCGATGAGCACGCGGGTGGTGGCGTCGGTGCCGTGCTGGGACTCGAGGATGCGCACCTTGAAGTCGATGAGGACGAAGTCCTCCAGCTCCGGGTACACCGTGAGCAGCGCCTGCCGCAGCGCGTGGTCGAGCGCGTTGACCGGGCCGTTCCCCTCGCCGGTGCTGACGATCCGATCACCGCCGGCGGTCAGCTTGACCGTCGCCTCGGCGAGCGCCGGCGTCCCGCGCGCTCCGCCGCGCTCGATGATCGTCCGCCACGACTCGACCGAGAAGTACCGGGGCCGGCCGAGGCCGAGCTCCTCGAGCAGCAGCAGCTCGAACGACGCGTCGGCCGCCTCGTAGGTGTACCCGGCCGCCTCGGCGTCCTTGACCCGGTTGGTGACCCGCGAGAGCACGTCCGGACGCTCCGACAGGTCGTGGCCCAGCTCGCGGCCCTTGAGCTCGATCGACGCCCGGCCGGCCATGTCCGAGACGAGCATCCGCATGTCGTTGCCCACCGCGGCTGGGTCGGTGTGCTGGTACATGTCGGGGTCGACCCGGATCGCGGAGGCGTGCAGCCCCGCCTTGTGCGCGAACGCGCTGGCACCGACGTACGGCGAGCGGGCGAACGGGGAGATGTTGGTGATCTCGCTGATGGCGTGAGCGATGCGGGTCAGCTCACGCAGGCCGCCGCCCTCGTCCGCGCGCAGCACGGGCCGACCCAGCTTGAGCTCGAGGTTGGCCACCACGGTGAGCAGGTCCGCGTTGCCGGTGCGCTCGCCGTAGCCGTTGACCGTGCCCTGCACGTGGGTGGCGCCGGCGTCGACCGCGGCGAGCGTGTTCGCCACCGCGCAGCCGGAGTCGTTGTGCGCATGCATGCCCAGCCGTGCACCCGGACCCGCCGCGGACCGCACCGCGGTGACGATCTCGCCGACCCAGGCAGGCAGCATGCCGCCGTTGGTGTCGCACAGCGCCACCACCTCGGCGCCGGCCTCGAACGCGGCCAGCACGGCGGCCAGCGAGAAGTCGGGGTCGTAGCGGTAGCCGTCGAAGAAGTGCTCCGCGTCCACCACCACCCGCCGGCCTTCCCGCACCAGGAAGGCCACCGAGTCCGTGATCATCGCCAGCGCCTCGTCCGGCGTGGTGCGCAGCGCCCGCTCGACGTGGCGCACATCGCTCTTCGCAACCAGCGCCACGACCGGTGTCTCCGCGTCGACGAGCGCGCGCACCTGGGGGTCGTCGACGGCGCGCACGCCCGCCCGACGGGTGGCGCCGAAGGCGGCCAGCTCGGCGTGGCGCAGCGTCAGCTCCTTCGCCGCCCGCCGGAAGAACTCGGTGTCCTTGGGCACCGCGCCGGGCCAGCCGCCCTCGATGAAGCCCACGCCGAGCTCGTCGAGCAGCGGGGCGATCGCCAGCTTGTCGGCCACCGACAGGTTGATGCCCTCCTGCTGGGCGCCGTCGCGCAGCGTGGTGTCGTAGACCTGGAAGTCGGTCACGAGGGACCTCCTCGGGGCGGGGCCGGCGAACCGGCGATGCGGTGGGCGCGGGCGCCGACGACGCCGTCCCGACTGCTGTCGACCGCGGCTCCGGCCGGGTGGGCAGGGGTCGGGGTCGAGGCCTCCGGGGCTGGGGTGGCGCCCGTGGGAGACCAACAAAAAGACCCCCCGAAGAGACGGGAGGTCTGCGCGCCGGCGGGTTTGCCGACGCGCTACTCGATAATGAGCGAGAACGTACTCATTGCTGCATAGTGGCACACGTCACGTTCCGCCGACAGGCCGTCCGATACGTGGACGCGCCGCGCGGACCTGCACACTCACGTGGGAGTCCCCATGAGCCAGCCCTCGCAGGACCCGACGCGTCGCATCCCCACGACCCCCGCCGCACCCCCGTACCCGGCCAGCACGCCGCCGCCGGCTGCGTACCCTCCCGGCACGGTGCCCGCCACGGCGTACCCGGCCGGTACAGCACCCGTGGCGCCCGACGCCTACCCGACCGCGGCCGCGCCGCGGCCCGCGCGCTGGCACCTCGAGGCGGGCCGGTTCTGGGCCGGCGCAGCGGCGACGGCGCTCGTCGCAGCACTGGTCGGCGTGGTGGGCATCGTCGTCGTCGAGCAGATCCTCAACAAGAAGCTCGTCGTCCAGGACCCGTTCAACCTGGAGTCGCACCTGTGGATCTACGTCGTCGGCGGCGCGGTCTGCGCCCTCCTGGCGGGCCTGCTGCTGCACCTGCTGGTGGCGGCGGCACCGCGGCCGCAGGCGTTCTTCGGCTGGATCGTCGGACTCGCCACCGCGGTCGCCGCCCTGCTCCCCCTGACCTGGACCGACGACCTCGCCACGGCCGTCGCCACGGGCCTGGTCAACCTGCTGGTCGGCATCGCGATCTGGTCGCTCCTGTCCGGCGTGCTGTCCTACACGCTCCGCCGCGCCTGACCCTTCCCCGAGGCGCCGCACCCTCGGCCGTCAGACGAGGCGCCGCATCCAGCCGTGCTGGTCGGCCGCCCGGCCGTACTGGATGTCGGTGAGGCGCGCCCGCGTGGCCATGGTCACCGGGCCGGCCGTGCCGTCCCCGACCGTCAGGTCGAAGTCGTCGGACGCCAGGCGCCCGATCGGCGTCATCACCGCGGCCGTCCCGCAGGCGAACACCTCGGTGACGGAGCCGTCGGCCAGTCCGGCACGCAGGTCGGCCAGCACCACCGGCGCCTCGGAGACCTCATGCCCCGCGTCGGCGAGCAGCGTGAGGACCGACGACCGCGTGACGCCTTCCAGGATGGTGCCGGACAGCGGCGGCGTCACCACGGACCCGTCCGCGTGCACGACCATGACGTTCATGCCGCCGAGCTCCTCGAGCACGGTGTCGGTGAGCGCGTCGAGGAAGCAGACCTGGTCGAAGCCCTGGGCGTAGGCCTCCTGCTGCGGGAGCAGGCTCGCGGCGTAGTTGCCGCCGCACTTGGCCGCACCGGTGCCCCCCGGGCCCGCCCGGTGGAAGTCCTGGGACACCCAGATGGACACCGGGTGCACGCCGGAGGCGAAGTACGGACCCACCGGTGAGGCGATCACCAGGTACTCCACCGCGCGCGACGGGCGCACCCCGAGGAAGCTCTCGGAGGCGTACATGAACGGCCGCAGGTACAGGCTGGTCTCGTCGCCGGTCGGCACCCACGCCTCGTCGGCCGCGACCAGCGCCTCGATCGATCCGACGAAGTCCGCCGCGGTCAGCTCCGGCAGGGCCAGCCGGCGGGCCGACCGAGCGAACCGCGCCGCGTTGGCCTCCGGCCGGAAGGACCACACCGAGCCGTCCGCGTGCCGGTAGGCCTTGAGACCTTCGAAGATCTCCTGCCCGTAGTGCAGGACGGCCGTCGCGGGGTCGATCTGCAGCGGGGCGTAGGGCACCACACGGCGGTCGGACCAGCCGGCCGTCGCGGTCCAGCCGACCCGCGCCATGTGGTCGGTGAACACCGTGCCGAACGCCGGGGCGGCCAGGGCGGCCGCCCGCTCGTCGTCCGGGACCGGCGATGCGGTGCGGTGCAGGGCGAACAGCTCGGTGGTCGCTGCGATGCTCATGGGGGGCCTCTCACCAGTGGTCGGGACGACGGTACCCGCGGCGACGGCCGGATGGGACGGGCCGCCCGGGGCGACCTGCGCCAGGGTCAGGCGAGGCGCCCGACGAGATCCTGGCCCACCTCGGCCGTCGTCCGTACTCGATGCGCCGGGCCGCGGTCGGCGAGGTCCGCCGCCACCGCGCGCTCGATGCGTGCCGCCTCGTCGGACAGGCCGAGGTGGTTGAGCAGCATCGCTGCCGACAGCACGGCCGCCGTCGGGTCGGCCTTGCCCTGGCCGGCGATGTCCGGCGCCGAACCGTGCACGGGCTCGAACATGCTCGGGGACGTCCGGTCCGGGTTGATGTTGCCGGACGCCGCGAGCCCGATGCCGCCGGTGATCGCCGCGGCGAGGTCGGTGAGGATGTCACCGAACAGGTTGTCGGTGACGATGACGTCGAACCGGCTCGGGTCCTTGACCAGGTAGATCGTCGCGGCGTCGACGTGGGCGTAGTCCACGGTGACGTCCGGGAACTCGGCGTTCACCGCGTCCACCACCCGCCGCCACAGGTGCCCGGCGTGCACCAGCACGTTGTGCTTGTGCACCAGGGTGAGCGAGCGCCGGGGGCGGGTGGCGGCGAGCGCGAAGGCGTACCGCACCACCCGCTCGACCCCGAACGCGGTGTTCACGCTGACCTCGTTGGCCACCTCGTGCGGCGTGCCTGTGCGGATCGAGCCGCCGTTGCCGACGTACGGCCCCTCCGTGCCCTCCCGGACGACGACGAAGTCGATCTCGCCGGGGTCGGCCAGCGGCCCGGCCACGCCGGGGTAGAGCCGGGACGGGCGCAGGTTCACGTAGTGGTCCAGCGCGAACCGCAGCCGCAGCAGCAGGCCGCGCTCCAGCACACCGGAGGGCACCGACGGGTCGCCGACGGCGCCGAGCAGGATCGCGTCGTGCCGACGGATCTCCGCCAGGTCGTCGTCGGTGAGGGTCTCGCCGGTCGCGTGCCAGCGGCGCGCGCCGAGGTCGACCGTCGTCGTGGACAGCGCGACGCCGGACCCCGCGAGCACCGCCTCGAGGGCACGCAGGGCCTGCTCGACGACTTCGCCGCCGATGCCGTCGCCGGGGACGACGGCCAGGTCGACGGCGGACGGGCGCGCAGGCGTGGTCATGGCGTTCACGGTAGTCATCGGTCCACCTGTCGGGACGAGGGTCTCATTCTTCGGTCGGACGGCCGCGGCCCGCCGAGCGGCTGTCGGCGCACCCGCGCGTCAGGACGAGCGCCTCGGGTAGACGAGCTCGAACTGCTCCGCGACGACCTGCGACGCGTGCACGTCGAAGTCCGCACCGTGCGCGCGTCGCCAGACCTCCTCGTGCACCTGGCGCCACTGGGCGAGCGACGTGTCGCCCTCCCCCTCGGCGGCGGCGTGCTCGGCGTCCACCTCGTCGAACGGCACGATGCTGACCGCCGTGGTGCGGATCACCGCGCCGGGCAGCCCGGCACCGTCCAGGACGATCGACAGGTCACCCGGCACCGGGGTCGCGACACCCTCGGCCTCGTACTCGCTCACCAGGCTCGCGGTCGCGGTCTTGGTGCCGGCCAGCACCAGGCCCAGCAGCTCGTCGGACAGCTCGGGGTTGTCCCCGAACGACCAGGCCTGCGGCATCACCGCATCCCGAGCGGGTTCGCCCATCACGACGTCCAGCCGACCCCAGCCCACGTGGGCGAGCGCCGCATGCCAGAACGCCATCACCGGGTCGTCGACCGTCGCGTCGCCGCCCACCGCCGGCACGTCCGGCAGCCCGTCGCCGTCCACGTCTCCCGGCACGGCTCCGGGTCGCTCCTCGTTCTCCACGGTGGTCCCCTCTCCTCGGCGCTCGTCCGGACCGGCGGTCAGCGCGCCGCCGAACCCTCCTGGTAGTCGGTGTCGGCGGCCTTGACCCACGCGAACAGCTGGCGCAGCTCGCGGCCGACCGGCTCGATCGGGTGGTTCTGGCCCTTCTCCCGCAGGGCCTTGAACTCCGGCGCACCGGCGTCCTGGTCGGCGATGAACCGAGCGGCGAACGCGCCCGACCGGATGTCGGCGAGCACCCCCGCCATGTTCTCCTTGACGCGCGGGTCGATCACTCGCGGGCCGGAGACGTAGTCGCCGTACTCGGCGGTGTCGGACACCGACCAGCGCTGCTTGGTGATGCCGCCTTCGTAGATGAGGTCGACGATGAGCTTCATCTCGTGCAGCACCTCGAAGTACGCGATCTCCGGCTGGTAGCCGGCCTCGGTCAGCGTCTCGAACCCGTACTGGATCAGCTGCGAGACGCCGCCGCACAGCACGGCCTGCTCGCCGAACAGGTCGGTCTCGGTCTCCTCGGTGAACGTCGTCTTGATGCCGGCCGCCCGCAGGCCACCGATCGCCCTGGCGTACGACAGCGCCAGCGGCCACGCCTGCCCCGACGCGTCCTGCTCCACCGCGATGGCCACCGGCACCCCGCGCCCGGCGACGTACTCGCGCCGCACCAGGTGCCCGGGGCCCTTCGGCGCCACCATGAACACGTCGGCGTCGGGCCGCGGCGTGATGTAGCCGAACCGGATGTTGAACCCGTGCCCGAAGACCAGCGCCGTGCCGGGGTTGAGGTTCGGCTCGATCTCGTCGCGGTAGACGTGCCGCTGCACCTGGTCGGGCGCGAGGATGACGACGACGTCGGCCTCCCGGACGGCCTGCGCCACGTCGACGACCCGCAGGCCCTGCTGCTCGGCCTTGGTCCGTGACGACGAGCCCTCCCGCAGCCCGACCCGCACGTCGACCCCGGAGTCGCGCAGGTTGAGGGCGTGCGCGTGCCCCTGGCTGCCGTAACCGATGACGGCGACCTTCTTGCTGGAGATGACGGCCAGGTCGGCGTCGTCGTCGTAGAACAGCTCAGCCACGGTAGGACTCTCCTCGGGATGCGGGGTGATGACGGACGGGCTCAGAAAGACGGGATCAGGCGGAGCGGCCGACGCGCTCGAGCGCGCGGTCGGTGATGGAACGCGGACCGCGGCCGATGGCCACCGTGCCCGACTGGACGATCTCACGGATGCCGAACGGCTCGAGGGAGGCGAGCAGCGCCGCGATCTTGGTGGGGCTGCCGATCGCCTCGACGACGACCGACTCGGCCGACACGTCGACCACGTGCGCCCGGAACAGGTCGACGACCTCGAGGACGCCGGTGCGCTGACCCTGCTCGGCGCGCACCTTGACCATGAGCAGCTCGCGACGCACCGACGAGTCGTCCTCGAGCTCGACGATCTTGATGACGTTGACGAGCTTGTTCAGCTGCTTGGTCACCTGCTCCAGCGGACGCGCGTCCACGTCGACGACGACGGTGATGCGGCTGATCTCCTCGTGCTCGGTAGGACCGACCGCGAGGGAGTGGATGTTGAACGACCGGCGGGCGAACAGCCCGGCGACGCGCGTCAGCACACCCGGCTTGTTCTCGACGAGCACGGACAGCGTGTGGCGGGTCATGGGTCAGTCCTCCCGGTCCCACGCCGGGGTCAGGCCCCGGGCGTACTGGATGTCGTCGTTGCCCACGCCGGCGGCCACCATCGGCCACACCATCGCGTCGCGGGACACGGTGAAGTCGACCACCACCGGCTGGTCGTCGATCTCGAGGGCCCGGCGGATCGTGTCGTCGACGTCCGCCTTCGTCTCGCAGCGCAGCCCGACCGCCCCGTAGGCGTCGGCCAGCTTGACGAAGTCGGGGACGCGCACGGTGCCGTGCCCCGTGTGCAGATCGGTGTTCGAGTAGCGCGACTCGTAGAACAGCGTCTGCCACTGCCGCACCATGCCGAGCGACGAGTTGTTGATGATCGCCACCTTGATCGGGATCTCGTTGATGGTGCAGGTGGCCAGCTCCTGGTTGGTCATCTGGAAGCAGCCGTCGCCGTCGATCGCCCACACCGTCCGGTCCGGAGCGCCGACCTTGGCCCCCATCGCGGCGGGCACGGCGTAGCCCATGGTGCCCAGGCCGCCGGAGTTCATCCACGCGCCCGGCCGCCGGTAGGAGATGAACTGCGCCGCCCACATCTGGTGCTGCCCGACACCCGCGACGTAGATGGCCTCCGGACCGGTCAGCTCCCCGATCCGGGAGATGACGTACTGCGGGGCGAGGTGGCCGTCG
>Ga0302263_10000363_pt1 | contig 17686 bp, 13 predicted proteins | sample II_Fen_N1_4_FD_194564 | JGI IMG/M metagenome (GOLD analysis project Ga0302263, IMG submission 194564) | Peat permafrost microbial communities from Stordalen Mire near Abisko, Sweden - II_Fen_N1_4 | ecosystem: Environmental > Terrestrial > Soil > Wetlands > Permafrost | place: Sweden: Abisko... | reverse complement strand
GTGAGGGCGGAACTTCCGTCGCCCGAGGAGCCTCTCGACGTTCCGTCCGAAATCGAGCGTCCCGCCGATCCGACGCGTGGCGACTTCGCGACCACCGTCGCGCTCAAGCTGGCCCGGCCCCTCCGCCGCCCGCCGTTGGAGATAGCGAAGGCCATCGCCGGCCACGTCGTGACCACCGCCGCCGATCCCGAGTCGCCGATCGCATCGGTCGAGGTCGCGCCGCCGGGCTTCCTCAACGTGCGCCTGTCGGACCATGCCCTCGCCGCGGCCACCGTCCGGATCCTCCGCGACCCCGCGACCTGGGGCCGGGTCGCGGCCGCCCATCCGGAGCACGTCAACGTCGAGTTCGTTTCGGCCAACCCGACCGGGCCGCTCCACATCGGCAACGCCCGAGGCGCGTTCACGGGCGATCTCCTGTGTCGCGTCCTGACGGCCGCCGGCCACCAGGTCGAGCGCGAGTACTACTTCAACGACTTCGGTAGCCAGGTCAAGAACCTCGGCGCGTCGGTCGTAGCCATTCGCGAAGGCTGCGAGCTGCCCGAGGACGGCTACCACGGCGACTACGTCTACGACATGGCGAAGGAACTGCCTCCCGAAATCCTGACTGCCGCCGAGAAGTCGGGCGAAGACCCCGCCTGGGCGGTCGGCCGGTGGGCGTCCGAGCGCGTCCGGTTGGGCATCGAGGCCAGCCTCGAGCACCTCGGCTGCCATTTCGACGTCTGGCGCTCCGAGAGCACGCTCCATAACGACGGCTGGGTCGCCAAGGCGATCGACGGCTTGCGAGCTGCCGGCGACGTTTATGAGGAGGACGGCGCGGTCGTCTTCCGATCGACCAAGTACGGCGACGACAAGGATCGAGTGATCCTCCGCTCGACCGACGACGCCGCACCCACCTACTTCGCGGCCGATATCGGATACCTGCTCGAGAAGTTCAGCCGCGGCTACCAGCGCATCGTGTTCATCTGGGGTGAGGACCATCACGGTTATGTCGCCCGGGTCAAGGCCGCGGCTCAGTCGCTCGGCTTCGACCGCGACAAGGTCCAGATGATTCTCACGGCGTGGGTCCGCTTCGTGCGGGACGGCAAGGAAGTCCCGATGTCGAAGCGCACCGGCGAGTTCATCACCCTCGACGAGCTGCTCGCCGAGATCGGGGTCGACGCTGCGCGCTGGTTCTTCGCGTCACGCGCCTCTTCCAGCGGCATCGACTTCGACATCGAGCTGGCCAAGAAGCAGTCGAACGAGAACCCCGTCTACTACGTCCAGTACGCCCACGCTCGAATCGCCTCGATATTGCGTAAGGCGGCCGATGCGGGGATGAAGGCGCCGGCGGCCGACGATCCGCGCCTCGCCGGCCTGCTCGCCGGGATCCTATCCGGGGAGCCCGAGGCACAGCTCGTGCGCCAGATCGTGCGCCTGCCCGACGTCGTCGAGGACGCGGCCGCGAGCGAGGAAACGCACACCGTCACGGCCTATGCCACGGAGCTGGCGACGACGTTCCACGCCTTTTACCGCGACGCGCGGGTAGTGGACGCCGACGAGCCGGAGCGATCGGCGGCGCGCCTCGCGCTGGTCGCCGCCACTCAGACGACCCTCGCCAACGCTCTGGGCCTGCTCGGAATCGGCGCCCCCGAAGCGATGTAGCGCCGCGCTGGGAGTGGCGCCGCCGACCTGCGCCGCCGGCCCTACTCCCCCACCTTGCAGGTGGCGAACGCTCCCATAGTCGCCTGGTCCGAGGCGATCACGATGTCGGCGTGGACGGCATCGCCGCAGATCGATGAGGGCGCGGTAAGCCCGTCGAGCGTCCTGGTCGCAGCGGCGGCGAAATCGGTGCGTCCCGCCGCGCCATTGCGTCCGCAGCACGACGGCCCACGTTCCGGCGGGGCCTTCGTAAAGCCCGATCCGGTCGCCCGCCCAGGTGGAGGCGGCGGCGTCCGCGGCAGTCTTTTGATCGGCCGTCGGGTGCTCGCCCTCGAGCCACACGCGCAGCTGCAACTCGCCCATGGTGTCCTGCATCGACAGCTTCCAGCCCGTGCCGGCCGCCGCAGGAACGGCGGAGAGCGTCAGCCCGACCGGGTTGACTCCCTTCCCATACAAGTCGGGATGGAGGATCTGGGAGGTCGAACTGGGCGGCTTGGCGTAGAGCTTGTCGACCGACGTCCACCCGCCCTGCGCATAGATGCCCTGGACGAAGGCGAGCCCGTTTATGTAGGGAAACAACAAGTCTTCGCGCAGAACCGCCGGCGCCTTGTTGAGTTGGTCGGTCTGGGTCCCCGACCCGGAGGAAAGAATGGCCGAACCCAGGTCCAACGCCGACATGTGAGCGGTAGCCCATTGGTACATCGAGAGCGTGGCATCGCCCTCGGGCAGTGCCGTGTGCGCCAGATCGCGGTCGCCCTGGTCGACCGTGTCGATCGCGAGCTTGCCGAGGCCGAAGTTCTGGTCCTGAAGCGCATGAGTGAACTCATGGGAGAAGGTCAGCTTCTGCTCGGCGCCGACCGCGCCCGATTGCGAAAGCAGGTAGAGCTGCTTCGTATCGGGGTCGTAGAAGCCGATCGCCTGACCCGATGTCAGATCGAGCTCGAGTTGCTCGAGCGAGGCACCCGCGGGAAGCAGGCCCATGTGAGCGAAGAGCCGGCTCTGAGCGGCGAGCGCGGCGTGATCGACGCCGGTTTCGGTGGCCTTCGTGACCCAGTCGCGAACGCCCTTCTCATCGAGCAGCACGGGCGTGACTGCGAGCTTGGGCATCAGCTGGCGGAGGTTCTCCACCTCCGATTCGATCTGAGCGTAGGTGGCCTGGTCGGCGGCGGAATTCGGGGTCGAGAGCGCGGGGCTCGAAAGCTCCGTCGGCGACGCAGAGGGTGGCGCGCCGACGCTGGGTTGTGGCGTCGTGGCAGTCGACGGGGCGGGTGTGATCGTGCTCGATCCGCAGGCTGTGGCAATCACCGCGACGATCAGCAGTAGCGACACGTCGAGGCGGAAACGTCGGCTCTTCATGGCTCCAATTGTCGCAGGCAAAGCCGCTCCTGAGCGATCAGGTCACCGGTCGATCCGGCCTGCCCGGTACCTCTGTGTTCCACTGTGTGCGTTTCTTAACCTTCTGATCTACACGTCGTTCATGCATCGGGTCTAGATTCTGCCTTGGAACACTGGACGAGCCTCCTGAAGTTCCATCCTCCCTCCCTCCGACCGGAGGTGCCGATTGGGCAGGCGCCTCCGGTCCTCCTTTTGTGGAGGTCGAGGCAGGATGTCCGAGCGCCGACGCCGCCCGGTGGCGCGCCCAAGGTGGGCTGGAGCCGCCGATGAGCGGCCGATGATCTGCTTGTGCAAGAATCACCCCATGGAACTCACCTGGTACGGACGCACGTGCGTGCGAATGCGCAGCAAAGACGCGGTGGTAGTCGCCGACGCCTATCAGTCGATCGTCGGGCCGACGGGTCGAGGCATCACGGGCGACATCGTTACCTATAGCCATCCCGACGATGCGCCTCACCCCAAAGGGAAAGGCCGAGTGTCCCGCGACGGCTCAACCCTGCTCCCGGGCAGCCTCGAAGAAGCGTTCTGCCTGGACGGACCCGGCGAGTACGAAGTCAAGGACATCCTGATCACAGGCGTCAAGACGTTCAGGGACGAACACAAGGGCACCGAGCGAGGCCGCAACATCGCCTTCATCGTCGAACTTGACGGCGTCCACGTCATCCACCTGGGCGACATCGGCCATTTGCTCACAGAGGACAAGCTGACCGATATCGGGCCTGTGGACGTGGCGTGCATCCCGGTGGGCGGCGCGCTCTCTGCCACAAAGGCGGCCGAGCTCATTGCTCAGCTGGACGCCAAGGTCGTCGTGCCGATGCTGGCCTGCGACGACGCCGATTCGGACGAGGCACTGGCCAAGTTCTTGCACGAGATGGGCGTTTCGACGGCTCCGGCGCTGCAGTCGAAGCTGGCGCTCATGCCCTCGGCGATCCCCACGGAAGTCACGACGGTCCTGCTGGAACAGCGCGGCAAGATCTAGCTGTACTCGGCCGTCGGATTTGATCAGCCGCGGTCGAACACCGGCACGCCCCGCTTGACGACGATGCGCGCCTGACTGCCGCCGAGCCAGTAGGGGATCTGCTCGAGGGTCGGCACCGACCAGACGACCAGGTCGGCCTGCTTCCCGGGTTCGATCGAGCCGATTTCCGCGGCCATGCCGAGCGAGTGGGCGGCGTTGATCGTGACCGCCGACAGCGCCTCGGCCGGCGAAAGGCCCATCTCAACGCACGCGATCGACATCACGAGAGGCAGGCTGAGCGTGGGGCTCGTGCCCGGGTTCAGATCCGTTGCCAGGGCCACGGGCACGCCGGCGTCGATGAAACGTCGGGCGGGGGCGAAGTGATGCTTGCCCAGGAACCAGCTCGTCGCGGGGAGCAGGGTCGCGACCACCGGAGTGCCCGCCTCGGCAGCACGGGCCAGCGCTGCGATCCCCGCCTCCGACGGCGCCCCGAGGTGATCGGCCGAGAGGCAGCCCAGCACGGCGGCAAGCTCGGCTCCGCCCGAGGGAGCGAGTTCGTCGGCGTGGAGGCGGAGCGCCAGGCCGAGGTCGGCGGCGGCGCGGAGGATGCGGCGGCTCTGGTCGGCTGAGAAGACGCCACGTTCGCAGAAGACATCGCAGAAGCGGGCGATCCCCTGGCGGGCCACCGCCGGCAGCTGTACGGCGATGACATCGGCGACATACGCCTCTGTCGGGTCTGCGGCGGGGCCCGTTGTGGCGCCGGTGACACTAGCGTCGGCCGCGGCCAACGCGCCCGCGGCGCGGAGACGGAACTCCGCCGGCACTGCGTGGGCGCCCAGGAACGTCGGCACCAATTCGATGGGCCCTGCGTGGGAGAGGCGGGCGACCAGCTCCAGCAGGCGCAGCTCGCCGCCGACGTTCAGCGCATACCCGGACTTGGCCTCGGCAGTCGTCGTTCCGTTGGCGAGCATCTGGTTTAGGCGTGCCCGGCCGCCCGCCAGCAGCTCCTCGTCCGAAGCTGCGCGGGTCGCGGCCACCGTGGAGAGGATGCCGCCGCCCGCGGCCAGAGCCTCGAGATAGCCGGCGCCGCGGGATCGGAGCTGCCACTCAGCTTCGCGCGTGCCGGCGAAGAGCAAGTGCGTGTGGGCGTCGACGAGGCCCGGAGTGACGAGGCCGCCGCGCCCGTCGACACGGTGGAATGCGTTGAGAGGCAGTCCTTTGGCCGCGATCTGGCGCGTGACGTCGTCGGCAGTGCCGGCGGCCAGGATCCGCCCGTCCCAACACGCGACGGCGAGTGAGCCCACGGAGACCACGGCCGCGTCGCTCTGCGATGGGCCGCGCCGCAGACCGCCCGCCAACGTGGCGATCGCACCCGCGTTCTCGATCAGCAGGCCGCTCATTGCGCGGTCATTTCCCTAGAGCTGCGTCGAGGCGCAGCTCCAGGGCCTGCATCGGCGAGAAGTCGCGCATCTTCAGGAAGTCGGCGGCGCCGGCCAGTCGTTCGGCCGTGGGCACGCTCTTGGAGACGCCCGCGTGGTCGGCCACATCCAGCAGCGAAGCCAGTGGCGCCAGTCCGATCAACTCCGATTCGGCTGGAGCGACCGAGTCCGCTGCGGCCTCGTCTCGAACGGCCTCCCACACGAGCCACAGCGGCGTCGTCCGGAAGTCGAGCAGATTCATCGAGACCTGGGCTCGCCCAATCTCTTCGATCCAAAAGCCGTTCGCCTGGACCTTTGGCAGGCCGCCGCTCGATTCGCGGATCCGGCGTGCGATCCGCTTCGCCAGTTCGAGGTCGTGAGTCGCGAGGTTGATGTTGTAGGCGATCAGGAACGGCCGCGCCCCGACTGCCACCGCGCCCGCGGTCGGGTGCATGTGCGACGGCCCAAAATCCGGCTCCCGGCCGATCTCACCGATCTGAGTCTTCAGCCCCTCGTATTGCCCGCGCCGAACGTCCGCCAGCCGCCTGCGGCTCTCATCCGTGGCGGCCTCGCCGTAGAGATAGACCGGCACCGAGAAACGTTCCGCCACTCGCGACCCGAAAACACGCGCCAGCTCCACGCAATCGGACATCTTCGTGTCGCCGAGAGGAACGAAGGGGACCACGTCCACGGCACCGATGCGCGGGTGCTCCCCGGTGTGGGTCTCCATGTCGATCTCGGTGACGGCAACGGCAAACGCCCGCTCCAGCGCCTCGAGAATCGGGGCGGCATCGCCGGCGATCGTGAGGACGCTGCGGTTGTGACTGGCGTCGCTCGTCCGGTCGAGCAGGCAGGCTCCCGGCACGCTCTCGACGGCCGCGCAGATCTTGTCGACGACGTCGAGACGCCGGCCTTCGCTGAAGTTGGGGACCGATTCGACGAGCCTGGTCACGCTGCCTCCGATTGAACGGTAACTGCCCGCCCGAGTAGCCGGCGCCTATCGTGGCACAGGTTGAATGAGACGGGTCGCGTAATGCCGTGCGAAGAATCGATGGCTACCATGCCGCGAGATAAGGAAGGGCATGCTAGGCACAGTTCGACCTTCACTCTTGCACCACGGCGACTTCCGCAAGCTTTGGGCGGCCGCAACGGTCAGCATCCTCGGCAGCCAGTTCACGCTGTTTGCGGTGCCGTTCATCGCGCTGACCATGCTCCACGCCACTGTCTTCGAGGTCTCGTTGCTGGCCGCCGTGGAGATGCTGCCGTTCCTGCTGTTCACGTTGCCGGCGGGAGCGTGGCTGGACCGCGTCCGGCGGCGGCCCGTTCTCGTGGCCGCTGACATCGGCCGCGGCGTGGCGCTGATGAGCATTCCGGTCCTGTACGTCGGCGGCAATCTGCAGATCTGGCATCTCTTCGTGGTCGCATTCATCACCGGCACCTTCACCGCTCTCTTCGACGTCGCGGACCAGTCGTTCCTGCCCGGCCTGCTCGAGCGCGACGACCTGGTCGAAGGCAACGCCCGGCTCCAGCTCAGCTACTCGGTGGCCCAGATCGGCGGGCCGACCCTGGCCGGCAACGTGATAGAGGTGGTCGCGGCGCCTTTCGCGATCGTCGTCGACGCCCTGAGCTTCTTCATCTCGGGCGGCCTGATCAGCGCCATCAAGAAGCGCGAGCCGAAGCCGGAGCGGGCGCTCGATGCGGCGGGTCGCCCGACGTCGCTGCGGTCGGAGATAGCGAGCGGCCTGCGTTACGTCGTAGGCGATCGATACCTCCGCCCGATCGCCGGCTGCACGGCCACGTCCAACCTCTTCGGAGCCGCTCTATTCGGCGTGTTCCCGGTCCTGATCTGGCGCGAACTGGCACTCTCGCCCGCGTTCTACGGCACCGTCATGGGCCTCGCGAGCTTCGGCTTCCTCGCCGGTGCGGTGGCTTCGAACAGCCTGCCCCGCACTCTCGGGATCGGGCCGACGATCATCGTCTCAGCGGCGCTGAGTTCCCCAGCCTTCCTGCTGATGACGCTCACGCCGGCCTCGCTCGGGTGGGCGGCCGTGACGCTTTTCGCCGGGTGGTTCGTCGTCGGCTTCAGCCAGGTGATCTACAACGTGGCCCAGATCAGCCTGCGGCAATCGATCACGCCTCCGGCGATGCAAAGCCGCATGAACGCGACGATGCGCTTCATCGTCTGGGGCACGCTCCCGATCGGCTCGCTGATGGGCGGGGTGCTGGCGACGGCGCTGCCGGTCCGCCTGGCGCTGGTCATCGCCGCCCTCGGATCGTTCACCTCGATGCTGTGGGTGCTCTTCTCGCCGCTCCGCACGCTCCACGACATGCCAGAAGAGCGGACGGTAGGGGCGCAGGGCTCCGTCGGGGCTTCAGTCCTCGAGCATCGGGATGCGGATCCCGCGCTCGCGGGCGACGGCGATCGCCCTCTCGTACCCGGCGTCGGCGTGCCGGATGACGCCCATGCCGGGGTCGGTGGTTAGGACCCGTTCGAGCTTCTGCGCCGCCAGGTCTGTGCCGTCGGCGACGACAACCATGCCCGCATGCTGGGAGTAGCCGATCCCCGTCCCGCCGCCGTGGTGGATGCTCACCCAGCTCGCACCCGCAGCCGTGTTCACCAGGGCATTGAGGAGCGGCCAGTCGGAGATGGCGTCGGAGCCGTCGCGCATCGCCTCGGTCTCGCGGTTGGGCGACGCCACGGAGCCCGCATCGAGGTGGTCGCGGCCGATGACGATCGGTGCGCTCACGCGACCGGTCCGCACCAGCTCGTTGAACGCGGCCCCGGCGCGAGCGCGCTCCCCGTAGCCGAGCCAGCAGATCCGGGCCGGCAGGCCCTGGAACGGTACTTTGGCCTCGGCAAGTTCGATCCATCGCCTTAGCGATTCGTTCTCCGGGAACAGCTCCAGGATTGCCCGGTCCGTGGTCAGGATGTCCGCCGGATCGCCCGATAGCGCGGCCCAGCGGAAGGGGCCCTTGCCCTCGCAAAAGAGCGGCCGGATGAACGCGGGCACGAACCCCGGGAAGTCGAAGGCGTCGGCCACGCCGGCAGACTGCGCCTGTGCTCGGATGTTGTTGCCGTAGTCGAAGGTGACCGCGCCCGAAGCCTTGAACGTCAGCATCGCCCGGACCTGGTCGGCCATCGATGCCATCGAGCGGGCGATGTACTCGTTGGGATCGTCGTGCCGCAACTCGCCGGCCTGGGCGAGGGAGATCCCCGCCGGCACGTAGCCGTTCAGCGCGTCGTGGGCGGAGGTCTGGTCCGTGACCACGTCGAACCGCTCGCCGCGGCGGACAAGCTTCGGCTCGATGTCGGCGGCATTGCCGACCAGCGCGATGCTCTCCGCCCGCCCGGCGGCCGCGGCGTCGCGAGCCCACGCGAGCCCCTCGTCGAGCGAATGGGTCAGCCGATCCACGTAGCCCATTTCGAGCCGCCGGGCCGCGCGAGCGACGTCCACTTCGATGACCAGGGCCACTCCCCCATTCATCGTCACGGCCAGCGGCTGCGCGCCGCCCATGCCGCCCAGGCCGGCGGTCAGCGTGACCCTCCCGGCAAGGCTCCCGCCGAAGTGCTGGCGGGCCAGCTCCGCGAAGGTCTCGTACGTGCCCTGGAGAATCCCCTGCGTCCCGATGTAGATCCACGAACCCGCGGTCATCTGGCCGTACATCGTCAGGCCGGCGCGCTCGAGCTCGCGGAACTTGTCCCAGTTGGCCCACTTTCCGACCAGGTTCGAGTTGGCGATCAGGACTCGCGGCGCCCATTCGTGGGTGCGGAAGACGCCGACCGGCTTGCCCGACTGGACCAGCAGGGTCTCGTCATTCTCGAGGCGACGGAGCTCGCGCACGATTGCGTCGAAGGCGGCCCAGGTTCGAACGGCGCGGCCGGTGCCTCCGTATACGACCAGGTCGTCCGGGCGCTCGGCAACCTCGGGGTCGAGGTTGTTCATCAGCATCCGGAGCGCGGCTTCCTGCGCCCAGCCCTTGCAGCTCAGCTCGGGCCCGCGCGGTGCGCGAACGGGTCGAGGTCCGGACTCAGCCGCGGCGCCGGTTGCGGCGCCCGCCTCGGTCGCCATCGAAATCTCCTTAGTTGATGCCCGCGATCAGCTGGTGGCCGAGGCGGCGGGGGCCGAAATCCACGATCGAGATGAGGATGCCGTTGTCCAGGCTCAGAGCGTACGCATCGACGCCGCCGTTGCACGTCGCCACGTCGACCTTCCAGTCGTTGATCGTGGTCACGCTGGTGGAGCCGATGCCGTCGGCCTGTGAGCATGACGCCTTGAACCAGTCGTCGCGCCAGGCCGTGTAGAAGTCCTCGGTCTGGGCGTCGACCTTGAGCGCGGCGATGCTTACCTGGACCCAGTTCAGGTCGGTGATCTCGCCGATCCCCGCGACGTAGAAGGCGGCGAACGCTTTCGCATATTGAGGGTCGTCCAGGGCGCCAACCTCCACCTGTGCGGCCTCCACCAATGGGTTGCCGCCCACGATCGAAGGGATGCTGCTCATCAGGCTCGGATCGATGCGCAGGCCGTATGCGCCGACCGTGCCGTTCGGCCACGGTGTCGCCCCGATCGGGACCTCCGTCATTAATCCCGGGCCCTGCGGCGGAGGCGTCGGGCTCCCGACCACGACGTTGGAGTTACAGCCCGACGCTGCGATGGCCACAACGATCAGGGCCGCCGCCAGGAGTGTGGCCGAGCCGAGCGAGTGGCGCGCCCCTACCGCCGCTCGAGCCGCCGCGGGGAGCCCGAAGATGCTGCGCCCCATCACAGCTCCCTGCGCATGACGGGGTAGCGTTCGTCGTCCACGGCCAGGGCGAAGCCGGCCCGGATCCAGAACTGCGGCCGGGCGGCGGGCGTCGAATCCGCCACGGCGTGGGCTTCGGGATAGGCCTCCACGGCGGCGAAGCCGCGCTCGGCCAGGTCGCGGCAGACCTCGGCCACGAGGCTCACGGCGTGGCCGCTCTCGCGAGCCGACTCGGTGGTGGCGATGCACGAAATCACGGCCGGGAGCGGGGCGTCGGGCAGCTGCGGGTACAGGTCGCGCAGCCGGAGTGCGCGCGGGTACGCGGAGAGCGGCCCGAACTGGCAGTACGCCACCGCTTCGCCGTCGACGAGGAGCAGCTTGGCGTAGCTGCCGAAGATACCGAGCCCTCGACCCAGCAGCTGCAGCTTGCGGGGTGCCTCGGCGCCGATCGTCGGGCGGGTCGGGCGCTTCGGCGCGAACGGGTTGTCGGCAGGCTGGTCGGTGGCATCGTCGAGGAACGGGTTGCGAAAGGGCGCGGAGAAGGCCGGCGCGAATGGATTGGCCGAAGCCTTCGGCGGCGGAGCGAATGGGTTCGACTCGAGCATGGGCGGTGGTGCGAACGGATTGATGGAGCCTTCCGAAGCGGCGGCGCGGGCGGCTCCGGGCGTGGAGACGGCGCCCGCGGGCAGCCAACTCGGCCGGCTCGCCTTCGAGCCCCGATCGGCATCCTCCCAGTAGTCGCACGTCCGATGGTCGAACGAAGGATCCGCGCAGGGCGGGATAAGCCCGAAGCGCACTTCGTCGGTGACGTCCACGATCTCGATCGTTGCCATTGCCGCCCAACTTTACGCCACAAGGCCGGATCGGCGGCGCCGCGCCGCTCCCTGAATAGCGTTCGCATGGCGGTAATCCTGCACAAATCAATCCTGGGGCACCCTAGACTTGGGACCATGACCGCCTCCAAGTCGACGCATTCGGACGCCGCGGGTTCAGGACCGCGCTGGCGGCGGGCGTTGACGCGCGGCGTGACGCGCAACGTCGTGGCGCTCGGGCTGGTCAGCCTCTTCACGGACATCTCGAGCGAGATGCTCGTTTACGTGATTCCGCTCTTCCTGGCGAACGTGCTGCTGGCCCCGGTCGCGGCGATCGGCCTGATCGAGGGCGTGGCGGAGAGCACGGCTTCGGTGCTCAAGCTCATCAGCGGAGCGCTGTCGGACCGGCTTGGCCGGCGGCGGTTGCTCGTCGGGATCGGGTACGGGACGTCGGTCGCGGCCAAGATGCTCTACCTGGTGGCGACGGCGTGGCCGGTGGTCCTGATTGGCCGCGTCGGGGATCGCTTTGGCAAGGGGATCCGGACCTCGCCGCGAGACGCGCTGATCACCGACTCCACTGACCCGGAGCACCGGGGAGTGGCGTTCGGCTTCCATCGCGCCATGGACACGACCGGCGCATTCGCCGGCGTGCTGATCGCGGCCGCGGTCATCTGGGCCATGGAGGGCGACGCGACCCGACTCACCGGCGACGCGTTCCGGGTCCTGGTGTTGATCGCGCTGGTTCCGGGGCTGCTCGCGGTCGCGACGATCATCGTCGGCGTGCGAGATGTCCGGCGGGCGCCCGCTCCGCCCGCTGACCTTTCGGCTGGCCACGTCGGTCTGGTCCGGAGGATCGTCGGGAGCACCTCCGAGTGGCGCAGCTTCCCGCGCCCGTTCTGGCTTTTCATGCTGGCCAACGCTCTGTTCACCCTGGGCAACTCGAGCGATGCCTTCCTCGCCCTTCGATCGCAGAACCTGGGCCTCACCCTGCTCGCGCTGCTGCTGACGATCGTCGCCTTCAACGCCACGAACGCGGTGGTAGCCTGGCCGGCCGGCGCGCTCTCGGATCGGATCGGGCGGCGCGGCCTGATCGCTTTCGCCTGGCTCGTGTATGCAGCCTGCTACGCCGGCTTCGCCATTGCCACCCAGGCCGTCTGGGTCGTGCCGCTCTGGATCGCTTACGGCACCTACTACGCGCTGAGCGAGGGCGTCGGCAAGGCGCTCGTGGCGGACCTCGCTCCCACGGAGCTGCGCGCGACCGCTTTCGGCATCCTGAACGCCGTCCAGGGCTTGATGATCCTGCCCGCCTCCGTGATCGCCGGCATCCTCTGGACCGCGATCGCCCCCGCCGCCCCGTTCTGGTTCGGCTCCGCCTGCTCGGCGGCGGCGGTCGTCCTGCTGCTGGCGACGGTGCGCACCGGCCAAGGGTCGGGGAGCAAAACCTAGCTCCTCCCTGCGGTCCCGGCTGATGGATCGATTCGGAGCGCTGTCTCGCAGAGACTGCCGGGAGGGGTAGGTTCTGAGAGCCCGGACGCGAACCCGAGTGCGTCACCTCTCGATGCCTTCGCCGGCCGGAGGCGAACCGGGCACAGCTGGAGAGAGACATGTTCGGAGATCGGCGATATCTCGTGACGGAGCTCCTGCTGGCCGCCATCGTCGGTGCTTGCGGATCGGGCGGCACCACGGCCGCGCCAACCGCGGGCCAAACCGAGAACGCCGTGACGTCGATCAACCCAGGCGGACCGACCGCCGCCCCGACTGTCGCAGGTAGCGGGGCCAACGCGGCTCTCGGCGGCGCGGTTACCAAAGGCGGCGACTACTGCGCCCTGCTGGGTCCGGGTGACTTCGCCGCGGCAGGCATAAGCGGAGCGGCCGCGCCCGTGGAGAATTACGACGACTCCGGCAACTACTACTGCGTTTACGCCGGCGACTCCGGCGCGACCGGCGGGATTGAATTCGACGCTTTCGTCGGCGACCCGGTGACCGCGTACCAGGGCATAGCGGCGGCCGCAGGGATCCTCACGGACGACGCCACGGGCGAACTGCCGGGGGCCGACAAGGCGGGCACGATCATGAACGGTCCCGGCGGAATGGCCGGGATCGGCGTCTGCAAGGGCAAGTTCTGCTTCGCGATCGACGTCCCGACCACCGCGGGCGCGCGAGCCCAACTCATGGCCCTGGCGAAGCTCATCCTCCAAAGAGGTAGCGGCCTTGGAGGCTAGGACGCTGCCCGATCGGGTCGTTGGGACGGAGCTAGTGCGCCTGACGTACCGGGCGTTCCCTACAGTGCGACTGAGTCTCCAAGGTTTTCAGGACGCGTAACGTGGGACTGTACACGGGCAGGGATACCCCGTGAGGTCCCGTTCAAACTGAAGGTCGCGCGGCCGAGGGGAGGCCGATCGACAATGTGTGAGGTCTTGTATGAGGGCTCTTGACGTTCGAGTCGAGGCGGCGCTCGCCACCTTCGATGAGGAATGCCGCTGGGAGCTGATCGCCGGAATTGTCGGCGAGTGCCCCGACGACGTCCTCGAGATGAGCCGGAACTTGCTGCGCCACGAAACGGCCGACGGCCGAAGCCTCGGGGCGGATGTCCTGGGGCGCCTGGTTGGCGTCGATCCGGGCGCGCGCCCGGCGGTGCTGGATGCGCTGCTGGAAGCGCTCTCAGTCGAAACTGAGCCCTGCGCGACCGCGTCGATGGTCGCCGCCCTCGGTCACGTCGGGTCAACCGATGCGATCGATGTCATTGTCGGGCTGGCCGGCAGCGCCGACGCCGGCGTTCGACTCGCCGCGGCGTTCGCCGTCGCGACCCTGAGCCCCCAACCGCTGAGCCACGACGTGCGTTATGCGCTGATCAAGCTCTCCGGCGACGCCGAGCCGGAAGTGCGCGACTGGGCCACGTTTGGGCTGGGCACGCTCTCGAGCGACGACGGGCCAGACGTCCGAGCTGCGTTGCTGGCTCGGACCGAAGACGAGCAACACACCACCCGCGCCGAGGCGCTCTTCGGCCTTGCCGTCCGGCGCGATCCGCGGGCTGTCCCGCATCTCATCCGGGCTCTTGAGTCGCCGATGGTCGTCGGGCTCGAGCTGGACGCAGCCGCCGAGGCCCGGGACCCACGACTGTTGCCCGCCCTCTGGGCGTTGTGGCGGGCCGGTCTTGCCGACGCCGGACGAGTCCGCCGGGCGATCGATCGCTGCTCGGGACAGGAGCGGCCGGCTCTGCTGGCTTAGGCAGAGCGAGTTCGAGGAACGCACATCGGCAAGCCCAGCGGCGACGGCTGAGCGGCGCGGCGCGGCCGGGGCCCTCGCGCTACTCCTCGACCAGATCGACCAGCGCGCCTTCACGGATGAGCGTAGCCGCGGCTTCGATATCGGCCGTCTGCCGGCGGTCTCGATCCAGGTGCGAGACGACGGCCCGAATCCTCGCGTGCGCCTCTGCGACCCCCACTCCCGGCCGAACCTGCAGACCGGCTTCGGCGGTGCGGGCCAGCCGCAGGTCGAGCGCCTGAGCGCCGACCATCAATTCGATCGCCAGGATCCGCTGGACGTTCGCGACCACCGCCAGAGCGTGGCGCGCCGCGATCGAGCCCATCGAAACGTGGTCTTCCTGGTTCGCCGAAGTCGGGATCGAATCCGAGCTGGCCGGATGGGACAGGACCTTGTTCTCTGACGCGAGCGCGGCGGCGGTGTACTGGAGCAGCATCATCCCGGACTCGAGCCCGCTGCCGGACGAGAGGAACGGCGGCAGGCCGCCGTTGAGCCGCGCATCCAGCATCAGCGCGATCCGCCGCTCCGAGATCGCGCCCAGCTCGGAAATGGCCAGCTTGGCGAAATCGAGGGCGAGCGCCACCGGCTCGCCGTGGAAGTTGCCGCCGCTGATGACCAGCCCCCCGCCGGTGGCAAGGGCGTCGGCGTCCGTGTCGCCGCCCTGCGGGAAGACGAGGGGATTGTCGGTGGCGGAGTTCAGCTCTATGTCCAGCACCCCGCGCATGTATTCCAGCGCATCTCGGACGGCGCCGTGGACTTGCGGCACGCAGCGCAGCGAGTACGGATCCTGGACCTTGTGCGGCGAGGCGTGGTGGCTGGTCATCAGCGTCGAGTCGCGCAGCAGCCGGCGCAACTCCGCGGCGACGGCGATCTGGCCGGGGTGAGGCCGCGCCAGCTGGTAGGCGGCGGAGTAGGCCACGTCGGTGCCGAGCATCGCCTCGCAGCTGATCGCCGCGGCCACGCTCGCGGTCCGGCTCAGGCGATCCGCGTCCGCGGCCACCAGCGCCCCGATCGCGCCCATCATCTGCGTGCCGTTGAGGAGCGCCAGCCCCTCCTTGGCCTGGAGCACGACGGGTTCCAACCCGGCGGCCTTCAACGCCCCCGCGGCAGCCACGACGCGGCCGTCGACTTCCACTTCGCCTCGGCCGGTGAGCGGCAGCGCGAGATGCGCCAGTGGAGCCAGATCGCCCGAGGCGCCTACGGAGCCCTGCGACGGCACAACGGGGTGGATCCCCAAGCGCAGCAGGTCGCACAGCCGGTCCGCCAGCAGCGGCCGGCAGCCGGAGTGGCCCAGGGCCAGAGTGTTCGCGCGAAGCAGGAGCATCGCCCGGACCACGTCGCGCGGCAGAGGATCGCCCACACCCACGGCGTGCGAGAGAAGCAGGTTCTCCTGCAGCTGAGCCGAGTCGGCGGGCGACACGAAGGTCGTGGCCAGGTCCCCAAAGCCCGTGGTCACGCCGTAGACGATCTCCCCCGCGGCGACCAACCGCTCGATCACCTCGCGCGCCTCGACCATGCGGGCTCGCGCGTCGTCTCCGAGCCGGACCGCCAGCCCGCCGCGGGCCACCGCCTCCACATCGGCGATCGAGAGATCCGCGCCGGTCAGCACGATCTCCGCTCCGGCGGCGCGCGGCTGCCGGAGGGTCTGGGATTCGGGCAGGTGGCGATGCGATCCCCGCCCTGCGGGCGCAACGTCGTGGAAGACGGGCCTGTCGCTCACAGATATGAGCATAGCGACGGCGGCTCAGGATCGCGTCCGGCGCAGCCCGCGACCTCGCGGCGGACGTATGCGGCCCGGCTCGGGTATTCTGCCCAACGTTCCCCCGCCGGCGCTCGGCGACCCGCCACCCGAAGCATTCGAGGGCCTAGTGCTCGCAGTCATCGACACGGTCGTCATTCCATTTCTCGATCATCTGTACGCCGCAGTCGGCTATCTCGGCGTCTTCTTCGCCATGGTCATCGAGTCGACGCTGCTGCCGCTCCCGTCCGAGCTGATCCTGCCGTATGCCGGCTTTCTGATCAGCGACGCGACCAAGATCGAGCCCCTGACCCACGGCCCGTGGAACTTCTGGGTGGTCGTGATCATCGGCACGCTGGCCAATACGACCGGCTCGATCTTCGGCTACTACCTGGGCGCCAAGCTCGGCCGGCCGTTCCTCGATCGGTGGGGGCGATTCCTGCTCATTCGCAAGCACGAGGTCGACCAGGCCGAAGGTTTCTTCGCCCGATGGGGCTCGCCGACCGCCTTCTTCAGCCGGCTGCTGCCGGGCGTTCGAAGCGTCATCAGCTTCATCGCTGGGGTCTCGCACATGCCGATCGGGCGCTTCATCGTGTACTCGACCCTGGGCGCCATCCCGTGGACGATCGCGCTGGTCTACGCGGGCACCGTTCTGGGCTCGAACTGGAAGGACATCCGCGAAGCGCTGCGGCCATTCGACACGCTGATCCTCATCGCTTGCGTGCTTGCCGTCGTAGCTTTTGTGTGGTGGCGTCTCGGCCATCCGGGCTGGCGCCGCACGCAGCCGGAAGCGTAGATCCGGGTTCCTTTGCGCGGGAATCGGACCGCCGTCAGGGGCCCGGCGTGCGCTATCGACCCATTCCGTGGCAGACTTGGGGCGGCGTCCGGGGCAGACCGGGCTGTCGGCCATCAAAAGCAGGGAGTCACTCCCCATGCTGAACGAACCGATTAGCGACCCCGAAGCGTGAGCGGCCTCAGAGGCCGCGACTCCTCGCCCGGGTCGATCCGGGACCGTGCCGCAGCGGTGCAGTCCACTCAGACCGGGCGATCGGCGCACGCACGACGGCGCGCCTGGATCCCCGGTTGGCTGCGTGCCATCTTCTTCCTCCCGGCCGCGCCCAAACCGATGGCCCACCTCGACCCGACCCATGTCGCGACGTCGGCCCGGCAGATGGCCAGACCTGCGCGCAAGTCGCCCGTGGACTGGCTGGGTTCGGCAGGTACTGCGGGTTTCGCGGCTTCCGGAAGCTCGGCGGGCGACGGGGCGTCGCTCTCGACCTCGCTGGGTCGGATTGGGCGGAAATTCCTCCCCAAGGAACCCAGGCGACGTGAGGTGCTGGCGGTGCTGACGTTGCTGATCGCCGCTTCGCTGATTTCCGTAACGGGCCCGGTCTCGCCGGCGGGCGCGACGACTGCGACGCCAAACGCGGGAATCGTCGCAGGCGACGTCACCCCGGAACCGACCGACGCGGCCGGCACCGAGACACCGGCCCCGCCCGATCCAAGCACTCCGGAACCGACCGACACTTCGACGCCGAAGCCCACTGCGAAGCCGGCGCCGCCCAAGAAGGTAACGCCGAAGCCCCTGGTGGTTCGAACATTCGTGGCCCTGGGAGACTCGCTCACGGCGTGGCCGAACACGCCCTGGCCCACGCGCCTCGATGCCCAGGACCCAGGCCTACAGTTGGTCAAGAACGCGGGAGTGCCGGCCAACACGACCGCG
>Ga0302263_10000362_pt1 | contig 17720 bp, 15 predicted proteins | sample II_Fen_N1_4_FD_194564 | JGI IMG/M metagenome (GOLD analysis project Ga0302263, IMG submission 194564) | Peat permafrost microbial communities from Stordalen Mire near Abisko, Sweden - II_Fen_N1_4 | ecosystem: Environmental > Terrestrial > Soil > Wetlands > Permafrost | place: Sweden: Abisko... | reverse complement strand
CCCGGCGCGGGGAGGCTGGTCACCGTCCCGGCGCTCCCCGCGATCACCGGGCGCGAGCCCTCGTAGCCGAGGCTGCCGGTCAGGTCGGCCGTCGTGTGCATGGTCCGGCGCTCGACCTTCGCCGTCGTCAGGTCTGCCGCCGCGGGGGATGGCGAGGCGCTCGCCGATGCGCCCGATGACGCGAGCCTCGCCAGGGTCCCGGTCCCGGCCGCGACGGCACCCGCCGCCACCAGCAGGACGATGCCCGCACCGGCCAGCACGGACCGTCTCACGGGCTGGCCACCGTTCCCGGGCCGGTGACCGGGCCCGAACCCGAGCTCGAGCTCGAGCCGCTGATCACGAAGGGCCCGCCGCCGGGCAGGTCCTTGGCGCAGGTCTCCTGTGCCGTCTTGAACACCTCGGAGTTCGGATCGATGTTGCCGGCGCCGTTCTCCCCACCGCCGACCTGGATCGAGACGCTGTTGCCCGAGAACTGCGGATCCGGGTAGTCAACGCCGTGGTCACGCATGCACTGGGCGAACTTGAGCAGCTGGTCGGCCTGCGTGGGGTCCATGGTGGCGTTCGGGTCACCCATGCCGCCCGCCGGCAGGAGGTGCCGGCAGGCCTCGTCGGCGGCCTGCGCCGCCTTGGGGTCCACGGGCCCGGTCGCTGGCTGGACCTCGGTTCCCGCCGAGCTGTCGCCTCCGCTGACGTGCACCCCGCCGCCGGTGGAGCCATCGGCGACCGTCGCGACCTGGACGTCGACACCGTGCTCCTTCATGCACTTCGTGAAGGCCAGCATGGCCTCCTCCGGGTCCACCGACGCGCTGGGTGCCACAGACGCACCCGGCGACGCCGAAGCGCCCGCGAGACTGACGACACCGCCACTGGACGGCGATGCGCCGCACGCCGCCAGCCCGATGGCCAGGGCGAGCGCGACGACGAGCGCGGGGGCCCGTCCCGGATGCACGATGGGTGGATGCAGGCGCATGGTGGAGGCTCCGTGAATGACCGGATGAAGCCCGGGCCGACCGACGGCGGCCCGGGGTCGCGACGGCAGGGTCACCACCGCGTCCGCTGCCAGTTGTCGCGCCTCCCGATCAAAGGCTCGTCAAACTCGCTTTCAGCAACCTTTGATCACGCACGTCTACAACGGCACCCATGCACCTGTTGCTCGTAGAGGACGATCCGCGCCTCGGCGACCTCGTGGCGCGCCTGCTGTGCGGCGAGCGCCACGTGGTCGAGCGCGCCGTGACCGGCGGGGCGGCGCTCGAGCTGGCCGAGTCGCCGGGCATCGACGCCATCGTCCTGGACATCGGCCTCCCCGACATCTCCGGCCTCGAGGTGGCCCGCCGGCTGCGGGCGCGCGGCTCGCGGGTCCCGATCCTCATGCTGACGGCGCGAGACGCGGTCGCGGACCGGGTGGCCGGCCTCGATGCGGGCGCAGACGACTACCTCGTGAAGCCCTTCGCCGTCGAGGAGCTGTCCGCCAGGGTCCGGGCCCTGGGACGGCGCGGCCGGGCGCCGGCGTCGGGCGCCCTGTCCCTGGCTGCCGGTCCCATCCTCCTGGACGAGGCGGGCCGGACCGTGCTCGTGGACGGCGTCCGCGTGGACCTGTCCCCGCGCGAGTTCGCGCTCCTCGAGTGCCTGCTCCGGCACCGCGGCCAGGCCCTGACCCGCGACCAGCTGCTGGACCACGCCTGGCCATACGACGCGGAGGTGGTCCCCGCGATCGTGGACACCTACGTCTACTTCCTCCGCCGCAAGCTCGGTGCAGCCGGGGGCGGCCAGATCGAGACCGTGCGCGGCGTCGGCTACCGGATCGTGGCGTGAGGACGACCGCACCGGAGGCGCCCATCCTGCGGCGCACCCGCTGGCGCCTCATCGCGTGGAGCGGGGGAAGCACCCTGGTCGTGCTCATCGTGCTCGGGATCGCCATCTACGTCGCGGCCGCGACGAGCCTCGCGGCCTCCGGGACCAGGCAGCTGCAGGCGCGCCTCGACGAGCTGGGTGGGGCGGGCTTCGGTCCGGTCCCCATCGCCGCGACGCAGGTCGTGGGCTTGACCTCCGATCCCAGCCAGCCCGGCCTCGTCATCGGGGGCGACGCATCCGGCACGGTCGCGTTCGTCCTCAACCCGGGCCCGGACGGCACCATCGCGACCGGGGCGAGCGGAGTCGGGGTCATCGCCGGGGGAGCCGGGCTGCAGCCGATGCCGCTCGATGCCGAGATGCAGGCGGCCGTCGCGGCCGGTCAGACCGTCGTGCGTGAGACCACCATCGGGACGGCCCCGGTGCGCCTCATGGCTGCCGCGGTCCCGACGCCCGGCGGCACGCTCACGGCCCTGGTCTTCGCGGACCGGACCGCGGAGCTCGACACGCTCCGCACCCTGGTGGTCGTGCTGCTGGGCGGGGGCGTGGCCGTCCTGGCAGCCTCGGTCGTGGTCGGCTACGTGTACGCCGGCCGCGCGCTGGTGCCCATCCGCGAGTCCCTCCGGCGCCAGCGCGAGTTCACCGCCGACGCCAGCCACGAGCTGCGGACACCGCTCTCGATCACGCGGGCGGCCATCGGGGAGCTGCGACGGGGTCGTGGCGACCCAGCCACCGTGGACCGGGCGATCGACGACCTGGACGCCGGGGCGGCCCGCATGGAGATCCTCGTCGACGACCTGCTGCTGCTCGCCCGGACCGACGCGGACGCCGTGACCCTGGCAGTGGAGGACACGGACCTCGCGCTCGCGGCCGCCGAGGCGACGGAGGCGCTCGAGCCCGTCGCCGCCACTCGCGGCATCCGGCTCGTCCTCGACATCGAGCCTACTCCAGTCCGCGGAGACGAGGCCCGCCTCCGGCAGCTCGCCGGGATCCTGGTGGACAACGCCATCCGCCACTCGCCGGACGGCGGACGCGTGACGGTCACCGTGAGGCCCGGCGCCCGGCTCATCGTGGACGACGAGGGAGACGGCATCGCGACGGAGGACCTGGACAAGGTGTTCGACCGGTTCTGGCGTGCCCCCGGCGCGCCGGCGGGGGGCACGGGCCTGGGACTGGCGATCGCCAGCTGGATCGCGCAGCATCATGGGGGCGATGTGCACGCGGCGAACCGCGACCCGGGACCCGGAGCGCGCTTCACGGTCAACCTGCCCGGGAACGTTCGCTGAGCTGCGATCGGCGGGCCCTCGCGCACGGTCCCGCCCCTCGCGCACGGCGCGGTGCGGCTAACATCCGTCCATGACTGAGCCCGCTTCGGCGCCTGCCGACACCCGACCCTATTCCCCAGGTCTCGAGGGCATCGTCGCCGGTGAGACCACCCTCTCGTACATCGACGGAGAGGCGGGCCGCCTGCTCTACCGCGGGTATCCCATCGGCGAGCTGGTGCACGCCGGCTCCTATGCCGCGATCGCGGAGCTGCTCTGGACCGGCGACTGGAAGCCCGATGCCAGGCTTCCCTGCAAGCCTGTGCCGGATGCCGTGATGACGGCACTGCGCGCGCTGCCCAAGGGCACCCGTCCGATGGACGCGCTGCGCACCGCGGTCTCCGTCTGGGGCGCGGTCAACGATCCGGCCTGGCCGCCGACGCCGGAGCAGGCCCATGCGCTCACCGCATTCTCCCCGTCCGCGCTGGCCGCGTTCGCGCGGATCCGCCAGGGCCTGGAGCCGGTGGCCCCGGACCCCGACCTCGACCTCGTCGCGGGCTTCCTCTACCAGGTCAACGGCGTGAGGGCGGACGACGCCACGGCGCGAGCGCTCGACGCGTACTTCATCGTCGGCGCGGAGCACGGCTTCAACGCCTCCACGTTCACCGCCCGCGTTATCACCGCCACGCGCTCCGACATCGCGTCCGCGGTGTGTGGCGCGATCGGCGCGATGAAGGGCCCGCTTCACGGCGGCGCCCCGTCCGAGGTGGTGGAGCAGATCCACCAGGTCGGCACGCCGGACCACGCCGAGGCCTGGGTGCGCGATGCGATCGACCGCAAGGAGCGCCTCATGGGCTTCGGGCACCGCGTGTACCGGGCGTACGATCCGCGCGCCGCGGCGCTGCGCGAGGTCGCCGAGGGCATGGAGTACAAGCCCGAGTGGCTGGAGCTCGCGATCGCCGTCGAGGACGTCGCCCTGCGGGTGCTTGCCGAGAAGTACCCGGACCGGCCCCTGATGACCAACGTAGAGTACTACGCGGCGCCGGTGCTGATGGGCGTCGGGCTCACGCCGGACCTGTTCCCCGCCACGTTCGCGCTCGCGCGCCACGCAGGCTGGACGGCCCACGCCATCGAGCAGGGCGCGCACAACCGGCTGATCCGCCCGGACGTCCGGTATGTGGGCTATGCGGAGCGTCACCTGCCCCAGGGGTAGCCGCTGGGTCGCCGGCGTCACCGTCCCCCGGCAGAAGCCTTTGCCTCGCCATACGCAGCCAGCGCCCGGCCTCGTGCCTCCGCGTGGTCCACGATCGGGCGCGGATAATCGAGGCCGATGCGGCACGCGGACGCAGCCTGGGCGGCGGGGCTCATCGTCCACGGCGCGTGGATGGCCGCCACCGGCACGTCTCGCAGCTCCGGGACCCAGCGTCGCACGTATGCCCCGTCAGGGTCGAAGCGCGCACCCTGCAGGATCGGGTTGAAGACCCGGAAGTACGGCTGCGCGTCCGTGCCCGTGCCGGCCGTCCACTGCCAGCCACCGTTGTTGGAGGCCAGGTCGCCGTCGGTCAGGTGCCGCATGAACTCTGCCTCGCCCAGCCGGTAGTCCAGCAGCAGGTGCTTGGCGAGGAACGACGCCGCGATCATCCGGGCGCGGTTGTGGACGAAGCCGCTGGCGCGCAGCTGGCGCATCGCCGCGTCGACCACGGGGTAGCCCGTGCGGCCCTCCGCCCAGGCACGGAACGCGTCCGGGTCGTCGCGGACGGGGAGGGTCGCGAAGGCGGCCTGGAACGGCTCGCTCGCGACGCGTGGGTGGTGCCACAGGATGTGGGCGTAGAACTCCCGCCAGGCCACCTCGCCCGTGAACGTCCGCCGCCCGTCGCCCGCGCCTTCGGCCCGGTCCACGACCTCCACCGGTGACAGCAGCCCGAAGCGCAGGTCCTGGCTGAGGCGTGAGGTGCCCTCGACGTCCAGGCGGTTGCGCGAGTCGGCGTATGCCGCCACGGGTCTGTCCACCCACCGTACGAGGCGGGCCCGGGCGGCGGTCTCGCCCGGGACGGGGATCAGGGCGGGGTCGGCTGTCGGCGGTGCAACCTCGGGCACGGGATCGGGCCGGACCGCGACGCCCGGCGGACCGGGGATGGCCTCGGGGGCCGGCACGACGTCGCGGCGGGGGCGCAGGTCCCACGCGCGCCGGAACGGGCCGTAGACCGTGTATGGACGACCGTCCTGCGTGGCGATCTCGTCCGGGTCGTGGACGTAGAGGCCGCCGATGGCGTGGACGGTGACCCCGGACCTCTCGAGGGCCGCCGCCACCGCGCGATCCCGCCGTCGCCCGTACGGCGTGACGTCGCGGGTCAGGAAGAGGTCCGTGGCCCCAACCTCGCCGGCGAGATTGGGGATGACGTCCACGGGCCGCCCGCGCAGGATCCGCATCGACGCCCCACGCCCCGCGAGAGCCACGGACAGCTCGGCCACGGACTCGCGCATGAACCAGGTCCGGTTCGGGGCGGGCCAGCGCCCGCCGAGCAGCGCCTCGTCGAACACGAAGGCGGGGATCACGACATCCGCCGCCTCCACCGCGGCCGTGAGTGCCGGGTGATCGTGGACGCGGAGATCGCGCCGGAACCAGAGGAGGGCGATGCGGGTCATGCCCCATCTTCGCGCGTGACCCGCCGGCGGACGGGACGGCATCATGCTCGGATGACCGATCCCATCCTCATCACGCTCCCCGATCCGTGCCTGGTCGTGCTCATCGGGGCGGCCGGCTCGGGAAAGTCCACGTTCGCAGCCCGGCACTTCCAGCCCCAGCAGCTGCTCTCGTCGGACGCGTACCGGCGTGTCGTCTCGGGCGACCCCGCGGACCAGCGCGCGACGCCCGCGGCGTTCGCCGCGCTGCACCGGAACCTTGACGACCTGCTCCAGGCGGGCCGAACTGCGGTGGTGGACGCGACCAACGTCACGGCCCGGGCAAGACGGGCCGTGTTGCACCGGGCCGAGACGGCCGGTGTCCCAGCCGTCGCGATCGTCCTGGACCTGCCCGACGGGCTGGTGCTGGCGCGGAACGCCAGCCGGGGACCGGCCGCGGTGCCCGAGGACGCCGTGCGACGCCAGCTCGCGGACCTGCGCCGGTCGTTGCCGGTGGCGTCGCTCCAGGCAGAAGGCTTCGCCCGGGTCGTGTGGCTGTCGGATCCCGCGGAGGTCGACGCGTTCCGCGTTGCGTAGCCGCCTGCCGGCCCGCCCCAGGCCCTCGCGGGCCTAGGCCTCGTCGGCGGTGCGCATGCGCCCGAAGGCCTTCGCACGCAGCTCCACCCACACGCCGTTCTGCATGTAGACGTCCCCGCGACAGACCTCGAGCGCCTCGGCCTCGGTCCCGGCGCGGATCAGCAGCACCGATTCGCTGACGTCCAGGAAGGCGCCGGCCTCCACGATCACGCCAGCCGCCTTGAGCTCCGCGAGCCGGGCGAGGTGGCGGGGACGGAACGGAACCCGCGTCTCGGCGGCGTCCGGCGCGCAGGTGGCCCGGACGAGCCAGACGGGCTCGATCGTGGCGGCCGGGGTCGGGTCGGTCATGGCAGGTCCTCCGGTTGGGGCCGGGCGGGATCGGGTCGGGATTCCTTCGGGCCCGCTCGGGCCCACCCAGCCCGGGTACGGCCGGTCCGGGTCAGAGGGTAGCGGTGCCGGCGGCGATCAGCACGATCGCGACGCCGGTCAGGACGATCCCGACGACGTGGCTGCGGCTGAAGCGCTCGCGCAGGAGGGCGACGGCGAGCAGGACGGTCATCACCGGGTACAGCGAGGAGAGGACCGCGGCGATCGCGAGCATGCCGGTCTGGGTGGCCAGGATGAAGCAGGCGTTGCCCGCCATGTCCAACAACCCGATCCCCGCCACCTTGGGGACGATGGCGCGCTCCATCCGGTACGGCTGCCGCCAGGTGACGATCAGCGCGCCCAGGACCATGATCTGGACCAGCCGCATCACGACGAGCGGCCCGAACGCACCCGCGGGCGAGATCTGGCCGACGCCCACGTTGAAGACACCGATCGCCACGCCGGCCGTGAGCGCCCACCGGATCCCGGACGGCCGGCCGTCGCCGTGGCCCGGGGCCCGGGTGACGAGAACCACCGCGACCAGCGCGAGCGCGATCCCGAGGATCGCGCTCGTCGGAGGCAGGCCCTCGGTCGCGAAACCGACCACGACGGGGATGACCGCCCCGACAAGGCCCGTGGTCGGGGCGACGACACCCATCCGTCCGACGGCGAGGCCACGGTACAGGGAGGTGACGCCGATGACGCCCGCAACGCCGGCGGCCATCGACCAGAGGAGGTCCTGGCCCTGCGGCAACGGCTCGTGGCGGGCGATGGCGATCGCCAGCGCGGCGACCATCCCGACGATCTGCGTGAGCGCGACGACGCTGAGCAGCGGCGCCCGACGGCTCAGTAGGCCGCCCCCGAAGTCGCCGGCTCCCCAGGTGATCGCGGACGCGAGGCCCAGCAGGACGACGGCGAGACCCGGGCCGGCCTCAGGCAGGCGGCACCCCTTCGGGCTCCGTGCTCACGTCCGAGGCCGTCGGCCCGGCCAGCTGCACCACGCTGTCGGCGAGGTGGTCGTACCGGTCCGAGGTGGTGAGGTAGATGACCTGGAAGTCCGCGGCGATCTCCCGGAGGAGGCCCAGCGCCAGGGGGGCGCGCGTGTCGTCGAGGGTCACGAACGGGTCGTCCAGGACCAGGGGCGGGCGGCGGTCGCCGGTGACCAGGCGCACCAGCCCGAGGCGCGCGGTCAGGTAGACGATGTCGAGCGTGCCCTGCGACAGGTCCGTGACGGGCACCCAGTCCCTGCGCTCCGGGGCGAAGACCTCGATCCCGAGGTTGGTGTCATCGACGCGGACGCGCCGGTACCGGCCCCCGGTGACCTTCGCGATGTCCGCCACCATGTGCCGCTCCAGGTAGCGGGTGGCCCGCTGCATCGTCGCCTGCTCGGCGGCGTTGATCTCCGCGAGCGTCCGGACGTAGACCCGCTCCCGGCGGCCGAGGGCGGCCAGGTCATCGGACCACGTTGCGAGCCGCTCGGCGAGACCGGCCACCTCCTCGGCATCCACGGGGTTCTGCTCCACGCGGGCACGCGCGCTCGCCTCGTCGTCGCGGGCTCGCTCGAGCTGGCGCTCCGCGTCCGCGACCTCCACCTCGAGTCGCTCGCGGGCGCGAGGCTCGTGGGCGATCGGGCCCAGCGAATCGAGCGCGGAGGTCTTCTGCTCGATCTCCAGGGCGGCGGCGTCACGACGACCGGGCATCGCGTCGATCGGCTCGTCGCCGATGAGCCCGCCGAGGCGCGCGCGGCGCTGGTCGATCTCGGCGACGTGCGCCTCCTCGAGGCGGAGGCGCTCCTCGGCCTCGGCGGTGCCGGGCAGCTCCAGGCGGGCGAGCAGCTCGTCGCGCTCGGCCTGCGCGACGCGCAGGTCCTCCTCGATCTCGGAGCGGCCGCGGAGGCGACGGTGGACCTCCTCGTCGCGGAGCTGCTTCTCGGTCTTGTCGCCGCGGCGCAGCCAGATGGCCACGACCGAGAGGATGAGCCCGGGCACCACGGCCACGATGCCGAGGGCGACGATCAGCGTCCGCGCTCCCTCGCCGATGATGCCGAGAATGCCGAGGAGAGTCCCCAGGACGGCGATGGCGACACCCGCGCCGACGAGGCCCACCGCCGTCCGCGAGAGCGGCCGCCAGCGGACCTCGGGCGCCACGTCGAAGTTGACCTGGACCTCTCCCTCGAGCATCGACTCGAGCGTCCCGATCTTCGTGTCGGCCGTCCGCAGGCGCTCGACGTCCGCGCGCAACACGGGCAGCGGGATCGCGGAGGGATGGGTCCGATCGAGCTCGGCCACCTCGTCATTGAGGGTGACGGCGGAGCGGTAGCGCTCGAATCGCTCGCGTGCCGCGTTTCGGTCGGAAACGAGCCGCTCTGCCTGGCGGGCCTTCTCCAGCATGGAGCGGCGCTCGCTCAGGGCGGTCTCCGACTCTGAGCGGTGCTCGCGGGTGACGGCCAGCGCGTCACGGTCACGTTCGAGGCGGGCGAGGGCATCCTCGCCGATGCGGAGCTTGGCCGCCGTGTCCGTGACGGCATCCTCGGCGACCTTGAGGCGTCCGGGGTTCTTCGCGCCCTTGGCCTGGAGGCCCTGGATGGCCCGCTCGAGCTTCTTGCGCGCGCGGCTGGTCCCGCGGTCGGCACCGCTGATCGACGCCTGGAGGCGGTCGCGGAGCGCGCCCTCGTCCCTCTGGAGCCCGGCGAGCTCGTGGTGGCGCACCGACGCGGTGGATCGGAAGAAGCCCTCGGTGGGGACACCCGACAAGGCCGCCAGCTCCTCGTCTGCGCGCGCCGGGTCGGTGATGGCCTTGCCACCCAGCTCAAGGCTGACCTGGCCCCGGGCACCGCGGAACGACTTCTCCAGCCGGCCCTCGTGCGATCCCCCGTCCTCGTCCTCGTATGTGAACGTCATGCCGATGACCGTGCGGGCGTCGGGCTCTCCATCCCACGGGACGAGACTCTCGATGTCGGAGGCGGCGCTCGTGACCTTGCGGGTCAGCGCGAGCTCGATGGCACGCTGGAGCGTGGACTTGCCTGCTTCGTTGGGGCCGCGGACGATGGTCAGGCCCGGCGCCAGGTCCAGGTCCACCTCCCGGTAGCGGCGAAGGTCCCGGAGGGAGAGGTGCGTGATCCTCACAGCGTCACCTCCTGCCCTGCGAGCAGAAGGCGGCCGAGGCGCAGGACGTCCCGCAGCTCGTCCGCCTCCAGCACAGCCGGGTCGTCCCCCGCGGCCTCGAGGTCCGCGATGCGACCCTCCACATTCCGGATGAAGGCGCCGGAGATGGTCTCGGCCGGCGGGAGCGCGCCCTGGCTGAGCGCCGGGCGGCTGAGGTCCCGCACCCGGATGCGGAGGAAGGCCCCGCGCAGCGCCTCCTCGACCTCGGCCGGGTCCACGTCCAGGTCGTCGGGCCGGACGCCGATGAGCCTCACGTCCAGGACGAGGTCGGCGTCGGCAGATGCGCGAAGGCGGGCGACCAGCGCCGGCTGGGACTCGATGACGGCAGCGTCGATCTCCCGGCGCTCGAACACGGTCCGGCCGACGGTCCGCTCCTCGGTGGTCACGTACTTGCGGCCGCCACGCTGGTCCAGCGTCGCGAGGAGCACCTTGCCGGCGCGATCCTGGTCCACCGCGACCGGCTCCGGGGCGCCCGAATAGCCGTACACCACGCTGCCGGCCTTGGCCGTCTGCACGGAGTGCCAGTGGCCGAGCGCGAGATAGTCGAGGCCGCTGGCTGCGATCTCGTCCGTGGTGATGACGACCTCGTCGTTGTCCGTGCGGCCGGGGATGGCGATGGCGGCGTGCACCAGACCGATCTTCCAGGTGGCAGGCGGCGTCGCCACGGCGGCGAGGTCCTTGAGCGGGCTGCGCGGTGCCCGCTTCGTCGCGAACACGGGCCCGAGGACGACGGCGTCGATGGCCGCGAAGTGGATCCAGGGCCGATCGGGCGTGAGGACGGTCACGAGCTCCTCCGCCGGGCGGGTGCCCGCGAGGGCGGCGAGGTCGTATGCGCGATAGACGGACGAGCGATCGTAGACGTCGTGGGTGCCGGGGATGATCACCGTCCGGACACGTGCCTGCGCCAGCCGCGCGAGCTCGGCTGCCACACGGTCCACGGACCGGCGCGGCTGGGTGTTGGAATCGAACAGGTCCCCGGCGACCAGGAACAGGTCCACCTTCTCGGCGAGCGCAAGGTCCACGGTCGCCCGGAACGCGGCGAACTGGCGCTCCCGCTGGGCGGCGGCCGCATCGCCGAGATCCGCGTGACGGGCACCGAGGTGGACGTCGGCGGTATGGAGGAGTCGCAGCATGCGGTGATCAGCCTCCCTGGTTCGTGCCTCGGCCGGTGCGCGTCCGATCACGACGTGACGTGCGATGTCGCCGGCTCCGGCCGGCCGGGGACCGGCATGCCGACCGGGCCCCGCGAGCAGCCGCTCCCTGCCCCTCCTGCCGCCGGACCAGGCACGGTCAACGACATACATGAGGGGCCGGGCCGGTCGCCCCCGCGACCCGGTTGCGATCCGGGCGCCCCCATCGCTCCCGGCTCGCAACGCCGAGCCTCGAGCACCATTGTGACAGGTCGGGTGTCACGGCCGGGCGGCCTTGCAATGCTGCTGCAATGCCTGTCGTGCGAGCCCGGTGTAGGCTGGCCTGACCGAACCACCGGCGCGCCCCGATCTGGGACTCCGAGCACGGCCCCCGTGTCGCGCGGCCCCGGCTGACTCCCTGCCGCGATAGCCGGCCAGGGGTGGGCCCCTCCGGACGCGCACCGGCAGCGTCCCCGCGACCGGGAGGAGCCGCCTCATGATGTACGTCGATCGATCCCTCACCTGCGTGGACTGCGGCGTGGAGTTCATCCATTCCGTGGCGGACCAGGAGTACTACACGGAGAAGGGGTTCACCTCGGACCCCAAGCGCTGCTCCTCGTGTCGTGCCTACCGCCGGACGACCCGGGACGGCTCGGGCTCGTCTGGTACCGGGACCGGTTCGGGCACGGGGGACGGCGGCCGGATCGTTGGTGGCCCGCGCGGCTACGAGCGCTCCGAGGAACGGGGACCGCGCGAGTACTTCGTGGCGATCTGCTCGTCCTGCGGGAACCAGGCCCAGGTGCCGTTCAAGCCACGCATGGACAAGCCCGTCTACTGCTCGGACTGCTTCCGGACGGTCAAGCCGGGCTGATCGGGCGCCGGGACGGGCGCGGGTCGTGGCGGGCGCGCACGACGTCGGCGCCGACGATCCGCGGCGATCTCTCACAGCCGGAACGCGTCACCGTTGCGGAACCGCTCCCGGTGGCGGCCGCGCCAGACCGTCACGCGGCCCCGGCCGTTGACCTGCCAGGTGCCATTGCGCCCGAACGCCGCCGTGTCCTCGTCGATTCCCAGGACCACGCTCCCCCGGGGCGACTGCAGCGCCACGGACGCGGAGAACGGCTCGGGCCAGGCGTCGTAGTGCGGCAGGACGGCCACCCCCGCGACCAGCCCGAGACCCGCCCGCCAGCGGATCGGGAACGGCAACGGGATCCGCAGCTTCGGCACGACCCGGAAGTCCATCGTCAGGCCCACGACCGCCATCGCCCCCGCGGAGCACCCCGCGATCACGGCGCCGCGCGCATTCGCCATCGCCAGGGCGGCGCCAAGCGGCGACTCCATGAGGACGCGCGCCAGGTGTTGCGGGTGGCCACCCGAGAGGTAGACAAGGTCGGCCTCACCGACGGCCTGCAGCGCCGCCGCGTCGTGGCCCCCGGCGACGTCCCGCACCAGGACCGGTTCCACCTCGGCGCCCAGGGCGGCGAAGTGCTCCGTGCCCATCTCGCCCCAGGTGAGGAACGTGGACTCGCCGTCGGGCGCGGATGCGGTCGGCAGGATCACGACGCGCGGCCGTGGACGGCCCGTCGCCCGGAGCAGGACGCGGTCGAACTCGGCCATGGGGGCGAGGAACTCACCGGCGCCGACGAGCGCCACGGGTCCGGACATCGGCCGCAGTCTAGTGCAGCCGCTGGATGAAGGTCGCGGACGGGCGGCTACCTGGAGATGTCGGTCGTCGTGGTCCTCGTCACCGCGTGCATGCCGCCGTCGGTCGGATGAGAGCAGCCGGCCAAACCTGACGCCAGGACCGCTCCGAGCAAGATCGCGCCCGCCGAAGCCGAAAGTCGGGGAGGGCCGACGCTCATCGCCCGCCGGTCGTCCGCCGCGACGCTGCGTGACCGGGCGTGCCCGGCGCCACGTCCGCAACCTCGCGGGGCGCATCCGGGTTGATGTGCCGGTCGCCCGGCGACCACGCCGGTCCGCCGGTCGCATGCCGCTCGCGCGCCTGCTCCCGTCGCTCGTGGCGTGACGGCAGATTCTCAAACGGCTCGTCCGCGGCGCCAATGCGCCGGAGCCAGTCTCGAAGTGACATGCGACTCAATTCTCGCGTGTGGGTCCGGGTCTCCAGTGACGACATCGTTCGCCGTCGGAGCCAGCACGTCAAGCGTGTCCGGGCCCGGACGACCAGTCGGAACGATCAGCGCGTGACCCGGAACGCGCCTCCATGCCCCGGGATCACGATGTCGGCTGCGGCGAGCACCCGTGCCCGGCCGGCCTCGATCGCCGCCTGGTCCGCGCCCAAGGGGTCCACCTCGGGCGTCCGGTCCTCGCGCCACCAGAGGTGCGTCATCGCGTAGACCGCGTCGTCCGCCTCCACGACGAGCGTCGCGTCCTCCTCCGTGTGGCCCGGCGTCAGCCAGAGCTGGGTCCTCGGGGAGAGACGGTAGCCGTCGCCGTCGTGGTCCAGCCAGAGGTCGTCCTTGTAGCGCGCCCAGAAGTCCACGACCTCCGCGTTCGGGAAGAGCGCGATGTTGATGGTGTGGTCCGGGTGGTGGTGGCTGAGGAAGACGTGGGTCACGGCGTCCTGCGCAACGTCCAGGTCGGCGAGCGGCTCGAGGATGAGCGAGCGCCGGGCCACCATCCCTGGATCAACGACGATCAGGGCGTCCCCGTCGCGGACCAGGACGATCGACGATCCGACGCGATCGCCCGCGTAGCCGGCGTGGAGCAGGTGGACGGTCGTCATGGCTGCAGGGTAACCGGCCGGCGAGCGGGCGAAGGGTCGCGGCCGCCACGCCTGCAGACGCCCATTGACTTCCTGCCCGGTGATGGGACACTCCGCAAACCCTGAGCTGCCGCGTCCCGCGGCCACCGGGGTCTCGGAGGGTCCGGCCGATGCCGTTCTACATGTTCCGCGCGTCCTACACCCAGCAGGGCATCCAGGGCGTGATGAAGGAGGGGGCGGCAAGTCGCAACGCGGCCGTCGCGGACATGGCCGCAAGCGTCGGCGGTCGCGTCGAATGCGCCTACTGGGCGTTCGGCGATGACGACTACGTCACGGTCGTGGAGCTGGCGGACAACGCGGCGGCGGTGGCCATCGCGGCGGCCGTCGGGGCCAGCGGCGCGGCGCGCGTGACCACGACGGTGCTGCTGACGGCGGCCGAGGTTGACGAGGCGCTCGCACGCCGCGGCACCTACCGGGCGCCGGGCGCCTGACGACCCACCCACCCGTGGCGCGGGCGGCGGATTGGGGATCGCCGCCCGCAGTTCGGCCGGCGGCTTGACGCCCGACTCGGCCGGGCCCGACAGTTGCACCCGTGACGTCCGCCGCAGCGCCTGCCTCGACCCCCTCCATCCCCAGCCTCCTCGGCCGCAAGGGCCTGGTCATGCTCGGGGTCGCCGTTGCCGGCGTCGTCCTGACACTTGCCCTGAAGTTGACGGGCGCCTCGGACGTTGCGGTGTTCGTCCTCGCCGCCGTCACGCTCGCGGCACTGGCGGCGCTGGTCGGCGAGGGGACGGACCAGCTCGGCAGCCGCTTCGGGCCGGCCACGACGGGGATCCTCCAATCCGCGCTGGGCAACCTGCCGGAGCTGTTCATCTCCCTGTTCGCCCTGCGCGAGGGCCTCGTCGTCCTCGTCCAGACCGCGCTCGTCGGCTCGATCCTGGGCAACAGCCTGCTCGTCCTCGGACTCGCGTTCTTCGCCGGCGGCCTCAAGCACGGGCAGCAGACGTTCAACGCCGCACCAGTGCGGATGATCGCGATCATGCTCGTGCTCGCGGTGGCGGCCCTGGCGATCCCGACCATCTCCACCGCGCCCGGCGGCCCGGACCAGGGGCACGCGGTGGAGATCTCCGTGTTCGTGTCGCTGGTGCTGCTCGTGATCTTCGCCGCCTCGATCCCCTACTCGCTTGGCGGCGGGAAGGGCGCGTCCAGCCTGGAGATGGCGCCCGAGCACGTGTGGCCGCTCCGCCTGTCGGTCGGCCTCCTCGCCGGCGCCGCCGTGGGGGCGGCGTTCGTCTCGGACTGGTTCGTGGAGGCGCTCCGGCCGGCGATGGCGACCCTTGGCCTGTCCGAGGCGTTCGTGGGCCTGGTGATCGTCGCCCTCGCGGGCAACGCCGTCGAGAACGTGGTCGGCATCCAGCAGGCGATGCGCAACCGGTCGGACCTTGCGATCAGCCTGATCCAGAACTCCAGCCTGCAGGTGGCGATTGCCCTTACCCCGGTCCTGGTGCTCGCGAGCCTGTTCATCTCACCGGTGCCGATGACGCTGGTGCTGACGCCGACCCTCCTGGCGGGCCTCGCGCTGACGGCGGTGCTCGGGGCGCTGATCGTGTTCGACGGCGAATCCACCTGGCTGGAGGGCCTGATGCTGCTGGGCCTGTACCTGATCATCGCCGCGTCGGTCTGGTACGGCCCGCGGGTCAGCCTGTAGGGGTCGTCCTGCCTGTGGGTCGGCAGCGCCTGGCGCGATGACCGGCGTGATGACCGGTCGGGCGCCGCAGAGCGGGTATCGCCATGTCCGCGACTCAGCCAATTCCGCCACCTACCAGCCACGCTGGTGGTAACGCGTCTCGAGGCCCAAACCCCTGCCGGCTACCAGCCCCACTGGTGCAAGGCAGGATGTGTGCCGTCTCGAGCCCGTTCGACGCCAGCTTCCGAGCGTGGGGTGACGTCGCCGACCTGAGCCCACCAGGTAGAACCTCGACTAACACCAGTCAGGTTGGTGCCTGACAGAACCGCGGCACGGGCCCGGACCCAGTTCCCGTGCCCGGCCCGTGCCGCCCGCGCCTCGCCCACGCCCCCGCGCCTCGCCCGCGACGGACCCGCGACCCTGTTGCGGGCCACATGACCCGGCTCCCCATGGGCCACGCGGCCCTGTCCCGCCACCTGTATCGAACGGCACAGTCGCCACGCGTCAGTACACTCGGCACGTATCAACCACCGCAGGGCATGAGCCAACAGCAAGCATGACCGAGCTGCAACCCACCGGGCCGCAACCATGAGCGAACCCAGCGGCACCCGCGACCTGAACCGCCTCAAGTGGGCGACGATGATCCTGCCGATCGTCTTCGTCTGGCTGTTCGAGCTCGGCCGGTTCCTCGTGCTCGATCCGAAGGACACGGGCGACGGCGGTCACGTCGCATCCGCGATGATCATGGGCGGGGCGATCGTCGTCTTCGCAACCATCGTCTCGCTCTACCTTGACCGCGCCCAGAAGCAGCTGGTCGCCCAGAACAAGGACCTCACCGTCACCCATGCGGTCAGCTCCGCGGTCCGGGGCGGCCTCTCGCTGCCGGACCTGCTGGAGCAGTCGCTGGACCGCGTGGTGACCGAGACCGGCGCGCTGGCGGGCATCGTCAGCGTCAACGGCTCAGATGGCCACCCGCTCGTGATCCAGCGCCCCGCGGCCCTCGCCCCCGGCCTCGCGTGGCTCTCGCCGATCCTCACGGGTCCGTTGGACCCTGCACTGTCGAGCCCGCACTACGACGTCCGGTCCGGCGTGGACACAGGGGTGCTGGACCTCCCGCTCATCCGCGGCACCGACCGCATCGGCCATATCCGGCTCACCTTCCACCCGCCGGTCCAGCCCGACGTCTCGGACGCGGCGCTCGCCGACATCGCGGGCGAGATCGCGGGTGCGGCCCAGCTGGGCATGACGGTCGCCGACCTCCACCGGCGCGAGCGGGAGCGCGAGGCCCTCTACTCCGTGGCCCTCCAGCTCACCGGCCGCAACGACCTCCGCGACGTCCTGGACACGATCACCATGCACGCCCGAGAGCTGCTGGGCGCCGAGCGGGCCGTGGTCTGCCTCAGCGACGTCCGCGACATGACGTCGCGCACCGCCATCAGCCGCGAGCGCATGGCGATGGCCGACGACGGCAGCATGTGCCTCGTCGCGCACGAAGAGACCTCAGCCCAGCACCCGCGCAACCCGCTCTGCCCGCTCCTGGCGAAGGACGGGGACGACGCCTGGGCCGCCCGCCCGCTGCGGGGCCCGGACGGGATCCTCGGCGAGCTGTGCGTCGTCCGGCCCGGCAGACAGTTCACCGCCCAGGAGCGGAACCTCCTCAGCGCGCTTGCGGACATGGCCTCGATCGCGGTGCGCACGGCGCGCCTCCACGAGGCCGAGGAGCAGTGGACGATCCACGCCGAACGGGACCGGATCGCGCGCGAGCTCCACGACAGCCTGGCCCAGGTCCTGGGCGTGATCCACCTCCAGCTGCGGTCCCTCGAGGCCCGGGCCAAGGACGAGGCTAGCTTGGGCATCGCCGACGAGCTCTCGGGCATTGCCGAGACCGCCGACGAGGCCTACCGCGACGTCCGGGAGGCCATCCTGGGCCTGCGCGAGACCGTCCGGGAGGACGACGGCCTGGAGGGCTCGCTGCGCGAGTACCTGCGCAAGTACAGCCGCCAGACCGGCATCGCCGCCACGCTCAACTGCGAGGGCGACACCCGGCGGGCGCTCAGCCCGCGGTCGGAGGTCCAGCTCCTGCGGGTCGTCCAGGAGGCCCTGACCAACACACGCAAGCACTCGGGCGCCAAGCGGGTGGCCGTGCGGATCGACTGCCTCCGGCCGGGTGTCACGCTCACCATCGAGGACGATGGCGCAGGCTTCGACCCTTCGACCATCGCGGGCTCCATGGAAGGCGGCTTCGGCATGAAGTCCATGCGCGAGCGGGTCGAGCAGATCGGTGGCAGCATCGATGTGCATACTGCCCCGAACGAGGGGACG
>Ga0302263_10000355_pt1 | contig 17781 bp, 12 predicted proteins | sample II_Fen_N1_4_FD_194564 | JGI IMG/M metagenome (GOLD analysis project Ga0302263, IMG submission 194564) | Peat permafrost microbial communities from Stordalen Mire near Abisko, Sweden - II_Fen_N1_4 | ecosystem: Environmental > Terrestrial > Soil > Wetlands > Permafrost | place: Sweden: Abisko... | reverse complement strand
CGACGTCGAGGCCCGCGGGGTGGCGCTGTCGCTGCGCGCGCTGCCCCTCACGGCCGACGGCGCGCGGATCGGTGCCGCGCTGCTGTGCCGGGACGTCTCCGAGCTGCGCCGCCGCGAGCGTGAGCTCATCACCAAGAACGCGACGATCCGCGAGATCCACCACCGCGTGAAGAACAACCTGCAGACGGTCGCCGCACTGCTGCGGCTCCAGTCGCGCCGGGTGAGCAGTGCGGAGGCGCGGGCGGCGCTGGCCGAGGCCGAGCGGCGGGTGGCGACGATCGCGCTGGTGCACGAGACGCTGTCGCAGACGCTCGATGAGACCATCCCGTTCGACGACCTCATCGGACGCAGCCTGCGGCTCGCCGCCGACGTCGCGACGCACGACGGCGCGCAGGTGGGCACCCGGATGACGGGGTCGTTCGGGATGGTGCTGGCCGACGACGCGACGGCGCTGGCGCTGGTGCTCACCGAGCTGGTCACCAACGCCGTGGAGCACGGGTTCTCCGGCTCGGCCGGCGGCACGGTCCAGATCACCGTGGAGCGGACGGGGGACCAGCTGCGGGTGGTCGTCGCGGACGACGGCGCGGGCATGACCGGCGAGCACGGCGAGGGCAGCGGCCTGGGCACGCAGATCGTCTCCACGCTGGTGCAGAACGAGCTGCGCGGGACGATCGCGTGGCGGCCACGCGACGGCGGCGGCACGGAGGTGGAGCTGCGGGTCAGGCTCCGGGTGCGGCGCGACCCGACGACGGTGGCCTGAGCGCTGGTCGGCTCAGCTGGCGCGGCGCTGGCGCGCGGTGCGGCGCTTGAGGGCCCGACGCTCGTCCTCGGACAGACCGCCCCAGACGCCGGCGTCCTGCCCGGTGTCGATGGCCCACTTGAGGCACGTGTCGACGACGTCACAACGCCGGCACACGGCCTTGGCCTCCTCGATCTGCATCAGGGCCGGGCCCGTGTTGCCGATCGGGAAGAACAGCTCGGGGTCCTCGTCGAGGCATGCTGCGCGGTGGCGCCAGTCCATCAGCTCTCCTGGGGCACACGTCGTGTGTCGCCCCGGTCGGGGGCGCGCCACATCACGTGGAAGTAGGGGTGGGGTTCCTGCTGCATCTAGGGAAACACCCTGGCTGGCGCAGCACAAGGGCTACGAGAACGTTTCGACCCGATGGCTAATGTGATGTTGGCCACATCTGTGCTCATGCTGTGGGATGCCCGGCCGCCGCCCGGCCAGTCCCGATGGGCATTTGTCCAGGTCAGGGGATGAATTGTCCACTCGTGGCCCCTGACCTGCAGCGGGACTGCCCGCAAGGGGGTCGCGGGGACCTTGGTCCCGGATCCGGCGGGTGGATGGCCGACGGTGCGCCGCGCCGAAGGGGTGGTCGTCGATGGACGACGACCGGGCTGTCGCCGGCGTGGCGCCGTCGCGACCACCCCTCGGGATCTGGTAGAAGCACGGCACGCGCCGACCCGATGACGCCCGGGCGCGGTGGTCCGCCGTATCGTCGGGCCGTGATCGAGGCCAGGTCAGCGCCACCCGCCGTTCGGGTGGTCGTCGCGCTCGTCGCGCTGGAGGCGGTCGCCGCGCTGGCCGGTGCGGTGGCGGGCGTCGTCGTCCTGCTGCGCGGCGCGCAGCTCCCCGGTGCCACGGCCGGTCTCGTCGTGCTCGCTCTCGGCCTCGCTGCTGCACTCGGTTGGGCCGGGGTGGCGCTGCTGCGGGGTGCGCGGCGGTGGGCGCGCAGCCCCGTCCTCAGCTGGCAGTTCATGCTCGGGGTGCTGGCGCTGGCGGGCTGGTCGACCACCCCGCAGCCCTGGCCCACGCTCGTGCTGCTGGTGGCCGGCGGGGTCGTCGGCGGCATGCTCACGCCGACCGCCGTCGCCTGGACCTCCGGGAGGTCGGCGCCGGTGGGCGAGGACTGAGAGCGAGCCCTGGCTCACGGCGGGTCGTGGCGACCCGCGGCGGCGGGCGGCGACCACACCTGGACGGGTGTCACGTCCCGTCCGACGCGCAGGGCACCGCGGCCCACCGGGCGACGCCGGGGGTCGGTCAGCCACGCACCCTCCGGCCCGAGCAGGTCGACGCTGCCCGGTTCGACGAGGTCGAGCACCAGCAGCCGACGGGTGCGGAGCAGCGCCGGGGCGGGGCCGCGGAAGGTCGCGACGGCATGCGCGGTCGTCGTGGCGGCGAGCACCACCACGGCGCCGGAGGCCCGACCGAGGGCGTCGACGATCGCGTCGCTGAGCTCGGGGCGGCGGATCTCCAGCTCGTCGAGGTCGTCCACGACGAGCACCAGGGGCCCCTCGCCCGGAGTGCTGCCCGCTGGCCCGTGGGCGCGGGCGGCGTGGTGCAGCGCTGCCAGCGCGCGGTCGGCGAGGTCGGCGGCGCGGGGACCGTCGGCGACGACGTGCGCGACCTGGCAACCCATCCCCACCAGCCCGTGGGCGGCCGCGCGCACGGCCGTGGTGCGGCCCGAGCCGGGCGGGCCGACGACGAGCAGGCCGCGGTCGACGTCCACCCAGCAGGTCTCGGCGAGGTCGCCACCCCGTCCGACCGGAAGCAGCAGCCTGCCGTGGCGGTCCCGGCGAGGGAACCCCCCGGCGGGCCGGTCGGCACGGTCGGGCAGCGGGACGACGAGCGGCGCACCGCGGGTCCACGGCGAGGCGGCGTCGTCGTCGGGGAGGGCGACCTGGCACAGCGCGGCGCCGTCGCGGCCGAGGTGCACCGCGCGGCCCGGCTGCGGTCGGGGCCCCGCCAGCGCCGCAGGGACGCCGGCGAGCGCGTCCGCCGACGGGTCCGGTGCGCCCAGCACCAGGCGGTCGGCGAACCCGGCGAGCAGTCGGCCCGTCGCCGCGCCGATGCCCGCACCGGCGACGACGGCGACCGGGGAGCCGGCCGTCGTCCACAGCGTCGTCAGGCGGTCCGCGGCCGCACCGCGGGCCAGCGCGCCGAGCTCGGAGAGCACCGCGTCGACGTCGTCGATCACCAGCAGCGGCCGGTGCGGTGCGGGGCCGGCCCGGTCGCCGATCGCGGCTCCTGGCAGCCCTGCCGCCCCGCGTCCTTCGGGCCGCGGGTCCGCCCGCGCGCGGGTCAATCGGGCGATGCTCGTGACGTCGTCGTAGGCCAGGGCGGTGCGCCACGGTGCGTCGGGCGAGGCAGGCACGCCGATGGCATGGACGTCGTGCCCGGCGGCCGCCGCCGCCCGTGCCAGGGCGAGCAGGGTCGTCGTGCGGCCGGACCCAGGACCACCGAGCACCAGCAGGTGCCCGGCGCCGGGGTCCCAACGCACGCCGCCGCGACGCAGCTCGTCGGGCAGGTCGGACACCGCGACCGGCAGGCCGGCGCCCGCGGGGACGTCGCGCACGCTCACTCGACCAGGCAGCTCCGGCAGCCAGGGTCCCGACGGCGCACGCCGGCCGACAGCTGCGGAGGCGAGCGCGTCCGCCCAGGCGCGGGCATCGTGGCCACCCTCAGACGTGCTCGGGGTCCACGCCCGGGCGTCACCGCCGAGCAGGGCGACGGGCGGCGGCGCCCACCGCACGGGCGGCGTCGTCGAGCGGGGCGCGGCGCGCGCCACCTGGACGGCCCGGGGCGAGCCGCCGGCTCCCCGCAGCACGGCGAGGCCGGGCCGGCCGGCGGGGATCCGCGCCGCGTCCGGGACGTCGACCACGTCGCTGGAGTCCACGCCGTCCGCGACCCGCAGCGCGATCCGTAGCGTGACGTTGGCCCGCAGGTCGGCGTGCACGGCGCCGGCCGGCCGTTGCGTCGCCAGCAGGAGGTGCACGCCGAGTGATCGGCCCTGGGCCGCCAGCCGACCGAGGCCCGGCACCAGCTCGGGAAGGTCGTCCACCAGGGCGCGGAACTCGTCGATGACGACGACCAGGCGGGCCGGGGTGTCCGGGGAGTCGGGGTCCAGCTCGGCGAGGTCGCGCGCCCCGACCGCGGCCAGCAGGCCCTCCCGACGACGCAGCTCCGCCGTGAGCCCGCGCAGGGCCCGCCGCGCACCGACCGCGTCCAGGTCGGACAGGTGCCCGACGACGTGCGGCAGGTCGGCCACGACGGGCAGCCCGGTGCCGCCCTTGAAGTCGACCAGCAGCACAGCGAGCCGCTCCGGCGGACGGGACAGGGCCAGGCCCAGCACCAGCGTGGTGAGCAGCTCGGACTTGCCGGCGCCCGTGGTCCCGGCCACCAGCGCGTGCGGCCCGTCGCCCACCAGGTCGAGCACCACGGCGGCGCCGCCGGGGCCGCGCCCGAGAGGCAGCGGCAGGCCCCGCCCGGGTCGCTGCCAGGCGCGCAGCACCGAGGCGACGTCCGGCGCCGGCACGCCCGGGAGGTCACCGAGCACGACCCCCACCGGGCAGGCGTCCAGACCCGCGACGGCCGGAGCCGCCGCTGACGCACCGTGCCGCCGCGGGGGACGTGCCGCGCCCGCGCACCAGCGCAGCTGCTCCTCCGCCACGTCCTCGTGCGCGGCGACCAGGCGGACCGCGCGCCACGGACCGCCGGCGTCCTGCCGGCGCGCGCTGGTGGCGGTGACCTGCAGCACGGCCCTGCACCACGCCGGAACCTGGCCCTCGTGCCGCGCCAGCCACAGGACGTGGTGCTGGGGGGCCGCAGCGGCGTACCACTGGGCGACGCCCGCGCCGGCGGCGGGATCGTCGACGACGACGAGGGTCGGGTCGTCGTCCGGGCCCGGCAGCCCGGTCCCGCACGGTCGCCCCCAGATCAGCCACCGCCAGTCGTGCGGGGTGCTCGCCAGCAACACGACCGTCGGCTCGGCATGCGTGCCGAGCGCGCCGAGGAGCAGCCCCCGCGCGGCGGCGAGCACGGGGGCGCGCTCGCCCACCACCGCCAGGCAGCCCCCCGCCCCCCACTCCACCGCGACGTGCACCGGTGGGTCGTCGTCCGGGTGCCACCGGGTGGCGGCGGTGGCCAGCCGTAGCGCGGGCAGGTCGCGGGCCTCGGGTGGTGCCGGGGTACCCCGTGGTCCCCGGCGCGCGCCGTGTCGGCCATGGCCGTCGCGCGTGGCATGCCCGTCGTGCCAGGCGTGCCCCTCGTCCCCGGCAGGTCCGTGGTCGGCACGGTGGCTCGCGGCTGGTGCCCCGGGGGCCGGTTCGGCGCCCGCGCGGCCGGCATCGTCGGTTCGTCGTGGGCTGAGCAGGAGCATGGGCGCGCTGACCAGCCCGGTGAGGAGCAGCACCGGCTGGTGCAGGGTCGCCGCGAGCAGCACCCCGGTGAGCACGGAGGTCAGCGGCGCGGCCAGTCGCAGGGCCGCGGCGCGACGATCGGTCGGTGTCACCCGGGGCTCCACGCCGGCCGTCCGGCACGCTGCCGCGGGGTCGCCGGCGCGCAGCACGAGGACGCTCGCACCGACCCGCACCTCGTCGCCGGGCCGCCAGCGCAGCCACCTGCGGGACGGCACCGCGCGAGGCGCGCGAGGGTGGCGCCGGCCCCGGCCGACGCCCGGCACCAGGACGGTGGGGGTCGGCTGCGTCCGAGCCCGGAGGGGGCGCGCCGTCACGCGGACCAGCACCCGCTGCGCCGCCGGGGGCCGGCGGGGCGCGAACCGGGACCCCGCCTCGGCGAGCCCCCGCCACGGCGAACGTCCCGCCTCCCGGACCAGCAGCGGCCCGTCCCAGGCCGGGTCGCGGACGGTGAGCGGCTGGTGCGGCCCGACGCGGTGCATGCCGCGCCCGGAGGGCACCAGCAGGGTGCCGGCGTCGGGCCCGGTCGTGACGGCCAGGTGCCACGCGGCCGCCACCGCCAGCGCGGCGACCGGCCGCGGCGCCGGGCCGGGGCGCACGTGCGCGCCGTGGCACAGCGGCGGCACCCCCGCCGGGTGGGCGTCGTCGACCGGCACACCGTCGGCGGTCGGCGTCGTCACGGCCCAGCCCGCCCACCCCGTCGCGCGCACCAGGTGCAGCCGCAGCCGCTCCACGGGCAGGCCCTCGTCGACCTCGAGGTCCAGTCGGCGGTGCGCCGGACCTGGGGCGTCGTCGCTCCGCCCCGCCCCGGCCGCCGGGTCGGGGAAGGTCACGGTGACGCGCACGCCGCGAGGGTGCCGCGCCCCCGGGTCCGCCACCACGCGACGACCCGGCGCCTGGGGACGCCCTCTACGTCCCCAGGCGCCGGCGTCGGCTCACTCCACGGCGAGCGCCGCCACGGGAGACGTCCGGGCGGCGGCCCGGCCCGGCAGCACCGACGCGAGCAGCCCCGCGCTCACGGCGACGACCAGCACCAGCCCCAGGTCGCGCCACGGCACGGCGACCGAGGTCTGGCCCATCTGGCCGAACACGGTGGCCGCACCGGCCCACCCGTACAGCAGCCCGAGGACGCTGCCGAGCACGGCACCGACACTGGCGATGAGCACACCCTCAGCGGCCAGGGTGGCGCGCAACCGACGCCGGGACAGCCCGATGGCGCGCAGCGTCGCCGACTCCCGGCGCCGCTCGATCGTCGACAGCGACAGCGTGTTCGCCACCCCGAGCAGCGAGATGAGCACCGCGACCCCGAGCAGGCCGACGACGACCGCGAGCAGCACGTCGATCACCTGGTCGTACTGGGCGCGCTCCGCCGCCGGTCCGCTCACCCAGGCAGGCTGGTCGCCGAGCCGGTCCTGCACGTCCCGCAGCACGACGGCCGCGTTCACATCTGGCTCGAGCGCGACGAACAGCCCTGTGGCCGGGGCCGACGGATCGATCGCAGCGGCCGTCGCCGTCGTGATCAGGCCGCGGGGGCCGGATCCGGCCAGCACCACGCGCACGTTCACGGTCGGCCCGTCGGAGGCCACCGACCCGTCACCGCTGACTCTCTGCAGCGTCGTCGAGCCCGACAGCCGGGTACGGTCCGGGTTGATCACCAGGGCGTCGTCGGCCAGCTGCGCTGCCAGGGCATCGTCGTGCATCACGAGCGCCGCGTCGGCGGGGTCGATCGCCGTCACCTCCAGCTGGTTGCCGTCGCCGGTCTGCAGGGTCATCTCGGAGACGGGCACCACCTGTGCGACGCCGTCGACTGCCGCCACACTCGCCCTGATGCCGGCCGGCAGGGCCGCCACGCCGCCATCCTGCGTGACACCGGACGACGTCACCTCGAGGTCGACCGGGTACTGCTGGTCCAGCTCACGGCCCAGCGAGGCGCGCGCAGTCGCGGCGCCGGTGCTCATCATGACGACGAGCGTCACACCGATGAGCAGCGCGGTGGAGGTCGCCGCCGTCCGCCGGGGGTTGCGCACGGTGTTCGCCGCCGCCAGCCGGCCGACCGGGCCGGTTGCGGCCACCAGCCGTCCGGCGAGACGCACGACGGGTGGCAGCCAGTACACGCCGCCGAGCAGGATGCCGACGAAGGAGGCCGCCCCCGCGAGCACGCCCAGTCCCAGCGGCACCATCCCTGCGTTGATCTCCGGACTCGACAGCGCCACCGCGCCGAGCAGCCCGGCCAGCCCGCCGACGGTGAGCAGCACGGCGATGACGAGCCGCACCCGCCCAGCCCCCGACCTGGCCGGCGGCACGTCGAGCGGACGCAGCGCCTCGACCGGCGACACGCGGGTCGCCGCCCGGGCGGGTGCCTGCGAGGCGAGCACCGTGACGAGCGTGCCGACGAGCAGGGGCACCACGACCACCGGCCACGTCACGTGCACGGTCGCCGGCAGCTGGACCTCGGTGCTGCGCAGCTCCCGCAGGACGGTGAGCGCCAGCTGGGCCAGGGCACAACCGGCCAGCGTCCCCAGGGCGGACGCCCCCGCGCCGAGCAGGGTCGCCTCGAACAGCACCGAGCGACGCAGCTGCCCGCGGGTCGCCCCGACGCAGCGCAGCAGGGCGAGGCGCCGCGTGCGCTGCGCGACGAGGACGGTGAACGTGTTCGAGATGACGAGCGCGGCAACGAGCAACGCGACCGCCGCGAACGCCAGCACGACCGCGACCAGCACGTTCCCGTCGTTGGTGCCCATCTGCGCGTAGGCGGCCCGGGCAGCCTCGTCCCGGGTGACGACACTCACGTCGTCGCCGAGAGCCGCGACCAGACGTTCCTGCGTCGGCGAGACCGCACCGTCCTTGACAGCGATGAGGATGCCCTGGTTGGTCGTGTCGCCGAGCGTGGCGCTGCCCGACCAGGCCACGGTCGTGCTGGTCGTCGCGAGGCCCGCGCCGCCCCAGCTCGAGTAGGCGCCGTGCGGGTCGGTGACCACACCGACGACGGTCACCGTCATCGAGGGCTGGACCATGCCCGAGTCGGCGCCCCCGCCCGAGTCCGCTCCCGACTCCGCGTTCGCGTCCGACGCTCCACCCTCGGCGGCATACCAGGTCGCGGTGATCGTCCCGCCGACCTGCGTGCCGAGCTGGTCGATGCTGCGGGCCGGCAGGGCAATCTCGTCGTCGGCGACGGGTGCCCTGCCCTGGACCACCTCCAGTGCTCCGAGGCGAGGGTCGGCCGGGGTGTTGACCACCACCTCGTTGACCTCGCGGCTACCTCCCGACAGCTGCACCCACGCCTGGAGCACGGGCTCGGCGGCGGTGACGCCGTCGGTGCCCCGCACCGTGGCCAGCCGTTCGTCGTCGGCGTGCGCCTGCACCACGAGGTCAGCCTGCCCGTACACCGCCGTCACGGCGTCCCGGCCGATGCGGTTGATGACGTCGCCGGCCAGCAGCGTGGCGGCAACGAAGGCGGTGCCCAGCACGATGGCCAGGCCGGCGGCGGCAAGGCGGCCCAGGCTGGCCCGCATCTGGGCGAGCGTCACCCGGATCATCGCTGCACCGCCCCGACGGCGACCTCGCCGGCCGGGCCCTCGAGGGTGCGCAGCGCGTCCAGCCCGGCGAGCACCGACTCCGGGGTCGGGTCCGCGATGTCGCCGGCGATCCGCCCGTCGGCCAGCAGCACCACGCGGTCGGCGTAGGCGGCGGCCGTGGGGTCGTGGGTGACCATGATCACCGTGCGGCCCAGCTCGCGCACCGAACGGCGCAGGAAGCTCAGCACCTCCGCGCCGGCGCGCGAGTCGAGGTTGCCGGTGGGCTCGTCGGCGAACACGACGTCGGGGCGAGTCACCAGGGCGCGGGCGATCGCCACCCGCTGCTGCTGACCGCCGGACAGCTCGGCCGGGCGGTGCGTGAGACGGTCGGTCAGGCCGAGCGTGTCGGTCAGCTGGTCCAGCCACACCCGGTCCACGCGAGCGCCCGCCAGGTCGAGGGGCAGGGTGATGTTCTGCTCGGCGGTGAACATCGGCAGCAGGTTGAACGACTGGAAGACGAACCCGACCCGGTCGCGTCGCAGCAGGGTCAGGGCGTCGTCGTCCAGCGTGGTCAGATCGGTGGCCCCGAGCCGCACCGTGCCCGAGGTGACGGTGTCCAGTCCCGCCAGCAGGTGCATCAGCGTGGACTTGCCCGAGCCGGACGGGCCCATGATCGCGGTGAACGCGCCGACGGCGAAGTCGACGTCGACACCGTCCAGCGCGCGTACCGCGGCGGGGCCGCGGCCGTACACCTTGGTCAGCGCACGTGCGCTCGACGCGGTCGTCGGGTCGGGGGAGGGGAAGCTGGTCACGATGCTCCTTCAGTACCGGGGGGCGTTGCGGTACCGACGCTAGGCGGCGCGGACGCGGCCGCCATCGGCCCGCAGTCGCCCGTCCGGGGGCACGGCGTCATCCCTGGGTCGCACGGCCCGGCTCGTGGCGGAGAGCGCCTGCGGGAGCGGGTCAGTCCCCCGGTCGGACGAGGCCGGCCTCGTACGCGGCCACCACGGCCTGCACCCGGTCCCGGGCGCCGAGCTTGGACAGGATGCGGCCGACGTGGGTCTTGACCGTCGCCTCGGCGACGAACAGGTCGCCGCCGATCTCGGTGTTCGACCGGCCGCGGGCCATCAGCACGAGCACCTCGCGCTCGCGGTCGGTCAGGTCGGCGATCGCCCGGCGCCCGGGGTCGTCGGCCCGCTCGTCGGCCGGCGCCGGCAGCACGGTGACCAGGTGCTCCAGCAGCCGACGGGTCGACGAGGGTGCGATCACCGCGTCGCCGCGGTGCACCGTGCGGATCGCCGCGAGCATCTCCTCGGGCGGGGCGTCCTTGAGCAGGAACCCGGAGGCGCCCGCGCGGATCGCGGCGAGCACGTACTCGTCGAGGTCGAACGTGGTGAGCACGACGACCCGCGGGGCCCCGGCACGGGCGGTGATCGCGGCCGTGGCGGTGAGGCCGTCCATCGTCGGCATCCGCACGTCCATGAGCACCACGTCGACCGGCCCGGTCGCGGTGCGGGCCGCCGGGTCCAGCGCGCGGACGGCTTGCGCGCCGTCACCGGCCTCGAGCACCACGTGCAGGTCGGCCTGGGAGTCGATGACCATGCGGAAACCGGCGCGCACCAGCTGCTGGTCGTCCACCAGGCCGACCCGGATCACCTCGTCGTCCACAGTCGTTCCTTTCATCGCTCCGGTCCCCTCGTCGGCGTGGGCAGCTGGGCGCGCACGCGATAGCCGCCGCCGGGGCGTGGGCCGGCCGTGACGCTGCCGCCGAACATCTCGGCCCGGTCGGACATGCCGCGCAGCCCGCGGCCCCGGCCGTCGCTGCCCGCTGCGGCGCCCCGGCCGTCGTCGGACACCTCGAGCACCACCGCAGCCGCCTGCCAGGTCAGTGCGACGGTGACCGCAGGGTCCGGACCCGCGTGCTTGAGCACGTTGGTCAGCGACTCCTGGGCGATCCGGTACACGGTGAGCCCGGTGCCGGGCGGCAGCGTGCGCGGCGTCCCGACCCGCACCATGGAGACGCGCAGCCCCGCGGCGCGCACCTGCTCGACGAGCGCGGCGAGGTCACCCTCGGCCGGCTGCGGGGCGGTGGCCACGGCGCCGGTGCCGACGCCCGGTGGGCCGGGCTCGTCGGTCGGGTCCGCCCGCAGCACCCCGAGCAGCCGGCGCATGTCCGTGAGCGCCGCACGGCCCGTGTCGGCGATCGTCTCGAGCGCCCGGGTCGCCGCCGCCGGCTCGGACGCCGCGGCGTACCGACCGCCGTCGGCCTGCGCGATCATCACCGTGAGCGAGTGCGCGACGATGTCGTGCATCTCGCGCGCGATGTGCGCCCGCTCCCCGGCGGCGCCCAGCTTCGCCTGCTGGTCGCGTTCCACCTCGAGCCGCCGGGCGCGCTCGACCAGGGCCTCGAGGTGCTGGCGCCGGCTGCGCCGCACCAGGCCCAGGGCCCAGGCGGCGAGGAACATCGTCGCCGCGATCACGGCCAGCCCCAACGCCTCCGCGCCGCCGGCGGTCGAGTCGCGCGTCATCATCGCGCCCATCAGCAGCGAGCCGACCATTGCGCCACCCAGCGCCACCCGGTGCGCCCACCGGGGGCCGTGCGTGGTCACCGAGTAGAGCACCAGCAGCAGCACCAGGTCCGCCGGCAGCAGCAGGGGGACGCCGAGCAGCACCAGGTGCAGCAGGGCCACGCTGTAGGAGACGGCCGCGGCGGCTGCCGGGGCGATGCGGCGCCACGCGAGCGGGGCGACGATGCCCAGCGCGCACAGCGCGTCCACCACGTTCCGTGCGCCGGACAGGTCCGACGTGTCGCGCACCGCCGTGGACAGCGGCACGACGACGAGCGCGAGCAGCACGGTGCCCGCGACGTCGAGCGCGAGAGCGTGACGATCGCTCCAGCGCACCGTCCGCTCGGAGGTGTCCACCTGTGCAGCGTAGGTGGCCCACGCCCACCGGCAGGTGGCCCGCCGGGTGGAGGGCCCGTGCCCGGACGTCCCCCCAGGGACTGATGACCCCGTGGTGCGAATGCGACGGGGAGCAGACCCGGCCGTGACCTACCATGGGGCGATGACCCAGGTTCTGCTGGTCGAGGACGATCCTGCGATTGCCGAGCCTTTGGCCCGGGCACTCGGGCGTGAAGGCTACGACGTGCGCGTGCAAGGAACCGGTCAAGGCGCGATCGACGGTGCGAGCGGCGCGGACCTCGTCGTGCTCGACCTCGGACTGCCGGACATGGACGGGCTCGACGTCGCCCGCGCCATCCGCAGCCAGGGCCTGTCCACGCCGGTGCTGGTGCTCACCGCGCGGGCCGACGAGGTCGACCTCGTCGTCGGGCTGGACGCGGGGGCGGACGACTACGTGACCAAGCCGTTCCGGCTGGCCGAGCTGCTGGCCCGGGTGCGGGCGCTGCTGCGCCGCACCGGCGGCGAGCCGTCCGAGGAGGACGAGCTGCGGGCCCAGGACGTGCGGGTGGCCGTCGCGGCGCACCGGGCGTTCCAGGGTGAGCGCGAGCTGCACCTGACCGCCAAGGAGTTCGACCTGCTGCGGGTGCTCGTCGCGGCGGGTGGCGCCGTGGTGCCGCGCGAGGCGCTGATGCGCGACGTGTGGGGCTCGGACCCGACCGGCTCGACGAAGACCTTGGACATGCACGTCTCGTGGTTGCGCCGCAAGCTCGGCGACGACGCGAACTCGCCCAGGTACGTCACCACCGTGCGCGGCATGGGCTTCCGGTTCGAGACCTCCGGCGCGGGCGACCGGGCCTGACCCGTGCGCCGGCGTGTCCTGCAGGCGACGGTCGCGGCGGTCGTCGTCGCGGTGGTCCTGCTCGGATTCCCGCTGGCCTTCCTCGGCGCCCAGCTGGTGCGGCAGAACGAGATGCGGGGCCTGGAGGCGCGCGCCGCATCCGCAGCCCGGGCGGTCGACTTTCGCATCGACCAGGGCGCCGAGCTGACCGACCGGATGCTGGAGCCGTACGCCGGAGGGAACGGCGACCTGACCGCGACCGTGCTGGTGCGCACGCCCGACGACCGGGTGTTCCGCACCGGGCCGGCCCTCACCGGTCGGCTGATCGACGTCCAGGTGACCACGGCCAACGGGGCCAACGTGCAGCTCTACGTGTCGTGGTGGGACGTGTTCTGGCGGTCGGCGCAGGTGATCCTGCTCGTGGTGGCAGCGGCCGTGGTGGCGTTCGCCGCCGGCATCGCGATGGCCATCTGGCAGGCGAACCGGCTGGCGGCGCCGCTGGTCTACCTGGCGGCGTCGGCCGAGCAGCTCGGCTCCGGCCAGGTGCGCCCCCACCTCGGCCCGTCCGGTGTCGAGGAGATCGACCTGGTCGCGGCCGAGCTGGCCCGTAGCGCCGACCGGATGGCCGGCCGGCTCGCCGCCGAGCGCCAGTTCGCGTCCGACGCCTCGCACCAGCTACGCACGCCGCTCACCGCGCTGAGCATGCGGCTGGAGGAGATCAAGGCCACCGCGGGGGAGCAGTCCGTGCGCGACGAGGCCCGGATCTCCCTGGAGCAGGTGGAACGCCTGGTCACCGTGGTGGACGACCTGCTGAGCGCGTCCCGGCGCGCGAACGGCGGCACCACCGAGGCGGTGCGGCTCGTCGACGTGGTCCACCAGCAGCAGGAGGAGTGGGCGCCGACCTATGCCGCGGCCGGTCGTCGGCTCGTCGTCGAGGTGGACGCCGGCACGCAGGTGCTCGCCACCCCGGGTGCACTCGCCCAGGTGCTTGCCACCCTCATCGAGAACTCGCTCAAGCACGGCGCCGGTGCGACGACGGTGCGTACCCGCACGGGCATGCCGACCGGGACAGTGGTGGTCGAGGTCGCTGACGAGGGCGCCGGGGTGCCCGACGACCTCGCCCCGCGCATCTTCGACCGGGAGGTGACGTCCGGCTCCGGCACCGGGCTGGGGCTGTCCCTGGCGCGTGATCTGGCCAGCGCCGACGGTGGCCGGCTCGAGCTGGCGCAGCGCCGGCCGGCCGTGTTCGCGCTGTTCCTGTCGAGGGTGCCGGCCTCGTTGGGGCCCGACGTCGTGCTGCCCCGGGGGGCAGCCGTGTCCACCCGCGGTGGGCGCCGGGACCGCTGACGGTTCCGGTCGGCGCGGCGTCGGCCCGGACGGGGGCCCGAACGGGCGGGGTCAGCGGGTGGTCGACGCCTCGGCCGGTTCGTCGGCGGGCAGGGCAGTGGGGGCCGCATCCCCGGTGAACACCCAGAGCTTGTAGCCGACGTAGCGCAGCACGGTCGCGACGGCGATGCCGAGCACGGTCGCCGCGTTGTCCTGCAGCGGTCCGGCCACGTGCAGCACGTAGCGGGAGAACGCCAGCGTGCCCACCGGGATCAGAGCGCCCACCACGTTGATCACGCCGTAGACGACGAGCTCGCGGCCCCGCTGCTCGGTGCGCCGGTGCGCGAAGGTCCAGTACCGGTTGCCGACCCACGAGACCACCGTCGCGATGGTGAGCGTGATGACCTTCGCGGTCAGCGGCTTGTGGCCCAGCACGTGACCAGGCCCGTAGAGGAGCAGGTTGAACAGTCCGAGGTCGACGACGAACGCGACGGCGCCCACGGACAGGAACCGGGCCATCTCGCGCAGCCAGGCCCGCAGCCGGGCTGCGTCCAGCGTGCGGGGCGCCGGCTGACCGCCCGGGTGGGACCCGCGGGGCAGGGTGTCGTCGAGAGCGGTCACCGCACGAGGATAGGCCGACACACCTGGGGGGCGCCTGGGAACAAAGGACCACCGCGTGGGGCGCCGACGGCGGGACCGGTCGCCCGATGACGTGCCCGGGCCCCCTCCGGGGACGCTCGCCTGGTCCCCGCGGGCCGGACGGGGCTCGGTGCCACGGGGGCCGATCGCCTAGGCTCGGCGCTCGTGAGCGATCCCCGCACCGGCGCACCGCTCGTCGCGGTCGTCGGCGGCGGCCAGCTCGCCCGGATGATGGCCCCCGCCGCGGGCGCCCTCGGCGTGCACCTGCGGGTGCTCGTGGAGGACGAGCGCGCGTCGGCCGCGCAGGTGGTCCCGGACGCCCCCGTGGGTGCCGCGCGCGACGCCGAGGCCCTGGCCAGGCTCGTCCGCGACGCCGACGTGCTCACCTTCGAGCACGAGCACGTGAGCGGCGAGGTGCTCGACCGGCTCGCCGCCCGCGGCACGCCGGTACGCCCGTCGGCGGCCGCGCTGGTGCACGCGCAGGACAAGGTCGTCATGCGCACGCGCCTGGTCGAGCTCGGCGTGCCGTGCCCCGACTGGGCGCCCGTGGGAGACGAGACCGCGCTCGCCGCGTTCCTCGCGGCGCACGGCGGGGTGGGCATCGTCAAGACGAGCCGCGGCGGCTACGACGGCAAGGGCGTGCGCCGCGTCACGGCAGCGGCCGACGCCGCCGACTGGCTGGCGGCCGCGGCCGACGGGTCGGGCGCCGCGCTGCTGGTGGAGGAGCAGGTGCCGTTCACCCGCGAGCTGGCCGCGCTCGTCGCGCGCCGTCCGGGCGGCGAGCTGCGCGCGTGGCCGGTGGTGGAGTCGGTGCAGCGCGACGGGGTGTGCGCGGAGGTGGTCGCGCCGGCGCCCGGCCTCGACCCGCGCACGCGCGACGCGGCGCTGGCCCTCGCGCGCGCGGTGGCCGAGGGCCTGGACGTGGTCGGGGTGCTGGCCGTCGAGCTGTTCGAGGTGGCCGACCCGGCCGGTGGCGCGCCGCGCGTGCTGGTCAACGAGCTGGCGATGCGCCCGCACAACAGCGGGCACTGGACGATCGACGGCGCGGAGACCAGCCAGTTCGAGCAGCACCTGCGCGCCGTGCTCGACCTGCCGCTCGGCCCCACGACGGCTCGTGCCCGGTGGACCGTGATGGCCAACGTGCTCGGTTCGACGCTGCCCGACCCGACCGCAGCGCTGCCGGCCGTGCTCGCCGCCGACCCCGGCGCGCGCGTCCAGCTGTACGGCAAGCAGGTACGTGCCGGACGCAAGCTCGGCCACGTCACCGTGTGCGGGGACGACCTGGCGGAGGTGCGGGCGCGGGCGTCGGCCGCTGCGGCACGGCTGCGCGGTGACGACGACGCGGCGACGTCGACCCGGTCAGCCGGGCATCCCACCCACGACGCCGGCCGGCAGGGCGCCGTCCGCGATCTGGGTCCAGAAGGTCGCTGACGCCGCCGGGTCGAGCAGCACCGTCGAGCCGACCCCGCCGGGGCGGTAGTTGACGTTCGCGATGGGCGGGGTCCCGGTGATGCCGCCGGGGCCCTCGGCGGACTTGAAGGCGAGGGCCATCCGGCCGAGGTCGACGATGTCGGAGCCGGTGTCCACGGTGATCGCGGCGGTGCCCGCCTTGATGAGCGTCACCTGGCGGGACGGGTGCAGCACGAGGTCCCGTGGACTGATCGACGACGTGAGCGCCTGGATGAGCTGACGCTGCCGCTTGGCCCGCCCGATGTCGCCCTCCGGGTCCGACTTCCGCATCCGGACGAAGGTCAGTGCGGTCCGCCCGTCCACCGTGTGGCAGCCGGCGGTCCAGACCATCCCCGAGTCGTGATCGTTGACGTCGGCGCCGTAGCAGAGCGACACACCCCCGATTGTGTCGACGACCTGGACCACGCCGACCATGCCGATCTCGGCGTAGTGGTCGATCGTCAGGCCGGTCAGCCGCTCCACGACCTGGACCAGCAGCGGCGCACCGCCGTAGGCGAACGCCGCGTTGAGCTTGCCGGGACCGTGGCCGGGGATGTCCTCGATGTAGGTGTCGCGCGGCAGCGAGATCAGCGCGGCCGGCCCGTGCGTGGGCACGTGCAGCAGCAGGATCGTGTCCGTCCGCGATCCCGTGGTGCCGTCGTTGCCCGTCGCGGCGTCGCGGGTGTCCGCGCCGGTGAGCAGGTACGTGGTGCCCGGCGTGGCGGCGGCGCCGGACAACGCGGCCGTGTGCTGCACCTTGCCGTTGGCCCAGATCACCAGGCCGATCGGCCAGGCGGCCAGGGCGACGAGCAGGACGACCGCCACCGCGGCCAGGGCCTTCCAACGGCGGCGCCTGCGCGGGGCCGGGACGCCGGTGCGCGGCGGCGGCGCCGGCGTGCGGGCGGAGCCGCCCCCGACGGTTGCGGGGCGCGACGAGGCCGACCGGGGCTGCGCCGGGCGCGGCGGCGTGGCCGGCGCCGCCACCCGCTGGGCGGCGGCCGACGGAGACCGGGTCGACGGGCTCGCCGCGGACCGGGTCGACGGGCTCGCCGGAGACCGGGTCGACGGGCTCGCCGCGGACCGGGTCGACGAACCCTCGCCGGAGCGGGTCGACGGACTCTCGACGGGCCGGCCGGTGCTGCGGCGGCTGCCCACCTCGACCGCCGGGGCGACCGGGGGTCGGCGTGCCGCGGCCGGCGAGAACGAGGCCGGCGCACCCGACGAGCCGGCCGGTGCCTCGGACCGTGCTGGTGCGGCCGGTGGACGGGGCGGGCTGGGCGGACCGGGCGGGATCGGGCGGCCCGCGCCGACGACCGTGGCGCCGTCGGCGCCGACGGGCCGTGGTCTCGTCGCGGGCGGCGCGAAGCTGGGCGGCATCGACGGGTCGCGGTCGCCACTCATCGAGCTCTCCCCCCGGGGCCTGGGACGGCTCTCCGCCGCCGCACCGTCACCCGATCGTACGGATCGTCCTGCACGATCCCCGGCCGCCACACGGGTGCGGCCACCGTGTGGTCGGCGTTGCGCGGACCGCGAACGCGGCCCCGAGCGGGCGCCGCCAGGCGCCATGATGGCCCCTGGAGGAAGCCCTCGACCGGACCACCGGAGGACACCATGGCTGGACCACTCGTCGGGATCGTCATGGGTTCCGACTCCGACTGGCCGGTGCTCGAGCCGGCCGCCACGGTGCTCGCCGAGTTCGACGTGCCGGTCGAGGTGGACGTCGTCTCCGCCCACCGCCAGCCGGACAAGATGGTCGAGTACGGCCGGTCCGCCGCCGAGCGGGGCCTGCGGGTGATCGTCGCGGGAGCCGGTGGCGCCGCGCACCTGCCCGGGATGCTCGCCGCGGTGACACCGCTGCCGGTGGTCGGGGTGCCGGTGCCGCTGGCGCACCTGGACGGCCTGGACTCGCTACTGT
>Ga0302263_10000348_pt1 | contig 17860 bp, 37 predicted proteins | sample II_Fen_N1_4_FD_194564 | JGI IMG/M metagenome (GOLD analysis project Ga0302263, IMG submission 194564) | Peat permafrost microbial communities from Stordalen Mire near Abisko, Sweden - II_Fen_N1_4 | ecosystem: Environmental > Terrestrial > Soil > Wetlands > Permafrost | place: Sweden: Abisko... | reverse complement strand
GGGGGCCGGCCGGGCCTTGGACCCCCTGGGGGCCGGCTGGGGGAGGGTCAATCGCGGAGTAAATCAGGCTGCCGCCGACTGTGCCGATCATGACGCATAGCACGAGCGCGGCCCCGCCGATCCCGCCGGCGCGCGGCTGGTCGGGGACGGCGACCAGGCCGCCGAGCCCGGTCACTGGGGCTCCCCCGTGCACGGGCGGAACCGCAGGCGCGGCTGGTACTCGCGTTCGCACACGAAGCAGCCCAGCCCGGAGTAGAGCAGGGTTTCGCGGTCGAACAGGGGGGGGATCTCGGCCATCGTGGCCAGCGACTGGTCGGAGATCGCGTGAGCCATCGTCATGACCCACAGGTGCTCCCGGTTCGCGCGTGCGCGCTCCAGGGCCCGGTCGAGGGGGGCCGGGTTGGCGAACCCGCCCGGATCGTCGGCCATGATCTGCTGCCGCTCCCCCGTGCCCACGGTGCGGGTGACGGGGGCCAGCCCGATGGTCCCGATCGGGCCGTTCATCCCTTCGGCTATCCGGGCGATGGTTTCGGGGGTCAGCTCGTCCATCATCTCGGCCACTTCGGCATCGATGTTGTGGAACCCCTGGGGTGGGATCTCGTCGGTCATCGGCGGACGCTCCAAATCAGGTCGGTCAGCAGCACGGCCACGATGCCGGCGGCCGGGGGGATCAAAGCAGCAAGCCTACGCAGATCCCGGCGCCCATCAGCACGGCGCACAGCAGACCGGTCGCGCCCAGGATGACTGTCCAAAACTTTCCCTCGCTCATTGTCAAGCCCCTCACTCGGTGATTCCGACGTAAGTTGTAACGCTGCCCGCGACACGCCCGAGCGCGGGTTAGGACAGGGCCGATCCGTAGACCCCGTGAACCCGATGAACCCCGTGAACCCGGTGAACCCGGTAGACCCGGGCCCCCAAACGACGAAACCCCCCACCGGCGCGGTGGGGGGTTTCGGAGCGTGCTGCCTGATCGTCAATCAGTCACCTGTGAGTCCCTGCATGGCGGTCAGTCTACGTCGATCGTGAACGGGCCGGTGGTGAACTCGACCGAGCCCTGTGACAGATCCTTCAGGTCGGGGTCGTTCTCGACCACGTCCTCGGTGAACCAGCGGTCCAGCTCGCGGTCGGTGATGGTGCCGGCCTCCCAGCCGTCCCGGATCCGGGTCCAGTCCGCCGGCGGTTCGCTGCCGTCGACCAGGAACCGCGAGCGGCCCCCTTCCCCGCGCACCCGGCTGTCGTCGCCGATGTCCACGGTCCCGGTGATCAGGATCTGAGCGCCCTGCCGGCAGATGAACGGGGGGAACCCCCCGGCCAGCGCCGCGTAAGCCTGAGCGATCAGGCCGACGTTCCGTTTGGACGGCGACCGCTTCGCCCAGGCCGCGATCGTGCGGGGAGTGGCGATGCCGGCCAGCGCCGAGCGCCCGGCGCGGGTGCGTCGTAGGCCGGCCAGCTGGGCCCGCCATCCTTTGGCCCGGTAGGACTTCTTGCGCGCGGCGCCGCCCAGGTCGATCAGGACGGCGCGCAGCGCGGCCCCGAACTCTTCGGCGCTACCGGTCGCCATGCAGGGCCCGCCAGACGTCTAGGGGCAGCGGGGAGGGGTGGCGGACGGCGTCCTCACCGCGGCCGACCTTGACCACCTTGTGCGCCATCGCGCCGAACTGGTCACCGAGCACGAGGGGGGCCGGTACCCAGTCCGGGCCGGCGTCCGGCGGGGCGAGGTAGTCCGCTTCGTCGGTGGTGCCCATGCGCAGCAGGACGGCGCCGGCCTCGATCGCCGCGTAGGTGCGCGACCAATGCCGGATCGCGGATTCGGCCACGATCGACAGGCGCCAGTCCGGGCGCCAGAACGGGGATCGGGCTGCCTTCGGCCACAGCAGCCGGATCCCTTGGGAGGCAGACTCTTTCGTCAGCTTGTACTCGACATCGGAGATCGCTGCCGCGCGCTGGCGCTCGGTCTTCGTCTCTTCGGCGAACTTCTCGAACAGTGAGTAGGTGGGGCGCGCGGTCCAGCTGTCCCAGATCGCCGGCGCGTGCGGGATCAGCTTCTTGGCGAACAGTTTGTCCAGCTTGTCCAGGTGCGGGGTGGTGACCCAGATCCGCCCGTCCGGGCGCGTGGATCGCGCTGCCCGCCCGAGCGGGTGCCCGATCCGCTCGTCCGTCCAGGGGATCGCGTCGATCAGGTAGATCCCGGCCGTTTCGCCGCGGTGGGAGAGGGCCCCGGAGTGGCGCAGCTGGTTGGGCGCGATCAGCACCGACCCGCACGCGGTGATGTACGACCCGCGCCGGTCCAGCACGGCCACCCGCGCGGCCGGGTCGTCCAGCAGCTCGTCGAGGCCGTCGCGGCGCCAGGTGAACAGGCCGTCCATGTGCTCGGTCATCAGGTTCCAGGGCGCCTGGTCGCGGTAGGTCTTCGGCACTACCTTGACCGTGTGAAACGGCGAGGCATCCACCGAGCGCGTCATCGCCTTCAGCCCGGACCAGCGGTCGGTCGGCTCGGCCGGCTCTGGCAGGTCGTCCGGTTCGGGTGCTGGCTCCTGTACCTCGGGCTCACAACCGGGGTGGGTGTTGACGTCGCGTTGCACGATGGTCATGCGCTCTTTGCATACCGTGCAAATGCCCATTCGCGGGCCCGGTACCGGCGCCGGCGCGGGCCCGACGATCTCCCACATCCCCCGGCGGGATCGGATGTGGTTGCGCCGTTGCAGGCGCCCGAGCGCTGATTTCACCGTGGCGGTGGGCACCTCGCGTAGCAGGGAGCGAATCTCCGGGGTGGTCAGGGGGCCCCGTGCGGCGATGAAATCGACGATCCGGCGGGCCAGCCCGGCCGAGTTGACCTGAGCGGCGCTCAAGGAGGGGTCGAACTGCCACACTCCCTCAGTACTCATCCGCATCGGGTACGAGAACGGTTCGCCCCGGCGGGTTTTCTCCGAATGGAGGAGGAACTCCCCCGGGTGTTCGGCGTCGGTGTTCTCTTTGAGGTGGATCACGCACTCACCGCCGCCGGCCACGCCCTGAGACCCGGATACGGCCCCGGCTTTGTTCGTGTGGTGCAGCAGCAAAATGGCGCAGTTGTAATGCTTTCCGAGCCGGTTCAGCTCGGTGACCCACTTCTTATCCCAGTCGTACGCGTTCGTGTCGGCCGGCTTGGTCCCCACGAAATCGCGGAGGGTGTCGATCCGGACGTACCCGTAGGGTTTGCCTTCGTCCACGCCCTGCTGTAGCAGCGCGACCAGCTCCAGATACCGCTCGGCCGCCGTGGCCCCGGTGATCCCGAAGTCCCCCGTGCGCCGGTCCCGGATGTGAAAAATCCCGTGGGGGGAATCCCACTGAGCAGGGTCGTAGTCGTCGGTGTCGGTGGCCAGCGTCCCCCAGGGAGACATGCTAAAGCCCCGCTCCTGGGTCAGGGCCGGGTCACCCTCCAGGTCGATGACGGCGCAGCGCTGGGGGTCCAGGTCATCCCAGGGCCCGAACGGCCGGCCGTGCCCGAGCCCGTGCTCGACCGCCTGAGCGATCATGGATTTACCGACGCCGGGGTCGGCATAAAGGACGGTGACACCAATTGGCAGAAGATTTGCAACGACGTCGATCGTGAAAGGCAAGACTTCGTGACGTAGCTCATGATCCCAGGTACCGATAATCGGCGGTGGCGCCAGTTCTTCTAATTCCACTGCGGTCATGTATGTTTGCACCTGCCTCTCTTGCCTGGGAGTGCATTAGGGGACCGGGTCACTGATGTTGACCCGGTCCCCGCCTGTTTTGCCGTGCTGAACCTGGGGTCAGCGTAGGGGATCACCGCTGCTGGGCCCGGTAGTGGGCTCGGTGTCGTCGTCGGCGTCGCCCCACTCGGCTTCGGCCTTGCGCCCGGCGCTCAGGTAGATGGCCAGCCAGCCCGGCCCCTCGGGCGGGCCGGCCTGCTCGGCGTCCCGGGCCATCAGGACCAGGGCGTGCAGCAGCTCGGAGTTGGTGACGCGCCCGCCGGTCTGGGCTGAGGCGTCCAATCGCAGCTGACGGAACGGCTTTTCTACAGAACGCGTGATCTGGAATGAACGGTATGAAGGCATGCAGTAGACACTACCCCACTTGTGTGGAGTAGCATAACCGCATGTCGTTAACCCAGTTCTGGAACGTGTTCGTGTTGATCTTCCACGGGGTGATCCTGGTTCTCGGATCCATCACCTTCGCCGGCCTGTTCTCGGCCTACGTCCGCCGGATCCCGCGCAAGGTGCTCCCGCCCGACATTCAGTGCCGGATCGGGCTGCACAACTTCCGCCGGTTCGGGGACAACCTGATCTGCCTGCGCGAGCCCTGCGGCATCATCGTCGGCCCGGAGGTGCACCACTGATGGCCGCCACCCAGCAGCGCGTGCCCGAGGACGGGTCACTGTGGCTGATCCTGGACTGCGACCGGTGCCCGCACACGTTCGCGCTGCGCTCGGACGACGCGGCCACCTTCCCCACGGCCGAGGACATCCAGGAGGAAATCGGATGGTGGGTCAGCCAGCTGCCGGGCCAGACCGTCTGCCCGACGCACAACGGTGACCGGCTGGCCCCCCGGTGACCCCCCGCCTGACGTGCCTGTACAAAAAGTGCTCTAACCGGCTGGCATCCTTCGTCGGATACGCCCGTAACGACCGCTGCCCGAACTGCAAACACACTCTGGAGATGACCCTTGACTAGATGGCCAGCAACTGAAGAACCCGCGTGGGAATCCGCTGCCCGTAAGGGTTTTAACATCGCGGTCGGCGGCAACCTGGGGGACGGGGTGGTGATCGTGGCCGCCGCGATCAATGCCGCGCCGACCCGGGCCGAAGGGTGGGAGCGCACGAAGGTCTTGCTGTTCAAATGGCTGGACACCGCCCGGTTCTACCTGGCCAGCCCGAACCCCCCGGATGCGGACAACCCGCCGGTGATCAATGAGTGGATGTGCCCGGAAGGTCACGTCCACCACGTGAGTGATGAGAACTTCCCGCCCGCCCGGGGTCGGGCTATCGCCATGATGAACGCCCGGTTTGCCATGGATCAGGCCGCCTACGCTGCGGCCCTGGAGTCGGTCGGCGACGATCCCAAAGACATGGCTGAGGCGGTGTGGCTGATTTTCGAGATGACCAGCGCGTCCTGCGCCGTGGCGATCAAAGGCCTGGACCAGGCCCAACAGGACGTGGAGACCGCGCAGGTGCTGCGCAAGTACGGGGTGCACGTGGATGATCCGGACCACGCTCCCGGGTGCACCAACGATCTGCCCCACAGTCCAGGAGAAGCCTGCTCCCCCTACCGTTAGGCGACGTCCCGGACCCCCGACCCTGCTGGGTCGGGGGTCTTTCGCATGGTCACGGCCATGATGATGCGCTGCGTGTGGGCGATCGACAGGCCGGCCGCGCGGGCCAGGATCCGCAGGGGGTAGGCGTTCGCGTGGGTCCAGAGCAGTTCGTCCCGGCGCAGCTTGTGCCGTAGGAACGTCTCCCAGCCGGCGCGCGCGGCGTCGGCTTCGTCGGCCAGCTCGGCCAGAGGCTCGCTCATCCGTACCACCTTCACGCTAGGGGAAACCCCACACCCATAGTATCGTCAAGCATTCAACCATTGAACGTTTGACTACTGGGGGTGTCGGGTGTGGCGGTGACCCTGCTGCCGGTGCGTGGCACCTGCCCGAAGTGCAAGCACGTCCTCAACGAGACCGCGCCCAAGGGCCGGTTTACCTGGCGCGGCGAATGCCCCCAGGACGGCTGTGACGGCCGCGTGGTGTGCCGGCGCCTGGACTCCCCCGCCGGCACGAAAAAGGCGCCCCAGGCCGCCCCTGAGCCTGCTCCCAAGCCCCGCCGGAAGGTGGTCAAGGTCGATGCCTACGTCGAACCGGAAAAACCCGCTGGTCGACCGCCCGTCACTGGCCCAGTCGGTGATCAACCGGGGGGCGGCGACCCTGCCGCGGTTCGCCAGTCCGGCGGACAGCTACCCGGATCCGGATCCGGAGACCCTGCCCCCGTCGTGGAGCGAGTCGCCCAGCCCAAGCCCGAACCCCGACGCCGAGCCCGTCCGCGCGGGCGATCTGCCGCCGCGTACGGCGACCTCTTCGGCTGGTAAGCGCACCCCCTCAGGCGACCCGCTCAACACCGCAAAGGTGCTGGCCGGCCTGCTCCTGATCGTGGCGGGCTGGGTGGCCTGGGGCGGACGCCGGCGGGGGCTGGCCGTGCGCAAACCGACCCGCGAAGAGGCCAACGACATCACGGGCCCGATCGCCCGGATCATGTGCCGGCACCTGCCGATGGATTCGATCGGTCCCGACCTGGCCGATCTCGGCGAGGCTGCGGCTGCTATCTCTGAGTACGCCGTCCAGGACGACAACCCCCTGGTCGCGCGGTACGTCCCCGAACCCGAGATCCCCTCCCAGGAGAGCTACCAATGATCACCGAACGCATCCGAAACCTGCCCGCCCCGGTCCGGCTGCTGCTGGGCATCCTGCTCGGCGCCCTGGGCTCCCGGATCATGCAGGAGGTGTTCGAGGACCAGGCCGACACCCTGGACCAGCAGAACACCGAGCTCGCCAAGCTCGAAGAGGTGATCTCCACCCGGCAGCTGCACCTGGAGCACCTGAACGGCATCATCCGTCAGCGCCTGGACCAGGCCGACGTCGTCGACGCCGAGCTGGTCGACGATCATGCCTCATCTGAGGGCGAGGAACAGGACACGGTGCCGGTCCAGGCCCTGCCGCAGGTGACCCGGTGACCGCGGTCCCGCCCGACATTGCCCTGCTGGGCTTCACGTCGGTCCACGCGTTCCAGGCCGCCTGGAACCTGGGGATGCCGCTGAAGGTGGACGACATCGCCGGCCCCCGCACCCGCTCGGCCGCCAACCGCTCGGCGATCCGCCACCGTGAGGGCACCCCCGACCTGAGCCTGAACTTCAGCGCCAGGGAGTTCGCGTGCAAGTGCGGGGGCCAGCTGGCCGGCTGCCAGAAGGTGCTCGTCCTTCGGGCCCTGCTGGTGTCCCTGGAGGCGCACCGCAAGCACACCGGGTCGGCCGTGCACATCCTGGACGGCTACCGGTGCCCCAGCCACAACCACGCCGTCGCCGGCGCCACCGATTCCCAGCACCTCTACGGCGCCGCGGCCGACCTGGTCGGGGCCCCGCACCTGTCGGTCGTGAAGCCCTGGGATCTCTACGCCGGCATCGGGTACAAGAACAGCACCAAGGTGGTCGAGCACGTGGACCGCCGCGACGCGTCCGGGCACAACCACGCCGGCGCGAGCACCACCAACCCCACCGTCTGGAAATACAGCTAGGCATGGACAACGCTGTCAATGGGTGGGGTTTCGGTGCGATCGTCGTTGTCCAGCTGTCCATGCTGGCAAAAATGTGGTGGCCGGATAAATGGTCACGCCGGCCCCCACCCGTTGGCTCCGGTCTGAGCCTTTCCGAACGGCGCCTGCTGGTCGAGATGAACAAAAAGATGGAACGTCTCAACCGGCACATGATGAATCACCTTGAGCAGCACACCAGGGACGCTAAGGAGGTGCGGCGCCGGTGACCGGTTCATTCAACGACCAGGGCGAATTAGAGATCAGTGACGGCCGGCTGATGTTCTTCACGGGAAAAAAGAAATCCGGTAAGTCCGTGATGGCCAAACTGATCTTCTTCACCTACCCCGGCGATCGGGTGATTATCGACATCGCCGGCGACGACGGCCCCACGGGCCCGGAGGTGATCGAGCTGGTCGGCGACCACGACACCCTGCCGGCGCACTGGCCGGCCCACCTGCGCCGGTACGACGACAACGGCCGGCCCAAACCGATGACCCTGCGGTATGTCCCCGACCCCGGATCCCCCACCCTGGCCCAGGACATGGACCACGTCATCGGTCTGTCCCTGGCGCATTCTCGGTCATTGAAAGACCGGGGCAAGATGGGCGTGTTAGTCCTGGTCCACGAAATCGGTGTGCTGACGCCGGCCAACCGGACTCAACCGAATATGCGCCGGGCCCTCATGCACAACCGCCATCAGCACCTCACGATGCTGATGTGCGGGCCCCGCCCGAAAGACATCGACCCGCTCGTCCTACAGCAGGCAGACCTGATCTACATATTCGAGCTGATGAACAAATACGACCGTCAGCGCCTGGCCGAAGCCATCGGGTGGGAACCCAAGGATATCGACGCGGCCATGACCGAAGTCCAGGTCCACGAATACCTGCGGTTCGACGCGAACGAGCTGAAGCCCGCCGCCGGCGAGGAAGACCTGAGGATCCTGCACATGCCGCCCCTACCCGAGGACGTCGTCCGGGAGGTGTCCGGCCCCCTGCCGCCAGCCAAATACCAGCGGCAGGAGATCAGCACGGGCGTGCACGCCGGCGCCTAGGTCGTGATTTTGAAAATACGGTGCATCGGGATGAACACGTAACGCGGGTTCGGGGCGGGGTAAGAAATCAGGACACCACCGTCGAAGGTGTCCAAGTTGACTCCGTCGGTGCTGTAGTACTCGCCCGATTCTTCGGTAGCGGCGTGATATGTCGTGGTCGTGGTGAACGATGGGACCGGCCCGTTGCCGTCCCCCAGGTCGATATCTTCGGTGTCGAAATCGACAACCACATCATTCGCGGTGATAAAAAGGCTCATGCCGTCTCCTTAATAGGGTCGTTCGCTCACCAAAGTGTAGCGGAAGGGGATAGCGGCGGTTCCGGCCGTGATGACGATTTCAAAAGGCCGGGGCGGGAGAATGATTTCATGTTCATACATGGAACTGGTAAAAGTGGCGGTAGGGGTGACATCTGCGGCATAAACGCTGATTCCCCCGTCATAAGCATTTGCCGATCGGTAGATGCCGTTGAAGCTGGCGCCGGGCCCGGTCGTCGCCACCGTGATGCGGGTGGTGAGGTGATTGCGCCCGGACTGGACGTCAGGCTGCCACGTCCAGGCCGTGCCGATCGGGACGGTCCCGAACCACGTTTGAACGCCTGCTTGTCCGTTGCCGGTCAGGGTGCCGCCGCTGATTGAGCCCGGTAGGCCGGCCCCCAGGTACGAAAAATGGTCGACGGCTTTATATGAGCCGTAGCTGTAAATCCGGAAATTGCCGGTGGTGAAGATCTGAATAATCATGATGGCGCCGCGTACGGGCATCGTGACCTGAGTATTGGTGCCCAGTCCGGCGGCGAATGTATCTATTCCAACGGGTGCGCCGCTGATAGAAAACCATTGGATGGTGACGGTGCAGTTCGTGGTGGGTGTGCCGGGCGTGTTGTCGAAATAGAAACTGACGCTCTGGTAACCAGCGGTGGCGATGTTGGGCGAGACGTAGTTGTTCGTCTGGTTACCGGAGTCGTCCAGGCCCTGGATGTTGTCGATCGGGGGGGCACCGGAGATTTTGATGGCTGCGGCGATCTGCTGGGCCAGGGTCAGGCCCCCGGAGCCGGCCAGGATCGCGGCGGCGATCGTGCTGGGGTCGAACCCGATGCCACTCGAGTCGCCCACGGTGAGGGTCGAGCTGGTCGCGCACGCCGCGAACAGGGGCAGGTCCTCATCCCAGGTGACCTGGGCTGCCGGGTTGAGGGGAAAGCCATCGGTGACCAGCACGGGCTGCTGGTCGCTGTTGAGGTAGATGGTTGCCGCGCCCGTGTTGACCAGCAGGACGGGATCGTGGGGCCGGCCCGGCTGAAAGATCGCGGTGCCGGCCGACCCGGTGGTCGGGCCGTTCGGGCCGATCGTGTAGGGGGTACTCACCAGGGCAGGAAGGGGCCGAGGATGGCCGGCTTCTTACCGCCGCGCCCGTCGTAGGCATCGTGCAGCAGGACGAACGCCACGACCAGCAGGCCCAGCCCGGTGACCTTCTCCAGGCTGGGGTCTCGGATCCAGTGCCGGCCCATCAGCCCACCGACCCGTACGGCTGAAGCCCGGTCCAGGCCACGAAGCTGACGGACTTGCCGAGCAGCCCGTACAGGGTGAACTGCCGCGACCCGATCGGCACGATGGCCTGGGGGACGCCGGCCGGCACGATGAACACCCCGTCCCCCGCGGTCGGCGCGATGGCCGAAGGACTGGCCGAGGAAACGATCAGGTCAGCGGTCGTGTTGTTGATCACGACCAGCGATCCGATGGTGGCGTGGTACGTCCGCGAGATGGTGCCGGACACGCCCGTCCCGTCATTGGCCGAGAGCACGGCCGTGGCCACCTCGAGGACCCCGTTGACCACCTGCGACTGCACCTTGGCCGCCCGCGCGGTGGTCGTCCGGTTCTGGTCGCGCAGCTCCTCCAGGAGCGCGCCGGCCAGGATCCGTTCGTAATCCTTCGGCCGGACCTGGTCTTCGTTGGGGATCAGTTTTCCGAGAATCGTCACGGGGCAAGACCTTTCACTAGAGATTGGACCCCGCCCGGTCGCTTACCGACCGATCGGTAGACACCGACACCAACGAGTGTCAGACCGAATGCGATGAATGCCAGCTTGATCCCGATTTCGCGGAATCCGTCCACGATCGCGCCGGTGTTGAACCCCAGGTCGGTGGCGTTCAGGGCGGTGGTGCCCGCGGTGATGCCGGCGACCGCGGTAGCCGCGGCTCCGCTGCCTTTGACGCGCCCGTAGTTGGACGGCGTGCCGTAGACGGCCTGGATCTGGACCTTGGCGCCGGTGTGCGGGGCCGCGATCATCCGGCCGGCCCCGAGGTAGAGCCCCACGTGGTGGGCCGGGGTGCCGTAGAACACCAGGTCCCCTGGCTTGGGCTTCGCGGTGGGGGTGGTGGCCGCCTGCTGGGCTGCTGCGGTCCGGGGCAGGCTGATCCCGACGTGGTTGTAGACGTACTGGATCAGCCCGGAGCAGTCGAACGCCCCGGGCCCTTCGGCGCCGTAGCTGTAGGGCTTGCCGAGCTCGCCGCTGGCCACGCTGATCGCGTCGGATGCCTTGCTCACAGGAATTTCAGCGCCCCAGCTGCGGCCGAGCTGACGCCCGGGAAGGTGCGGACCAGGCCGAACCCGAGCAGCCCCAGCCCGAGCGCGGCGAACGCCAGGGTGTACCCGAGGGACTCGGTGCCGGCCAGCAGCGGCTGAGTGAGCCCTGAGAACAGGCCGGCCTGCTCGGTGTCCACCGAACCGGTGCTGGTCAGCGTGCCCGAGCTGCTGCCGTTGCCGTTCAGGAACTTCAGGTAACTGCCGCTCGTGTACGTCGACCAGGCGCTGAAGTTCCGGCCGCCGTCGCTGATCTTGTACGCGGCGTGCATCTGCGCGGCCACGTTCCCCTGGAGCCGGCTGATATCCCGGTCCGACCCGGTGCCGGTGTCCGCCTTCAAGGTCCGGATCTGGACCAGGCCCACCGAGGGCCCCCACTTCGCGGTCTCCAGGCTGACATCCCCGACCGCGTTCGGGTCGTACCCGGACTCGGCGCCGGCAATCGCTGCCATCGTCGCGGCGGCAGCACTGGTAAAGCCGCCGGCAATCGCGGCGGCTTTAACCTGGGCATACGACAGTTTCGCCATCGGCCTACTTCTTTTTCCCCGGGATCTTCAGCGTCGATCCCGCATAAATGAGATTGACGTTCTTGATGCCGTTCAGCTTGGCGATAGCCGAAACGGTGGTGTTGTCTTTCTTGGCGATAGCCGAAAGGGTGTCGCCTTTCTTCACCTTGTATTTCGTGATCGGATTCGGGATCTTCCGGATCGGCGCCACCGTGCTGCCCTTCTTGGGCGGCAGGTGCGTCGGGGGGTGCGGCTTGGGGACGGTGGTCCCGGTCGTGACGGGGGTCTTGGTGATGGGGGTCGAGACGGGGGTCTGGTTCTGGAGCTCCGTCGCGTAGTTGTCGAGAATCCCCTGGAGCTCGGTCGAGAAGTTGCCGAGCGTGGCCGCCATGTCGGACCCGCCGTCGTTGAACGTCGGCGTCCCCGAACCGGACGATCCGGACACGCCCGCGCTGTCGGCCGAGCTCGTGCCGGCATCCGAGCCCCCCGAAGACCCGGACCCGCGCAGCAGGACCACGGCCCCGATGACACCGCCGATCCCGACGACGGCAAGGAAACGCTTGTCCTTGATCAGTTTTCGCCAGTTCACGGACTCGACCACCCCAAGACGTTGCCGTTCATCGCGGCCAGCGCGGACACCCCGGCGTCGTTGCCCGTGCTGGGGAACGCCGGCTGGCTGCTGGGCCCGGACTGCATACCCACCCGGATCGCCCCGGGGTAGGTGATCGGCTGGATGTTCCCGCCGAAGTTCTGGACGGCGTTGTAGAGCTTCCCGGCGAACCGGTGGGTAGCGAACCCCGGATCCCCCCGGTAGAAATTGCCGCCGTTGGTCGACATCGGCGACCGCGTATTGGTGGCAATCGCCATCCCGTTGGCCAGCTGCACGGCCAACGGGTCGGGGGTCTGGAGCATGAGCGGGGTGCGCACGGCGCGCGTGCTGATCGCGTGACCGGTCGGGCGGGCCCCGCCGGGCCCGACCGTGGGGTGCCGGGCGCTGCCGGCGGTGCCGGTGTTGGTCGCCTGGTTCACGGCCGGCCGTGAGGCGATCTTGAACCGCACCGTCTTACCGGCCCTGCAAGGTCTTGGCGTACTTCGTGCCGGCGTTCCCGCCGGCCGTGAGCAGCTTGCCCGCTGCGGTGGCGTGCGAGACCAGGAGGTAAGTCCCGATCAGCGCCGCCGAGTAGGTCAGAAACTTCATGCCCATGAGCTGCCCTTTCAGACGGAAATGACCCCGGTGCTGGCGCCCGGGACGGTGACGGAACTGCTGCTGGTCGCGGCCGAACTGGTCTTCGTGGTGGCGCGCTGGCGGATCGCGGCCACATCGGGCGACAGAGCGGCCTGGAACGCGGTAGCAGACCACCCGAGCAGCCCGGACGCCTTATCGGCCGCCTTCCCCTTCAGCAGGGTCGACAGAGCGATCAGGGCCAGCGAGCCGACCAGGAACCCCCTCACCACGACCCCCCGCCGCCGCCGCCCGAGCCCGAACCGGACGACCCGGAGCCACCCAGCCCGCTGTCACCTTTCGCGGAGCTGGGCAACTTGTCCGGGCTGCCGGCGATCCCCAGACGCCCGAGCGCATTACCGCCGAACACCTGGCACAACACCCACACCCCAGCAACCGCGATCACCACACCCGACGGATTCATGGCAGGGGCTTCCCGTCCTTCTTGTTGAAAAACTTAGCTGTCAGAGCGTTTTTCACGCCCGACTTGCCGTCTTGCAGGTAGGGCAGGACCACCCAGCCCCAGAACAGCAGGCCCAGGACCAGGCCGGCCCCGTCGTGCACACCGACCGGGCCGGTAGCCCAGTGCGCCGAGCGGCGCGGGCCGGAGCTGCTGATGCCAGCCCCGGACCGCGACGACTCGTCGTGCTCGGGCTCGTCGTCCGGCTCGTCCTCGTCCGGCTCGTCGTGCTCGGGCTCGTCCGGTTCCGGGCCGTCTTCCGGCTCGTCCCCGCTGCCGGGCCCGAGGTCGTAGTCCTTGCCGGCGATGTTGACCGACTTCCGCGTGCCGGCCATCAGCTACCCGCGCCGACCGCGACCTTGACCTTGCCCAGGCGTGCCGAGCCGGCCACGCCGGCCGCGCCGACCGTGACCAGCAGGAACCCCCCGAACCAGAACAGCGGGTTGTGGGGGTCCAGCAGGCCCATCGGACCGACGCGCATGTTGTCGGTGGCCATGCCCTGAGTGGGCGCCGCGATGCCCATAGCGGGCATCTGAGGCTCACACCCGTAGAGCGACTGTGCATCAAACACGGTGTCTCCCTAGGGCTTAGGCCCCGACCGGAGCGGCGAACAGGGTTTCCTGCACGATCTCCACGAACGGCGTGGTCGGCGCGTTGACCAGGTTGATCAGCAACCGCAGATCGGAGGTGTAGGACTCGTCCACCACGTCGCGCAGCGCGAACTGGGAGGCGAAGTCCCACATGCCGATACCCCAGAACCGCCCGAAATCGCAGGACGTCTGGCGCTCGTTCAAGTACCGCAACGCCTGCCCGTTCGGGAAGCCTTCGGGCTGGTCGCTGCCGCCGTAGCGCCACGCCAGGTTGCCGAAGTTGGCCTGCGTCATGGGCAGGGGGGCCGGGGTGGCGCCGGTGTAGGTCTGGAACAGGACCCTCATCAACTTCCGCCCCACGCCGGTACCGGGCAGCAGGATCTCGTTGTCCCCCGCACCCTGGCCGGCCTGCCTGAACCCGGCCACCTGGTGGAACTGGCTCAGGTCCGGGACGACGGCCTGGCCGCCGACGTTCGGGATCGAGTAGACCACCCCGGTGACCTGGTACTGGAGGTTCGGGACCAGGGTCGCCGAGCCACCGAGGGTCAGCAGGTTGGCCTGGGTCTCCCACTGGAGATCGAGGGTGAGGTTCGTGGCCGCCGACTGGGCGAACACGGCCCCGACCAGGCTGATCTGATCGGCCGCGACCGGGACCACGAAATCGAGGTCCACGGTGTAGGTGCCGATCGCGCCGACGGTGACGCCCGGGCCCAGCTGGTTGGCGCCGTTGGTGCCCCAGTCTTCGGCCGCGGTCGACAGGGTGCCCTGGGTGGCCGCGGTGGCGGTCAGGGTGCGGGCCACGCCCCGGTCGTTGATGTCGTTGTTGCTGGCGAATTCGAGGGCCTTCAGCTGCAACCCGTTGCAGTTGATCAGCTGCGACTGGCCGTTGGCCGACAGCTTCACGGCGGACGCGAGGTTGTACGGCCAGCGGTTGGACATCGTGGTGCCGGTGATCGTGCCACCGAAAACCATGGTTCCGGTGACCCGGATCTCCAGGGCCGCGACGATGCCGGTCTGGCGCAGCTGGACCGAGTCGGTGCCGCCGAAGCCGGCGAACGTGGTGAGGGTCTTCATCGGGTAGCGCATCCGACGCGTGGCCGCGTAGAAGGCGCCCGGATTGACGACCACGTCCGGCGCGCTCTGCCCCTGGATGGACAGCGGTGCGGACGGGGTGAGAGTGCTCGATCCCATCAGTTGGTGCCCCCTGGGCCTCGGTGGATGTACTCGGTGAACCGCTGAAGACCGAGCTGGGGCACCTTGTCGGTGAGCAGCTCAAGCCCGAACTGGGCCAGGATCGAAACCCCGCCCACGGCAACCCAAAAGGCTGCCTTTTTGCCGAACACGCTCAGCCGGCCTTTCGGGCCTTGTACTGGTCGAAACCCACGACCACGGCCAGCGCGATGGCTGCCGTGACAAGCAAGCTCTTGCCGCGCACGGGTTCCCCCTTCCCTTGGATGAGACAAATAGGCATAGCTGTCTCGCCCTGTGTACTGCTACAAACGGTTTCCCCGGAAGGGGAAATAAACGGGCGCACCGGTGGTACATTCCGCGTATGGAGTTACTTCCCGACGACACCCCGGTCGGCCATGCCGGCCGGTTACCCGTGCACGACTGGTCCCAGTGGGACGACGGCAAGGTCCGGAAGGCGAAACGGGGGGTGGACTTCACCGAGCCCCCCCGCACATTCCGGGCCGCCGGCGCGCGCTGGGCCGAGCGTCACCAGAAGGCGCTGATCTCCACGATCCACAAGAAAACGGAAGAGATCAGCTTCAAAATCGTTCCCCTGGAACAGAAACCCCCCCGCAAGCCCTACCCCACCCGGCGAAAGGCCACCTGATGTTCCTCAAGGCAACAACGACCGATGCGCAGCACTTCGCCAACCTGCTGGCCCGTCAGGCAATGGCGATTGCCGAAGGGGCCCAGCGCGAGCCCGAGCGGTTGCAGCACCAAATGCGCGAGGTGTTGCAGGTGCACAAGGAAGGCCACGGCGACGGCACGTTGCCGGTCGACGAGAACGGCCTGGTGGACATCGACCAGCTGCCGCCGGCCCTTCAGGTCGAGGTGCTGCCGGACGCTGTCACCGAGGACGACTTGGCCAACCCGATCACCTCAGCGCATGACGACGCGTACACGCACCTGCTGGTGTCGCTGTTCACCGCCGGCCGTCTGGCCGAAGCGGTCGGCTCCATGCCGCCCGAGCAGGTCCAGCAGCTGCTCTACGCCTCGATCCGGCAGGTCCGCCGGGCCCAGCTCTCCCACGGCCCCCGCTCGGTCCGGATCGCCGGCTGATGGCCCGGTATCAGCTGCGCGTCCAGGCCCGATTCGAGCGCCTGGACGACCAGGGCCGGTACATGGGTGGCCCCGGCGGGTTCGCCCTGGAGGAAGTCGCCGAGATCGAAGCTCAGGGCTGGGTAGAGGTCTCGGCCAAGCTGGCCCGGTTCGATGACCTGATTACCGAGCTGCGCGACGGCGCTGCCGCAGCCACGGGCAACAAGTACGAGCAGGCCGTGACGGCGCTGGCGCAGGCCAAACGCGAGTTCGGCAACCCCGATCGCGGGGTCACCGAGCACTGATCGAACACCTGTCCGAAGTTTTCCGGATCGTCTACGCGGACGGCCGGATCGTCTGTTCCCACCTGGACGGTCCGGCCGCCGCCGCCGAGCTCGGCGAATCGTCGGCCGGCACTAGCTGGGAGATCACCGAAATTGCAAGAGACACAACAGGAACCGTCGTTTATCCCACCCGTGAGCCTGACTTTTGAGGAGCCAACCCCCATGACCGTGATCACCCCGGCCGCTGCGGCACAGGTGCTCTACGTGTTCAGCTTCGGCCAGTCACCCGGCGCCAAACAGCCCGGATCGTTCTACGCCACGCTGATCGAGCTGTGCCAGCTGGCCGACCGGGAGAACAGTGCCCGGATCCTGGCCAGCTGGCCCGGCATCCACGCGGCCGTCACGTGCGCGCGCCAGGCCGAGAACGGCCTGCCGTTCCTGGAGCTGGTCGCCACCGGCCGGATCGCCGCTCAGGGCCTGCTGTACGTCGCTGCGCCGGCCGCCCCGGGCGAAGCGCCCCGCATCATGATCGAGCGGTACCTGGGGGAGGCCGACGCGCAGCACCACGCCGCGCACTTCGAGGGCATCGAACCCTGGGCCGCCTGCGACTGGTCCGACTGCACCGTCTGCCCGCCCGTGCTCGGTGACCGGCTCGACCCTCCCCCGAACCCCACCCGCTCGACCGCCGAGCGCCTGCCCCAGCTGCTGGCCGAAGCCGACCAGGCCCGCGCCGCCTGGCGTGCCTTCCCCCCGCCGGCCAACGGGCTGCCCGCGTGGCTCATCGACGCCCGGGAACGGGCGGTCAACCCGTGGCCGGTCCGGGAGTGCAACTACCACGACGGCGTCCCGGCCGTCCCCGGCGGCAACATCTGCGCCGAGTGCGTGGCCTACCGGGTCCAGGCGGCCGCCGAGGACGCCGCGCGCCTGGCCGAGGTGGCCGGCCCGCCGATCGTCGTGCCGGCCGACCTGCCCGAGGGCAGCTACCTGCACGTGCGTCGCTAGCATTTGCCCCGTCAGCTCCGGAAACTGCCGGCCCCGCCCCCCGCCCTGATGGGGGACGGGGCCGGCGTCGTTTGCCTACCCTGGACCCCATGACCCGCGAAGAGATCGAAGAACAGGCCCTGCTGACCGAGCTGATCATCCGCCCGGCCGGCATCACCTGCCGGTGCGGCCGGCGCCTGTGGTGGCCCGGCGCGGTCATCACCAATGACCTACCGGACACCGTGGCGCTGCCGATGGCCGAGCTGCTCGACCGGATGCGGATCCACCTACAGCTCGACCAGCTCACCCACATCGCCGGCGCGGCGTTCGGCCGGTGAGGAACCCGACGACCCTGGAGCTGGCCCGGTTCGCCTGGTCGCTCCGCCTCAACCGCCGCAGCGCAACAGCGCGGGAGATCGAGGCCATGATGGCCGGCCAGGCGAAATACCTGCGCGTCCTCCAGGGCCGGCCCCCGGCCCCTCCCCCGCCCGACCCCGACCGGTGCCCCTGTGGGCACAGCTACGGCCTGCGGCACACCAACCGGCCGCGCGGGTACGGCTGCTGCGATTGCCTCTGTCTGTCGGTACCCTGAGCACGCCCGGTTGTACTTCTGGTGCCGACATGTCGGTCT